>Ga0180300_10000332_pt1 | contig 20281 bp, 8 predicted proteins | sample GuaBasSediGuay15_FD_121798 | JGI IMG/M metagenome (GOLD analysis project Ga0180300, IMG submission 121798) | Subseafloor sediment microbial communities from Guaymas Basin, Gulf of California, Mexico - Guay15, Core 4569-2, 21-24 cm | ecosystem: Environmental > Aquatic > Marine > Hydrothermal...
CCAGCTTTACAATATTTCGGATTACCTGATGGAAGGACCGTATCAGTCCATACTTCCTGATGGCACACCTGCAGATATCTACGCCTATAACTTCAGTTACAACTTCACAAACTGGGACGGCTACCTGTACGATAACGATACGATTGTTGTGGAGTACAATGCAACCGTACTCGGTGGTGGAGAGTGGGTATTACCTGCGATAATATCGGCATTCGACCCGAGCTACCTGAGGGAGATCAAGACGGAGATGTACCCGAGTGCCAATGTCCCGAGCTTCGATGTTTTCGTGGAGATACTCACTGATGAGGTTGAACCAGGCGAAGTGGTGAAGGCACTTCTGAGGATTGTGAATGTTGGAGGACCAAGAGCAAAGGTGGATGTATTCGTCAATTACGCGATAAAGGAGACGGACGGGACCCTCATCACCGAAAGGTCAGAGACGATAGCGGTTGTGGAGCAAAAAGAAAAGTTACTCGAACTGGCGGTACCAGAGGACCTGAAGAGCGGGCTGTACATCTTCGAGACATTCGTTTCCTATACCCAGAGGGAGGCGCTCTCAACAGACACATTCCGTGTGGTGTCCAAGGAGAAGGAGGATAATCTGATACTCTTCGCACTGATGGTGATGATAGCTCTGCTCCTAGGAATGGTATTGCTTCTCTACTCAAAGGTCAGAAGAATCGAGAAGGGGAACAACAGTGGAAACGGAAATAAAATGGTAGCACTGATAATACACTTCTGTCTGTTGTTCACACCCACTTCATTGGCATCATTGAATCTGGATGTGTCTCTTTCTCAGAAGAGTTACAGACCCGGTGACTCTCTCGGGGTTCTTGTGACGATGAACGACCCTGATTATAACGGGATGAAGAGGGATGTTCTGGTTTCTGTGGAGGGTGAATCTGGAATTATTGCTGAAAAAACCGCAACTCTTTCTGTTGGTGAATCAAGGTCGAAATTGATCGAGCTCAATTATGCCGGTTATCTTATAATTCTGGTACTGATTGGAATTCTGCTCATTTTGGCTCTCCTCAGAACATTACACATCCTTCTCCCTGGCAAGAGTAACCCAGGCGGATTCCAGCCAATTTCTGCTGGGGAGAAGGGCCAAACAGCCCCTTCCGAACCTGAAACCCAGGCGGATTCCAGCTCAATTTCTCAGGGGAGGAAGGGGTCCATTCCTCACATAACCAGTTTAAGAGAAATCATGCTCCTTAACAGGAGAACCGAGAGTGACGGTCTTCCCCCTCCAAACCGCTGACCCAGGCGGATTCCAATCTCGATTCTTGATGGGAGAGGGGAAGACCACTACTTAACCAGTTCGTCATAAATCCTCCTGACACGGGAGTACATCTCCCTTGCCTCGTCTTCCCCTTTCTTATCCTTTAGCTGATCATAAATCGAGAGTATTATCTGGTAAAGATTGTAGGCCTCATCCTTCTTTCCTGAGGATAATGATTTCTCACATTCATTGACCAGCTCATAAAACCTCTTCTCAAGTTTCAGTTCTTCAAGAACCTTCTTCTGCCCATCATATTCTTCCTTCTTCGGTTTTCTGGGCATCTCTATCTCCTCAAGTCCCCTCTTCTTCAGGTTCCGGACGAGTTTCTCTATCAGTTCATACAGGTCATATACCCGGTCCTGATAATCCACCTTTATCTCCTGAATCTTCTCCTCGAAATCTTTCCTGAACCGCTCCAAGTCCTCTTTAGAGACCAGAGAATCCATCTTCACCTCAAGCATATCAGCGGACCTCATCACATCATAAATCGTTTCCCGGTTCTCGTCAACCTTCTCCTTATAGGTCTGGAACTCAGCAAGGCGCTGATTCAGCTCGGAGAAGATGGTCTCGACCTTTCCGGCTATCCTCTCTACATATTTTTTATCATCATCCATCCTCTTCACGTATTCCTTAACCTTTTCGGAAACATTAACGAGATTTTCAACAGATTTTATCTTTCCGAGGATATCCTTCACCTCATCCATCCGGGACCTCAGGTCCTTCAGAGACTCCCTCAGCTCCTCTATGGATGCATTTATCTTCAGTATCTCCTCTTCCCTTTTCTCCATCTCCTTCCTGAACTCCTCAGGTCTTATCTCCTCAACAGCATCCAGCACCGATTCAAACTTGGCTTCCATCTCATTGAAGGTTCTCTCCCTCTCCAGAAGTGCCGACCTCAGCTCACCTATCTCCTCACTGAGGCGCTGAATCCTTTCATCGAGAAGGTTCTTGTAATCCTCAATACCCTCCACCCTTCCCTCAAGCTTCTCTATCTTCATCACAAGCGTGTCGCTTTCGCTCACAGAAGGAGGTGAAGGTTTATGTACCTCCTCTTTGGATTTCTTTCCTTTCCTGAACCTCTCGAGAAGGTGGCTGAACTTCTTCTCCCTCTCCTTCTTCTCAAGCTCTTCAAACTCTTCAGGTGTTATCACATTCTCTTCCATCTCCATCACTCAAGGTTCTTCTCAAGGGTCATTATGTATATTCTGGCCATGCGGAACCTGCCCTGTTTAAGTTTATCCTTGGCCAGTTTCAGTTCAAGCTCCCTGTCATAGGTATCGATTCCCCTGGCCTTCATCTTCTGTATCTTCTCCTCCAATATCTTTAATTTTTGTGAGAACTCTTTATATTGTTGCATCTCCTCTGCTGTTATTTTGTGAGGATTGTGCCATGTGGGTCTGAACTGCACAAAGTACGGTTTGCCGTCGTTGTACTTGGGATTCTGTATCATCCCGACACCAACCCCTTCCCTTGATATGCGCGATGCATACTCCTCTCCGTACTTTGCTTTAACCTTTCCGATATCCACCAGTGATTTGGTGTTTAGTTGGATATCCGTGAGAACGTTGCCTGCTATCGCTTCCTTGAAGTCAGCCAGAACCTGCGAACACATTATCAGACCTATTCCCCACTTTCTGAACTCCCTTGCAGCCCTTTCAAGCGATACATAACCTCCCTTTCCGCCGTACCTCTCCAGCAATCTGTGCACCTCATCGAAGACCACTATCATTCTGAGTTTGGTGGTCTCCTCCCACCCAACCCTGAATATAGCGTCGACTATGTTCTTCACAGCAATATCGTACTCGCCGGGTTTTAGTTTGTCAAGGGTGAAGACCGTCACCTCACCGGGGTTCATGTACTCTTTGAAGTCCAGTTCGAGATTAGGGTCGGTGACCTCGAATATCATACCCTTATAAGGTCTGGCTCTTCTCGGGTCCATTCCAAACTCTTTGTATCTCCTGAGAAGGTTCTCATCCTGACAGGGTTTCACGAACCCTGTCCACTGGGCAGTGGGGTCGAAGACAACAACCGGTATGTTGTTCTCAAGAGCCTCTTCGACTATAACAGATGCGCCAACGCTCTTCCCTGCGCCGGTTGAGCCGGCTATCAGCACGTGGGTTGTGAGGTCCTCCGGATACAACCAGGCCCTTCTGTCGGTCTCTGCTATCTTTCCTATCCAGAAGGCATCCGCCCTCCTTCCGGGTATCTTGCTGTAATCAACCGGGAATATGTAACGTGCTCTGGAGAGCTTCCAGGAGAGGTATCGCTTCCGTCCGTAGTAACCTCCTGCTGTCAGGGATATTATCAGCAGGGAGTATATCAGCACCTGCCCCCAGAGCGTCTCGAAGAACGGCTGCATCACCTCAAATGTTTCGATATCCCTCACACTCTTCGAATCGAATTCAACGTACGTCTCCAGAAGGTAGTTTCCTAAGGGTATGTCAGGAACCTTTATGACCTTGGTATAGGCAAGCGACTGCTCTATTTCAAGAGTTTCGTTCTCGGAATACACAATCTCCTCGGTATCGGCATCTCGAAGGATATAGGTGACCGTGGCATTGAACCTCTCCCTGAACCCTATGTTTCTCATCTCAACACTGAACCTAAGGTTTCCGGAAGGCTCCACGGTTTTGGTTATCACATCAACTATTAATGAGAGTAGTGCCTCACCCTTCTGGCTTATCCTCAGGGTCACCGGTATGATTTCCTTCTTTCCGGAGGACTGGGCTGTTATGGTTCCTGTGTAGGTTCCGGGATCCGCTGTCTCAGGAACCGATACAATGATATTGGTCTCGGCCTTTCCGTCACCGGGCACGGTTATAACCGTTTCCTCAGGATGGACAAACTCCTGTATGCTTCCTTCAACACTGAGCAGAACGGTTATCTGGCGGGAGAGTTTGTTTGTGATTATAAACGGATATGTTTTGTTCTCTCCGAGATACATCCTCACATCCCCTATACCGGTCTGTATGGAGAACGGAACCTCTTCAAGACAATCCTCCGGACAGTTCTCACTATTTTCGCTTTCCTCACACACACCGTTTCCGCACACAGGCGGTGTGTAGGAGGTGCCTCCTCCTCCTGTTGTTGTTGATGGGGGAGTTTCACCTCCGGTTGATGGGGGTGCCTGTCCGCAGATGTTCGGATAGCAGGATTCGGCAATGATATATGCGGATGACGGGACAGCTGTGAACCTGAAGACCTGTTCAGATTTGACGGGGTCTATATCCCTGTCAAGGAAGGTGGAGCTGCCGTCACATTCCCTGTTCACGTAATCCCAGTTGGAGCAGAGGAAGATCTCCAGGTCATCCTGCTGTATGGATATCCCGGCATCAAGAGCTGCCTGAAGGGCTGTTGAATAATTCAATGTAAAGTTCACGGTGTCAAATGTGATGTTGTTGGGCTCGAGAACAATACCCAGTATTGGGTTCTGGGCCTCGTCGGGAAGGTTCACCGCAGAGAGCGGTGAGGATGTGTGGTTCGGGAAGATATCAAGACTAACAGGGTTTCTCACCTCGGAGCTCTGGTTCACGTCCAGGTTTCTGAAAATGAAGGAGTGTCCGTAACCCTCTATCTTCATATCATAGACTCTCTGATGAAGGGTCCAGTTGAATTCCGCGTCGCTGGTGTTGGTGGAGAATGAATGAATGAGAAGGGATGTGGATGGTCTGTAGAACTTTATCGTGAAGGTAAGATTCTCACCGACCGGGTTTGTGAAGTTTCCTGAGAAGTGGACAGATTTGTAGATATCGAACCAGGCGGTGGTGCTGTTCACGAGCGAACTGGAATCGTTTGCATATATGGTTATGTCATAATCTCCAGGGATATTGGGGTGGGAGAGGTTGAAGGTGTATATATCACCGGATTGAGAGTAGTTCTGTGATGTTATCTGGTACGATCCGGAGTTGTGGGTGAAGGTTCCCCAGACAGAGTCAACCCCGGCGTTGTCGGTTATGGTGACGGTGAAGCTGGTAAATGTTGAGTTGGAGGAATAGGGCTTCGGTGCTATTGAGATTTCGGAGAACCTGGGCGGTGTTATATCGTCATAAATCACGGCCGAACTCTGCGTATCGCTCACGACCATATCCTCGGTTGTATAGTTGCCTGTTACGGTTAGATCGGTATATATCGGATTGAGAGGCAGATAGGGAACGGAGCAGTTGAGGTTCCAGTACTGGTATGAGGAGTTGTATGAACTGGTCAGGGACTGGCAGGATGTCCCGTTCACGGTCACGGTCCAGCTCATACCCGATGATATCGGCTGGTCGTTGAAGGTGGCGTTCACCCTTATTCCTATATAATCGCTCGAATTCACAGGACCGACCGGGCTGGATGTTGTGGGATAGTCTATTCTGATGGTGAGGTTCACGACCCTGAGGGTTACTGATGTGTTCAGGCTGGCAGGAACGGTCTGGTTCAGACTGGTTATCGTCACGTTTGCGAAGTAGAGATTAACCGGTGCGGAGGAGGCATTATGGTAAACGTAGAGATACTTCGTTCCGTAGGGTGAGAGGGAGAAGGATGAATCGGATACCGTTATATAATCCGTTCCGTTTCCGTAGGTGCTCACCTGAAAGGAGTAGGTCTGATTCTTGTTGTTGGTAACCGTTATAATTCCGATGGTTCCGTTCACACTCCCTATACCCACAGTTTTAGAGAGGTTTCCGGGATATCTTTCCCAGTCCTGCGGGGTCACGCTTATGTTGAGAAGAAGGTAATCCCAGCACCTCTCAGGAGGAGAGCATTGATTACCTGTGGAGTTCGAATATAGATAGGTCTGATAAATACCCGTGGTGGCGTTCAGAGGAATGGTGAGATTCACATAAACAATGCTCTGGTTACCTTTGTTAAGGGTTGATATATGGGAAGGTGAGAATGTTATCCACTCCTCAAGCTGGGACGCATTTCCCCCTGATAGTGAGAAGTTGATTCCCTGGAGAATAACATTACCGAAGTTCTCGACTGTGAAGTTTCCGATATTTCTGGTCACACCCACCGGTATTGTATAGTTCACCCATTCCTCCAGAACCCTCAGGTACGGGTTTGGATTAACATATATGACTGTAGAATTGGCTGCACTTCCCTGTGTGGAATCGGCATTGGTCCAGTCAACCGTTATATTCAGAGTCTGATTGTAAAGGGAAGCCGTATATGTGACATTGACCGAAACGTTCCTTGAGCATGAGTCGAGCGGCTCGATTGGAGGGCAGGAGGCGGATGTGGCGTATATTCCCGGAGGTTCGGAGTAGCTCACCAGAGGATTGTACATCGTTCTGGAACCGTTGTTCACAATCGTCAGGTTGAGGTGGAGCGTGTAATTGGTTGAAAGATTGATATCGGTGGCGTTGCTCCATAAAGGAACCACAAGGAGATAGCCGGTTGTATTTCCGCTCTCCACCTCATAACCAAGAGTGCGCCTGTTATCGGTCGCATTATAAAACAATCCGGGCTCGTCGGTGATATTGCACTCGAGCTGGTGGGACCCGGTACCAACACCTGAATTCTCCCAGAAATAATGTGCAATACCGCTCGCGTTGGTCAGGGCGCTGCCTATATAGGACCCGTCATTGTAGAACGAAACGTTATAATCAATTATCCCCGAGCTTGTATTGGCATCCCTCACATCACAGTAGATATGCAGGGATGCGTTCTGGGCACACTGATATACGGTATCGTTATAGGTGCAGTAGGTTGAGGATATCGATATGTTATGGGTATACGCCCAGCCGAAGATATACAGATATCTGCTGTCCTCATCAGAAACATAATAATCACCCGAGGCATTCGAGAATATCCTGATATGTCCAACCTCATTACCGACCGGTATATGCCAGGGGTTACTGATTGTCTCCCTGACCGTTATAATTCTACTTCTGTTCCCACCAGAACCGATGCTCAGACAGTTTCCGGAAGAGTCACTCGGGCATATCCTATCCACATACACCCTTGAAACAGCACCGGAATTTCCGGACTGGTTCAGTTTTATCTCAAGATAGGTGGATTGAGAGAAACCAGAACAGGTATGGTTCTCCCAAGAACCAAAGGTGTCCGGTAGCTCGCAGGTGTTTGTTCCATCACTGATTGTTATGATGGTCCCGCCGTAATTCTCTGTTTTGTAAAGTATCGTTATATACGAGATACTTCCGTTCGGTATGGTCCTGTTGACCCATACCACATCCTCAACCTCCCTTCCGTATGCCTCCAAGAGAAGGGAATAGTTTCCGGACAGGGACTGATTCGAAACGGTGCAGTTGCAGTACTGATTTCCGTTACAGTTGGAATTTCTATTACACTCCCATCCTGCAAGGGAACCATCCTCAAAACCACTCCTTTCCAGATAATAGACCGTATATGGGTTTGAGAAGCTCTCGTTCAGGTAAACCCAGTAATCCTTTGTCTCCCACGCTGAGAGGTTTGTTAATATCACAAGGTCCGAATACTGGTTGAAATATATCTGCGAACTGTTCAGAACTGTTTTGTTCTCATCTGACCATGGCTTGATTTCGAACGGTACCCATCCATTGCTCCAGACCCTTGTATAATTTATCCTCCAGTTTGACAGGTCGAAACCAAGACTCTCCAGCTCGGAACCGTTTATGATCAGAGGTTCGTTCACCCTCTCGGTTCCCTGTAATTCAGAAACCGTTATTCTGAACTTTTTAACCCAGCCCTGATACCAGGTTACGGTATAGTCGGAGGGCTCTGCCAGAAGGCAGGTGTCGTTCACATCCACGCCGAATGACACGGTATCATTCTTATGGTACAGGCTATCAGGGGAAGGTGATGTTATGCTCACCGTGAGATTATCCTTCATAAGAATATTTGTTGCATTGACAGAACCGGCTATCACGTAATAATCCGAGCCGTTGCCCCACAGCGTTACGTTCACACTTCTCATACCTATATCAACGGAACAGGCTGGTGACCAGGTGGCATTGCAGTGACCCGAAAGGGTTGTGGAGTTCCCTATCTCCACGTTCTCGGAATAAAAGGTGCAGTTGTACCCGTTCAAACTCACCTCAGAACCGAACCGGTCGAGGAGAACAGCTTCCATATAGTTGGACGAGTTCCTGTAAAAACTCTGGTTCAGCGATGGGACGAGCAATTTTATGTAGAGCTTTCCCTGTATGGTCAGGAAGAACTCGCTTGAATTTGAATCCAGATAGTAATCATCCCCGTAAACCCCGGCCTTCCACTTCTGAAGACCCGCAGAATAGGTACTGTTCGGTATGAACGTGTACACACAGTAGCCGCTCTGGTCGGTGGTGTTGGTGAATGAGAGAATATAGTTCGAACCATCGGTTGTTATCCAGAATGCGCAGCTGCTGTTTGCCGCATATCCGCCTGATGTGGTGTCGTTTATCCTTACCTTGAGGAGCACGGGTTCGCTCTGGTTCACAACAGAATTGTTCCCCTGAATATGGACAGCACCTGTCTGATGTTTTGTGGCGGTTGGTCCGGAGAAAACACTCGTGTTGCTGGAAGAGTGATATATCTTACTGGTGTTCGATGAATTGAAATCAAAATATTCGAAAAGATACTGGTTCGAACCGGTCCAGTACTTGCTGGATGTTGCAGAAAAATTAGCGGTACCGTTTCCGTACACCGTTACGGTCTCGTATCTTATCCACCCGATCTGGTTTACCATCACGTAAAGCGTCACATTAACAGCATCCCCATCATCATCGTAAACATCCACAGAAAAATTGAACTCCGAGCCCCAGGTGTCAGAGGATGGTGAAACGGTACTGTTTTCCAGAAGCGGTTGGGAGTTGGTGTAGCCTCCTGTCTGATATGTTGTTGAGGATGTGGAGGGCTGCTTCCACTGGAAGAAGTCGATAACACCGTTTCCGTTCGTATCCTTTTTACAGACATAGAAGGTATCACCACCGCAACTCTTCTGATAATAGGTGGGGTTTGATGTATCACAATCACTCGACTGGGAGGATGGTGTTATATCACACCAGTATCCGTTCCACGAGACATTCAGATAAACATTACCCTTAACGGACAAAGGAAGCGATGCGTTCGCTGTCACATTTGTAAAGGTCTGTGATACAACATTCCGGATGGTGAGGTTTCTCCTCCAGAAATAATTATCAACACCGGTTGTATAGAATCCCGAACTTCCATTCAGTATCACCGGAATCCCGCTCTCCAAGGTATCATCCCATACAAGGACTGATGAAGGGAGCGTTCCTGACGAAGGAATCGTGAAATCAGAATTATCACATACCTTCTCTCCATTTACAGTTGTGAGAGAACAGATGCTTCTGTTGAAATCCGCGGATGTGGCGGACTGGTTCACCCTGATGTATCTCACATCTATACTGTAAACAGGATTATCGAGGAAAGATATCTGTTTGCTTCTGTTTCCAACGGACTCATTCACGTATATGTTGTTTATCCTTGACCACTGGTTCACCATCTCCACATTCAGTAAAGAGCTTATGTTATACCGGTACGTGACATTGACCGAGACATTCAGTCTTCCTGTCCAGTCGGAATGGAACCTCACAGGAACCTGGCAGAGACCGCTCACAGGTGTGCAGGAATCCAGATACTCCTGAAAGCCGCTTACCAGAGAACTTCCATTGGCTTCTTTAGATGTTCTGAGTTTTCCAGTATCGCTCCATTCATAATCCCCATCCTCTCCAACATCTATACTCACATTTGTCGGGAAATAATCAAAATTAAACACGTAAAGATAACCATCCACCGAACCACCGGCCACCTCATTTCCCTGATCACCCGTGATATCTCCGGAGGCAACACTCCTTATCAGGCTCTCGGTTCTGTAACTCCAGATGAGGTTTCCATTTTCATCCAGCGTGTAGAAGAAACCGTCATCAGAGCCCGCAACTACTTCATTTCCGGGGTTATCCGTAACATCACCTATGATAACGGTCTGGACATCATCCCCTGTAGTATAACTCCAAGCAACATAACCATCACTTTCGCTTATATTGATGAGATATACCTTATCATCCAGCGCTCCGAGCACCACTTCATTTCCCTCATAGTCATTCACATCACCAATATCAACAGAGTATATAGTTGTTCCAAGGTCCTTCTTCCATATCAGACCTCCTGTGGAGTTGAGTATGTAGAGCTTATCAGCGCCGACAGCCACCTCGTTTCCAGAATCGCTGGTGAGGTTTCCGATCTTGACACTGTAAACCCCACCGCTGTCGACTGTGAAGTTCCAGATAAGGTTTCCTGAGGAGTCCAGAGCATAAACCATGCCATCCAGAGAGCCTGCCACAACCTCGTTCTCTCCGCCGTTCAAATCTCCCACGGAAACACTCCTCACCTCACCACCTGTACTGTAATTCCAGGCCTGGGAGGAGGATGAATCCTCTGAGTTGAGAACGTAAACATAGGAATCCTGAGAACCAACAGCCACCTCATTCCCGGGATCATTTGTGAGATTCCCTATATCGGTGGAGAAAACATTTTTGTTACTGTTTGGAAGAGTGTGGACCCAGATTTCAGATCCGTTCTCGCCGAACAGGGAGCGGACCTTTGGTTCAAGGGTATATGTGCCTGTGACTATCTCGTTCTCAGAACCGTATGAAACATCACCGATCGAGATACCGAGAAGACCCCTCGAGGTAACAAATTTTGTATATATAGGAACTATCTTTCCTGTTAAAAGAAAACTCACATTCATAACACTCGAGTTCTTCGGAATCTCCACGAAGTACGTCACGTTCACAGTTCCATTGAGGTGATTGAAATCAAACTCATGTGTGACTGAATCGTTGAAGGACACCTCCTCAAAGGTGAATAACGGTGAATCCGGGTCAAGGACAAAACTCTTCTGGGTGCTGGCGATGATGTATGAACTGGTGAGGAACCAGATAACGATAAACAGCACCCATGCTCTGGAATTCATAAATATAATTATCTTATATTAATTAAAATTATCTCAGGATTATCTCCTTCAATCACTTCCTGAAAGCCTGCACAGCCTCTTTCAGCTCAACGATGGTGTTTCTCAACTCTCTGACCTCTTTACTTAACTGCAACTCCTCTTCATCCATCTTCTGGGTTATCTTGCGCATCTGTCTGAACTCGATCTCCAGAATTATCAGGTAGACCACTACAACGGTTGAGAATATCACCAGCAGCTCCAGTATCGGCACATCTATTCCAAATAAGTACACTAAATCACCCCATTATTCTTATGGTGCTTCTGACCTCCTTTATTCTCCTGTATGAGAGGTATCCGAGCCCAAATATCGCTGCTAGAAGTATCAGAACCTCTATTATCTTCAGCTCCGGGCTTCCTGGACCCGAGACCATGAACCTTCCCGTACCGGTTGCGAGTGTTGCGAAGTTCTTCCTGAAGCGCGCCACAGCTATATAATTACCGGTGGGTGCTGTTGTTGGTATGAAGAACCTCTCCGCCAGCTCTGTTTTCTCCAGAGGCTCCATGCTCTCAAGGTTCCTGATGTTCGTGAATATGACCTCCATCCCGGGTGTATAGACCTCTGTCTCCAGATACGGATACTTTATCTCATCCCCGCCATTTATCACAAGTATGCTCAACCCAACAGGGGAGTTTAAATTGAACCTATCCCTTTCAGGCGTTATTATCACGGTAGGATAGCTCTGCTTGTAGATGACGCTCACCGTTTTTATCCCCCCTCCCTCTATCTCATCCACGACCACGGATGTGCTCTCCCTCCCCCCCGTGAATCTCATCCTGTCACCAAAGGCATCCCTCACGCTTATCATATTCTCGTAATTTATCGGAAGGTTCAGGATAACATTCTCATACGGTTCCTCTGCGAAGTTCTTCAGATAGATGTCCATCTTCAGCTTGACCTTCTTGTTTTCAAGTTTCTCCAAGACCTCCACATCCCTGTCTATCTCCAGAACAGGTGGTGTGAGAATCCTGAGCTCATAGCTTCTGGTCTCGAGCGGTTCTATCTTATCCTCCCAGAATGCCACCCTCTTCCCGCCAGTTTCATCGAAATCTATTGAAATCTCATGACTCTTACCGGATAAATCATAATATGTCACATAACCGCTCATCGTGTCAGGAAAGACCTCTGTCTCAAACCTTCCATAGGCCGGGCGGGAGTTAGGATTGAATACCTCAAACCTCTTCACCCAGAGAGCCGGCTCACCGACAAGAACCCTCTTACCCAGACTCAGCTCATCCTCCCTTATCTGTAACGGAACGAGCGATTCGGGTATATCTATCTTTATCACGCCGTATACAGTGGTACCGAGAGGCATGCCGGTGACCGGGTCGAATCCTGCTATCTGTGCGGGCAATACGTATACACCTTCCTGGGTTATGTTCATCTGATATGTGGCATTGATCATCTGACCCCCATCCAGGTTCCATCCACCACCAGAAGCGTTTATGTACTCGTAAGCATGTGCGGTCTTCCCATCACTCAACGTCACGGTTCCGTTATCCGTTATATTGTAATCAACACCTTCTGCCCATAACGTCCAGCTGCTTCCATCATAGAACCAGACACTCACATTTGATGTGTCGAAATCCGTGCCCTGCGGAACATAATCCAGGAACTTTATCCCGTTTATCGTACCTCCCTCCACACTGACAACTATGGAAGAGTTCACAAGTGTTGGTGTTGATGGGTTGTAGATGGCCAGGTCCTTATAACCGGTCAACCTTTTTCCTGCAACCGAAACCGTGGTTGGTGTGAAGTACTCCTTGAGGTATGTGCCGGATGGTGTTGCCTGTGTGCCGTTTCCTGTGAAGTTGTAAACATCACCCGTGCTCATGGACTCGTTCGAAACAATGGTGTATTCGACCTTGATATATTCATTCGGCATGAGGTAATGGCCGATCGAATCTCCGGTTGTGAGGATTGCACCCGAAACATCATCTATTATTATCTCAACAAAACCATCATCACTCCCATCCGATGCCGGGTCCGCATCGTTTTGAGTGTAACTCGAAGAGGATATCTCGTAATCGGTTCCGTTGTTGAAGTAGACCTTGACAGAATTCGGGTCAAGGTCGAACCAGCCATGGAAGACTCCGGCTGTTGTGTTTGCCGGTATGACCGAGTATATCCTCACGTACTTGCCAGGTGCGTTCACGCTCCCCACATGGGTACTGGTGGCGGTTATGGTCACGTTCTCCCCACCCGTATTCGGTGATATATCTCCCTGCGAGTTGAGAACATTCGCTATATCTATCTTGTGGAGTGTCGGCAGATTCATGGTCGTGTTTATTATACCGTAATAGAACTCCGGGTCGTCCTGGTCCCAGACCACCTCCCAGTCAAAGTATGAGGCATAATATGGTTTTGTGGAACTCCCGGTGTTGTACCAGCTGGTGTTGGACGACCTGCTCGAATCGGTTGTGTAAACCCTCCCATCGTCCGGTGTGATGTACGGTGAATTGGCTGTCTGGTTGAATCTTCCGGTCTGGGAGGGTGTTGCCTCGGGCTCTCCTGTTGCCGGGTTTATCGGATACAGCCTCCACTCGCTGACATTGTATGTGAGATACGTTTCTCCTGCTCCGAGGTTTGCGCTCTTGGTGGCGAGGTTCTCTATAAAACCCCTGACACTCCAGACATTTCCACTGCTCTGGGAGAGGTCTATTCCCTGTCTGACAGAGCAACGTGCGAACTTTGCAGTGAAGGTTATTCCTGTAAACGTGGAGGTCTGGCTGTAGTTCGCGCTTACGCCCTTGTCGTTTGTCTGTGAATCAAGGTTAACATCATCCGTGTCCTGCGGATAATTGTTATTATCCTCCCATGTTGCATTGAATGTTACGAATACAGATGTCTGTGCAGCCAGGTTTCCACTCCATTCCAGCCTATCATAATCACCATCTATATCTGAATCAACCCTTGTGGCGGTTCCTGTGGTTTCCACAGGATCGGATATTATATTTACAGCATCATTGTTTCCGTTTGTGTTTCTGTCGAACTGAATGGCAACAACAACGCTATTCAGAGCAGATGTGCTCGGATTTGTTATGTTCAAGGTCATGTTTAACGTATTCACCGAACCGGCAGTTCTTATATTCTGGTCATCATAAAGGTCCGAACCCCCATCCAGATTTGTCCAGTTGAGAGAGAGCTCTATGGTTGGGGCTGATGTTATGATATATTCATTGTCAGGGTCAGAATCTGTGGTGTTCACGTAAACAAGGCTGGTGGAGTTTGGATTGGGATATGATACAAGAACGTTCTTGTAAGCAATGACATTCTGGAGGTTGGTTCCTGTTGTTCCTGAGAGGGTTAACCTTACACTCTGAAGTACATCGTTATTATTTGGAACGGATGCCTCCACAACCCCATAGCTGCACGGGTTCGTGCCACAAGGAGAGATCGTGCCTATGGTCGAACCGGTATAATTATAATCAGCTCTCACATTCTCCGTCAGGTAGGCTTTTGGTCCCCCCCTACCGGCCATAACGATGCCTGGCAGGAGCAGAAGAATCATTATAACGGCTATACTCCTTTTCATCATATCTCCTTTTGGGGGTTTCTATAGAATAATGATTCTCTTCATATATATTATTTAAGCCTCTCTATCTCTTTTTTAAGCCTCTCTATCTCGTCCTCAAATCTTCTCCTTCTGTATCTTCTGAATACTAGGAGAATCAAAACCACAACCACCAGTATGAGAAGAAGTGGAAGATAACCTATCACAAGAGCGGTTTTCTCACAGTTCACGAACATCTCCTTTCTATCCGAGAGTATCGTTGTGAACTCCTTTCTGAACCTTGCCAGCACCACGTATCTTCCGGACGGCATGGAACCTATATCAAAGACCCTGGTTATCTTAACACTCTCACCCTCACCGATGTTTCCTATCTCGATTAGGTCCAGATAAGCCGTCTCTGATGGATTCTCGGCATTGTAAACCTCTACCTCCACATATGAACCACTTTCATTACCGGAGGGAACTATGAAAACCGTTATCTCAACCCTGTCATCACATCCGTATTCAAGGGAATTGAGTGAAACTATCATCACCGGTGGGGTTTCCAGATACTTTATGACCAGGTTGAGCCTTTCCCCTCCATCGATGTCACCTATCAGAACCTCCTTTCCGGACCCGACCTTCAGGGGATTTCCATTCACATAAACCTCCAGAATCCTTTTCTCATCTTCAAATTCATAATAAAGGTTTCTGTATTCCATTGAACCGAAGTTCTCCACAGTCAGATTCAGGAGAAAAACAACAGCCGTTCCGTTGGATTCAAGAATATCCAACCTTCTTTTTGTTTCAAGAGCCGGCGGTGTTTGGATCTCCAGTATGAACTCTCTCTCTTCGTTCGGACCGAGTTGGAGAGGGATGCTCACATATGTTATGTTCCCCTTCTTCATCTCGAGTGATGTGCTTGTCTGTGTTCCTCCCACCTCAATCCATCTCACACTCAAAGAATCCCCTGGAACATCGAAATCAAGAACATCCTCCATACTCACCTCATTCGGGTTGTGGACCCATATTCTCTTTATCCACTTAACAGGTCTTCCGACCACCGCCCTTCCCTGCTCCCATTCACCTTCCCTGATTTCGAACACCTCAAGCCTTCCGTAGGGTCTCCTTATCGGTGTGTACATATCCTCGAACATTATCTTGTCCTCATAGAAATTGTAACCCATCATTCTGGTTATTATGTAATTGGTCCCGTACGGAATTTCTGCCCTGAACCTTATCCTTATCATATCACCATCGTAAAGATGTATGCCGTCACCGTAAACCCCTCCTGGTGGTACGTATTTATCCACAAGATATTCATGGTATCTCTCCCCACCTATTGATACAAATCCTCTGTCCACCACAACGTAATCCCTGTCCTTTGCCAGTTCTGTCCATGATGAGGTGGTACTGCTGTATATTTCCAGAGCCACGGAATCCTCCAGAACCCTTCCATCTCCTGGAATGTAGAGGTAGAACTTTATCTCCTTCACGCCCCTCCTTCCTGTATCGATTATCCTGCCAATGGCCTCCACACTCACCGTATTTGCCGCCGTCAGATATGCATCAACATTCTCCTTCACTATATCCGAATATGCGGGTGCCGCACCGCCACCTCCACCTCCTGCTGTAGGAGCCTCTTCCGATGGCGCACCTGTTCCCGGAACCGTGAGGGTATAGGATGCTGTTTCTGTTTCCGGTGTGCCGGTCTCTGTCCATACCTTACTGGTTTGGGAGAAGAAATAGCTTTCTGAAGAGCTCTTGGAAGAACCGGTAAGGGTATAATTCACAATCAGAAAATCGTTCTGTTCCATCACACCTCCCAGGGCATCCCCCAGATCAACCGTTACGTTCACATAGCCATCCAATGGCCCCGCATTTACAGCATCTATCAGCGCAAAGGAGGTTATATCATAACTGGAGCCGTTGTTGAAGAAGACCCCGATGTTACTCACACTCCAGGAGTTCTGCGAACCGCTCTGTGAGAGGCGCGGTATCACAGAATAGATGTTTACAGCATCAACCGAGAGGTTTATATGACCCAGATGAACCACCTTATCCTCTATTTTGAGTACGGTTCCACTCTCACTGTTCGACTCGAGTGAAGCGGTTTTATCGGCAAATATATCCATCTGTTTGAGCTCCGGCATCAGGAGGGTGCTTCTGCTTCTTGCTGTGGTGAAGCTCGGACCCCACACCACTTCCCAGTCGAATGAGGGGCTGTAGTAATCAGGTTTCTCTGAAGAGCCTGTATCGTACTGTGAAGTCTGAAGGGTTTCTCCTGGTGCCAGGGTTGTTTCCTGAGTGGAGGAGAGGACGGGTGTATTATCACCCACTCTGTACAGCTCCCAGCCGTGAACTATATAGGTGAGATACCTGGCGGTGTTCTTCAGAAATCCTCTGACGAGCCATGTCCCTCTCTTGACCATATCTATTCCCTCCCTCACGGGACCGCGCGCGAATCTATCGATAATGGATACACCGGAAAAAGTTGAGGACTGTGAGTATTCAGAAACCGTCCCTCCCTCATCCAGCTCTGCGACAAGACCCGTGTCATCGTAGTTGATCCCGGATGTTATGTTTGCATAGAAACCGATCCACACATAACCGCTTATACCACTTCCGATTATTCTGTCATTGAAGCCATCGCCGTCAGAATCCACAAGTGTTGGTGTGAAGTACGGACTGTGGGGGTTGAAAAGGTCTGCGGAATCATTATCGCCGAAATTATTCCTCTTCGCCTGAACGGTCAGGTTCACATTCGAGAGTCCGGTTGCGTTCAAGGTGAGGTTGAAGAAGAGTGTATTCGTTCCGGAGTGCAGGTCTTTTCCACCATCCAGATTACTGTAATCCAGAGCCATTTCAATGAGTGGAGCAACATTCTCATCTATTTCGTAACTCAGAAGACCATAACCGGATGTGGTATCCACGTACATCCTCGTCCTACTTCCCGGTACCGGTGAGGCAGCAACAGCCCTATAGGTTTCATTCGATATCAAGTTTGTGTTATCTGTCCCAGATAGTGTTATCCTCACGAACTGCAGCACATCCTCCTGGTTATCCACATAGACCTCCACATATCCTTCTCTGGCAGATGATACCAAGGTGCTGTCCGAGAAAGTCGCACTGACGTCCTCGGTGAGATATGCCTGGGGAGAACCCATAACTACTGAAGGAACTAAAAGTAGCAGCAGGAGAAACATATATCGCATGGTTTAGATTATTGATTCCATTAAATAAAACTTTATAAAGGGGAGTTTTTTATTTTTAAACTCACAAAGAATTATCATGACCAAGAAAATACTGGTTCTCTGCGTGGACAGGGATGATGATATCGGCAGGAAGACCAGGAAAAAAGGACCATTCATAGGAAGGGAGAAGAATCTTGAAGTGGCGATTTCCCTTGCACTTGCAGACCCGCAGGATTCTGACTCAAACGCGATATTTGAAGCGATAAAAACATACGATGAACTTAAGAAGGAGAAGAAGAATGTAGAGGTCGCAACGGTTACGGGAAATCCTGATGTGGGGGTGAAATCCGACGAACTACTAACAGAACAGATAAAGAAGGTTGTGAAGAAGACCGGTTCTGATAGGATAATACTGGTCTCGGATGGAGCGGAGGATGAGTATATAATACCGCTTATACAGAACTATGGTGAACTTCTATCCGTCAAAAGGGTGGTTGTGAAACAGAGCGAAAAACTTGAGGGAATGTACTACATGATTCATGATTTCATAAACGATCCCAAAATGGCAAAGATATTTCTCGGTGTTCCAGCACTTTCCCTCCTTCTTTACGCAATATTTGGAGATGCTGGATGGAGGTTCGTTCTTGGAGGTGTCGGTCTTTATCTTCTCATAAAGGGCTTCCAGCTCGAGGGGTTCGTGGCATCCATATTTGAGGAGTTGAAAACAGCATTTACAAGCAGAAGGATGTCCTTCTTCTTCTATATGGTGGCAATTCTCATAGGGTTGATAGGTCTGAAGAGCGGTTACGATTCGATGCTGCCTTTCAGTTCAGCAGACCTCATAGAGGTGACATCCGCATTCATCCACGGCTCCATTGGTTTATTGTTCCTGTCCTCACTTTCCCTTCTTATGGGCAGGGTTATAGTGAATTATCCAAAGGAGAGAGATATCACAAAATACCTCACATTTGCAGCCCTTGGTTTTGGCCTTTCAATAGTTGGGTTTGAGGCCTCAAATGTGGTTCTGAACCCGGAAATCGGCCTCCTCAGGCTATTCGCCGCAATCACCTTCGGTGTGCTGCTTGTTGCTCTCACCCTCACATTTGAGAGATTCGCGAAAAGGTGAGACATTTCTTATAAAATATATTTTTTGAAATATATATTTTTATTTATTTATTAAATTAAATATACTAAATAGAATTCATTTTAATAAATATTTTATAAAATATTCTATAAAAAATATTTTTCAGAAATGCTATTTTAAAATGAACATTAAAAAATAAAATATTTAAACCCCAATACCAATACTTATAAAGGGTGAGTGTTTGGGGAACGGTAAGCAGAATATCTTCAAGGAACTCTTTCTGCAGAATAAACCGGCAGAGATGCTTGTATTCCTCAAAAAAGGGAAAGACCCCAAATACGCCACGCAGGTTTCAAAGGCCGTGGACTGTACCTACTCACATACAATAAAGGTTCTTGATATTTTTGAGAAGCTCGGTATTGTTGAGTTCACCAAGAAGGGGAGAATAAAACTGATCAAACTCACCTCCTATGGTGAGGATATAGCCCATGACCTTGAGGGATTGATAAGAAAATTCGAACGTGCCTCACAGGAAAAGAGGAAAAAGAAAGAAGAACCGAAAAAATAACTCCACAACGTTTCATTGTAATAAATCGCAGGATTTCCCGTTTTTCGCCCATTTTTTGCATTACATCACCATGTTTCTGGGGTTCTGGGCTTTCTCAATAATGATACATTGTAAATCATTTTTCAGGGTCAAACTTGAATTTACATTGAAACGCTATGAAGTTTAAATATCCGGAAGACCAAAAATTAAACATTACACCATGATGGGAAAAGGCAAAAAGGTGGTGTTTTGGAGAAGAAAACTCCGATAAAGAGTGATACACTCAAGTCAAAGGAATCACTCTACTTCCCATCGGTCCGCGAGGGCAAGTGGAAGAACATTGACCCTGATATAAGGTGGTCACTTGAAGATGTATTGAATCATGTTTTCCCCAGGGGGTATCAGGAGAGATCCTATGAATACAGTGTGGAGCTGATGAGGTTCATTCTGGATAATCCTAAAGGCGTGGATAAGAGAATGCTCTCGGAATTCCTGAAAACCCGGAAAATACCGCCCTCGACCCTTTATAATGTCATAATTCCGAAACTCGTGAGATTTGGTTTATTGGAGAGGAGAAGGGAACCAAGCCAGTCCAGACCAAGCAAGGGCTGGTATATGGTTCTGAAGCCATCCATTTCTTTCTCTACACACTTGGGGAAGCTCGCCTCAGAATGGCGCTCTATATACAAAACAGCCGTTTCCGAATGATTCCCGAGCAGTTCCCGAACGAGGTGAGGGAACATAAG
>Ga0180300_10000333_pt1 | contig 20203 bp, 18 predicted proteins | sample GuaBasSediGuay15_FD_121798 | JGI IMG/M metagenome (GOLD analysis project Ga0180300, IMG submission 121798) | Subseafloor sediment microbial communities from Guaymas Basin, Gulf of California, Mexico - Guay15, Core 4569-2, 21-24 cm | ecosystem: Environmental > Aquatic > Marine > Hydrothermal...
AATTTACGTTGTGTCTTCTGTCAGAACTATGATATCTCACAGGAGAACATCTATGGTGGCATAGAAGTGAATGCAAGACAACTTGCGATAATGCAGAAAGAACTTAGGAAGGAAGGTGCCAGGAATATAAACCACGTGGGAGGCGAACCTACGCCAAACCTTCATACAATTCTCGAATCACTAAGTTACCTTGATGTAAACGTTCCACAACTCTGGAATAGTAACATGTACTGTAGTACTGAAACGATGTCACTTCTTAGGGAGGTGATAGATATATGGCTTCCAGATTTTAAATACGGAAACGATGACTGTGCCTTTAGATTATCTGGAATAAGGAGATATGTAGAAGTAGTGACTAGGAATTTGAAGATAGCTGCTGAATCTGGAGATATGATAATTCGACATCTAGTCCTTCCCAATCATATAGAATGCTGTACTGAGCCCGTATTGAAATGGATTAGCGAGAATACTCCAAGAGCTCTAGTGAACATAATGGAACAATATAGACCAGAATACCTAGTAGCTCGCAATCCTGATAAGTGGCCAGATATAGCAAGAAGATTACACCGAGATGAGTTATATAGAGCGTATGAACTGGGAAGAAAGTATAAGTTATGTTTTGAGCCTGTCTCATAGCTCATATAGTATTATGTAATGTCTATATAGATTGACTAAAATATACGTAACATTATTATAAGCCTTAGTACTTAAAAATAGAGGGTTATAGAATGCCAGCAAGAGTATTAAGAAAAGTTCAACTTACTGGAGGCTCGACTCTCATAGTTTCATTACCCAAAGAATGGGTGAAGAATGTTGGTATAAGCCCTGGAGACTATGTAGTTATTGAACAGCAACCCGATAACTCGCTTCGGATATTACCATCCAAATTTGTTCGTAAGGGTCCCTATGAGGTAGACATGATTATAAAGAAGGACATGACCCCATCTATGATCATGAGGGAATTCATATCTAGGTACCTAGCCGGCTACGATGTAATAAGGGTAAAGTTTGAAGATAGTGCTTACAAATCTAAGGATATAATCAGAGATATAATGCAGAGAAAAGTTATAGGAATGGAAGTCATAGAGGAGAAGGCGAACGAATTGGTAATACAATGCCTTGCAAAGCATTCTGACTTTCCAGTAGAACTCGCGTTAAGGAGAATGGGTAATATAACGCTCTTCATGCTCACTGACCTTCTTAGGGCAATAAAGGAAGGCGATGTAGAATTGCTTAGAGCAATTCCCTCACGCGATGATAACGTTGACAAGTTCTACATATTCATTTTAAGACAATTAAAGATGGTAATGTTAGGTCTTCTCTCTCCAAGTGACATAGGCGCAAGTGATTTAAGGGAATGCCTTGGCTTAAGGCTTGTTATAAAGAGTATAGAACGTATAGCGGATCACGTTACTAATAGCGCTATATGTATGCTTGAAGTAGAGGATATGAAGAAGGACATACGTAGCCTTCTCCTAAAATTAGGCGAAAATGTAAAGAGGCTATATTCCGATACATTAAAGGCATTCTTCGAAAGAAATCCCATTCTTGCTCATAGCGTAGCCGATAAAATAGAGCAGATAAAGGAAATGGAATCAAGATTAGTTGAGAAAGTAATGGTACTTGCTAGTACTCGTGATGCAATGTATCTAAGGTTAGTTGCTGAAAGCCTTAGGAGAATAGCTGATTACAGTACGGATATCTCTGAGATAACGATAAACTTAGCGATACCTGGTCCTTAAGGTTCTCTACTTAAGCCCGAGGATCTCTAATGCTCTTTCCCTTCCTTCAATCCATTTCAATTGTGCCTTTATAGTCCTATGTGGAATAAATCTAGTTTTGAATAGATCTGGGCTTTCACCTATAATCCTTATCTTATTAGGATCTATCTCCCCATATCCCATCTTGTGAAGGAAGTAAAGGTAGCCTACATCTTTAGGATTGAAGCCCATAAGCCATGCTGTAATTGCATCCACCTCAACGGCTTTATTTCCAGCTATAGCGATACCCCACCTCTTAGAAGTACCACTTACAGGTCCATTTCCTTCCATACCAATATACCCATCAATTACCGATAAGTGTGGCATTAGGTACTTCGCTAATTCTGCTATATTCATGTTTATAGCAAGGTATCCTTGATGAACTTTAGGTTTATCACCACCCATTACCGCTCCCATAACCATATTCTTTATAGAAAGAGTAACGACTACGGTATCATGGGTTTTAGGTCTACATATAGATATCCTATAATCCGCGTCTAAGGCCCTTTTAGACACCCTTACCTTAACTTTCCGCTTAAGCCTTCTATCATAAATTTCGAGTACCTCGTATTCTGTATCCATATTGAGATCGAAGAATTCGATATCGTACTCCTCTGCTAGCTTAAGATACCCAAAGTTCCTAAGTCCAGTCTCAAGAGATCCAAGAGCTGGCCCTTCAGCTAAGAGAATCTTACGAGTACCAACGTACTCATATATAAAGTCCATTAAGGCTTTAACCGAATCTACGTGCGTTGCTGCGAGTTGAACGTGTGTAGATACGAAATTAGGTTTTATCATAATGGTTCTTGCATACTTCATATCGTTTACTATATAGTCCGATAGAAGTTCCAGAGCTTTAAATACTCCCTCGTAATGACTTTCACTTCGTGTGAGGGCTACTACCATATTTCCTCCTCATAATCCTAATTTCATGCTTCTATAAGATAATGCTCGTTCTCTTCAAAATATTCTTTAGCCTACTGATACTATCTGTTCACATCCAATTATAACTACTGAAGGGAGTTAAGTATATGTTGCCCTTAAGAAATCTTCATTATATAGAGTACGATGATCCCGATGAGCTACGCTGTCCCCCTTTGTTGATCATTGATGAAATGGGGCGGGGTTTAGCTGAGGGGGAGTCCTATCCCTTCCCCATACAAGCTCTTACTATCATAATATACATCTACAATGTAGAATAACAATTAAATATAGAATCATATCATGAACCTCATGAGGTCTTCAGCATGAGTAGTGCTAGCATAGAATTCGATGTCATTACTTGGGATAAGGCGTTATCACTATGTAAAAAACTAGCGTTCCTAATAATTGAGGATAACTATCATCCAGACGTTATAGTTACTATTGCACGGGGTGGCTTCGTTCCTGCTAGGGTTGTTGCCGATTATTTAGACGTTAGGGAAATGTACAGCATAACGTTAAAATCGTGGGGCACAGCAGAACGTAAAGGTCCTCCTGAAATAGTTCAGCCGCTAAATGTGGATTTAACTGGAAAGAAGGTATTAATAGTCGATGAAGTTGTGGATACGGGAGAAAGTATGGAAGTAGCTCTCACTCATGTTAGGGAATCCGGAAATCCAAAAGAAGTTAGAACAGCTGTACTCCATTACAAAGTTCGTAGTAAGCATGTACCTAACTATTATGCAGTCAAAGTCGAGAAGTGGAAGTGGATAATCTATCCATGGAGCATTCACGAAGACGTGAGAGATCTCCTCAAGAAAATCTCCTCCTCTGTAAAATCAGTAGAGCATGCTAAGAGAATATTGAGGGAAAAATACTCACTTTCCATACCGGAGGAGATATTAGAGGATGTAGTTAACCTATCGAAATGAAAATAACGTTAGAAATTAAGATTATCATGTACCGCTAAGGTCTGACTATTACCTTTATTGGGTTTCCCTCCTTCTTTATAACTACTTCGAACGCTCTTACGATTTCGTCTAATGGGAACGTATGTGTTATTAAAGGCCTTAACTTTATCTTTCCTGAGGATACCAGCCTTATTGCTGGTTCATAGGCATTAGCATATCTAAAGACGCCATATATTGTGAGCTCCTTATCTACTATTAGCGCTGGATCGAATGATATCTCCTCTTTTTCAAATATTCCTATTTGAACTATACTACCGCCAGGTCTAACAATGCGTAATGCATCCCTAAAGGCCTTTTCGCTTCCAGAGACTTCGAATACTACATCAACGCCTCTCCCATCTGTAACTTCCATCACTTTCTTTACTACATCCTCTTTACCTGCATTTATTGTAACGTCCGCACCTAATTTTTCAGCTAGTTCTAGTCTATAATCCAATAAATCTGTTGCTATGGCATACCCAGCTCCACTAGCCTTAGCTGCTTGTAATGTGAGAAGACCAACAGGTCCGCATCCAAGTATTGCCACTATGGATCCATCCTCTAATTGACACCTCCTAACACCTTGCATTCCAACGGCTAGAGGTTCTATTAGAGCGCCCTCCTCGAAGCTCAAATTCTCTGGGAGTTTATATACGAATGCTGCGTGAGCTGGTGCATACTCTCGAAATGCTCCATGTATTGGTGGAGCTCCATAGAACTTAACATTTGGACATAAATTGTATTTCCCTGACTTACAGTAGAAGCAGAATCCACAAGGAAATCCAGGCTCTATAGCAACCCTATCCCCTTTCTTAACATTAGTTACATTTTCCCCTACTTCCACTACTTCGCCTGAAGCCTCGTGTCCTAAAACCAAGGGCTCCTTCACAACAAAGGAACCACATCTCCCAGTTCTATAGAAATGTACGTCTGAACCACATATGCCTACAGCTCTTATCCTTAACAATACCTCATTAGGGCCTATTTCAGGTATATCCATCTCTTCTATTCTCAAATCATAAGGCTTATAGAGGAGTGCAGCCTTCATTTTTCCCTTCACTTACATCCCCGTATTGTATATTACTTGTAGGATTATATTTGAGCGTTATATAATTGGAGTTTATTTAAGAGTGTTATTTAAGGTTAAACCTTAAGGCCATAATCCCCTAGCCTTCATCGCCTCAGAGACTCTATTGATTGCTATCATGTATGCGGCCTCTCTTAAATTCACCTCTCGTTCCTTGCTTAACTTCACCACCTCATTGAATGCGGATATGAGTATTCTTTCTAATTCTCTTCTAACCTTTTCTAAAGACCAAGGAGTCCATGTGATGTTCTGAACCCATTCGAAATAGCTTACTATAACTCCTCCCGCATTAGCTAATATATCCGGGATTACCATAATTCCCTTTTCATATAATATCTGGTCAGCTTCTGGCGTTGTGGGCCCATTAGCACCTTCAACTATTATCTTCACATTTATTCTATCGGCGTTACGTGCAGTTATAACGCCTTCAACAGCGGCGGGAATGAGTATATCTACATTAAGTTCTAATAATTCCTCATTGCTTATACTTTTAGCCTCCTTAAATCCAACAACGCTTCCTGTAGTCTTTTTATGTTCCATGACTTTTCTTGGGTTCAATCCATTAGGATTATATATCCCTCCCTTGCTATCGCTTACAGCTACAACTCTGAATCCCATATCATGTGCTATTAAGGCGGCATGGTATCCCACATTACCGAATCCCTGTATTGCAACAGTTGCCTTAGATATAGGGATTCCTAACCTTCTACATGCCTCCCTAGCGACTATTACAACGCCTCTCCCAGTAGCTTCCTTACGACCAGGTATACCTCCAACACATGTGGGCTTTCCTGTTACAACTCCAGGTACAGGTCTTCCCTTAAGCATACTGTAAGTATCCATTATCCATGCCATATGACGTGAATCAGTATAGACGTCGGGTGCCGGTATATCTACATCAGGGCCTATGAAGTCCGCTATTGCATATGCATACCGCCTAGTTAGCCTCTCAATCTCAGCATCAGACATCTCCTTAGGATTACATTTTATTCCGCCCTTAGCTCCACCGAACGGTATGTTCACGAGAGCGGTCTTCCACGTCATCCACATTGCAAGAGCCCTTACCTCATCTAAATTCACATTTGGATGATACCTAATGCCTCCCTTAGCAGGCCCCCTTGCATCATTATGCACAACACGATAACCTGTGAAAACTCTTACCTCTCCATTATCCATCACGACTGGAATATGTACTATTATCTCACGTTTCGGCTTCTTTAAAATTTCTATTATCCAATTAGGAAGGTCGAGTAGTTTAGCCACTCTCTCGAACTGCTCTATAGCCATCGAGTACGGATTTATTAAATCACTCACGTTAGCGCCTCCTTACCTATATTTATATGTGGAAATTTAACATATGCTACATTTCGTTTATCTAATGAATCCTTTATTTCTATCAATAAATGCAATTCCCTGACGAATGAGTATAGGGAGCAGGAGGTTTGTAATTTTAAGTTCGAGCTTCCTCGCTCTTCTCTCAACTTCGTCAAATCCCTCTTTCCTTGCCTCGTCTAGTATCTCCCTTAGTAGCTTAAGAACGCTGATTAGTAACTCCCTTAAGATAATACAATTTTTACATTGTGCTATTTTTGCTTTTTCTTTAGAAACACTATAGACGTTTTCTAAGTAGTTAAGCCTTCTATGATAGTCTGCTTCAATCTCCCATTTTAATGAAGCACACTCCCTGCACAAGTACCACGTTTTATCTAAGCAGTTCTCGCATATGGGTCTCCTACATCTGATGCATATCGTGCTGGCTTGTCGTCCACATATTGCACATTCCATATGAGCTCATCGCCCCTATACTAACCTTGAAGAACCCGCTTCGATAAATTTTTAGCTTAATTGTGAACATGTAGTCTCGTTCTCTTAGATTCGTAGCTCCAAATGATTGAGATCCTGTGACGTACTTACTGCAAAATGAGTACTTTCCATTAGGAAAACTATTTTCCTAAAATTTTAATTATTCCCTTGCTGTAATACTCAGTGAGGTGTCCATATTAGACAAGCCTAGAAGTATTCCACATAAGCACTTACTAGCGATAATAATCATACTCGTGTTCGTAGCCGGAGTAATCACGGGTCTTGTAATATACGACTTGTTCTTAGCAAAGCCATATGTTCCACCAGTGAAATATCCCCCTCCAGTAATAGGAATCATCAGACTCTATGGATATATGCTAGATGATACCGATAGAGAACTTTACGTCAACTCGATTTCATACGCATTACATAATAATAGCATAGTAGCCGTCGTCTTAAGAATAAATTCACCAGGAGGATATGCCTCCATAGTTGAGGATGTATACTACAGCCTTAAAATCCTAAAGGCAAGCAAGCCAGTGATAGCTGTCGTTGAAGGATTGGCAGCATCTGGTGGATACTATGTAGCGCTTGGGAGTGATTACATACTTGCAGAACCTTCTTCCTTCGTTGGAAATATAGGTGTGATAGTTTATGCTCCCTACATAATAATACCATCCGAGAGTATCCTTGAATCAGGTCCTTATAAGCTAAGTGGATTCTCAGTAAAGGAATTCCCCTTCATTGTTCGAGAGGCATTCAATAATTTCGTTAAGGCCCTTAAGGAAAGTAGGGGAGATAAACTTAAGGTGAATATTAATGATGTGATAACAGGCAAATTATATTTAAGCACACAAGCCGTTAAGATGGGTTTAATAGACGATCTGGGCTCGTTTCTGGATGCCTTAAGACTTGCAGCGGAAAGTGCAAAAGTGACTAGATACGTCATCGTGGATATAACTAACATAATATCTAAGCGTTTGAACATCACATCAACAGGTATGACTTTATGGAACAATAAGACATCCCTAGATATGAATTACCTAAGTAATATTCATAAGGAGCCCATTAGCGTTTACTACCTCTCGCCTTATTATATAAAGGCGCATAACTATGTAAACCTCACGGAACAATACGTACCTCCCCCTCCATATTATTATCCCACTCCCCAACCAATCGAATTCCCGCTAAACCTAAGTAGAGCAATAGTTGTAGATAGTTCCCATAATAATGCCTTCAACCCTGTTCTCCTTAACACGTTCTTTGGTATGATAATAAGCCATGGTTACAAGGTAATAATGATAGATAAGACATTAAACCTTACGTACATACTCTCTAAGAGACCAAAGGCCCTTATAATCTTCACTCCTCTTACGAAATATTCACCTAACGAGATAAAGGCGATAAAAGAGTATGTGAATATCGGAGGGAAGCTCTTACTAATATACGATCCTGCCATCGCATTTGCAACTTACATAAACGATATAGCTCAGGAATTCGGATTGTACTTCGCTAATGGGTACTTATATGACCTAAATGAGAACTACGGAATCTATAGGAACATAGTGATTACTAACTTCGTGAGTAGTCCTCTTACTGAAGGAGTAAACAAACTAGTCCTCTTCACGTCAACTCATGTATATGCATCACATGGACTAGCTCTTACCTCAAACTCGACAGTTCTATCCTTAACAGAAGAGGCTGGAGTATACACGCCTATAGTCATGGAAAAAGACGTAATAGCAATAGGCGATATGACATTCATGCTAGATCCCTTCTGTGGCATTGCCGATAATAAGAAGTTCATTGAAAACTTAGTATACTATCTCGTCAGCTAGTCATATTAAGGATCGGAGGAAGGATACAACCTCCTTTAATACTTCACTACGCGGCTCTGGTATCCTACATTCCAGCGTCATGAAGTATTTATACCCTACATCTTTTAGCGTCTGGAAGGCGCTCTTGAAGTCCGTATGACCATATCCAGGAGGTAATCTATTGCTATCAGCGAGATGTATGTGCTTTATGTAGTCTATGTAATTCCTTAAGCTCTTACATATGTCTTCCTCCTCGATGTTCATGTGGAAGAAGTCCGCCATTACCTTTACATGTTCTACCCCTACTTCCTCACATATTGCGACTGCTTGCTCAAGTCTATTAATGAAATGCGTCTCATATCTATTAAGAGGCTCTAAAAGCACATATGCTCCAACATCATCTGCATGTTTGCCAATGTCCTTAAGCTCCTCTATTAGAAGCCTCTTCTCTAGCTCTATCACGTCCTTGAACAATGGGTAAAGATCGGGTAACTTTGGACGACCGAATGTTGGAACAACTATTACACCAACTGCGTCTAGTTCCGCAGCAGCTGCAAGACGCTCCTTAATACCATTTATGGCTAGCTCTCTTTCCTTTCTATCATATGAGAGAAGATCTCCAGGGTATCCAGAGCATATAGTTGAGATCCTAATTCCGGCTGCTTCCTTAGCATCTTTTATATCCGTAAGACGTTCCTTTATGTTATGTCCCCATATTTCTACGGCATCGAAACCGAGATTCTTTGCATTAATTAATCTCTCCTTAAGGTCCTTCCCCGGAAGTAGATTTTCCTGAATGGAGATGAACATGTGAATCTCCGTATATGGTTATGTCTAGTTTAAATATAAGGATTAAAGCGAGCCGAAAAATGACCTCATAACTTCAGTTCACGATCCTACTTTCTCCTTATAAATCCTTCTTATCGCTTCTTCTCTGCTTATTCCCTCTTTCTTTATACGTTCCTCTATTTCCTTCTCCAAAACATCCCTTGCTCTCATGCTATATACCGTAGCATAGACGCTAAGCAATTTATCATACATGGAATTAATGCTCATTTCTTCCTTTACCACACGAACTTGAGGTTTCTCCTCGACTTTTCCTACGGGCATAGGCGGTCTAAGCGCTAAGTATAGGAGGAGAAGTATTATACCGGGGATAACGAAGATACTGGCTATTACTATTAGCAGAGCCCATAATGCAGCTGGTCCACTTCGTCTATATCTTCTCTTAGCATCTTCATATGCCCAATAGGCGAATATGAACAATATCGCCCATATGATATACAGTAATGGTCCCGAAATCCTTATAGTGAATCCGGTCATGATTCCAACGAAGTATACTTAATCTAAGCTGAAATATAAGAGTTTTTAAGAGTTTTGTAGCATTAATTCTACATATTTTACGAAAGTCAAGCATAGAACTTATATGTACCCCAATATACGACTATTCTTGATGATGAACAAGAGCAAATCTATCTTGAGCAGGCGCGCCATATCCGTACCTTTACTAAGCATTATCACAGCGTTAACCATACTTGGAGCCTTAACGTATGGCTATAGCATTACACGTGAGAAGGAATGGTTTGCTCGTCTTGAAACTATAGGTCATACTTATTCACGCTTAATAATAAGGATAACAGACGTGACATTAGAGGGTAAACCCATTGAAGATACGTCGAATTTAATCCTTATTATACATAATTTCACAGATCTTCCTTCCACGCCGATATATCAGGGTAAGTTTAAACCGAGACTAGAGTTCCCAATATTCGTAAGGTTGTTAAGATTAAGAAGAGGGGAGAGCTTAATTCCAATAATCACTCCACCGCACTGCTACGTCATTACTCTCATATACTATGATGGAATGAAGGTCTATGATGGAGTCTCAATGCTAGATATACTGCCCAATAAACCTATTATCGAGAAACAAGTTAAAATTGATCTAAAGGAGGTACCAAAGCCGAAGGTCTCTGCAAGCAGTCATACTCCCTCCTTCGGCTTAGGCCTTACTCATGCTCTTAATTTCAAGCAAGGTAGTGGAGTTCGTGAGGAATGGGATTATGAGTATGCATGGACATCAGTTCTTGAACTTCACTCAGTAGAGGGTTCTAAAGTATATGCCAAATTCAATGAGGGCTCTCTACTATATCTACAATTACAGAGGCGAAGATGGTATAACTCACCTACCCCTCCAGAAGACCTTAAATGGGATGATATTGGAGCGAAGAGCACTAAGGTAACTATTACTAGGACTACTGGTTACGCCATGGATGGGGCTCATTATACTGTTCAAGTGTATGTTAGGTATTATTACGAACGCTGGAAGTACTATATCGATCCTACTGCAGGTATCATAATGTATGAGGAATGGATAATCCCAGAGGTGGCTGACCTTTCAAAAGGATTCAAATATATAACTGGAACGAAGACATGCCATTGTGGCAGCGTGTCTGGTAATGTGATAAGGATAGGAAGTATAGTTGGTGAAAGCGTTTACTTCACTATAGCCGGGACTAAAGGGTACTATTGGACGCCTGGAGCGAAGGTATTCTTCACAATATCGTATCCCGGCATACCTTTCTTCACCTTAGGCGCTGAGATCTATGTTGAAAGAAGGTACTCTCAAGGTATTCAGATAATAGTGGAGGTTACCGAGAATAGGTATAGTGAAAGCCTATATGGGTACGATGCTGGTACGAATTGGGCTACCGTATATCTAGCATGGGTGTTTGATTAGTCCTTTTTCTCCTCTGGCATCCATATCTCATCAGGACTTACTCCTGCTCTCTTCAATACTTTTAAAGACCAGTAGACGTTTCCCACACCACATACTGAATGGGCATCGGAGCCTATTGTGAATAGCACTCCATGATGTTTGCAAAGTTTAATGAACTCCACATAATGTTCGGTAAACGAGGATATACTCATATGAGGATACCACCAGTACATCTGGCTCATTACTTCAACTACTATATTAGAGTCAGCTAAAACTCTTGCAATCTCCACTAGGAAGTCCCTCTCTATTTCCCTAAAATCATGAATTACGTTGCTTCTACCTAGGTTTAGCGGATGGGCAAGTACATCTATGTTCTCGTTTAAGGAAATTTTCTTAATGCCTTCTAGGACGTACTCTAAGAACCTCCTCCTATCTCTAATGTGATCCGGTACTGGATGCTCGCAAACTACTAATTGAACTTCCTTCGTGACGGGAATAGGCTTACTAAGGTCTTCAATCAATGGTTTTGTGATCTCAACTCCATACAATACATGTATTCCATACTTATTCATTGCTTCTTCTATCTCCTCCCTAGCTTTGTCTAACCACTCTGGTCTCATGAAGGGTCTAAAGAGATGGTCGGTTATCGCAATCATGTAGAGATCGTTTGCGGCTGCTGCCCTCACCATTTCGTCTATTGTATTCCTTCCATCAGAGTACCTGGTATGCATATGTAGGTCGATCTTAGGATACATATGTGCTCCGAAATATGTTTAAATTACGTAAGCAAATATAAGCATGATGAAAAGAGAACACCTGATTTTGTTATACATACTATCGCTTTCATTATATCTCCCCTTCACTCATATTCAGGTTATATGTCAGAATAATGAGAGAGCATCCATTGATTATATAATTAAAGTAAACGATGAGGGCAATGCGAAAATAAGCATAACCATTCGAACTGAGAATACTACATTTCATGGCTGGATCTTCGTCCCAAGATATGTGAAGTATAGGATAATGGGCTCTAAATTCAAAATAATTAGTGTTAATGAAAGCTATTTCCTCTTCTATTATAATCTCTCATTCTTCCTCTCCGAAAATGCTACACTTACCGTATCCTGGACCATGCCTTATGCTTCAATAATAGTTGGAGAAAATGCCTTTTTCTTAAGCCCTCCCATCAACGTACTTCCCAAGGCTAAGATGAAGATCTCGGTATCTCTTATCGGTGTTTCTATTCATTACGTCGATCCTATTACAAAGCACATAAAAAGGGATTATGATAACATAACAGTAAGTTACTATAGGCTAATACCTGGCGATATATTTAGGATCTCAATAGAGTATTCCGTAAAAGATAAAGACATTGATGAATATACCTGGCATCTTCCGAAAGGCACGCTATTGATAGTACACTCACCTGCTTACTATGAGGATCTCTCAACGAGGATTTATAATATATACCGGAAGGTATACCCAATACTTTCCGATGTAATTAACGTTAACGTATCGCTTATAGAGGTTATGTTCTTCTCGCCTCAACATGATAACGTAAATATCCTAGGGTATATCTCATTGGAGGACTCGGATTCACCCCAAGTGATAATGATAAATCCGTTTTGGATAAGAAGTCTTAAGGGAGCTATAGAACAAGGTGCTGTCCATGAGCTAGTGCACCTTCTTCTATTTAATAAGGGACTAAGTGCATCTCGCTTCCTATGGCTTCATGAGGGTCTTGCCGAATACCTAAGCCTTACTCTTTTAATTAAATTTAATGAAACGAGGGAATGGTGCGAGACTAAAATACGCGAATATGAATCGCTTAATCTCACCGGAAATTATCTCTCGCTCCTCCTCTCATGGTCTCCTAGCCAAGTAATTCAACCATCATTATATGGATACGCGTATCTGCTAATTAAGAGCCTTACCGAGGATAACATTACCAAGCTTAAGGAATTCTTCTCCCTTACGCCCAACTTTAAGGAAGTTACGAGAAATGAGGAAATATTGGCATTGTTAAGTGTGGCAGGCATGAACCTCACGGTACTTAAAGATGTAGGCTCACAAATAAACTGGACGCTAGTAGAATATCATAAGCAGTATTACATAAATTATATAACCCGCAATGTACGTATCCATCCATCCCTTAATCATACACAAGCACCCTATCTCATCCCCTTAGCAATAGTGATATGCGCTATGTTGCTCATTATAGCAATTATATGCTTAACGATATTCTTAATGCGTAAGATCAATATGCAGTGATATTACATCTTTCATGTTAATTTTTTAATCTTAACGAAACATACTTTTAATGAGGGCTAAGGGGATTTACAATGTCGTCGTTTAGGAAGTATACATGTGATGAGATAAAGAAATCAGTTAAGCCGGAATGGATTTCTCCTAAGATTGATCCCAAGCTCTATAAGCGTATAAAACCCCTCTCAGAAGTTGAGCTATGGTCAGGTACAAAGGGAGAGATATTTGCGGCTCACATTCCTGAAGGCGTAAACATTCCTAAATATCATTATTCTGTTGCCTACCACTTAATGCATGCTCTCCTAAGTAAAACCAGATCTCCAAGCAAGGTTCTAATAAAGCCTAACAATAGTGCCTTCGTTGGCGCCTTCTGGCATGACCCTTGTCTCAGAGAGATAATGCGACTTAACGGAATGGATCGTAATGCCGATCTGCAACCGATAGCAACTCAGCCTGCCCTAATGGCTGGTATTGTTGATGCACTCTTAGAAGTCGGTGTAGATGAAATTCATATAGCTGAAAATATGCTCTGGCCTACTCCTCTAAGGGCCTTCTGGGAAACTGGTTATGTTCACGTATTTTCTAACGAGAAATATAGGGGAAAGGTATTCTTCGTTGATCCTTATGAAGGTGAAGTCGACTTAGTAGAATTGCCAATAAAGTATATTAAGGAATACGACCTAGGCTTCTTTACCAAGACTAGACCTCCTAAGGCATTGTTTGATGAAAAGTATGATCTTGTTGTAGTCGCATCCATAGCGAAAATGCATAATTCGGCCTACTATTCGTTACTCATGAAGAACTTTAGCATAACATGGAATCCTCCATCCGTACGGTGGCATGTTCACGGAGTTCCAATAAAGCTATTTGATAGGGAGTATGCTAGTCGATTACTAAATGAGGACATACCACAAAGTAGGAAGTATGAAGTCTTTTTGATAAAAGAAAGAGCCATAATTTCCAATGGTCTTGTATCATCCGCTCCACTTATGGTGTGTAAGGAGGAAGATGAATTATTGGTAGTTAGTGATGTTCATCTTCTCTGTTGCAACATGGCCCCCTTCATCTTGGGTATGGGCTATGTTGTTATAAGGTACATAGGAATGTATGCTACATTAGCTGAGGAACTCCGTAGAAGAGGAACGGATATTGTAGGGATACTTTCTGGCATTGTTGGAATGGATGGTGAAGGCCCCTTAATATATGGGAGGAGAAGGCTAGGCGGTTTTGCACTGGCTAGTACGAACTTTGTTGCAACTGAATCTCTCGCTCTAGACATAATGGTCGGTTACGGGAATAAGGGATTTCCAGAGATATTAACTATGAAGAATAAGAGCTTCTGCGAGAAGTACTCAGTATCCCGTATTGATGATGTGATGGTTGAGTCTAAGGACGTGTGGTCCTTAAGGCTAGCCGAACGATTACTAAATGAACCAAGAGATCCACATTCCCTTTCTCTTACATTATTTGATTTTGAGGGAATGGAGGAGGTGAGAAATCCTTGGGACTTAAGAAATGGTCCTCCATTTAAGTTGCCAAAGGGAGTCTTCGTATCTCCAATTACGTGGTTAAGGCTAATATACCTTGAGGAAGAGCTCTTTAAGCACTCTCTAGACTTCATCGATAAGGGCATAGTAGTACCTCTAGTACCAATTTAAGAACGCTTAAGGCTTTACTACTACCTTTATTGCATCATACTCATCCTTATTGATGGCAACCTTAAAGGCCTCCTCTATTTCATCTAGGTTGAAAACATGCGTTATGAATGGCCTTACCTGTACCCTATGAGATGAAAGCAATTTAACTGCGACAGTATACTCATAGTAGAGATTATTAGCAGAAGACGTTATTACCCTTTCACCACTAAGCATAGTTAGGTCTATCGTTATCCTCTCCTTAGAAAGCGCTACTAGTACTAATCTACCTCCTCTAGCTAATGACTTAAGGCCTAATAAGACCGTCTCCTTTGAGCCTACGGTATCGAAGACTACATCAACTCCTTCCTGATTCGTTAGCCTCATTACTTCCTTAAACACATCATCTCTCTTGCTATTTAACGTATGATCCACACCTAATCTTAGAGCTACATCAAGTGGTTTATCTCTTATGTCTACTGCTATAACCGTTGTAGCTCCCATAACTTTTACCACCTGCGCTGTCATCAATCCTATAGCGCCCTGACCTATAATCATGACAGAATCTCCCGGTCTTACATTTCCCCTATTAGTAGCATGAACCGCAACCGCTAGTCCATCTAGTTGAGTCGCTTCCTCATAGCTTATATCTGACGGAATTATATGTGCCTTATCATTCCATACCGGTACGTATTCTGCAAACCCACCTGGTACGTACTCAACATCACGCCACCTCCCATCATGTCCAATATGTAACATGTTTGCACATAAATTGTGAAGCCCCTTTCTACAGTAATAACACGTACCACATGCCCTGAACGCTATTATCCCAACTCTTTTACCTATTCTATCCTTTAACTCCGAAGAGCCTACCTCAACGATATCACCAGAGATTTCATGGCCTAGTATAACATTAGGAGGCATTTCCTCCTCCTTTCCTAGCGTATGGAGCGCCCATGGGTTTTCACCGAAGTAATACCTCACGTCGCTTCCACATATCCCACAAGCACCGACTTTAACTAAAACTTCATCCTCCTTTAACTGGGGTATCGGTACCTCTTTTAGCACAAGTCGCTGAGGAGCTTCCAATACGGCCGCCTTCATTCTTTTACCAACTAAATTCATACCAAATTCACCCGCTATTAAATACCTTAAAACTAATTTTGAATTTTAAGATATTATTGAGGAGCTTAGTTATGGATAAGGAAAGGTTACTTCGTGTTAAAAAGGCTATGGAAGAGAGAGATATTGACCTCATAGTTTGTAAGAATCCTGAGAATGTCCTTTACCTTTCAGGATACTGGCCAGTCATGGGATGGTCCCTTGTAATATTCCCTCTTGACGATGAACCAATCCTTATAGTTCCTCAAGCAGAGTTGGAGTTCGCTGAAGTTGGTTGGGTTAAGGACATACGTCCATACGAAACGGAAACCCTTAGAGAAATATGGAATCCCTATAAGCTTATATCTGACATCATTAAGGAAATAGAGGTGCGTAAAGGCGCTAAAGTCGGCTGTGAATTTTATTGGGAGACAACCGCCACCAATAGTGTTGTAGGTGAAATAAATTATGCTAGTAATGCTACATTCAGCTTACTTAAGGATGCGTGGAATGTTGAACTAGTTGATATTACTGATATGTTATTGGAGTTGAGAATGGTAAAAACGGATTTTGAGCTCCAAAGGATTGCATTAGCGAATGAGCTAGCTCGTATAGGCCTTGAGGCCTTAATCGATAACGTGAAGGAAGGCATGAAGGAGAGCGAGCTTGCTGCTGAAGCAGAGAAAGCAGTATATTCAGAGGGAGTGGATTATAAAGGGAAGGTTCGTAGAGCTAGAGCTTTTGCCTTTGTGATGTCTGGAGAGAATTCTGCAAAGGCATGGTATCCATTTAATATATCCTCTAGTAGGAGAATAAAAAGAGGCGATATCATACTAATTGAATTTAATGTGTGCGCCGATGGTTATTGGGCTGATATAACCCGAACGTGGGTATTGGGAAGTCCTACAAAGGAACAGGAGGACATGTTTCACGTCTTAATTGAAGCCCAGGATGAGGTATTTAAAGAAGTAGTAAGTGGTATGAAGGCAAATGAAGCCGATAATATCGCAAGGGAGTACATAAAGAGCAAAGGATATGGATCGTTATTCCCTCATAGGCTTGGTCATGGCGTAGGGCTGAGAATACACGAGCGACCTGCAATACATCCAGCTTCTCATGACTTATTAAAAGAGAATATGACAGTTACGGTAGAGCCTGGTCTTTACACTAAAAATTTTGGCATAAGGGTGGAAGATGACGTTATAATATTACGGAGAGGAGTCAAGAATATGACGCCTTTCCTCAAGGAACTATCATTACATAGTTAAGCCCCAATCAGTAACGGCAAGTGATGTAAGTAGCCAACTAAACCTATTTATATCAACATTGAGAACTCTAAAGAGGGATTATGCAGATCGAAGTCATAGACGTCGATAAGCGTACCCATAAGGTAGAGCTAAGAGTAAATGGAGAGCCAGCAAGCTGGCTTTACATCAGGGATTTTAACGTGCGAATAGGCACACAAGAGGTCTTTCTTGGTGGAATTGCAGGCGTTTATACAAAGAAGGAACATAGGATGAAGGGTTATGCTAGTAGAGTGCTTAATCACGCGATATCCTGGATGAAGGAGAAGTCCTACCCATTAAGTGGATTATTCGGCATTTCACACTTCTACCATAGGTTTGGCTATGCGGTTTTTATGGGAGAGCATAGGCTCTCAATATTGGTAAAGAATGCCGAGGAAGCAAAATGTCATCATACTATAGAGGAATTTGATGAAACCAATAAGGAACATAGAGATGCCATAGTCGATATATATAATGAGAATAATGCAACTAGGAGCGGTACAGTTGTTCGGAAGAAGGAGGAATGGAAGGGCTTTCCAAAGGGAATAAGTTGGGAACACAAGCCCGTTTCATATATCGTTAAGGATGGAGATGAAATAGTGGGATATTTCGCCTGTGAAAGGTGGCAATTTGGAGACACAATGAGCATTGCCGAGATAGGGGCTAAAAACTACGATTACAGGGTTTTCGAAAGCATAATGGCCTTTTTAGTCAAGAAAGCCATAGGTGGTAGATTTGCTTATCTAGAGTTCTACGTACCCTTCGACCATGAGTTTGCGGATTTCGCATTAAGATACGGGTATCTATTAAGAGTTGATTATCCAAAGGTAGCTCATGGCATGGCAAGAATAATAGACTTAGAGAGGTTATTCCACGTCATACGCCCTGAGCTCGAGAGGAGACTTAAGGTAGCTAATATAAGGAGGAACGTTACATTGAATATAAGTACTGATATAGGCAACGTCTCCCTAAAAATTGATGGTGATACCGTAGAGGTACTTGAAAAACAAGCGTCAGGCTATGACTTTAAAATATCACAGGCATCACTAACTCAATTAATATTTGGTTATAGGAGTGTAAAGGATGTAGTCTACGACTCTGTAAAGGTAGATAGTGAGGCAATTCCTATATTGAACGCGCTGTTCCCTAAAGGAGTACCTTATGTATGGCAACCTGATAGATGGTGAAATAGAATAACATCCCTAAATGTCTTTATGATGTCAGCTTATTGATAACTTACCTTTATATAGTTATTACTAAGTGCAAATTATAAATTGCCTTTACGAGGATTACTTAACGGTTAGAGCTATGTTAATAAGAATATTCGATCCTGAGGGAAGAATGTTACCTTCTAAGAACATATGGGGATTTTACCTAGCTGATCTTAATTACGTACCCTTCAGAATAGAGAAGTACGTAAAAAAGGTACGCGATGGCATGATAAAGATAGAAGTCCCAGATAGACCATTCCAGGTATTCATACTGTTCAATATTCCTAATTTTGGGCGAGCTTACATTCCAGCTGATAATGAAGGCGTTGGATATGACGATACATATAAAGAGATAAACTTAAACGTAGAGCTCGCTAGAACTAGATACTCTAAGATAATCCATGAGCTGAATAAGTGCGATAGTAAGCGCTATGTATTCTCCGATGAATTCTACACCCGATTAAGAGCAATGGAGAAGGAATTAGAGTTAGCAGAAAAGGCAAGTAGTGAGAAGGAGAAGGCGGTTCACGCAATTAAAGCTTTATCAAACGGCATGTGGGCTGGAGAAATGTTAGCATTTGAGAAGGCAAAACAAGATATAGAGAGGCATGGAAGGAGGGAAGGATTCCTCTTCGGTTGTAACTTCTTCGGTCACCCACGTCTTGGTGAGAAATACGATAAATTCTTTAAGGAGATATTCAATTACGCTACAATACCATTTTACTGGGCCTTTTTTGAGCCGGAGAAGGGGAAGAAGAAATGGAAGATAACTGATGAAATGGTATCATGGCTAAGGAAGGAAAACATAAAGATAAAGGGACACCCATTAGTATGGTTTTACGAGCCTGCAGGCATTCCTAAATGGATAAAAGGGAGAAGTTACGAGGAAGTTTGCGCCGCTATAGAGAAAAGAATAGAAGAGATAGTGAAAAGATATGAGGGTAAAATCTATGCATATGACGTTATAAATGAAGCGCATGATTGGGCAAATGATCTAGATTATTCTAGAAAGCAGTTATTAGAGATCACGGAATTAGCGTGTAATGTGGTTAAGGAGAACGATCCAAATGCTGTTAGGATAATAAATAATTGTTGCATATGGGGCGAATACGTAGCGTATGGTAAGGATTATAGAAGAAAAGTTAAAAGGAATATGTGGACTCCTCTAGAATACGTTAAGGCCTGTATCGAGAGAGGAATAGATTTTGATTACATAGGCCTTCAGCTATATTATCCCGAAAGGGATATGTTCGAGATATCCCTTATGCTTGATAGATATGCTGAACTCGGAAAACCAATTCACATAACGGAGTTAGCCGTTTCATCCAGTAATACTAAGGACGAGAATTCCTTCTTAAAGGAACCGCCTGGCCTATGGCATGAACCTTGGAATGAAAAAGTACAGGCTGACTGGGTGGAGCAGTTCTATACAATATGCTATAGCAAGCCCTACATAGAAGCAATAACGTGGTGGGATCTAGCCGATAAAGGTCATTTCTGGCCTCACGGCGGGCTCCTTAGACCAGATTTTACACCAAAGGAGGCCTACTTCAGACTTAAGAAATTAATAGAAAGATGGAGTAGCCTGTGAAACTAAAACGTTACTCTCATAGTAATTCCTTAACTAAAACTAAATGTTTTAAAATATATAC
>Ga0180300_10000335_pt1 | contig 20116 bp, 35 predicted proteins | sample GuaBasSediGuay15_FD_121798 | JGI IMG/M metagenome (GOLD analysis project Ga0180300, IMG submission 121798) | Subseafloor sediment microbial communities from Guaymas Basin, Gulf of California, Mexico - Guay15, Core 4569-2, 21-24 cm | ecosystem: Environmental > Aquatic > Marine > Hydrothermal...
CCGCCCTGAAGTCATATGCTTTAGGGACTTCGAGGGCCTGGGTGTCCGAGGCCTGGCCGTTAGCGTCCGTAGTGTGAGGGTTGGTTCCAAAGTCGTTCCACGTGGTGGTGCCGGACTCCCTATAGTAAAGGTTGACGCTCTTACCGCTCAGCGGGTTACCGTCGCTGTCCTTAAGCGTAGCCACTACCTGGACGTTACGAGTAGGCATAACCCTTCAAGGAAAAAAGAGGAGGGCAGGGCCTATTAGGTTTTAGCTGACATTAAGACTCGCTTAACCAACATCAACACTATGCCCAGCACTATGAGGAGAGGCACGATATAAACAATGTATTGAAGCCACATAGGAGGCGGAGGAGGCGGAGGCTCGTATACAGCCACGTCCTCACACGCATCATAGACCTCATCTCCCTCAAAGCGGGCCTTAAACCACATCTTAACGTCCTCGGGGTAGCTGAAGCTGGTTGAGCATTTACCCTCCTCGTCGGTCACCCTGCTATCGATAAGGCTCCAGTCCTGGCCGTTAAGGCTGTAGTAGAAATCTACGGTCTTACCGCTAAGCGGGTTAACACCGTCCGTAAGCTCCGCCTCAAGCAGGAACCCCCTATCAGCGGTCAAAGCCACCTTCACGCCACCACCCCCCTACAGCGGTATGACCTGTAAGGTCAACACCGTAGGCTTTGGAGGCGTCTGCTCCGAGCCCACAGACACGCTGGGCTCGGGGTCCGTGTACTTGGTCACGTATATCCAGTCACATTGGAAGCTATCCTGGTTGGGGCTACCCCTAGCGTGTAGCTGTACTAGGAGGGAGACGGTGGGGATATATGCTGGGTCCGTTATGGTACCTATGCTGCTGTCCTCTATTAAGCCTTCGACCTTACCGCTCACCCACCTTATCTCAAATATCTTCCAGGCATTCCTGTATGAAGCCGATAACGTCTGCTCGTTACCGTCCTTCCTGCTCCTTAATAGGTCGCCTGAGCCCCAGCTCAGGTATAGAACAGCGTTGGCTGGGGCCCCATCCCATGCCCCGATATGATCATCTCCCTGGAAGCCTCCTCCGCTCTGCTCGCCTCCAGACTTCCTCATGTCGAAGTACGCTTTCATTCGAAGCCTGTGGCCTGGACCGAAGCTCTTAACGCTGTATGAGCAAGTACCGTAGTGCTTGATTATGCTGTTTGAAAGGTCGTTATAGTTACCGTTCCACTTACTCGTGTCCCATGAGTCGAAGTGGTCGTAAAGCTCCATAACGCTGTCTGGGTCGCTCTCGCTCGTAGCGTCAGGGTTACCATAATACATGTAGATCGTCTTAGTGCCAGAGCCTGGGATTAAAGGTACCTTGACCCACACCCGCGTGTTAGGGTCGTTGACGGGGCCCTCAACCCAGTAGTTAAGAAGGGTTACTCCGTCCTCGTCCGTGAAACGTAGGTCTCCAGCATCGCTCCTAAGCTTACCCTCGCTGATTAAGGAGGCCGTGTCAACGATAACCAGTATCTGGTAGTCCTGTAGGTCGTCGGGGTTCTGAGTGTTATCTATGGTTATAGGTCGCCTGTAGCTCCATCCACTCAGCCACCCCACCGCTCACCGACCCCATGTTAAACCGCTCCCTGCTCCTCAGCCACCCTCGCTATCTCGCCTCTAAGCTTCAACAGCTCCTCTCCTATCTTAGCCCTCTCAGCGTCCAAGGCCTGCCTCTTAGACCTATACTCCTCGTCCAGCGCCTTAAGGTCCGCTACGGTCTTAGAGGGGTCTTCAAGGACGGCCCTCCTCTTAGCGGCGTGCTCGTTGTCCAGGCTGGTTATCTCCATGCTTAGCTGGGTTATCCTATGCTCAAGCCAGAACCACTTTAAGAGAAGCTTAACAGGGTCAACCTGCCCGCTCATACCTCCTCAAACAAAAAACAAGGAGAGGGTTGCTTATTTGTTTTCTTGGCTCTCAATGGTGACCTTGGCTTTATATGTTACTGGCTGCTCGAACACGAACTTCTCCTTGCTAGCTGGGATAAGGCTTCCAGCTAGGCCTGAGAGGCTTCCTATCGCTATGCCCCATATACTCTCGGGAATCTTAGCCCCGAAGATAGGGGCCACAGCTAGGACCGCCAGGATAAGGACGCTCACGGCCACCGCTAAGCTCATTACCTTCATAGACTACCCCGAAAAAATAGGGGTGGGGCTAGGACCTAATAACGCTTGCTATAATGGATAAAACCATGAACATTATCAGCAGTACCAACACCAACCAGATCAAGTTGAAGAACATCTCCGTAGGCACAGCTGCGCCCCACGTAACCGTCACCACGTTGGTGTAAACGTCCTCCGTAGGCGGAGGCGGAGTGGGGGCCTCACCGCTGTATATCTTAGGCTCAGGGACAACGGCCTCAGCGCACCCCACGTTATCCCACTCCGTAGGGTAGTCGCTGTGAAGACCCCACTTGATAGGGGCGTCCTTGCTCATATCAGCGGTGTTCCTCTGAGCCCTATAGCACTCATAGTAGTCGTCGAGCCTGTAAATCCACCCTTTAGCGCCGTGCTCAGCCTGGACCCACGCTATACCCCTATACCACCTGCCCGTCTCAATACCGTTGCTGTCCCCAACACCGCATATCGATAAGTGAGGGTAGGTCCCGTGAGGGTTGGTCCACATCTTATACTTCATGTTGCGCGGGTTATCGTCTATAACAGCGTCCTCATCCATGCCACCGTAGGTATCCGTCTCCCAGCTCTCGCTTGTGGGGCTGCTCTTCTGGTCGATCACCATTATGAACTTGCCTTGATAGTTCTTCTCGAAGATAGAGGTAATCCTTTGAGTGCCGCTGTTGGATTGGTCTGGGTCGTCGCTCACCTGCTTCATTACACCGTTCTCCTCTGCGAACTCCCCCTCCTCGACGACCCACTTATCGGTGTAGTCCCCGTCCTCAAAGTCGTCGAAGAAGTCAAAAAGGCTTGTATCGTTGTAGGGCTCAGCGTCAGGGTTACCGTAGTAGATGTATATCTGCTTCTTCTCGTAGGCCTTTAAGCTGGGGAGCTTAACGATAAGGACTCCTATACCGTTAGACTTGCTGAAGATAGCCCTATAGCAGGGTATTATGGTTTCACCGTCGCTATCCGTGACCCTTATATCGTGGCCGTCCTCGAAGGCCACGTCGCTGAACGGGAAGTCCAGGTCCTTTAGGTCGATAACGATACACTTATCCGTGTGGTCGAGGCCGCCCGTCTCCTCAACCACGACTGGAAGCCTATAAGGCCAGCCTGAGAGCTGGAAGGCCTTCACGTCCCCAGCCCTGCCAAACCTTAAGACCGCCACTATACCACCCCCCTAACCTTCCCTCTGTACTGGTATGTGCCTGAAGGCTTACTTACAGTTTTAACCGCCCTACCTCCCTCCGTGTACAGCTCAGCTATCTTAGCGAAGCCTCCTCCCTCAGGTGCCTCTTCAAGGTCGAAGAGCACGTAGTCCCTAGCCTTATCGTCAAACCACGCCTCAAGGCTTAACTCCACGCTGGCGTTAGCCTCGACGCTTACCTTCTCCTGGCCGTTGGCTAGAGCCCTCAACCCCTTAACAGGCTCATATAGGATTAGGAGCAGGTGGGGGGTATCCGTGTCCGTGTCCCTAACCCCTACCAATCCGAAGAACCTGTTTCGCTCAGGGTCGTAGGCCCCGCTGTTGCCGGTCCTACCGTAAACCGTCAGGTTGGTGACGCCCAGGAAGGACTTAATATCGCTTGTTAGGTCCAGCCAGCCCACGCCCTCCTCATAAAGGAGAAGTCCGTATGGAGGATTGAAGTAACCGCTGTCATCACCTATGTTGAACACGTGTACCCCTAGCCAGGGCCAGTCAACCTCCACGCCCGCTATCCCCGAGGGCTCGTAGCCAGAGGGCTTAGACACCGAGACGAAGTTACCCTCGTCGTCGGCCTTCCAAACCCCCTGGCTAGCCCCCGTCCCGCTGCCACCCTCGATTGCCCATATAGGCCAGCCTCCGAAAGGCCTCCTAGTGGGCATAAGGTACCTGAAGCCTCCGTAGAAGCCCGTTGTGAAGCTGCCTGGAACCGTGAAGCCGCCTCTCTGGCTTGGGTCGCTGCGGAGGAAGTAAATATCCCCTCCAACATGTCCGTGAACCGTGACTATGTACTTGTCCCTCGTAATCAAGATACAGTTGTTCATAGCCGCGTAGCGGTCTGGGTCCGTGTACTCCTGGACCGAGCCCGCCTTAAGGTCAACGAAGGCCACGCCTAAACGCTCCTCTGTGGTGGCCTGGCTCCACCCAGCTACGATTACACGGTCGTAGTCAGGGTCATAAATAGCGTCGTTGGACGGGCAGTTATTCGTCCCTACGTCCTTGCTCCACTCGAATATCTTGTTAACGGAGCCGAGGTCGAGGTCGATCTCGTAAATCTTAATGTACCATGTAGAGTTAACCTTACCGCTGCCAACCACGAGTATCTTACCGTTCCTCAGCCCAGCGAGCCAACCATTTAGGCCTGAAAGCTGGTCGCTCAGGTCAATGGACTTCACCAGCCCCCCAGCGTTCACCTTAACTAGCTTCCATGCACCTCCGCTATCAATGCCCAGCGCGTATATCGTATCTATGACTGATAGTGTGCCTCTAAGGTCGAGGACGGGCGCTATCTCCATGAACTCTATCCTATCCTTCGCTACCATTAACCTACACCTGCAATACTAAGGCCTCCAGGAGGCTTATAGCTCTGCCTCAGCTAGCCGCCAACCCCTCTATAGACGGCCACGTAGACCGTGCCATACGAGAGCCTGTAGGCCACAGCGGGGGCGTCGAAGTTGACTATCTTAACCGTCGAGTCCCCTTCAACGTAAGCCTTTGTTATAGGCCTCTCAGGGTAGTAGATAACCGTTAACTCCCTAGGCCTTACACGTGAGAACTCAACATAGTTAACCCTTTGAAGCCTGAACCTGTTGGCTTTAGCCCACTCTTCGACGCGCCTAAGGGTGTCCTCTAGCGTTTTGGTCTCTTTTGCTTCTATGAAGCGTACTCCTCTTGCTCTAAGCGCATCAGCAGGGATAATTGATGGGCCTGGAGGTATTTCAAGGACTACCTTAGGAGGCCTGACCTCGCGTGGAGCCCTGGCAGCCTCCTTCACGGCCTCATAGACCTTCTCGTAGGGCGTAACTATCCTTAAAAGCGCCTCAACGGCCTCCCTGGCTGAGCGGTCGATTATCTTATAGGCCCCCTCCCTTGTCATCAGGCTCTTATCGACTATAACGGCCTGCTCGGCCACTATCTCCCTTAGCTGCTTTTTCCATTCATCGGGGAGCCTTCCAAACTCCTCCATTACCTGCTTGGCTGCCAGGCTGTAGACCCTGTTCTGCCAGTCTATTAGCCAGAGCGTCCTCTTAGCGGCCTCAGCGGCCTCCTTTTCAACCCTTGCGGCCTCCTCGTCCATCCTCATGAACTCGGTTAGCTTCTTCTGCTTGGTCACCTTAGCCACGTGTAGGAGCTGGCTCCAAAGCGCCTCCCTGCGCTCAACTGGCATCTCGGGTATCGACGCAGCTATCTCCTCAGCTACACGTCTAGCCTCTTCTTCGCTAGCGCCCTCCTTAACTAGGAAGTCGTAGACCACCTTAAACGCGCGGCCCCTGTCAAGCTCAGGGTGCTCCCTAAGCTCCTCCACCTCGCTTTGAACCGCGTAGGGCAGGGCATACTGTATCTCGGGCCTATCCTTAACGCTCTCCCAGTAGTCAATCATGGACTCTATCATTTCCTCGGTCACGTTTTCAACGTAGCCGCGCTGCTTCAACATCTCCCTGACCTTCCTAAGGGCCTCGTCCTCCGTCAGGTCCAGGAAGTGTTCAAGCAGGAAGCTCTCAACCTGCCTAGGGTCGTCGAGGTCCCTTATACCGAAGACAACCTCGGGGTCCTCGACGTTATAGCTGTCAGCAAGCTCCCTAAGCCACCTACCCCACTTCCTAAGCCAGCTCTCCTTAGCGGCCCCCACCAGCGTCTCCGATATCTCCTTAATAGTCCTGGCCTCAGCTACGGGGGCCGCCCTTTCAAGCCTAGCCCTAAGGGACATCTCAACCAAAAAATAGGGAGGCTGGAGGGGTTTAAGGTTTAACTAGCCTTTAAACAGTGGGCACAGGGACAGTAGCGCCGAGTATCTCAGCTACTTTCTTAGCGGTCTCCCTAACCTCTCTGCCAACGGTGGGGACAGGCAGCTTCTCGATAGCCGCTGAGACCACCTCGGCCTGGCGGCTCTTAGCCTTGTTTATAGCGTCGCGAATAGAGTTCCTAACCTCAGGCTCGGTAATGCCCTGGTAGAAGCCAGCCAGCTTAACAGCCGCTGTAATCTGCCTGTTTTCGTCACCCGTGTAGTTCTTGATTTCCTCCTTGTAGTCTTTAGACCAGTCATCAACCCTCCTCTTAGCTTCGTCCACGAACTTCTCGATAACCACGCTAGCCTTGAGTACAGGGTCGGTAATGTATTGGTACTTCCTCTTACGAGCCATAACCTATCCCGCTATTCAAGTTGAAAAAAGGGGTTATATAGTTTATCTCTTCAGGGCCTCGTAGACCCCCTTAGCGGTGGCTAGGACGGTCGTAGCAAGGGCTAAATCCACCAAGGGGTGGGTTTGAACGTAGACCCGCCTCTCCACCACCTCCTTCTGGAAGGGGATAGGGGTGTTCACGGTTAGAACCCATATCTTCTTCGCGAGCTTGGCTTGAAGCTCCGCCTCAATGTTACTTGTCTTACACGCCACGAACAGGCTCCCCTCCTCGTTGCCAGCGAAGAGCAGCCCAAGGAAGCACATATCGCTCCCCAGCACGGGGCTACCGCTATCACCGTTCTTTACCACGTTGACCCCTTCAACTATGAACACGTCCTCGAAGAGGGCTGTGCCGGTAGCGTATTCAACTTGAAGGGTGGCCGAGTCGTCCTTAACCACCCCTTCAGTTACGCCCGTAGTCCTACCCACCTTGACCGCCTCCTCGTTGAGCTGGGGGTCACGTTTACCCGCCGCTCCCCCCTTCTCCATTATTGAGGTGTAGGTCTGAGGTATGTAGGGCTGGGCTATAGCCACGTCAACCTTGTTGACCCCGCCAGCAAAGTCTATGTCTATCCAGGAGGCAAGCTCCGCTATAACGTCCTCCTCAGGGTCCCCTCCGTCGAGCCTGCCAGGCTGAATAATCTCATCGCCTGGAGAAGCGTTGTTCTCCTTCGCCCACACGTGGTTATTGGACATTATGTAGGGCTGGCCGTCCTCGTCAACCATCCACCAACCTATAGTGCCAGCGGCCTCCTCGTCAGCCCTGCTCGTCGATACACCGCACGGTGAAGGCCTATAGCGCTCCCTAAACCCCTCCAGCCGCTTTAAGCGGCCAACCTCTATGATGTCCGTAGGTATGCCTTCAACTTCGCGGGGTATAACCTCGTCCTTCCTCAGCTTTTCGAGGGGGAGCTTCCTGGACACGTAGATCCTTAGGGAGGGTACTGGAAGCTCCACCCCGCCTTTAACCTTGTTCTTAAGCTTAAGCGAGTACCCTACCACGTTAGGGTACCTATCAAGGCCGTGTCGCCTAACGACCTCCTTAACGTCCACCATGTCAATCAGCCTCGTAGAAAATGAACCTAACACTAATGTCGAAGTCCTGAGAGGTTATATTGGTTACCTCCAACATTATGTTACGACCGCCAGGGACAATTACGCGCTCCCCGACCTCGCTTAGGCTCCCCACAGCGAAGTTCTTAGCTCCACCGTAACCTATGGTTTGATGTACAAGCTCGCCTCCGCTATACGTGCCCCCGTCCTCAACGTCCACGTCTATAGTGTTGTTAGACGCCAGGTTTAGGTTCCTTATTATCCACTTGGACCCGCTCGACTCAACCGTTACGTTATCATAAATGTCCACGTTTATGTTTCCCTGCGTGTTTATTTCGACAGCCACGACCTTAACGTTTCTACCGCTGCGGTTATTGAACAAGATCCTAACCGAGCCCCCAGCCGCCAGGGTGAACCGCTTGCTTGAGCTGAAGGCCCTTCCTTCCTCTATCTTCCTTTCAAGCTCCGTAGCCACGATAAGCCTACGTTGAAGCGCTCCATATATCGTAGCGGTAATGAAGCCGAGGACCGTGATGAGGCTTACGCCTAAAACCACCTGTACAACGTACTCCAGCGTCCTCTCCTCGCTCACCGCTCAGCTTCCCCCTTAAACTCCTCTATGATCCTCGCTAAAACGGGTATGTCGTCCCTTATCTCCCTTAAAAGCTTCACAGCGTTGTCCCAGCTAGGCCACTCCATGTATCTGGCAAGGGCCTCAGCGTCGTCTGAGAACTCCCTTAAAAGCTCCTTAAACGCCCTGAGAAGCCTAGCCACCTTAAGCCTATACGAGAAAACACCTAAAATAAAGGCTACAGCCGCCAGGATAAGGTAGAAAACTTCCTCAACCACCTCCCAGCCACCTCCCAAGTAACGCCTTCAGCGGCCTGAAATATTCTTTGCCTGGACCCCTAGCCCACCACGTAAAGCCGATTAAAGCGCCTATGAAGCCGCCCAGCCCAGCTAGGGGCTTATAGCCCTCGAAGACCCAGGGGGCCCACATCTCGCCTATAGAGGCATAACCTAAGTGGAAACCACCGAAAACAGCCTCGAAGAGCCTGTCCTCAATATCTCTGTCGAAGACCAGCTTAAGTATGAGGAAGACCCCCGTCAGGCCTCCCCCAGCCCAGTAGCAAAACGCGTAGTGCCAGATAGTGCTGCCTGGAGGCAGGGGCTCAACCCACCTCACGATGTCCCCAGTCCATAGGAGGGCGTGGGTGGTGAAGGCCACCTCAGCCCTACCACCAAGCCACGTAACAGCCGAGTAGTGAAAAGCCGCGTGCATAGCCACGCTGGCCAACATGTAGAAGGTCATTGTAAGGAGGTAGTCCGCCACGTATCGGTAAACCTCGCGCATAGCTCACCCCTTACTTATTTGTTAAACAGGGGTATATATACTATCGACTCCACATAACCGAAGGAGTGTTAAAACAAGTATTGAAAAAATAGGAGGGGGGCTATAGCCTGCCAAACATTATCCTGAACAGGAAGGCAAGCATGAAGAGCATTATAACCAGGGGCAGCATCTGTATCAGCGTCGAGACCAGCATGTTAAGCCAGCCCGAGGCGGATATTTCGGTCTGAGGCGGTCTGCCCGTCACGTTTATCGTGTCCTCTCCCTCGTAGGTGGCCGTGAGCTTCATTGTAATCGTGTAGTGCCTGTTAAGGAAGCCTACCCCTGATAGCCCTGTGTCGATCCTGTTGTCACCGTTCTTAATTAGGTTGGTCACGTCAACCGTAGCCTCGTCGCCTACGGGCGGGAAGCCGCTGGCGCTGTTACGGTAAACCTTAACGTCGTTTACGACAAGCTCAAGCTCCCCGCCGCCAGCCCAGTCCTCAGTCCACTTAATGTAGAGCGCCCACTTATTGATCGTGGTCTTCGAGGGGTCCCAGGTTATGCTGAGGTACCACCTAACCACCTTCCAGTACTCGACTGGAACCCATACGTCCACTCCGTAGTTCTCGCATATAGTGATGGTCTTCTCGGGCATCTATCCACCCGCCTCTTTACCACCCTCCTTGGCTTTCCTCATACCTTTGACCATTACGCCGAACACCATCATTATCAGCAGGAAGCCTATCATGGTAACCATGAAGTTCAGCATCTGTAACGCCATGTCCTCCATCCAGTCGTAGTATTCAAGCTTGACCTCGTAGATAACGAAGAACGCCTCGGCCCCGCTCACCTGGCTTATAATGCCTCCAACCTTAAACGTGTTGAGCGGTGGCTCCAGCTGGAACTCAGCGAGCTTGGTGCCCTCGACGTAGAGCTTTATAACGTTGTTCTCCTGCTCAACCACAAGCTCATAGCTTTCAGCTATATCGTTGGCCTGGGCCTCGGTTAAACCGTGAGCCACCCCGTGATAATCGTAGCCCTCCCCGTCCTTACACGACTCCGTGTCCTTGTAGAAGACCAGGCCACATGAAACCTCCCCCGTAGCCCCAGCCTTGAAGCCAACCATGTACTTTAAGGTCACCCTGGTCTTCATTCCAGGGTAGTGCTGTAGCTTAGCGCTTAGGAGGACCCCCGTAGGGCTCCCGCTCATGTATCCCTGGCCGTAGATTTCCTGTGTGGCCGTGTCGGTTAAGGTGACCTTGAAAGGTGAAAGGTCCCCCCAGGCCTCGCCTTTATCGTACTTCTCCTTGAACCACGCCTGGTCCAGGTGTAACGCTACCTTCCAGCCCACGTTTTCACCCCGCCCTGGCTACGGCTAGAGAGGCCATAACCGTCCTATCCGCTACCGGCCTCCTACCCGTCAACCCTTTAGCAGCCCTAACCTTGACCTCCACCTTAACCATTGATTTCAGCCCCAGTATGTAGCTGTAGAAGTTAACCCTATTACATTTTACTGTCATCATGCCACCTCCTACCTCATAGCAGCCGCCCTGAAGCATTCAACCCCAGCCATCTCAAAGAAGCTCCTATAGTCGATCCCTAAAACAGCGTTGAAGAGGGGGATAATGATAAGGAGGGCTATAGCAACCCCGCACAGCCTCGACACCACCCTCACCATTTCATAAACCGTCTCGTCCTCCAAAACCTACACCTCCACTAGTAACTGAGCTATTATGTCGGGCCTGTAATAACTTGCCGCCTCCATAGCCTCCGCTACTAGGTCCTCGCGCTCCTCCCTTGTTAAACCTAAAGCGTAGTCCACAGCCTCCTTAAGGGCCTCGAAGCTGTAATCGAAGGCCGTGTAGAACCTTGATATTTCAGGCATGAAAACCTTGACTTCATCCCTATAGTCAAACTTCACGCCCACCAAGTGCTGGTTGGTAGGGTTATCGCAGCACACCACTACTTGACCCACAGCCATAGCCTCCAATGGGGGAAGCCCGAACCCTTCACACCGTGAAGGCCAGACAAAAAGCTCAGCGTCCCTTATCAACGATAGCAGCTCCTCCTCGCTCAGGCTACCTAAAGGTATCCTCGTAACGTTCTTGAAGTGGACCCAGTTACTGACGGCCACGGCGTTTAAACCGTACTTTTCCTTGACGTAGCCAGCCAGCTTATCATACATGTCGAGGCCTTTACGTGGAAGCCTGGGGGGCGCTATTATCTGGTCCCCGCCCACCGTCACAATATACCTACCATAACGCTCCCTCCACCTGCCCTCAAGCTTCCTGGCCTTCTCAGCCGCGTAGACATCAATTGGCCTCGGGATAACCCCAGCCACGTTAAGCCCTACCTCCCTGAACCTAGCCTCCCAGTAGGGGAGGCAGGCCACTACACACCATGAATCGTTGATTTCACGTGTAAAGGGCTTCACTTCTTGAAGGTCGAGGGGGGTATCAACCCAAAAGACCCCTTTATCTGTGGCTAGGCGTCTATGCCAGCCCCACCTTACGCTTAAGACAGCTTCCCCCACCAGGATACATCTATGGTTACGGGGTATGCTGGCTGTATGGGCGTTCACCAAGTAGACGGAGGAGTAGCCTAGCCTCCTGAAGCCTTGAAGGGTTAGCTTAGACACCTTCCAAAAGCTGTAGCCTAGGCCGTCCCCAGCTATAGTTATCAGGCCTGCTCACCCCGCTAGGAGCGTGGCGATTATGGAGGCCACAGATACTATCGTGCCAGTTATGAGGCTGACGAGCCACATATACCTGCGCGTTGAGGCTGAGACCTCCCCGCCTAAAGCCTTCAGCTTCTGGTCGATAGTGGCCACCTTTACACGTAGGTCTGAAAGCTCCTCGTTGATGTACTTTATAGACGCCTTAAGCTCACGTATATCCTCCTCAATGTACTTAAGCCTAACCTCAACGTCCGAGGACAAGGCCCCCTCCCTTAGTCAACTGGGGCCAGGGGGCTTAAAAAAATAGGTTTGGTAATTAAGCTGTCCCAGCTAACCGTAGCCCTTTACTCCTTGAAGAGCCCTGTTACTAACCTGATTACCATTGGTAGTATCGCCAGTATGATGATGAAGGGTAGCAGCTGCGTTAACATGTTCACTAGGGCGCTAAGGTCGAAGGGGCTGGCCACTCTACACCACCGAGGCCTTTAACGCGGTGGTCATATTTAAACCCCCACCATCCTGTAACGTCCTGTCCCCCTCCACGTGGATTAATGTCATCAGGGAGACGGTGCCCCACTAACTGTTTATCGCCTGTCCACGTGAGCAAGGTTTAAGTATAAAGTTGACTGGAAGCCAGTTCAGGAGGTGGTATAAACGTGAGCGGCCAAATAGACGTGGGAGCAAGCCTAGCCCAAATGATGGAGATGCAGCGGAGCATGATGAGCCAGTTCAACATGGTTATGGCCGTGCTGGGCGTGGAGCTTAAGCTTGAGCGAATCGACATTGAGCCGCGAGACGACCCCAACGCTATTGATTTCGTATGGAGGTTGACCTGTAAAGACCCGAATATAGCCAAGCAGATAAAGAGGAAATTCGAGGAGATGTATGGTGAGAGCGGGCAATGAGCGAGGCCCAGGAAGTCAAGGTTACAAAAAGAATAGATAAAGAGGGCTTTGAAGCTGGAAGGCTACTAGGCGTGGTCGCACGTAGAGACCCCGAGCTATACGAGAGAATCAAGGCCTACGCTGAGAGCCGAGGAATGAAGCCGACGGACGTAATCTATGACGCGCTAGCGCTATACGATGAATACATAACGCTCAGCGGCGTGGACACCAAGGCGTTAATGGCCGCGTTGAAGCTCCTCGACAACCTGCTAAGGAGGATGGTGAGCTTAATGATGTCCCTCAACCAGCTCGTAACCTCCGAGTACTTCAACCAGCAAATAGAGATACTCCACAACCTTAAGATGAGGGAGCAGCAATCAGTCGCGTTGAAGAGCGAGGAGGAAAAGAAGAGCAAGGCCAGAGAGGTAAAAGAGCAATTATTAATGAACACCATGAACCTAGTATTCAACATGTTGACCAACATGATGATGACCATGACGGGGCTAAAAATACAGCAGCCAGGCACACAGCAGCAAGGCACGACTAACATTAACTTCGGGAAGCCTAAGCTAGTAAAAGGTGGGTCTTAACCCAGCCACCTATTTTTTTCATATCTCAGCCAGCTCCTCCTCTAATAGCTCGCATAGCCTATCGTAACGACACCGTGAGCATTTACCCGTCCTCTTAACGTCGAAGAGCAGTTTATGGTTAACCATGTCCCTGTAATCGATTATGGTTTTAATTAAGCCCTGCCTTAACTCCTCCGTGAAGTTAAAGAAGGCCGCACCATCTCTATACCTTATTACTAGTAATACCTGTTTATTATATTTAGACTGGAGCATGTAGGCGTAGGCCAAGGCCTGTATAACGTCGCTGTCCCAGGCCTTAACGTGGAACCTGCCTAGCCGTCGAGGAGCCCTCCCGCTTTTAACCTCCTCAAGTATTATGACTTCATCCTCCAATCGGTAGCAGTCAGGCCTACCTACAAGCTTAACCCCTTCAACCTCCTTAACGTCAACCTCGATAAGCTCATCTTTGACCCCCTCCTCGAAGCCGAGCTTAAAGAAATGGTAGAGCTTGCCCAGTAGAAGCCTCAACCGCTCCTTTAAGCCTGGCTTAGCTAGGCGGTAATGGTTGAAGAAAGGTAGACGTGGGCAGTAGACGAAATCAGCGAGCGTTGAAGGATGTAGAACTATGCTCTTACCTGGCATAGCTCCCTCACCTTTACACGTGGAGGCTGGGGGAAGACCAGCCTAGGCTCCTCGTAGAGCTTTTTACCGCAGAACGGGCATGTATCGTTAAAGTATGACCGTATAAAGTGAACCGCGCTCTCTAAGTCAATCCTCCACGCCTCTTTAGGCCTACCCCACCTCCTGACCCTGACGAGGAACCCCTCATGTTTAACGTATGTAACCGTAGCCAGAAGGCTCCCACATGAGCTACACTTGAAGAATAAAGGCATCTAGCCACCCTCCTTAACGCCCTCAGAGGCTGGAAAGAAGGCTAACATCAACTCTATGAGGCGGTATATCGGTATACCCCTCTTCTCAGCCTCCTCCTTCAACTTAACGTAGAGGTCTACGGGCACGGTGAGGTTGGTCCACCTTCCCTTAGGCATAACTGTTACCCCAGTTAATCCGATACACGGGTAAATAAATTTCTTACCCCAGTAAATCAGCCTTCCTGTTACCCCAGTAAATAAAATGTAGGAAACCATTAAGAGCCCACCTTAGTTGTGACAGCTACGTTATCCCCGCCTTACTAGTAAGCTCCTTACTAGTAAGTTTTTCGCCAAGGAACCACTCCTCCAGCCTCTTACTAGTAAGCTCATTATTCTTCCCCGTCCTCCTCACCGTTACCTCGCCCGCTATCCACGCCTTCACCAGCTCGGCTAGGTTGTTGAAGCCCAAGGCCTCCAGCTTTCTTACTAGTAAGTCCGCCTCCTCCTCCTTGAGGACCACGTTAAACTGTCGATAACCCCTAGGAGGCATCTTACTAGTAAGTTTATCCCCGCTGATTTAAACCTTACTAGTAAGGTTTATTGGCTTCGCTGAGGCCTCTTACTAGTAAGCTCCTCTTAACTGTGACAGCTACGTTATCGTGGCATATACCTACCCAGTAGGTATGAACCATACTTACCCCGTAGGTATATACCTACCCAGTAGGTATGAGGGGGAGGGACACCTTCAGCTATGGTAGGGATGTAGGGACCCCCCACCATAAGTAACACTCTGTGAAGAGCGTTCTCCCAGTTTTACACCCCCTAGCGTGTTACTCTGCTCATGGTTTTTTAAAAAACAGGACCCTGATGGACCATGAGGTAAAGAGAACAGAATTTGGGTACAGGATGGACCATGCCTGGGTACCATCACCCCACATTGACGGGCCCAGATCAGAACATCAGTCTGTACCCAAATTCAGTTCTCATCATTTCACGTACCCTCCAAGGTGGGGGGTCTAATGTGAGGGGGGGTTCAATGATACCCCCACCATAAAACTTACATCAGCTGATGTTAGCTTACGCCTCCTAGAGAACCCGTTTTTATGGTGGGGTTACAGGATGGAGTAGGGTTCAACAGGAACCAATTTAATTAATGTTGTTTGTTTAATTGACAAGTATGATGAAAGGGTTTATGGTTGATGTACCCCCCACCATAAAAATGATGAAAGGGAGGGTATATAAGGGACTGAGGTAACCTGTTTTTATGGTGGTTGGGGTGGAGGTGAAAGGTAAAGTTATACCTTCCCAACTTGAAAAGACCCTTTGGACCATAAGGGACAGGGTTAGGGACCTTCAAAAAACCTATGGTACCCTGGCGAAGTGGGGTAGGCCGATTTTCTTTGACCTTAAGGAGCTGGCTACGGTGGTTTACCTTAACGAGAAGCTGGGGGTTAGCCTTGACGAGCTAGCGAAGCTCCTCTTCCTCGACAAGACAGGGCTCTACAAGATAGTGAAGAGGATTAAGGAGCAGGGGATAGCCAGCTACTATGACCAAGGTGAGAACAAGGTTAAGACCGTTAACGTGAGCGTTGAGGACTGCATAAGCCTAGTTGAGAAGGAGCTTGAGGCTAGGGCCACAGCGAAGGCAGTAGACCCAATGTCTTCAAAGATAATGCAGGAGTTCATGTCTAACCACGTTAGGAAGAGGGCGGTTATCGCTGGACACAGCGTATACCTAAGCGATGACAGGAAGAGGAGGGTCCTAGGCGTAGTCAGAAAAATCATGAACTACATGAACGAGAAGGGGATAACACCAAGCAACCCTGACATGTGGACCGAGGAGCAGGTTCTCTCTACTATCGAGAGGATGGTCGAGGAAGGGGTTATAGACGTTGACGCTAGGAGACGCTACATGATGTTCTTAAGGTGTGTACCCCAATGGAGTAAGTGGTTTGAAGGGTTAATCGGGGCCGCTACCAAGTTTGTAAGGCCAGTTGAAAGGGTAATCTTCTACAGGGACTACCTTAAGCTCAAGCAGCTATACCTTGAAGGAAAGATAACCGAGGAGGAGTTCCTCATACCAGCACTACACCTTGCTACTGGAGCTAGGGAGGGGTGGTCTCGCGCCTCAGCTTCAAGGAGGCTTGAAGATGCTCAGAGCAGCCTAGCAGGCCTAAAATGGGAAAACGTGAGCTGGAGAGGAGACCTAGTAGAGGACTCAGTAACGATAAAGATCTACGAGTCCAAGACCAATAAATGGTGGTACTGTGACGTAGCCTGGCTAGACATAGACATAGCCAACCTGCTAAGAAAACACGCAAAGGAAAAAGGCAGCATAATAGCCACCTTAACGGGAATCAAAACCATAGGCAAGTTCAGGGAGTGGTATAGCGCTTTGCTGAGAAAGATAAGCCAGCTACTAGGCCTACCCTTCACCCTTAAGCCCCACGACATGAGGCGCAGCTCCCTCAGCATAAAAGCCGAGCTGGGGATACCATTAGAGCTGGCATGCAGCGACAGAATGCCCCTAGGAGTGGGGTGGGAAGACTTAAAGACTGCTTATGTCTTCTACCTGAGGTTCTCACGTACCACAAAGGAAATGCTGTTGAAGACGATACAGGCCGCTAAGTCCTCCCTCTCCTAAGCCCTCCTTTTTTAGGGGTCGTCGATATAGAAGAACTTTGAGAAAACGTATATGACCATTAGGACTATGAAGCCTACGGTGTAGAACCATAAAAAAGGGTTTATTTTAGGTGAAAGGATCTCCAGGACCTTAAGTAGCTCCTCCACGCTTAGGGCCTCCGAGACGTGGCTGAGGTTATAGCTGTGGTTAGAAGCCACCGTTGAATCTCCCTTTCCCTTCTTTCAACCTCCTTCTCTATTTTACGTACAAGCCCCTCAGCCTTGATGACCCACATTATGTCTACTCCTTCCCTTAACCCCTTCTCCACGTGGTCCTTGAGCTTATTTAGGAGGGACTCAATGCTTACCATCTCAGGTCCTCCAACTGTTTACTCAGCCTGGCAATTTAAGGTTGGGGGAGTAACCCCCTAGTGGAGTACTCCTCCTAGCCTTGAAGGTCAGGCAGCGCTTAGGTATGCTAAGCTCCCATAGACATGGAATCGGGCCGCCCCAGGCTACACACATGTCTTTAAGCGAACACCGCGAGCATTGAATAACACGCATAAGGAAGGGGGGTTTACGTTTCTTCACCTCACGGTCACCTCCGCCTTAGCCCTGCGCTTAACTAGGCCTGCCAGCGTGTCCTCAACTTCCTTGACCTTCTCCTCCAGGACCTCAAGCCGCCCGAGCAGCTCCTCAACCTTCTTCATTCCCTCATTGTCGTGTAGCATGAAACGCTTGAAGTCAGCCCACAGCTCATAACACTCCTTCTTTAAAGAGTTGATGTCCACCTCCACTTGAAGCTCCTCCACCCTCCTAGCCAGTTCGTCAGCCCTCTTCTGGAGGCCTCTAACGATTGCTTCAAGCTTCTTCTTTTTGAGGTACCACTCCGCTAAGGCCGTATCGCTATAGTAACAGTCCAGGCAGACAATAAAGCTCCTAGCTGAACCGTCAGCGTAAACGTATCTAGCATAATACGCCAGCTCCCCTTTCCTCACCTCCTTCCTGCAATGGTGACACCTGCTCTCAAACTGGACAGGTATGATTTTACCTTGAACGGCCTTTAATGGTTTATCAATGCCCTCGACGCCTAGGAGATATGCTTTAACGGCCTCCTCCACTATATCCTTGATAGCCCTATCGGTCTTCTCGGCCAGCCTTTGAAGCTGGCTGTACAGCTCAGGGCTAACCCTAACCTTGCTATCCATGCATCCTAACCCTCCCTTCCTCCTTCTCCTCCTCTTTAGCCTCGCATAGGACGCCCATTTTACGGAGGGGCGTTATTATCTTCTCCCTGGCGAAGCTCCTTGAGCAGCCGAACTTCCTTGAAATATCTATTGTCGTGACCGTCCCGCTCATAGCCTTGGTTATAGCGTAGATAACCATCTTCGCCCTCTCCTCGTCGTAGACCGTGTAGTACTTTAAGCGGCCACGCCTAAGCGGGGCTGAAGCCTCAGCCTCCCTCTTAACCTCCTCTATCCTACGTTTAAGCTCCTCCTCGCTCATATTGTGGAGCCTAGCCAAGGCAGCCACCACCTCCCTCTTGCTCACCTTAATCCTGGGCTTTAAAGGGGTTAAACGGGGCTTCTTAACCGAAAACCTAACCCTCCCCAGCTTCATGGACACCCCCCAGCTTGATGTCGTGTCCACAATCGAGGCGAAGCATGGAGGGTTCAATGCTCATTACTCTCCTGAAGCGCCCACACTCCCTACACCACACCAGTATCACGGCTTAACACCTCCCTCCCGATTCACTTTCACCGTCAAGGAGGGACAAGTAGAACTTGAGCTTCTCAAGTAGTGCTTTATACTTACCGAGGTTCACCGTTACCTCAACCTCTGGGCCCATGCCTAGGCTGGCTAGCTCCTCTGGAACCTTAATGGAGGCCACAACACACGTCCCATCTTCCCTGGGAGGCCCAAACTTAGCCTCCAGCTCGTTTATCAGGGCCTCGGTAGCCTTGGCCGCAGCCTCCATCCTCCTCTTAACCTCCGCCCAGTCGATCCTGCTGAGCTGCTCAACGAGGAAGTCTAAGAGCTTTTGAGGGACCCCTCCCTTAACCATGCTTCGACGCCTCCCAGGCCCTCCTTACCTCCATAGCATGTTTAGCATATTCTAAAGGATCAACCCTCGGAGCCCACCATTCAGCGCTGCGCAGTATGAGGCGTATAGCGTCGTCGCACATCCGTAGCACGCCGCGTATCAAGTTAATTACGAAGTTCGTAAAGGCCTCCAAAGCTACCTCCACCTCCACTCTCCCAGCTTTTCAAGCTGCTCGCGTAGCTCCCCCTTTACGATAAAGGGCTTCCTTAAGTGCTGGAGGAGGGCTATGGTGTTGCTGATAGTACCGCATTTAAGCTCAGCCTCAAGCTTCTCAACGTCAACCCCGATTCGACGGGCGTAGTTACACGTCCCTAAAACGTAGAGGTCCACGTATTCATGGGTCTCAAAGACTATCCTGAAGGGGTAGGTAACGCCTGGAAGGTAGGGCTCAATGCTCAGCCAGGTCTTAACCCCGCGCTCCTTCGCCTCCTTTAAAGCCACCCTCCTCTCCTCGGGCGGCGGAGCGTAGGGCTCCCACTTCGTTTTGACCAGGCTCACAATAGTTGTCCCCAGCCTCCAGTCAGGGCCGTAAAGGTCGAGGTCCCTTAAAGCGAGCTTAGGGTTCTTAGTCAACACCCACACCTCCCTAGCCCCGTAGCTCCTAAGCGCCTCTAAGACCCTCCTAGTCCTCTTAAGCTCCAGTTCCTGGGGAGGGTAGGGGTCTGTGGTGAAGCTCACCACGATACGCCCCTTACACCTAACAGCCGCCCTAGCGGCCTCCGCCTCAGGATCATATTTGCCACGCTGAATCCTACGCTTAAAGAGCGGTAGCTGAGCCCAGCAGTAAGCACATTGATACGGGCACTCCCTGTAGACGGTTATCTGCTCGTCAGCGTAGTCCACGTTAGTCCTCATCTAAGACCTCCTCCCACTCAGCTAGTACTACGCAGTCCTTTACAATGTAGGCTATATTGTCGAGAACCTTCTCGACATCAACGGTAAACGTAAAGTAGTGTGCATCAACGTACCCTTTAGGCTCTTCACCCCAAAAATCAGCTACGAGCGACCAATGACTTACTGGAGTCATGGAGAGGGAGACCTCATCAAGTATACCTGCCTCCTCGTTGACAAACACTAGTTTCAACACGAAGGTGTCACCAAGGGTCGTATGGTGTAGCAGCATGAATCTAACCTTCATCTGAGGGCTCCCCCAGCGCCTTCTTCAACAATGAGAGTATCACGGCGTTACGGCTTTTGTCTAGCTGTTTAGCCATTGTTTCTATCTTGTCTAGCATCTCCGAGGGAAGGTAGACGGTTATGTTAACCATTCTGCCCAACCGACCACCCCCAACCAAACAAGTAGTTAGACAGGTAGATAAAGGTTGCCCCGCAAAAAAAGGGGAAAGGAGTTGAAGGGGTTAACGGTGGGGCTACTGAGGCGTGACGGTTAAGGTTATCGTGGTGTAGGCCTTAATCGTGACGTTATCCTTCTCGTCGCTGCTCGCCTCATACTGGTCGTCGCCTGGGAACTCCGCCCTGAAGTCATA
>Ga0180300_10000337_pt1 | contig 20098 bp, 20 predicted proteins | sample GuaBasSediGuay15_FD_121798 | JGI IMG/M metagenome (GOLD analysis project Ga0180300, IMG submission 121798) | Subseafloor sediment microbial communities from Guaymas Basin, Gulf of California, Mexico - Guay15, Core 4569-2, 21-24 cm | ecosystem: Environmental > Aquatic > Marine > Hydrothermal...
ACCATCGCCCGTGAGAAGGGCCTGGGACCCCTGGCACAGGCCATATTCGCCCAGGACGACGCCACCAGTCCCCTCCGGGAGGCAGCCGCCTTCGTCAACGAGGAGTTGGGCGTGGCCTCAGCCGAAGACGCCCTGGCCGGGGCGCGCGACATCATCGCCGAATGGGTCAACGAGGACGCCGACACGCGCCAGGCAATGCGCCAGCGCTTCGCCAGGGACGGTGTGGCGCAGTCGAAGGTGGTCAAGGGGAAGGAAGAGGAAGGGATCAAGTACCGCGACTACTTCGACTGCCAGGAGCCGGTCTCCAAAGCGCCCAGCCACCGGGTGCTGGCCATGTTCCGAGGTGAGTCCGAAGGCTATCTGCGACTCACCATACGTCCGCCGGAGGAGGAAGCCCTGGGGGAGCTTCGGAGGCGCTTCATCAGGGGCCAGGGGCCAGCCTCCGAGCAGGTGGAGCTGGCCCTGGAGGACAGCTACAAGCGGCTGCTGGCGCCCTCCATCGAGACCGACATCCGCCGCGAGCTGAAGCAGCGCGCCGACGACGAGGCCATCGCCGTCTTCGCCCGCAACGTGCGCCACTGCCTCATGGCGCCGCCCCTGGGCGAGAAGGCGGTGCTGGCCATCGACCCCGGCTATCGCACCGGCTGCAAGGTGGTCTGCCTGGACAGGCAGGGCAGGCTCCTGCACAACACCACCATATATGTCACCCAGTCGGAGAAGCTGGCCAAAGAGGCGGCCAGGACCATCACCGACCTGGTGAGGCGCTTCAACGTCGAGGCCATCGCCATAGGCAACGGCACCGCCAGCCGTGAGACGGAGACTTTCGTGCGCGGCCTGGACCTACCCAAGACGGTGCCGGTGGTAATGGTGAACGAGAGCGGCGCCTCGGTGTACTCCGCCTCCGAGGTAGCCCGCGCCGAGTTCCCAGACCAGGACGTTACCGTGCGCGGCGCCGTCTCCATCGGGCGGCGGTTGATGGACCCCCTGGCGGAGCTGGTGAAGATCGACCCCAGGTCCATCGGCGTAGGCCAGTACCAGCACGATGTTGACCAGGGCAAGCTCAAGAAGAGCCTCGACGACGAGGTGATGAGCTGTGTCAGTGCCGTCGGTGTGGAGTTGAACACCGCCAGCAAGGAGCTCCTCGCCTACGTCCCCGGCCTGGGGCCCGCCATCGCCAGGAGCATCGTCGAATACCGCCACCAGAACGGTCCATTCTGCAACCGGGCACAACTCAAGAAGGTGCCCCGCCTGGGCCCCAAAGCCTACGAGCAGGCTGCCGGTTTCCTGCGCATCCGCGACTCCAAGAATCCACTGGACGCCACCGCCGTCCACCCCGAGAGCTACCCCGTCGTGGAACAAATGGCGCGGGACATGGGCTGCACCGTGCGCCACCTGATGCAAGATGAGCGTCTGCGGCAGCAGATCGACCTCAGCCGCTACGTCACCGACACGGTGGGCCTCCCCACGCTGACCGATATCATGCAGGAGCTGGCCAGGCCGGGCCGCGATCCCCGCGACCCGTTCGAAGTCTTCTCGTTTACCGAGGGAGTCAACACCATCGACGACGTCATGCCCGGCATGAGGCTGCCGGGGATCGTGACCAACGTGACCAACTTCGGAGCCTTCGTCGACATCGGCGTTCACCAGGACGGTCTGGTCCACATCAGCCAGCTCGCCGACCACTTCGTCAGGGATCCCACCGAGGTGGTCAAGGTAAACCAGAAGGTGACGGTGACGGTACTGGAAGTAGACAAAGCCCGAAACAGGATCGCGCTCTCGCTGCGGAAGGACGCGCAACCCCGGCAGGGCGGCACTGTGCCCGGCGGGGCGGAGGCAGGCCAGTGACCAGGAAGGTTGTTCTAGTCAATCCCAACCAGATGAAGCCGGCCATAGCCCCGATAGCCCTGGACTACTTGGCCCACGCCCTGACGCAACGCGGATTCGAGACGGATGTCCTCGACCTGTGCTTCTCCGCCGACTGGAGGGCAGACGTGGACCGCTACTTCGCCGAGAATTCGGTGGCCGCCGTGGGGGTGAGCCTGCGTAACAGCGACGACACCTCCTTCGCCAGCCAGGAGTTCTTCATCCCTAGCTTCAAGCAGTTGACTGACCACATACGGGCCCGGACGTCCGCGCCCGTGGTGCTGGGAGGCTCCGCCTTTTCGGTCATGCCGGAGGATATCCTGGGCTACTGCGAACTTGACCTGGGGATCGTCGCCGACGGTGAAGAGTCGCTGCCCCTGCTGGCCGAGAGACTGGCATCAGGCGAAGACTACAGGTCGATTCCCGGCGTAGTGCACCGTAGTAGCCACGGCATTACAAGCAACCCGCCCTCTTATGTCAAGCTGGACACGGCGCCCGCGCCGAAACGGACGGCGGTGGACAACCGCCGCTACTTCGCGGAGGGCGGTATGGGCGGCATCGAGACCAAGCGGGGCTGCAACAGGGCGTGCATCTACTGCGCCGACCCGCTGGGCAAGGGCAGAACGTTCCGGCTGCGCTCTCCCCAGAGCGTCGTCGACGAGATAGAGTGCCTCCTGGACATGGGCGTCGACTATCTCCACATCTGTGACAGCGAGTTCAACCTGCCGCCGTCCCATGCGGAGCAGGTCTGCCTGGAGATCACCCGCCGGGGGCTGGGAGACAAGGTCAACTGGTATGCCTACTGTAGCCCAGCGCCCTTTACCAGGGAGATGGCCACCCTGTTTCAAAGGGCCGGGTGCCGGGGGATCAACTTCGGGGTGGACAGCGGGGCGGACGTCATACTGCGCGCCCTGCGCCGGGACTTCGGCGTCGAGGACGTGGCCCGCACCGCCAGCGTGTGCCACCAGCAAGGGCTCGTCTTCATGTACGACCTCCTGCTGGGAGGGCCCGGTGAGACCAGGGAAACCCTGCGGCAGACGGTGGAACTGATGAAAGACCTTTCCCCGGACAGAATTGGCGCCGCCCTGGGTGTACGCATCTTCCCGGAGACTGCGCTGGCAAGCATGGTGCGTGCAGCGGGACCGCTGGACACCAACCCCAATCTGCGAGGAAACGTGGCCGGAAACGACAGCTTCTTTGCCCCCGTTTTCTACCTCTCCGCGGCACTGGGCCAGGACGCGCCACATTACCTGGCCAAACTCATCGGCGGCGATCAGCGCTTCTTCTTCATGAGCCCCGCGGCGGGCAGAGACAGGAACTACAACTACAATGAGAACACGGTGCTGGTGGAGGCAATCCGCCAGGGATATAAAGGGGCCTTCTGGGACATTCTGAGAAAGCTTTCGCAGAATATACCACCCGGCTGAAGAACGCCCTCGGCTACCCTTGTACCAGGGCCACGAACTCAGCCCTGGTGGCCGCCCTGGAGCGGAAGTTGCCCCGGTTGGCCGAGGTGACTATGTTGCTTCCCGGCTTCTTTATCCCCCGCATGGTCATGCACAGGTGCTCCGCTTTGATGACCACGGCCACACCCTCAGGTTGGAGAGCCTCAACAATTGCCTCGGCAATCTGAGTCGTCATTCGTTCCTGAAGCTGGGGGCGGTGAGCTATGATCTCGACCACCCTGGCTATCTTGCTGGCCCCGACTACTCTCCCGCGCATGTTGGGGATATAGCCTACATGAACCACCCCGTAGAAGGGGAGTAGATGATGCTCACACATCGAGTAGAAAGGAATGTCCTTGATAATCACCATCTCCCGGTGACCTTCCTCGAACTCGACAGCGAGCTCCGCCTTGGGGTCTTTGTCCATCCCGCTAAAGAGCTCGGCATACATCTCGGCTATACGCTGCGGAGTGTCCACCAGGCCCTCGCGCTGCGGGTCTTCGCCGATGGCCTCTATGATAGAACTCACTGCCTGTTCGATTCTGGCTCTGTCAACGGCCATATATCCTCCTTCTCCCTGTGGCCTGACTGCCCCCCCCAGCCTCATCAGCTAGTAACGCCCGTAGGCACGCCGATCGAGGTACCTGACGCTGTCTTTCAACGCGGTCACGTAGTTCTCGCCGCCCAGGTAAAGCGCAGGGCTGAACCGGGCCACGTCCAGCACACCGTACTCGTCAAAGGCCTCTTCCACGATATGCGTGGCCACAACCTCACCGATCACCCAGACGTGGTCACCGTAGGACCGATGGTCCGCCAGCCTGCACTCATAGGCCGCGTAAGCATCTTCCAACAATGGCACACTGGTCCTCAGCGCCTTCTCCTTGGCAATGCCGAACCTATCGAACTTGTCTACTTCCTTTCCCTTCGTTCCACCCACCCCAGCCAGCAATTCAGCCCTCTCAAACGGCAGGAAGTTGACGCCGAACTCCCCACCCTGAAGGATCAGATCATAAGTGTGCCGGGTCGGGCTGATGGATATCCCGTACAGGGGAGGTCTGAGGGACACAGGAGCATGCCAGGCAGCAGTCATGACGCCGTCCTGTCCTGCCACATGGGAAGTGACCATAACCACCAATCGCGGATAGTGGTAAGAAAACCGACCAGGACCCTCAAAACCCGTTCTAGACATAGCCATACCTCCGCAGCTTGGCGACGCGAGGCTTCGGCCTCACCCCAGGCAAGCCTCTTCACTGGAAGACAACCGGCACATGCAAGCGACCCTGGCCAAGTCCTAGGTACCCCAGCCAAGAGCCCGTTCCACATCGCTGACTTCGGCAGGAAGCTCGACAAGGGACGGAGAACCCCTCATAGCCGTGTCCGGGTCCTTCAAGCCGCTACCAGTAACAACACAGACTACCCTCTTGCCGGACAGGTCCAGCTTCCCCGACCATTTGAGCAGGCCAGCTAGAGAGGCCGCCGAAGCAGGCTCCCCAAAGACGCCGCCTTTGCTGGCCATGAGCCGATACGCCTCCAGAATCTGATCGTCGGTCACCGAGTCGATTACGCCCCCGGACTCATCCCGAGCGGCCACAGCACCCTTCCAACTGGCCGGGTTGCCAATGCGTATGGCCGTGGCAACCGTCTCCGGGTTGGGTACTCTCTCACCCCTGACAATTGGCGCCGCTCCCTCCGCTTCAAACCCCATCATTCTCGGCTTCTGGCTGGACTTCCCCGCTGCATAGTATTCCACGAAGCCTTTCCAGTAGGCCGTGATGTTACCTGCGTTCCCCACCGGGATGAAAAGGAAATCGGGCGCCTCACCCAGGCTGTCCACAATCTCGAAAGCGGCCGTTTTCTGGCCCTCGATCCGGTGGGGGTTGATCGAATTCACCAGGGTGACGGGGTGCTTCTCCACCAGGGTGCGCACCATTTCCAGGGCCTGGTCAAAGTTGCCGTCTATCGCCAGTATCTTGGCCCCGTAGACAATGGCTTGAGCCAGTTTGCCCAGAGCAATGTTACCCCTGGGCACGATGACGATGGTGCTGAGTCCGCAGATTGCCCCATAGCATGCCGCCGACGCGCTGGTGTTCCCCGTAGAAGCACAGATTATGGCGGCGCTGGCCGCCTCGACCGCCTTGGCCACCGCCACCACCATACCGCGGTCTTTGAAAGAGCCGGTAGGGTTACAGCCTTCCAATTTGAAATAGAGCTCCCCACAGCCTAGCTCTTTCTCCAGGCGCGGTGACCTGACCAGGGGCGTATCCCCTTCACCAAGGGTTATCCGCGGGGTGGCAGGCGTAACGGGAAGGAACTCACTATACCTGGCCAGGACTCCTGAATACATAGCAGTACTTCTCTAGAGGAAGCTGTCCATCTCGCGGCCCCTTTCGTCCCCCCTGCTTACGAGGTAACCCCTGGCCCGGGAGCACTGCTCGCAGAGCCGTACCGGCTCTTTGCCCTCTTCGCAAATGTACCCGTACCTCTCAGGGTGCCTCATAGGCTTACCACAACCGTCGCACACCAACTCCCCCGTTACTATCAACCCGGCAATCCAAGACGCCATGTCGCATTCACCTACCCTTCAACCCGGATGAAGTTGCTTATTTCCTTCACCACCGGTAACCGCTCCATGTCCCGCAATGCCTGCTGCATGAACTCCTCTCGAGCCGGATGGGTCATGAGCACTATCTCAGCCGTTTGAGCCACAGCATCCGCTTCCTTCTGTATAGCCGACGCAATGCTGATGGAGCGGTCGCCCAGGATACCAGATATCTGCGCCAGGACGCCCGGACGGTCTGCGATGCTCATCCTGAGATAGTACCGCGTTTCCACCTCGGCCATGGGCTTGATAGTCATGGCAGGGTTGGATAGCCGCCCGACGACTGAAGCCGCCGGCGCCCCGACAGCTCTCCTTGCCGTCACCATCGCCTCCGACCGCTTGATGGCCTTTGCTGCCGCGATAACGTTGGCCACAATGGCACTGGAGGTGGGTGAAGAGCCAGCCCCCTCGCCATAGAAGAGCACCTTGCCTACCAGGTCGCCCTCTATCTGGACGGCATTGTAAACGCCGTCCACCTTGGCCAGCAGATAGTCGGTAGGGACGAAGGCCGGATGAACCCTGACCTCAATAGACCCACCCACTTTCTTGGCAATGGCCAGCAGCTTTATCTCGTAACCAAGCTCCTTGGCATAGCGGAAATCGCGTTCGCCGATGCTTGTGATCCCCTGACAGTAGATGTCGTCGGGCCGCACCGTCGTGTGAAAGGCGGAGCTGGCCAGGATCGCCAGCTTGTAGAGCGCATCCGTCCCCTCAACGTCGTTGCTCGGATCAGCCTCAGCGTAGCCCAACTGCTGGGCCTCACGCAGGGCATCGCCAAAGCTCAGTCCTTCGCTGGACATCTTGGTAAGGATATAGTTGGTGGTGCCGTTGATTATGGCATAGATGGCCCTGATCTCATTGGCCAGCAACCCCTCCTGTAAAGGCAGGAGCAGTGGTATGCCCCCGCCGACGCTGGCCTCGTACAATATGCCAACCCCCTCCTGCGCAGCCATTTCCAGGAGCTCCGCCATATACTTGGCCATCACCTCTTTGTTGGCTGTGACCACGTACTTGCCGCCCAGCAGCGCCTGCTTTGCATAGTCCAAAGCCGGTTGCTCACCACCCATTACCTCAATAACAATACCTATGTCTGGGTCAGACAGAATCTGCTGGGGGTCACAGGTTATGAGGCTGGAATCCAGTGTAACGGACCGCGGCTTGTCCGCGTCACGGACAAGCACTTTCTTCAGGCGCAGGTTACACCCGGCCTGCCGCGCCAGGGCATCGCTTCTCTCCAGGAGGACCTTTGCCACCCCACCACCCACCACCCCCAGACCCATCAGCCCAACACCTATGCTTTCCTTCTCCTCCAATCGTAAGCCCTCCTACACTGCCACGTGGTCCAGTGCCCAGCGTCTCTTGTCGTCGTTTAGATAGTCTTCCACCACGTTCTCGTCGGACTGCTTCTGCTCGGCGAGCCAGTCGGTGTACGCCTGTGACACAAGCCGGGTCCTGTGCCCCTCGCTCAGCGTATCCTGTTTCGTGTCCAGCACCTCGATCAACCAGTAGCCGGACTTCTTGGTGGTCTCGGCAAACAACGGCTCGCTTACCACGTTGTGATCAAGCGCCAGGATCGTATCAAGGTTGTCTTCACCGAACCTGGACTCGATGCTCTCCGAGGTCAGCCAGCCCAGGTCGCCACCCTGGTCTTTGGACGCCGAGTGCAGTGAGTGCTCCGCCGCCAGCTCGCCGAAGTCCTCGCCTCCCTCTATCCGGCCTTTCAGCTCGTTTGCCTCTGAGCTGCTATCGAGCAGTATGCCCTTGAGCTGGAGTTCCGTCTCTGCCTCTTCTCCCTCCTCCGCCTCCGTTTGCCTCTCATCAACAACCATGACCAGCCAGTAGCCACCCTTTGTGCTGTACTCGGTGTCGCGGAGCGGCTGGCTGACCACTCCCAGGTCCTCTGACCCCTCGCCAAACGCATACTCGTTGAAAACAGCGCTCTTCTCGATACCCTGAGGCAGCCACGCATCCTCGTCGTCCTTGGGATAGTAGTGGCTGGACGATGATGCGTTCACAAGCTGATCGAAACCTTCGGTGTCCCACCTGCCCCTGACATCCAGGGCCTCGTCCTCCGTGCCAAGGAGTATCGCCTTGACATTGACATGCTCGAAGCTGGCGCCCGTGGGGTAATTCTCCTCTCCAATGTACTCCCGCACCTTGGTCTGGAGGACTGCCGGCTCAACCAGCAGTCTCTCAAAGTCCGCCCTCGACATATCCAGCCTTTGGAGCAAGTCATCAAAGCGCTCTTGGAATTCTTCCTCCGTCTCCTCTTCGGAGTTGAAACCCAGGAAGCTCTTGGTTTTCTCCTCTATCTCCGTAGCATTGGCAAAGAGGCCGAAGCGTAGGGCCGCCTGCTTCACCAGTCCGTTGTTCTTCAGCGACTCAACCACGCTATCAGCCAACTGCCAGTCCTGTTGATAGTTCTCACCGGTGGCGCCATAAAGGCGAAGCACCTTCACAAAGTCCTCCATGTCAAACACCGTATCATTCACCCTGACAATCGGCTGGCGCCACGGCCTGACATGGGTGTCGTAAACCCCGTAGCCCACTACCGTAGCTGCACAAAAGATAACTATGACGATTATGGCCTGGACGATGCGCCGCCTCCGCCGCTCCCGTTCCCACCTGGATACCTTGCGTCTTGGTTCTTCCCGCCGAGATTTGATCAAGCTCTACTCCCAGTAAGCCAACAAGACCATTTCAGCACGGGAATGGGCTGCAGAGGTGCGGGCAAGGAAAGCCTCAGCCGCGAGGGCCAAAACCTCCCATCTGATAGATATGTTCTGCAGTATAGGGCAGGAGAGCCAGATGTCGGGCCCTCTTGATCGCCTGAGCCAACACCCGCTGGTGCTTGGCGCATACGCCGGTTCTGCGTCTCGGTTCGATCTTACCCCGGTCCGAAATGAAGCGACGCAGACCATCCGGATTCTTGTAATCTATGGCCACCTTGTCAGCACAGAACACGCAGACCTTCCGTCTGGGAACAAATCTACCCCTGCCTGACTTCTTCGTTCTCGGTTTTCCTCTAACCATCCTGCCCGTCCTTATTTAGAAGGGGAGGTCATCCGCCACCAATTCCTCGTCGGACCTGGCTTCCATCTTTGCCTCTTCATTCAGCGGCGCTACCGCCTGCCTGTCAAGGAAGAGAACGCGCTCTGCCACTATCTCCACGCGGCTTCGCTTCTGCCCGTCCTGCCCCTCCCAGGCGCGTGTGCGCAGCCTCCCCTCAACATAGGCCCGCCTGCCCTTGGTCAAGAATTGATTGCAGCTCTCCGCCAGCTTGTTCCAGCTAACCACCGTAAACCACTCCGTCTCCTGCTTCCGCTCACCGTCCGCCCCAGTGAAGACCCGACTGGTGGCGATACGAAACGTGGTTACCGGATTTCCGTTAGGGGTGAAGCGCATCTCTGGGTCAGTCCCCACATTCCCAATGATCATCACTTTGTTCAAATTCACCATCTCTATTACCCCCCTGTTACTTCGCGAGGATGCCGGGCGTCTCACTTACGCTTCCGAGCGAAGTAGAGAGGATGAAACGTCCACCACCCCTCAAGGTGACCAACTGAACATCCTCACTCCCCTAGTCTTACCAGCAGGTGCCTCAGAACACCTTCCGAGCTTCGCAGGTTCCTGTCCAGCTCCTTCGCCCGGTGTGGCTCAAGTTTCATCTGAGCCAACACATAGCTCCCCTCCCTGAAATGACGTATCGGATAGGCCAGCCTCCTCCTGCCCCACCGGTTTACTTCACCCACGAGCTCGCCGCCGTTCTCAGTCACAAGCTGGCTCACTTTCTCGATCTCGCTTCCGAGGTCCTCCTCCGGAATCTCCGGGCTGAAAACTACTGTCAGTTCGTAGTCCCTCATGACTGTCATGCCTGCTGTCTCTCCCCTTACTCTCCGGCTATAACATAACGGTTCTGCAAATTAAGGTCAACTATAGCACACAAATGGCTTAATCGACAACATCAATATAGTGGAAAACGGCGGGACAGCTCTCCCACCTCTTCGGAGACCTCTCGCCTGACCCTCTCATCCTCCAGGCCGGTCAACATCTTGTGTACCAGCGCAGCAATCCGCCTCATTTCTTCAGACCCCATCCCCCTGGTGGTTACCGCTGGCGTGCCAAGCCTGAGGCCACCGGCGAAATGAGGCGGAAGAGTATCGAAGGGGATGCTGTTTCGGTTGGTTGATATACCCACCTCGTCCAGCGCTTCCTCTGCCTGCTTGCCGGTTATCCCCATCGGACGAAGGTCTATCAGCAGAAGATGGTTGTCAGTACCCCCAGCCACCAGGCGGAATCCCAGCCTGGCCAGCTCGCTGGCCAGAGTCCTGCAGTTCTCGACAACCCTTTCCTGGTACCTGACGAACTCCGGCTGCATTGCCTCATGGAAAGCGATCGCCTTGGCAGCGATAACATGCATCAGCGGACCACCCTGCACCCCAGGGAAAATAGCCGCGTCCAAAGCCTTGCCGATCGCACTCTTGCCCAGTAGAAACCCACCCCGCGGCCCGCGCAAGGTCTTGTGAGTGGTCGAGGTGACGACCTGCGCCCAGGGCACCGGAGACGGATGCACCCCAGCCGCAACCAGACCAGCCAGGTGTGCCATGTCCACCATAAGCGATGCCCCCACCTCCTCGGCAATGTAGTGCAGCTTCTCAAAATCTATGACCCTGGGATAGGAACTAGCCCCGGCTACAATCAGCTTCGGCCTGGTCTCCCTGGCCAGCCGGCTGATCTGCTCATAATCAAGCAGCTCTGTCTCCCGGTCTACTCCGTAGTGAACGAAGCGGTACCACTTCCCGGAGAAATTTACCGGGCTTCCATGACTGAGATGACCGCCATCGCTCTGCTTCATGCTCATCACTGTGTCGCCATACTCCAGCAAGGCCAGGTACGCCGCCACATTGGCCTGGGTGCCACTGTGTGGCTGGACGTTGGCATATTCGGCCGAAAAAAGTCTCTGTGCCCTCTCAATGGCAACCCGCTCTACCTCGTCGATCTCCTCACAGCCGCCATAGTAGCGGCGCCCGGGGTAACCTTCGGCGTACTTGTTAGTCAGGACAGACCCCTGAGCCTCCAGCACAGCCTGGCTGGTGTAGTTCTCCGAGGCGATGAGCACCAACTTGCGCGATTGGCGCTCCCGCTCCCTCCGCATCAGGGCGGCGATCTCTACATCTTCGTTTGACACTGGCTCATGCTTCCCTTGCCAGGGTTAGGCCCCACACAGAGCTGGCGCCGGCTGCTTTCAAGGCCATGGCACACGCATCCAGGGTGGCCCCGGTAGTGCAAACATCGTCGATCAGCAGGACATGCCTTCCAGACATCTGTCCGTCCCGGCATGAAAAAGCTCCTCGTACATTCTCCCGGCGCTCATCAGCCCCGGCTGCCTTAACCTGGGCCGGTGAGTCCTTCACCCTCACCAGGGACCCTTCCACCAACGGCAAACCGACCATCTGGCTCAACTCCCGGGCCAGGAGCGCCGATTGATTGTAGCCACGCCCCCGCAGCCGACGACGATGCAGGGGCACTGCCACCACCACATCCACGGGCAATGGCCTGGCCTTCAGATCGCCAGCCACCAGATCGGCAAGCGGGAAGGCCAGCGCCCTGAGGTTGTTGTACTTGAATTGATGGACGGCCCGGCGCACCAGACCCTGGAAAACGAACACCGAGCGAATGCCATCAATCTCCAGCTTCCACCTGGCACAAACGGAGCAGCGGTCGTCCCGGATCAGGGGTCTCCCACACTTCAGGCACACCGGCGGAAGAAGTCGGGGAAGAGTGCGGCGACACGATCTGCAAATGTAGCTGCCTTCGCTGCCACAAGCAAGGCAATGGACTGGAAAAAGGAAATCAACAAGCCCGTCCCGCAGCCGACCTAGCTGGGCACCCAAGGTCACTCCCTGTATTCACCGTAATTTAACGTGCCCGTGCAGAATGCATGGAGCCGCTTATCACCGGCTCATTTATGTAAACGTCACCGTTTCTTATCTTCAGATTGAAGCCACAATTCGGGTTCGTGCACACCCATGCCTTGTAATGGATCGGCGCCCCCTGGCTACCAAAGTCAGACAAAGGCACGAGATCACCAGCACTGCACTTCTGACACTTCGGGAAAGACGAGTTCTCCACAAAGCCACCTCCCAGCTTGTAATCATGCATAGTATATTCCATAACCAGGCCTCGTGACAAGCGCACTCTGGCCGCCTCTAGGCAACGTCCCCGCGGATCAGGCTGTCGCTCCCGACGGCATTCCAGCAGATCATGAACGCTCAGGCACCGATCCTTGCCACCCCACGCCCAACCCCAACCCGCTTCCCATCTCTACCAGCCGAGCGTAGGTCGTCTCGCTCCCCCATAACTCGCGGCAAAGCTGGTACGCCCGGGCTGCGGCATCCTCATTCGGGCAACACCTCCGCAAGACAGCCACGGCCTCCTCCAGTCTCTCGCTCCTGGAGTAATGAGGCTTGCCCAATGCCTCCAGTCTACCGTCGATCGAGAAATGCCACAGAGCATCAAGCCACTCGCCCGCGTCCACCAGGGGATGGGCGGCGGGAAACCGGTAGTCCCACCGGTCCTTGGCGTGCATTGCCTGGTGCCACAAAACGAGGGCATGGCCGAACTTGTAAACGAAGGGGGTCTTGGTAAGGATGATGAGCACCGTGCTCCTGCCTTCGTCGACCGGCGCCCTTCCTTCGACTGAGTAGAGCCTGTAAGCCGGGCTGTACTCCCACAACTGCAGAATAATGCGGCTCGGGTCAACCCCCAGATCGTGAAGTGTCAGCCTCGTCATCTGGGCCAGCCAGTCAACTCCATCGGAAGGAAACAGGTCCTCCAGGTGCTGCTCTGAGGAATTGACCAGGGCATAGCTGATGCCGACCCCTTTTCTTTTCTCATTGATCTGGACGGTAACGCTGTCCAGCACCTCACCCTTGCCCGTTACGTAGGGGATTTCGTAACTGAGGCGTACTTCCTCGACAACGTCCAGCCTGGAGGCCATCAGTATTATTATAGACCTGTTGGCCCCCGTTTCCCACTTTGACACGGCAAACGGGCGTTTCTATACTCTGCTATGTTACCTTCGGAGGCCCGCAGTGCCAAAGAGCGGCTCAAGAAAACGCCTTCCCGAGCGTGTCCTCGAGTTCGTGCAGGGGAACGGTCTCGTCTTCGCAGGGGAGACCCTGCTGGTCGGCGTCTCCGGCGGACCAGACTCGGTGTGCCTGTTACACGTCTTGAAGACAATAATAGCCCGGCTGGGTATCGAGATCCATGTTGCCCACCTGAACCACATGCTGCGTGGCGCTGAGTCTGAGGCAGACGCCGAATACGTGTCTGCGCTGGCCCGTCAACTCGGAGTCAACGTCACCTCGGGCGAGAGGGACGTCAGGGGCTACCGGATGGAGCATCGCCTGTCGCTGGAGGAGGCCGCCCGTGACGTGCGTTACCAGTTCTTCGCCGAGGTAGCCCGGCAAGTAGGCGCCAGGAAGGTGGCTGTCGGCCATACCATGGATGACCAGGTCGAGACCATCCTGATGCGACTGCTGCGAGGTGCCGGTACCCTCGGGCTACAGGGGATGCAACCTCGTGCCACGTGGGCCGCCAGAGGCGGAGAGGGCCATTTCGAGATAGTACGTCCCTTGCTAGAGGTGACAAGGCAAGAGGTGTACGCGTACTGTCAGGAGCATGGCCTCAGTCCCAGAGAGGACTCCTCCAATCTGTCGCCTTCCTACCTCAGAAACCGCATCCGCCACGAACTCCTGCCCCTGTTGCGCAGCTACAACCCGAAGATCGACGAAGCATTGGTGCGTACCGCAGACACGCTGGCCACTGAGCTGTCCTACCTTGACTCGCAAGTCTCCCAGGTCTGGGAGAGAGTGGTGGCTGAGGAAGACCAGGCGCTCATCCTGGATGGCAGTGAGATCAAAACCCTTCACCCCGCCCTGCAGCGCCATTTGCTTCGCCAGGTAGTCAGCAGACTGCTGGGCAGCCTGGAAGACATAGAGTGGAAGCACATCGAGAAAATGCGCAAGGCTTTGGCCTTGCCCAGTGGAAAGCGCGTGGTCTTACCGCGCGGTCTCACACTCTATGGCGAGGAGGGTTGCTGCAGGGCATCAGTGACCTGAGAGACAACGCGTCACTCCTCGCTTCCCCAGTTCTGCATCAGATTCTTTAGTTGCTCTGCCAGCCTGGGACTCGACTTCAGCCTCCTGACGAAAATGGGGCAGCCCTCCAGCAGCACACTTTGGGCTATTGCCGCCATGTTCATCACCAGATTCCGAAACTCCTGGTCTCGTGTCTGATCAAAGCCCGCTCCAGGTGCCATCTGACGCATCTCTCGTATCAAGTCCTCAGTGGCAAACCTCATAGGCGCCACGCAAGACTTGTACCAGGGACATTCCTTGCATTCTATCACTGACGAAGCTTCATCCAGTATGTCACCCATCTTCATCCTCCGTAAACAACCTCACCAAGGAGGCCTCGTCCATGCTCACCTACCAGCCTAACGTTCAGTAGCCGATTGGTCAAATCCCGTTCACTCTCAGCAAACACGCGCACGTAGTTTGGAGTGAGCCCGCTCCAGACCGAGTGGCCCACCTGCCCCTCCCACAGCACCAGCGCCGTAGAGCCCATCAGCTCCTGCCTGAAGCGCCGGGCACTCTGCCGGGCCAGCTCCAGCATCCGCCTGGCGCGGTCTCTCTTCACCCTTTCGTCAACCTGACCGGGCAATGCCGCCGCTGGCGTCCCAGGGCGCGCTGAGTACGGGAAAACGTGGATATCGGCGAAACCCATCCGTCTGCAGAAACGGAGGCTCTCCTCGAATTCGGCCTCAGTTTCTCCCGGGAAGCCCACGATGACGTCGGTGGTAACAGCCAGGCCGGGTACCGCCTGGCGGGCCAGGGACACCGCCCTCTCGTAGTCTGCAATCGAGTAACCGCGGTTCATCCGCTCCACTACTGCCTGGCTGCCGCTTTGCAGCGGCATGTGTAGATGGGGGCACAGTCGACTGTCAGCCCACAGACTGAGCAGGTCCGGAGTGAGGTCACCAGGCTGGACCGAGGAAAGGCGCAGCCGCTCCACCCCTGTCTCCCGCAACACATGCGCCACCAGACGGGCCAGCCCACTGTGCGCTTCGCCGTCCCATCTGTACGCGCCCACTTTCGTGCCTGTAAGCACTACCTCCCGATAGCCCGCCCCCACCCTGTGCCGCACCTCCTCCACTACTTCTTCGGGCGGCCGGCTCCGCTCCTCGCCCCGCGTGTAGGGCACCACGCAGAAAGAGCAATAGCTGCTGCACCCCTCCTGAATCTTGACCAGCGAACGGGTACGGCCCCGATAGTCGCCTAGTCGACGCCCAGGGTCGCCGGGCAGATCACTCCTACCACCGAGGACTTCGGCCAGGCGATGCTTCTCCTGGTTGCCCAGTACAATATCGACCACCCCCAGCGACTCCAGTTCCCCGGGCGCTCTCTGCGCATAGCAGCCGGTGGCACCTATTGTGGCGCGCGGGTTGGCGCGACGCGCCAGCCTCAGCAGATGGCGCGCCTTGCGATCGGCCACGTGCGTAACAGTGCACGTGTTGAGCACGTAGACGTCAGCCATCTCGGCTGACTCCACAATCACGTAGCCTCTGTCGCGGAGCTGCCAGGCCAGCGACTCAGTCTCCGCCTGGTTTAGCTTACAACCCAGAGACTCCAGAGCAATCCTGGCCATCTCGCCTCCGAACCTATTCTAGAGCAGAAATGCCTCTGATTCAATCGTAATCCAACCAGCCGGGGCCATCTCTGGGGTCAGGTACCCCACTTGGCTTTGTCGAGGCAGTCCACGGCCCGCGCTGGCACTCCAGATCAGCGGGCCCGGCCGCTGGCCCGACACAGGCCCCGCCACCCGGATTGGGCTGGCCACATGACGCTGTTTCTGCCGATCTTCTCGCAGTCCGTAGAAGCCTCCCACACCGCCCTCTGCCCACACAGGCAGGTGAGGACCAGTGGGCATGATATAATCAGGACTGGCCATTGGCCACCACACGAACGGAGTCCGTCTGGGACTTCTGGTTGCGCCGGTGTCATCCATGATATATCATGGACAGCTACGCCATAGGCGATGTGAGAGATTAGAGCAGCCCGGAGGGTAGGTATGTGGCTCCAGACCAGGATGTTTCTGCTTGTAGTTTTGCTCTTCGGCATTCTGTACGGTGTCATAACCGGCATTGGATATGCAGTGGGCGGCTTCAACCCTATAGTCTTCCTGTTCATAGGGTTCGGCATTCTTCTGTTACAGTACCTCCTCGGGCCTTCCATAGTAAGCTGGACGATGCGTGTCAAATGGGTCTCGGAGAAGGAGGCCCCTGAACTGCACAAGATAGTGGCGGAGCAGGCGGAAAGGGCTGGCATTCCCAAGCCCAGGGTCGGAGTTTCACAGCTCTCTGCTGTGCCACCTAACGCCTTCGCCTTCGGCAGGACGCATGGGGACGGCCGCGTATGCGTCACCCCGGCCATCCTCAGACTATTGAGCCGGGACGAACTGAAGGCTGTCATAGGCCACGAGGTCTCTCATATCAAGCACCGCGACATGGCCGTCATCACCCTGCTCTCGGCCATCCCGCTGATCATGTACTGGATTGCCATGACATTCATGTTCCGAAGCATGTTTGGCGGCAGGAGAGAGGGGGCCGGCTATGCCGTGCTGATCGGGCTGGGCGCATTCGTTGTCTACTTCATCACCAACCTGCTTGTCCTTTACGGCTCCCGCATCCGCGAGTACTATGCCGATCTTGGAAGCGTCAAGCTGGGCAATCCGCCACACCACATGGCCACGGCCCTGTACAAGCTGGTCTACAGCAATGCCCGCTACAAGGGCAGACAGGAATTGAAGGAGATAGAAGGGGTCAAGGCATTCTTCGTAAACGACCCCTCCCGTGCCTGGAATGAAGTGCGGGAGTTGGCCCAGGTGGACACGGACCTGAGCGGCACCATCGACGCCAATGAGTTGGCGGCGCTGCGCTCCAAGACCCTCCGCCTGAGCACCCAGGACAAGCTGATGGAGATAATGAGCACCCACCCTAACATGCTGAAGAGGATTCAGCACCTCTCATCGCTGGCACCGGGGTATCGATAGAATGGCTGTGACGGCTCGTGCGTTGAAAAGGCTTGATTGGCACTTCAAATTCGCGACGGCGTTTTCCGGAGACTTGCCAGCATGAAGTGTCCTGCCTGTAGCGAGATGATGATAGTTGTCGAGCACGAGAACATCGAGCTTGACTATTGCACCAGTTGCTCAGGGGTGTGGTTCGATGCCGGGGAATTGGAGCTATTGCTGGAAGGCATGCTCCTGGAAGGAAGCAGTCTGTCTCTCGATAGCATCCTCACCTCGCCAGAAGCCAGGTCAGCCGAGAAAAAGCGGAGATGCCCCATCTGTGGCACTAAGATGAAGAAGGCCACCGTCGGCCGCGATCCAGAGGTGCTCATCGATGCCTGCCCGCGCGGGGACGGACTATGGTTTGATAGCGGGGAGGTTGGCCAGTTGATAGCCCAGCTACCCGATAGAGCCCCAGAAGGGGCGAATTCCCAAGGACGCGTTATCACCTTCCTCGGGGAGGTGTTCCAAGCCCGAGGATGATCCACGGGCCGCCCTGGAACAGAACCGGTGGCAAGCGGGGAACTCAGCACATTGAGGAGGTAGCCGATGATCGCACTCTACGTTGTCATAGGCGTCCTGGTAGTCTTGCTCATTCTGGTCGTGCTCAACTTCAACAGCCTGGTAAGGTTGCGCAACCAGACGCAGAACGCCTGGTCCCAGATAGACGTCCAGCTCAAGAGAAGGCATGACCTGATCCCCAACCTGGTGGAGACGGCCAAGGGCTACATGGCCCACGAGCGGGAGACGCTGGAAGCGGTGACCAACGCTCGCAACCTGGCCCAGGGTGCCATCGGCAAAGGGATCGACGCCCAGGCCAAGGCCGAGGGCGAGCTGGGCGGCGCGCTGTCCAGGCTGTTGGCTGTAGCTGAGAACTATCCCGACCTGAAGGCCAACCAGAACTTCCTGGCCTTGCAGGAGGAGTTGACCTCGACCGAGAACAAGATAGCCTTTTCGCGCCAGTTCTACAATGACTCTATCTTGCGATACAACAACAAGATTCAGATGTTCCCGTCCAGTGTAATAGCTGCCATGACCGGCTTCAAGGCCGGCGAGTTCTTTGAGATCGAGGTAGGCACGGAGAGAGAAGCACCGAAGGTAAGCTTCGCCTAGCCAGAAGATATTGACCTATGTGGGAGCAAATCAGGTCCAACCAGATCAGGTCAATGGTGCTGGTGGTGGGAATGGCGGCGGTGCTGCTTGTGCTCGGGTATTTCCTGGGCCTGGTCTTCTTCGGCAGCGGCACGGGCGGGCTCATCATTGCCCTGGTGCTATGGCTGGTGATGAACCTGGTGGCCTACTTCCAGGGAGATAGCATACTGCTTGGCATTTCCAAGGCACGCAAGATAACCCGTGACGACCATCCCCGTCTGTTCAACGTGGTCGAGGAGATGAAGATCGCTTCGGGGCTAGAGAAGATGCCGGACATCTACATCATCGACGACCCGGCGCTCAATGCCTTTGCCGCCGGTCGGGACCCCAGTCGAGCGTCCATTGCCATCACCTCTGGACTGCTGCAAAAGCTCAACCGAGATGAGCTTCAGGGCGTGATCGCCCACGAGATATCTCACATCAAGAACCGCGACGTCCTCCTGATGTCGTTTTGCAGTGTGCTGCTGGGATCCATCGTCATCCTGGCCTGGTATGCCACCCACATGCTCTTTTTCAGCGCCATGTACGGCGGCAGGAGGTCTTCGGGGCGCGGTGGGGGTGGGGGCGGAGAGGCTATAGTGCTTCTCATCGGCATCCTCTTGATGATACTGGCCCCCATCATAGCCCAGCTTATCTACTTCGCCATCTCCAGGAGAAGAGAGTACCTGGCCGATGCATCCGGTGCCCTGTACACCAGATACCCCGAGGGGCTGGCCTCCGCGCTGGAGAAAATAGCCGCTTCGACTACCGAGCTCAAGACCGCCAACCAGGCCACCGCCCCGATGTATATCATCAACCCCTTTCGCCAGAAGGGACGGCCCGCCGCTGACCTTACCAGCACCCACCCACCCATCTCGGAGCGGATACGTATCCTGCGCTCTATGGCCGGGGGCGCTTCCCTGGCTGACTACAACGCCGCATACGCCCGCGTTCACCAGGGCGGTGGCGCCATCCTTCCCTCACCCGCTCTCGCTGCCGGAGCCGCGCCTCTGCGTGCGCCCACCCCAGAAAGCGCCCCGCTGGAGCCGGAACCAGGCAAAGTGGAGCGCACGCGCGAAGTATCAGACCTGATGTGGCGGATGAACAACTACAGGACAGTCAACTGTGCCTGCGGTACCAAGCTAAAGGTGCCCCCCAACTTCAAGAAGAGCGAGGTCAGGTGTCCGCACTGCGGTCGCATCCACCCAGTGTGAAGCAGGCCACATAGCTACCGCAGCACACCTCTTCCGAGTACCAGGCTGTGCTAGCCCCTTCGACTCCGCCGCTGCTCCAGCCTTGCCTTCCTCACAGTGGACCGGTCACTTCTGTAGTCCGGTGCCACAATATTGAAGACCAGACTTACACGTGGGTCCGCCAGCCGCGAACTGATGCGGCTTTCGATTTCCTCATCGTCTAGCGAGCAGCACATGGTGACTACCATGGGCAACCGAGAGTTGTAGCGGTAATTGATGAGCTGGTAGAGCTTCTCCTGGGCCCACGGCGTGCTGCAGTGCTCTCCGAAATCATCGAGGACAAGAAGAGGAGTTGTCTTCACTCTCTCGAACAGGTCGTCGTAGGTCACCTTGCTTTCAGGGCTGAAGGTGGACCTCAGGTGGTCCAGGAAGTCAGGGACCACAATGAAAGTGACGGGTTTGCCAGCGCGCAGGCGATAGTTGGCGATAGCAGCCGCCAGATGGGTCTTGCCGCAACCATTCTCTCCTGCCAGTATCAACCACCCATCGGGCGACTCGGCAAAAGCCTGAGCCAGGCGGAAAGCCTGCTCCAGATTCTGGCGCTGCTCCAGGGGCAGGTTGACTCGCTTGGCGTCAAAACTCTCAAATGTCATGCTGCTCAGCAACTGCAACCCGAGGAGGCCCGAGGTGTCCAGCAGCGAAGGCTTCCTCTCCTCCAGCAGATGCACCTGGCA
>Ga0180300_10000339_pt1 | contig 19963 bp, 18 predicted proteins | sample GuaBasSediGuay15_FD_121798 | JGI IMG/M metagenome (GOLD analysis project Ga0180300, IMG submission 121798) | Subseafloor sediment microbial communities from Guaymas Basin, Gulf of California, Mexico - Guay15, Core 4569-2, 21-24 cm | ecosystem: Environmental > Aquatic > Marine > Hydrothermal...
CCCTATTACACCGGGCAGACCGAATACCCGCATATGGAGCCACCTCCATTGATCTTTCTCATCCGGAGAATGGCCCCTATTCTACCTGTCTACTGTCTCACATGTATCTGAACGAGCTCAGACCGGGGTGCTGCGGGTCGGGGGTGTCGATGCCCAGTCACCAGGCCAACGTTGACATGAGCACGAAGACCCGGTACTGTACATATGTCAGGCAAACCCCAGGCAGCTTCGTTCAGCAGCGGTCCTGTCGAACCACCCAGTAAAGGAGGCAACGTCCATGCAGTTTGAGACCATCATTCTGGAGTACAGTGACAACGTCGCCACAGTCACGCTGAACCAACCGGACAAGCTCAATTCCATCGGTGTGAGGATGATCCATGAGTTGATGCAGGCTTGTGATGAGATCGAGCAGAGCGGCAAGGCACGCGTGATAGTCTTCACGGGAGCGGGACGCGCTTTCTGCGCCGGGGCCGACCTGGAGGACTTGCAGAAGGCCGCCGCCTCCAAGCCAGCCGACCTGGAGCGGAACCTGAGGCTGTGGTTCATGCTCACCTGGAGAATAAAGAACATCGAGCTGCCCACGATCGCTGCTGTGAACGGACATGCCCTGGGCGGCGGGTTTGCGCTGGCCATTGCCTGTGACATCCGGATCGCTGCCGAGGATGCCAGGGCCGGGACAGTGTTCGTGCAGCGCGGGGCCAGCTCCGCTGACATGGGTGTGAGCTGGATCCTGCCGCGGATCGTGGGGGCCGGGTGGGCTGCGGAGCTCATGTTCACCGGCGATATCATCGACGCCGCCAAGGCGGAGCGGATCGGCCTTTTCAACCACGTTGTCCCGCGCGACCAGTTGATGCAGACGGTGCGCGACATGGCGGTGAAACTGGCTGCCGGTCCGCCACTGGGCCTGAAATTCACCAAGCGCGCCCTCAACCGCTCTATGTGGGAAGGTCTTCAGGGCCACCTGAATCTAGAATGTGCCACGCAGTCCCTGGCTTTCCTTTCCGACGACTTCAACGAGGGTGTGAAGTCCTTTTACGAAAAGAGACCGGCGCAGTTCAAAGGCAGCTAGCTCAGTGACCCGGAGATGCATGGCACCGATCGATCTCGGTCCCCTGTTGTGGTCGGGCAAGCTTTTCCAGGCACTCTGGCCTGTGGGGATTGGCGCTCCTCGTCGGTCCACGGGTATGCTGTCGGTGTCAAGGAGGCGGCATGAAGGATATCTCAGTCGATTTCGTTCAGCAGTTCCGCCAGGACAGAATAGGCAAGGACTGGGATGTATGGCAGCTCAGCCAGTGGATGAAGGCAGAAGAGGCCAGGTTGGAAGCGGACAACCCGGGTCTTTATGATTATATTGTGGGCGTGCTGGCTGGCTTGCGGGAGAGCCTGGACTCCCCTGTAGCGTCTTCGGTGTGTGACCGCCTTTACTTTCACTTCCTGGAGCTGCTGGCCATCGTCCGTGAGCACGAGCAAATCGAGGCCCTGGAAAGCCTGTGGGACCGCGGGCCTGAGTGACTGGCGTCCCGCCGTGAAGCGTTCTCGTCCGGCTATGTCGCCTCCCGTCCTTTCTTGGGCCAGGTCTGGCCCCGGGCTGCGGGCCCCCTTGGACCAGCGATTGACTCCAGAGAAAGCCTGTTCTTGGTTGGGGGCCGGGTCCCCCCCCCCCACCCCACACTCACGTAAAGACTTCGTTACAACGTAACATTGCCGCCAGCCCAACTCATGTTTCCGGCAATGACAGAGATAAGCGACAAATAGCGTGTCGATGCCAATGGCCGTTTGGGGCACCGTCAGGTGGTTGCCATCGCGTTACATATAATGTAAACTCTGTCGCTGGTCCGGTTTGGCGCCTGAGAGACTATCTGCCTTGAGGAGGTGACGAATGAAGCGGGAAGAGAGCGCCTACGTAGCCTTCGGACAGTACTGGATGCAGGCAAGGCATCAGGAGAACACCAGACTGTGGCTGACCAACGTACTCATAGTCATATTTGCCGCCCTGATAGGCGTAACCGCCTGGAGGGGGTCGATCTACTGGTACATACCTTCCTTCGGGTTGGCGCTGGCATTCTTCGGCCTGTTCGCCAACCATGCCCTAAGAGTCCTGTTCATACGTTATTCGAGGGTGGCTGCCACACTGATGGATATTGAGTTGGGCATGGGCGACTACAGGCGGTTTCTTGAAGGAGGGGGAGAACGTGGTCTGAAGGGTGCCTGGGAGACACTATGGACACTCCACGCTGCTTTCGTTGCCTTCTACCTTTTCGCCGTCGCTGCATGGGCAGCCCTCCTGGTCATGACACGGGACATTGCGGTGTGGGCTGTCATCGTCACCTTCTTTGGCACACTTCTGCTTTTCACCATCTTCTACTGGCAGGTGTTGTGGCGCCGTGAGCAGGAGGCCGAGACGCAGGCGATACTGCGGCACAAGCGGGCCAGAGAGAAGAAGCAGGACTGACAACCGGCATCCCTGGTGCCCGGCGACGTCATGGGCTTCCCGGTGCGTCTGTATTCTGGCAGGCTCCTACCGCCTGTCTTGACGCTGCCCGCCGTCAGCCGGAACGATAGCCTCGCGACCCGAAACCCGGCGCAGCCCGGAGAACCCAAAAGAGGCCAGCATCGCTGCTCCACCCAGCAGGATGATCGTTGCACCAGAGGCAACGTCAAACTCGTATGAGAGCCACAGACCGAAGAAAGCAAAGAGGGCGCCCAGCACTGTGGCCAACACCATCATCTTCTTCATGTCGTGGGTCAACTGCCTGGCCACCGCCGCAGGTATAGTGAGCAAGGCAATGACCAGGATGATACCCACCACGCGGATCAATACCACCACGGTCAGCGCGATAAGGCAAAGCAGGAGCAGGTAGAGGCGCTCAACAGGCACTCCCACCACCGCGCCAAACTCCTCGTCGAATGAAAGGGCCAGGAATTCCTTGTAGAGCAGGACCACCGTGACCACAATGACAGCATCCAGGGCTATCATGAGGACCAGGTCAGAGAAAGGCACCGTCAAGATATTGCCGAACAAGTAGCTGAACAGATCAGGTACGTAGCCAGGAGCCAGGCCGATGAAGATGATGCCCATCGCCATCCCGATGGCCCACATGATGCCGATAGCAGTATCCTCAGGCAGCCTGGTCCTCCTCGTCACCAGCCCCATCCCCAGCGCTGAAGCCAGGGAGAAGAGAGCAGCCCCCAGGATAGGACTCAGGCCGACCAGGTAGCCGAGCCCCACCCCGCCAAAGGAGGCATGGGCGATGCCCCCGCTGATGAACACCACCCGCTTCACTACTACGTAGACCCCTATGATGCCGCAGGCTACGGCCGCCAGCACACCGGCTGCTACCGCGTTGCGCATGAAGTCGTACTGCAAAGCATCCAGCATCCTCAGTGCTCCTTCAGCACCCGGTGAGGTACAGTCCCGTGAGCTATCATCTGCACCGGGCACTTGTAGGTGGCCTCCAGGACCTCCGGGGCGATCTCCTCCGAGCCGTGGTAAAAGAGCTGATGGTTGAGACAAGCGATCTTGCTCACATAGACCGAGACGGCACTGATGTCATGCGATACCAGCACAATCGCCATTCTTTGTTTCAGGTTCTCGAGCAGCTCGTAGAACTCGGTCTGCATGGCCGGATCCACGCTGGCCGTGGGCTCGTCCAGCAGCATCAGTTTGGGCTCGGTCACCAGGGCCCGCGCGATGAATACGCGCTGCTGCTCGCCGCCCGAGAGTCTGCCAATCTGCCGCTCCCGGTGATCGAGCATGCCAACAGTCTTCAGCGCATCTTCGGCCTTCTGCTTGTCCGTGCGGCTATACGGCTTGAACAGACCCGCCCTCCCCAGCCGCCCCATCAAGACCACGTCCCACACACTGGCGGGAAAATCAGGATCGAAAAGACTGTGTTGAGAGACGTAGCCGACCTCGTGTCGGCTCATCCGGGGTGGTTTCCCCATTACCCACACCTTGCCGCGGGCGGGCCTGACCAGTCCAAGGATGACCTTGAGCAGGGTGGTCTTGCCTCCCCCATTTGGCCCAATGATGCCCAAGAAGTCGTCGTCTTCTACCGTCAGGTCGACCCCCTCCAGCACCGGTACGCCATCATAGCGGACCCATACGTCTTCTAGCCTGACCACTTCCCTGCCCATATCTACTCCAGAGCCTCAAGGAGCGTGTCCAGGAACGCGCGCATGTTCGAGATGTAGTCCGCTGCCAGCGGGTCAATGTACCTGACCTCTCCTCGTATTGCGCTGGCAATGACCTCCGCCGGCCTGGGGTCAGACAAAGGTGAGGTGAAGACCACCGTTATGTCGTTCTCCTTCGCCTGCTCTATTGTTCGAGTCAGGTCCCCTGTGGGCTCCTTCCCACCTTCCTCAACAGACAGCATGGTGAGGCCGTACTCCGCAGCGAAGTACCCGAGCGAAGGATGATACACCATGAAGGTGCGCTTGCTGACCCCGGCCAGACTCTGCCTGATGCGGCCATCGAGATCCTCCAGCTCCTGGATGTAGGTATCCCGGTTGGCCAAGTAGTAGTCGCGGTTCTCGGGGTCGAGCCGGACAAGTCCGTCGCAGATATTCCGTACCATGATGGCTGCATTTGGAGGGGACATCCATATGTGGGGGTCTGGGCTTCCGCTCTCGCCGTTGTGCTCGCCGTCCATAGGAATCAGTTCCACCCCTTCTGAACAATCGACCAGCACGATGTCCTTGTTCGTCTCCAGCAGGTCGTCCAGTTGCAGGAGCTCGAACTCGATTCCGGAACCGACCTTGGCATACATCTCGGCCTCGGCCACAGCTTTCACCTGGCCGGAGGTCAGACGGCTCTCATGAGGATCACCCTGGGACACGATCACGGTCACATCCACCAGGTCACCACCCACCCTCTGCACGAACTCCTGCAGCGGTGGTATCGTCACCGCCACCCCTATCCTGTCACCGACGCTCGTCCCCGTGACACAGCCGGTCACCACGACCAGGGCCAGGGCGAGGCCCACGGACACCAGCCCAACCACCCGCCTTGGTTGCCTCGCCTGACTGCCACCTCTCACACACACCATCTACTGACCACCCCACATACCGTACGTTCCACCAACCGGCTGGGACAATGTGCTACCCGAGACCGACAGGAAACTCTCTAGGTAAACGTCGCGGCCCGGCAGTCAGGGCACCGTCCAGCGAACTCGAGCAGATGTCCCTCGATCTCATAGCCGGTATCCTCGGCCAGTCTCTTCTCCAGTTGGCCAAGGTCACAGTCACTGAAGTCCACAACCCTGCCACAATCTGAGCACACCAGATGATGGTGGTGCCCCAAAGGACGGCGCAACAGGTAGCTTCGGCAGTTGCCCCCGACGTGCACCTCGCAGATGAGTCCCATATCCGCCAGCAGCGCCAGTGTCCGGTAGACGCTGACCAGCCCTACGCCAGGATGTCGGCGCACCACCTGCTGATGGATCTCACCAGGAGTGAGGTGGTCGCGGCTGCGTGCGATCACATCCAGCACCGCCCTTCGCTGCGTGGTCAGCCTGTACCCCCGCCGCCGCAGCATGGATGCAATTCTCTTTTCCATGTTCTCCGTGCCAGTTAATGAAAATTAGTTTCATTTGCAGTCTAGGACTCCTGCCCGTTCTTGTCAACACTCCGATTTGCCTCGCGTAGGACCAAAGGGTTGGTGGTTGCCTCATGAAGAAGCTAGCGGAAACGGAGGGTGAGCTGGCTAGAGGGTAAGAAGGCGAAGGCTGGCTCGGATGATGAGTATGCAAGCACGGAGGGGGTACACCGGGATAACGAGGCAGAGCTACCGCAGCGCCCGCTGTGGATGACCGGCGTCCGGCCGTGCAGCGCCCGGCCGGGGAAAGATCACTCCTCACCAAAGAAGCGTGGCCGGATGAACACCCAACCCACTACCCCCAGCAGCGCTACCACCACCAGGCCACAGACAAGCCATATCCAGAAAGGCATACCGCCTGCCGCTTGCGTGGTGAACGATGTCTCCTGGGACCAATCGGACCAGGCATTAGCATTGTCGCCGTACTTCACCCTCCAGTAATAAGTTGTCGAAGGGGCCAGCGTTCCGGCCGGAATGGTGAGGCTGGTCAAGGCGGTAGCGTCCACTCCCGTCTCGTAGACTGGGGCCGAGTAGTCCCCTGAGACGTTGGTCAGCTGCCAGAGGGAGGCGAAATGAGTGGAGGTGGCGTCTGGGTCGGAGAACTCCGACGCTACAAGCGTTATGGCCAGGCTAACGTCGGTCGCCCCATTCGCGGGTGACACGTTGGTCGGCGCATCGGGCGGCCGGTTCGGTGCGGACACGGTGGTGAAGAAGTAGGACTCCGTGGGCATGGCTTTCCCGGCCAGGTCGGAAGCGTCCACGGTGACATATATGGTCTCACAATAGCCAAAGGCAGCCGAGGGGCTGTAGGTCAGGGTATAGTCTGCCGGGGAGCCGGTGACGGTGGGGCTAACCTCAGTGCCTCCAACCGTCATGGTAATAGTTGAGATATCAACTCCGCTGCCATCGGCCAGCACATGCACAACGACGCTGGTATTGAGAGGCACCTCCGTTTCACCCGGGGCTGGCGCGTGGCCAGAAGTGTAGGGGGGCGTGGTATCGGGCTCAATAGTGAAGGAGTACGTGCATGTGTCCATGGCGTTGCCCGCCAGGTCGGAAGCATCAACCTCGACCTCGACGACATCGGAGTAGTCGAACCCACCCTTCGGAGTGTACGTCAATGTGTAGTCTGCCGGAGTCCCCGTTATGACCGGGCTTACCGAGACGCCTCCGACGGTCAAGTCGATAGTGTCCTGGGCAACCCCCTCGCCAGCATCGATCAGATGGACAACGATGCTGGCACCGGTGGACACGCCGGTAGCGCCGGGCGACGGCGTTCGCCCCGCCACATGGGGCGGGGTGGTGTCCGGCTCAGTAGCAAAGGAGTAAGAGGCAGTGGCCATCTTGTTCCCCGCCAGGTCTGAAGCGCCCACCTGGACGGTCACCACCCTGCAGTAGCCGAATTCGGTGGCGGGATTGTAGCTCAGAGTGTAGTCCGACGGGGTTCCGCTGATAGCCGGTCTTACCGAGACGCCGTCAACCGTCATGGTGATGGTCGATATGTCCACCCCTATGTTGTCATCCATAACGTGCAGCCGTATGCTGGCATCGACAGCGACTCCGGTCTGTCCAGGCGCCGGGTCTCGTTGGGTGATGTAGGGCGACACGGTATCGGGCTCGGTGGTGAAGGAGTAGGAGTAGGCAGGCATAGCATTCCCTGCCAGGTCACAGGCATTGACGGTGACATCCACCGTCTCGGAATACCCCAGGTTGCCAGGAGGATCGTACGTTAAGGTGTAGTCCGCTGGAGAACCGGTGATGACAGGGGTCACCGCGACGCCTTCCACAGTCATGGCAATGGTGGCGACATCCACTCCTTCGATGTCATCCACAACGTGGAGCAGGATGCTGGTATCCACGGCCACATCGGTGGCACCCGGCGCAGGCCGGTGCCCCGAGATATGCAGCGACGGGGTGGCGGGCTGGGTGGCGAAAGAATACAAACATGTGGCCATGGGGTTCCCGGCCAGGTCTGAGGCGTCGATGGCAACGGTCACTACCTGCGAATAGTCAAAGTCCTCAGCCGGGTTGTAGGTCAGGGTATAGTGAGATGGGGTACCGTTGATGAGAGGGCTGACCTCCACACCTTTGACCGTCATGGTCAGGCTGCTTATGTCCACGCCGTCACCGTCGTCCACGATATCTACCACGATATTGGTGCCCACGGATACGCGTGTTGACCCCGGCGTCGGGTCACGTCGCGACACGTAGGGAGGACTGATATCAGGGGCCGCCTCGGTGGTGAAAGAGTAGGAGTAAGCGGCCATGGCGTTACCGGACAGATCCGAAGCATTGACGGTAACGGTCACCACGCGGGAATAGGCAAGGTTGACTGCGGGGTTATAGGTCAGCACGTAGTCCGCCGGAGTGCCGGTGATGAGGGGCGTTACTTTGACACCGTCCACCGTCATGGCCAGGGTGGTCACATCCACCCCGTCCCCGGTGTCAAGGACGTGTAACACGATGCTGGTGTTCACAGGCACATCAGACTCTCCAGGCGCCGGGCTGGGACTGGAGACTGAAGGGGCGGTCGAATCGGGCGCTCCCTGGGTAGTGAAGGAGTAGGTGGCTGTGGCCATGGCATTGCCTGCCAGGTCTGAAGCCGTAACGCGAACGTCCACGACCTGGGAGTAGTCGAAATCGAGCGCCGGGTTATACGTCAGGGTATAGTCCGCAGGAGTACCAGTGATAACCGGAGTTACCGGTTCACCCTCGACCGTCATGGTTATGGTGGCCATGTCCACTCCGTCGCCATCGTCGACCACATGCACCACCACATTGGTGCTGATGATGACGCCCGTCTGGCCCGGCGACGGGTCATGGCCCGCCGTATGCGGTGGGTCGGTATCTGGTGCCGCCAGGGTAGCAAAAGAGTAGGTGGCGGTGGTCATGGCATTGCCCGCCAGGTCCGAGGCGTCGATTTTCACCGTGACCACTTGAGAGTAGTCGAAATCGACCGGAGGGTTGTAGGTCAGGGTGTAGTCCGCCGGGGTGCCGGAGATACTCGGTCCCACCACGACCCCGTCAACGCGCATCGTCAGGGAGGCAATATCCACCCCGAGACCGTCGTCCAGAACATGGGCCACGATGTTGGTGGCAATGACCACGTCGGCCTGCCCGGGCGACGGATCGTGCTGTGACACATACGGCGGGGTGGTGTCTGGTTCGGTGGTGAAGGAGTAGCGCAGTGTAGGCATGGCGTTGCCCGCCAGGTCCGACGCGTCAACGGTGATATCCACTACTTGCGAATAGCTGAAGGCAACGGCGGGAACGTAGGTCAGGGTGTAGTCCGCCGGTGTCCCGGTGACGATCGGGCTGACCGACACGCCCTCAACGGTCATGGCTAGGGTGGTGGCATCCACGCCCTCGCCATCGTCCAGGACATGGATAACCACGCTGGTGTCAACGGCCACGCCGGTCTCTCCAGGAGCCGGGTCAGAAACCGAGGTGTACGGTGCAGGGGTATCGGGCTGGGTGGTGAAGGAATAGGAGACTGTGGGCATGGCATTGCCCGCCAGGTCCGACGCGTCGATGGTAACATCCACCACCTGGGAATAGCCAAACGGGGGAGAAGGGCTGTAGGTAAGGGTATAGTCCGTGACGGTGCCGTTGATCTGTGGAGTTACCGAGACGGCCTCGACAGTCATGGCTATGGTACTTATGTCTACGCCATCATCATCGAGCACATGGGCCGTGATGCTGGTGGAGACGGGCACCCCGGTCGCTCCCGGCGCCGGGTCGCGCCCGGAAACGTAGGGCGTAGTAGTATCGGCCTCCGTGGCGAAGTAGTAAGAGACCCCGGACATAGCATTGCCCGTCACGTCGGAAGCAGTCACAGTCACATTCACTATGTGAGAGTAGCCGAAGTCAACGGCAGGGTTGTACGTCAGGGTGTAGTCCGCCGGGGTACCCGAGATAGCCGGGTTGACTGGTGCGCCATCCACCAACAAGCTGATGGTGGCCAGGCTGACTCCCTCGCCATCGTCCTTTATGTGAAGCACGATGTTGCTGTCTATGGCCACGCCGGTCTGGCCGGGCGCCGGGTCACGCCCGGTGACATATGGCGGCGTGGTGTCAGCCTGAGCCGTGAAGACGCTGTCCGCCAGGGCCACCTGGCTGCGGCAAGGGAGCGGACCCAAAGGGAGCAAGGCAACCAGCAGCGCTTCGACAAGCAGGACCGCCACTGCGTTCCAGACAACCCGTAGGTTCTTGTTCATCAGTACCCCACTAACCTTGGCCCACCATTCCCCGCGATGCCTGATCACAGCAGCCCATGCGGGTGTGCGCTCCAGCCCCACGGCCCGCAAGCGAGACAACGGCGTGAACCGCGCAAAATGGGCACTAGCCACCGGTGTACCAGGTGCCTTATGTCAAACGATCATAAGACCGAGGTTACTTCGGAGCAACGGGGGCTCTACCAACTTTCCACAGGTGCAGCCACCCAAATGGACTGACACAGGCCGCCCGCAGGACCAGGAACCCGGCTGAACGAGCTCGCCCGGCTTCGGGGCGCCGGGTGCGCCATGTTCCCAGCAGACCACCACACTGATGCGCCTTGACGCTAACCTCCCATGCGTGGTAAGATCGCGGGGCTGGTCGATATAGTAGGCGTGACAATCTGGTTTGCTTGTCTTGCTGTGTTCGAGCCTTTGCGCTTGCGCCGTAAGTTGAGCGAACAAGCAAGGAGGAAAGATGCTGAGGGTAACTAGTGATGCGGCGCAAGAGCTGCAGCGGCTTCTAGAGGCCCATGCCACTGATTCAAGCCAGGTCTTGAGGTTCGACGCGACTAGCGAAGGCTTCAGCCTCGGAATAGGCCCACACATGGAAGGGGACGAGGTCATCGAAAACGAAGGCATCCCCGTTCTGCACATATCTGCCGAGCTAAGCAGGGTTATGGCCAGCGTCGACATAGTGTTGGACCGCGTCGAGACCCCGGAAGGGCCTCGACTGACCGCATCCAAAGGGGAAGAAGCTCCACCACAAGGCCCAGCGGGAGAGCAGGGAAACGAGGAGCATCCAGGCGAACAGTAGCTTCAACAACTAGCCACGGACCCGAACGTGGGTCAGTGTGCTCAGACTTGGGAGCCGACGGATAGCATCGCATCGGGGCAGCCTTCGGTTGCGACCGAGCGCACTACCGGAAGCAAACGGTTCGTGGGGGTGGCGGTTACGTGGTACCGCACGTCCCCTGGCTGCGTACCATCAGAACAGGCACGCTGCTGGAGTGAAGGACCTTGTCGGCCACGCTCCCCAGGACCCAACGGCTCACACCTGAGCGACCGTGGGTGGACATAATGATGAGGTCCACCCCACTCTCGCTGACATAGTTGGCCAGTTCATCAGCAACATGTCCATAGAGCACCCTGATCCCGACCGAGGCTTGCCCGCAGTTGAGGCGCTGGGCGACCTGCTCAAGGTAGCATACCTGGTTCTCCATGATTGACTCTTCCAGACGCCGCCGCTCCGCTGGTTCAAACATGGACTCCAGGCCGCCACGTATGTGAAGCGGTTCGAGCACGGAGACCAGGGTTACCCGGCGCGCGCCACATCCTGTGGCAATAGCCTGCACGTGGGGAGAAACACACTCCGCCAACTCCGATCCATCCAGAGGGACCATTATGTGCTGGTACATGCGCCTCCTTTCGGCCAGCCAGAACCTATGAAGCATCGAGCGCCGCTGATGGACTGTAGCCCGGCACCTACGATGAAGAGACCTATCATGGAGCGTAACAGCCGCGCACCAACACGTGGTGCAGTCAACGAGCTGTACCCGATTGTAGCCCATTTCTCACCGGCGTTCCAGTGGAGTGCATAGCACATCCCAGAGTCAGTCCCATCAGCACTACGTGACCCGGTATGCTGGCTTGATGCGCGCCCGGAAGACCGGCGCAACGGCAAGACGCCTGGTTGAGCCTCAGTAGCTGTGGGGTGGAGTCCGCCTGCCGTGTGCCGCCGCCCTGACTCCAATTGACTTGGCCTGCACCAGTTGCTAGGCTTAAGCCGAAGTGGCACTGACTCTGCCTGATCATGCCTGTCAAGGTATGGGCCCGCTTGTCAGAAGGCCTAACCCTTGCATGGCGTTGGCCAGCCAGGACCTGGCATGGAAATAGCACCGGGCGTCTACCTCCTGCGGGTGCCTCTGCCCGTCAGTCACCTCGATTACCTCAACTGCTACCTGGTCGAGGGCAAGAACGGCTGGCTCATGGTGGACACCGGCTGGTACACCCAACAGTCTTTTCAGGCCTTGCAGAACGGGCTGCGAGACCTGGGGCTGGACTTCTCGGACATAGCCACCATCGTGGTAACGCACGTTCACCCAGACCACTTTGGCCTGGCAGGAAGAATCAAGCAGGTCTCACCCCACACCCGGCTGCTGGCCCACAAGTGGGAATGGGCACTCATCGAGTCCCGCTACATAAGGTTCGGCGAGTTGCAGCAGCAGATGGGAGGCTTGCTGCGCCGACACGGAGTGCCCGAGCCAAAGCTCCCTGCCATGCAGGCCGCCTCTCTGCCAGTGATAGAGTTCGTCAGCATCACGATGCCGGACGAGCCCCTCTACGGAGGCGAGACCATCTGCACAGGGCGCTACGAGCTGGAGGTTATCTGGACGCCGGGACACTCATCGGGACACATCTGCCTCTACGAGCCGACCCACGGTCTCCTTTTCTCCGGCGACCACATACTCCCAGGTATCACGCCCAACGTGAGCTACCACGTCCAGTCGGGCGACAACCCCCTGGGCGACTTCCTCTATTCCCTCCAGAAGCTGCGCAACCTCCCTGCCGACCACATTCTCCCGGCGCATGAGCACGTCTTCTCCGGTCTGTCGCGCAGGATCTCCGAGATACTGGAGCACCATGAGAGACGCAAGGAGGAAATCCTCTCCCTCATCCACCGGGAGCCGGGCGCGGCCTACGACGTCTCCTCCAGGACCACCTGGGACATCCCGGACCTTTCCTGGGACGAATTCCCACCCCAGCTACAGCGGATTGCCATCACCGAGACCATTGCCCACCTGGAATACATGCGCTGGGAGGGGAGGGTCAGACGGATACAGCATGAAGGCCTCATTCTGTATGGAGCAGCCTGAAGCCCCCAGGCTGAGGCCAGGCCGGGGCCAGACCGGACTCTGGCCGGGAGCGTGAGCGCAGGTGGCAGTAGTCGAGACCGAGGGCCTGACCAAGGCCTATGATACCACCATCGCCGTAGATGACCTCACCTTGCAGGTCGAGGAGGGCGAGGTGCTGGGACTGCTCGGCCCCAACGGCGCCGGCAAGACGACAACCATCCGTATGCTGGCGGGCATCATAGCGCCCAGCGCGGGCCGTGCCTGGGTGGCTGGCCTGGACCCCTGCCGCGACCCAGAACGACTTCATGAGATGATTGGCGTGCTGCCCGAGTCCCCGGGTTTCTACGGCCGCCTCAGCGCCTGGCGCAACCTGGAGTACTTCGCCGGCTTCTACACGGGACTTGACGTTGCCGGCCAGGTGGAGAAATACCTCAAGGCTGTGCGCCTCTGGGACCAGCGAGACGAAAAGGTCGGCACCTTCTCCAAGGGGATGAAGCAGAGGCTGGCAATCGCCAGGGCGCTGCTGCATGAGCCCAAAGTGCTCTTCCTGGACGAGCCAACAGCGGGGCTCGATCCCGCAGCAGCACGCGAAGTGAGGGCAACCATCGAGCGTCTGGGTCGCGAGGGCCGCACCATCCTTCTGTCCACCCACAACCTCGCTGAGGCGGAGCTACTCTGCCGCCGCGTCGCCATACTCCAGACCCGGCTTCTGGCCCTGGACACGTCGGAGAACCTGCGACAACAGGTGTTCCGCCCCGAGACGGTGGTGGAGATGCAACACGTGGGAGACCTGGTGTTAAAGGCTGTGAGGAGCCTGCCCTACGTGGAGAACCTTCAGCAGGAAGAGGACCGCCTCATCGTGCAACTGCGCAGTCCGGAGACTGCCCAGGCCGACCTGGTCGACTGCATCGTCAAGGCCGGGGGCAAGGTCAGGGCGGTGAGCCAGAGGATCCACTCTCTGGAGGAAGTCTACTTCAGCCTCATCGCAGAGGAGGAAGGCGATAACCGCTAGGCGCATCAGGAACGTCCTGGTCAAAGAATGGCAGTTGATGCTCAGCGATCTGAACAGCGTGCTGTTCGTCACCTTGCTGCCCTTGATCATCGTGGCGCAGGCGGTGGTCGTCATATGGCTGGTTGCCCATTTCGGCAGCGACAGCATTCCCGCGAACCAGGTATTCCAGACCGCGCTGGAGAAGCTGGCCGAGGCCGTGCCTGCATCGGCAACACTGTCCGACGCGGAGCGACTTCAACTGCTGCTCCTGAGCCAGTTCAACTTCTATCTCTTGCTCATCCCGGCCATGATCGCTATCGGGTTCGCCACTTTCAGCATCGTTGATGAAAAGCTGTCGCGCAGCCTGGAGCCGCTTCTGGCCACGCCTGTAAGGACGTGGGAGCTCTTGCTTGGGAAGGCCCTGTCCGGGGCGATCCCGGCGCTCCTGGTTACCTGGGTCTGCGCCGGATGCTTTCTGCTGTGCACGGTGCTTCTCGGATGGGGACACCTGCTCAGCCTGATGATAACGCCGTCGTGGTTCCTGACCATGTTTCTGCTTACGCCGACGGTGGCCTTGCTGAGCTTCATCCTGGGCATAATCGGTTCGTCGCGGGCAAGCGACTCTAAGAGCGCACAGAACCTGGCTGTACTCATAGTCATTCCTGTCCTGGTAATCATCGGCGTGCAGCTTACCGGGCGTATCTGGTTCACCACGCTGCCGACACTGCTTCTGGCGCTGGGAGTCGGGCTGGTCGATGTGCTGGGCCTGCTCGTTGCCACCCGCCTTTTCCAGCGGGAGTCCATCGTGGTGAAGTGGCGCTAGCGGCCGGCCAACGATGCCTGGCTCATCCCGCCAGGTGGTCACGGCCAGGTGCCGGGCGCGACCGGTGCTCAGGGAAGTCCAGGGCCTGTAGCCCGAAGTGAAACAGTGAAGTGACGTTGCTCGGAGGATTCAAGCAGTGCACCAGCAATCGGATAGTGAAAGGTCCAATGAACTGGAACATGTTTTCTACCCGCGGTCCGTGGCTGTCCTCGGCGCTTCCACGGAGGAGCAGAAAGTAGGCTCCCGCTGGATGATGGCCTTTCTCAGCGACCGCTTCCAGGGTGAGGTCTACGGCGTAAACCCCGGTGGCGGGGAGGTCTTTGGCCGGAAGCTATATCCCAACCTGACGTCGATCCCGGGGCCGGTCGACCTGGTGGTCGCCTGCATACCGCGAGCGCAGGTGCTGGAGGCACTTGATGACTGTGCCGCCAAGGGCATCAAGGCCATTCAGTTCTTCACCGCGGGGTTCAAAGAGACAGGCGACCAGGGATGGGCAGAGGTGGAGCAGGAGATGGTTCGGCGGGCCAGGCGCGGCCGGTTCAGGATCATCGGCCCAAACTGCTTTGGTGTGTACTGCCCCGAGCACGGAGTGCCCTACGGGCCGTGGATACCCTCGGGGAAGGTGGGACGTATCGGCTACATCTCCCAGAGCGGCGGTCACGCTGGCAAGATGCTGGAGATTGGTCTCACCCGTGGCATCAGCTTCAGCAAGGTAGTCAGCATGGGGAACGGTTCTGACCTCGGCAGCGCTGACTACCTCGATTACCTGGCCGCCGACGCCAAGACCGAGATTATCGGCATGTACCTGGAGGGCCCGCCGGACAGTCGCAGGCTGTTTGAGTCGCTCCGGGCTGTCTCTCCAAACAAGCCGGTGGTGGTCTGGAAGGGAGGTAACACGGAGGCAGGAGCCAAAGCTATCGCCTCCCATACCGGCGCCCTGGCCGCATCCGGCAGCGTGTGGTCGGCAGCACTGGGACAGGCAGGCGCTATAGAGGTCCGCGGCCTGGACGAGCTTGCCGACACCCTGCTGCTGCTTCAGAACGTCGGCCGCCTCGACAAGAGCAACCTAGGCATAGTCTGCGGCCTGATCGACGGCGGTGGCGGCGAAGCGGTGCTTACCGGGGACGCCTGCGCCTGGCTTGGCCTGAATGTTCCCAACTTCACCGAGAAGACCAGCAGAGCGCTGCTCGACCTTCTCGGGCAGGTGGGCAGTGTGCTCTGCAATCCGGTGGACATCAGCCAGCGCTGGGGCGATCCACGGGTCCTGGAGCAGACCATGGAGCTCATCACGGCGGACCCGAACATCGACCTGCTGCTGGTCTACCAGAATGCCGATATACTGGCGAGGTTCCTGCCCCCGGATATCGTCGACGACTTGAACAGCGTTATCATCAGCTTTGCCTTGAGGCGAGAGAAACCGGTAGTGGTGGTACTGCCGCCCGGATCCGTGGAGACGAGGCGGCTGGAAATCGAGTCCCGCCTGGCCCAGGAGGGAATATGCGTCTATCACTCTGTGGACCGGGCCGCCAGGGCCATCTACAACGTCCGCCGCTACTGCGCCATGCAGCGGGCCAGGTCCGTCGTTGGCTGACACGTGCAGCAGCCTACGCCCAGGCCGCTGAATGAGACCGACAGCTTGATTCATTCCGTGAGGAGGTGAGACGAGAGATGAAGCTTGGCATAGTCTCTGACACGCACGACAACCTGCCCATGATCGCCAGAGCAGTGGAACTGTTCAACCGCGAGAAGGTAGACCTGGTGGTCCACGCCGGGGACTTCGTGTCGCCGTTCACTGCCGACAGGCTCCAGGGACTCCAGGCGAGACTGGTCGGGGTATTCGGCAATAACGATGGAGACAGGCCACTCCTTGTCCGCAGGTTCGAGTCAATCGGCGAGATACGCGACGACCACTGTGAGCTGGAGCTTGACGGCAGGAAGATCGCGGTGATGCACCAGCCCAGGTTCCTCGAGGCGCTCGTCGTCAGCGGCAGGTATGACCTGATTATCTATGGACATACCCACCAGGTCGATATCCGGCGCGGCTCCACGGTAGTCGTCAATCCAGGCGAATGCGCCGGTTGGCTGACGGACATGCCAACGGTTGCTGTTATCGACCTGACCACGATGGAGCCATCGCTCTTTCCCTTGTAGCCCAAGGCGCTTCCATAGAAGGCAGACTCAGGCCGGCCCCCATTGTTTGGGTGCGGCTGCGAACACCGCTATAATGGACGCGGTGCTAATTTGACCTAAGGAGGTAACCAGATGACAGAGAGCGACGTCTACGAACGCCTGGCCGACATGGAAGAGAAAGAGGACGTGGTCGGCATACCGAAGACCCCTGCTTTCCTGAAGCTCCTTCGTCTTCAGTTCACACCCGAAGAGGCCCGATTGGCCGTCGAAATAGGTCTGACAGGAGGCACGCTGGAGCAGATATCCCAGAAGACCGGCATCGACAAGTCGTCCCTGAAACAGAAGCTCCTCACCATGGCCGACAAGGGGACGGTATTCTACGATCCAGCCCTGGAGGAGCCGGTGTACAAAGTGGTGGGAAGCGCTGCGCCGGGGCTCGTGGAGACGGGCCTCTGGGGCAACATCAAGTACCCTTTCACCGTTGAGCTCGGCAAGGCGCTGTACACGGTGCTGCAGGAGTGGTCAACCCAGAAGCTGTGCACCCTGGGGTTCCCTTTTGCACCCGTATGGGCCGCCCTAGACGCGCTGCCCTCGGATGCTCAGCCTTCTGAGAACCTTGCCGAAGTCCTCAAACCAGAAGGCCACTGGAGCGTATCCCCCTGTCCCTGCCGTCTTTCCGGTTGGCTGGTCGGGATGGAACCCCGCTGCGAGCACCTGCTGGAGACCTGTCTCCACTCCGGTGCTCTCAGTCGATGGACGGTGAAGCACGGGCTGGCCCGCGAGCTAACGTATGAGCAGATGGTAGACCTGCTGCGAAGAGCAAGCCAGGACGGCCTGGTACAGACCCTGAACATACAGAACTGCGTGTGCAATTGCTGCCGCGACTGCTGTCCCATCTTTGCTGGCCTCAACAAACAGGGTGTGCAAACGCTGATACCGTCACCCTTTGTGGCCCAGGTGGACGAAGAAGCGTGCAGCGCTTGCGGTGATTGCGCCGACCGTTGCCCCGTGGGCGCTGTAACGGTCGATGGGTTCGCCAGCGTCGATGCGGGCAAGTGCCTCGGTTGCGGCGTGTGCGTCACCGGCTGTAGCACAGGGGCGCTAAGCCTGGCAAGACGGGCCGCGACTTCATAGAGCTACCCAGCGCACCCAGCGGGCCATCGGGGAAGGCGGCTTGGCAGGATACCGCGGTCGTGTGCCTCACGCCGGAGGCTTGTTAGCCAAAGCCCCTGACATAGTCCACCAGGTCTCCCTGCTCAAAGCCCAGCCTGGCGAGCATCCTCTTGAGAGCGTCGTCGTTCTGGCGTACCATGAGCCGACACTTGATGCCCCGCCGGCGGCACGCCTCGATGAAGGACTCCATCAGCGCACTGCCGACGCCCCGACCCTGATAGTCCGGGTCGACCCCGATGATGTTGATCCAGCCACTCAGGGGCAGGGCATATTCGGCGCCCATGATGACCCCTATGATAAAGCCGACGACCTTGCCGTCTACCTCGGCCACGAAGGAGAGCGGCGGATAGTAGGTCCTGAAGTGACTACTGACCTTCTGGGGCCAGCTCACTGCTCGCTGCTTCCCCACGATCCGTCTGTCTATCTCGACCATGGCGGCCATATCGGTATTTGTGATTGTGCGGATTCTGACCGCTTCAACTGGCTGCATGCTTAACACCTCGCCCGCGTGCATCCTGACATTACCACGTTTGCTCCGCACCGTCCAGTGTGGGGCAACGGCTCTTGTGCTACCCGCCCGCCGCGGCCGCGGGCAAGGGTTGAGCAACGACCCTGGGGCCAGGTGGGCTCCGGTACTCCAGCAGCACGAGCCCGAACACCAGGAGAGACGCAAAGTAGAAATAGCACGAATAGCTGCGCCAGGCGAAGAAGAAAGGAAGCGCGGCCAGCACCAGGCCCACGTAAGGATACCTGTACCCGGTGCGATAGTACCACAGCGCCCCTAACGCCAGGACGACAGCCTCCATAATCATGAATATGACGGGGTTCGGGGGGAGAATCCCGGCTATAGAGAATGCCACCACCCCTACACCCCGAGGAAACATCGGATCGAGGACGGGCGCCATGACGCCCTCCAGCCAGTGCTGCGAAGCGTCAAAAACAAAAGGCATGTTTATGATGGCAAATACACCCATCATCGTACTCACCGAGGCAAACACCGGCCTCCAGCCCCGTTCCCGAAGGAGCAGAATGAGGAAGAATACAGCATAGATCCAGGCGATCTGCTTGGTGGCAGCAGCCAGCCCCACGAAAACGGAGGCCAGCAGCAGGCGCGACCGCAGCATCCAACCCAACAAGACGAACAGGACGTAAAGGGTGTCGGTCGTACCCGTGGCGATGAGATTCCACAGCACCACGCTGACCAGGAACGCGACCACCGCCCAGGGACGTAAGGCCGACGGGGCTCGCCACAGCACAATGCCTGCCGCAGCTAGAGCGCAAATCAGATAGAAGATCCTCAAGTCCTCCAGGCCAAGGGCCACGAAAGGTGTCTGAAACAGGAAGGAGCCCGCCGGGTAGCTTACCTTGGACTCAAACTCCGCAGGTGGACCGTTCCCCAATTCCCTGGCCTCGCGCAGCACGTCGTTTAGTTCATCCTCCGAAGGATAAGGGAACACCTCGGCGAAATCGCCCTTCTTGAGCGGGGTAACAGTAGCAGCAGGAAGACCCCGCTCGTCCAGGGCAGCAACGATGTCAGCCTCGGTGTAGGGGTTCTCCCCTTCGAGCAATCTCTCGCTGGCCTGGTGGCTCATCGCGGTAGCGTCGTTGTAGCGGAAGTAACCTGTCACTTCGTCGGTCAGTCGCGTCCCCCTCAGGGTGCCCGTTTCCAGCAGGTGCAAGCCCAGCAGCTCTGCAATGCCTACAGCAGCCAGCAACACCGTGACCACTACCACCCCCCGCTTGAGCTGTCTCAGCCACGGCCGCAGCCACCTGTCCACGGGAGGCACCGCCATGAGGAAGATGAGGGCAAACCAACTAAACCACAGTGCCATGCAAAGCCCGATGATAGCCACGTTACCCCCGCGACCGAAGACCCAGTAGAGAGACTCCGCCAGTAGCTGGAGGGGCATGGCCAGGAAGAGTAACGTCAGCCGCGGTGGCACGGCTTCCGTTGCTTCCCATATCTTCGGAATCCGCAGTGATTGAACAAGAGCGCCCATCACGTCGTGCCCAATGTCAAAATAGAAGCCGACCCGCTCCTGCTCCCCGGTTGCAGCCAACCTGAGCCCATGCCTTCGAGCTTAGCAGCAGTGCTCAGTGCCAGGACTTTCGGCTGGTCAATACATGGGGCAAGTGCCACAGTCTCAGCAGTTGGCCTTGCGGCCGAGCCCCTGGACCAAG
>Ga0180300_10000342_pt1 | contig 19911 bp, 23 predicted proteins | sample GuaBasSediGuay15_FD_121798 | JGI IMG/M metagenome (GOLD analysis project Ga0180300, IMG submission 121798) | Subseafloor sediment microbial communities from Guaymas Basin, Gulf of California, Mexico - Guay15, Core 4569-2, 21-24 cm | ecosystem: Environmental > Aquatic > Marine > Hydrothermal...
CACATGGCCCTCAACCATGCGCGTCTACCAATTCCGCCACCCCGGCATGCCCCTGGCGTGATTCGAACACGCGACCCCCGGTTTAGGAAACCGGCGCTCTATCCAACTGAGCTACAGGGGCATTTTAAAAGATATTCGAAGAACGGAAGAGTCAAGCAGTGGTTGACTTCTTGATGTAACAAAATATCTTATAATGTCTAGCGGAGGCAAAAATATATAATGGGTGTGCTATTTAGAACAGTATTAGGATATACATCAAATGTAGGGGAAGGCAAACTATTAAAGGAGAAGTTCTTACCAGCACTACCATGGTACGTGGTATATACAAGGTGTCATCATGAGGCGAGGGTGACGCAACAGTTGGAGGCAAAGAATTTTAATATGTTATTTCCGAGATACAAAACATGGAGCATACGCAAGGATAGACGTAAAATAATCGAGTTACCACTCTTCCCTGGATACATATTTGTGCAGACGGAGCCAATCCATAAGAGGTTTGTGGATATAAAACGGACGTTCAGGGTTGCATACATAGTAGGTAAGAGAGGTAGCCCAGAGCCGATAAATAAAGAGGAGATGGACTCGTTACTTATATTGCTGATAGCACCGGGGAAGGTGAAGCCATACCCATACTTTAAAGAAAGCGATAAGGTTGTAGTGATAGATGGTCCATTTAAAGGGGCGATCGGTTACGTTATGAAAGTGCACCCGAGAAATATAAGGTTTGAGTTTATGAAGCAAAAGCTAACAGAGAGGAAATCGAGTAGCGGCTTAAATATGTGAAACAGAAAAATAGAGGAACAGCGGTTGGAGTTGGTACCGACGATGGCGGAGATAACGAGCCCATTGGTGAAGAAACTGAAGCTACAACTCATAGAGTTGGAAGCACAATATGCGGGGTTGGAGGTACAGAACTATCTAGAAAATGATCCTCGGATGCACACGCTACGCAATCAGATTGAGCAAGCAAAGCGGAGGCTTCGGCAGGAGATGGTGAAAATAGTAGAGGGTGAGGGAATTCTTGACCCATTGTCGCAGGTGCGTAAGTTTGTAGTTATTACATCAACCATGCCGGGAGAAGGTAAAACACTCACGCTCATTAATCTTGGTATAGGAACAGCAGAGTTGGGTATGAAGACGGTACTGATAGATGCCAGATATGAGACGCCCGCACTACATAAGGTGTTTGGTAGACCAAAGGAGCCAGGGTTGACGAATGTGCTGATGAGGCACATGGACTTACAATCAGTGATATACCTGACAGAGGTGGAGAACCTATACTTCGTAACAAGTGGGACTATACCTCCAGATCCGGTGAAATGTTGGGGACGGCCAAGATGCGTGAGCTAATGCAGGAACTAAGTGATAAGGCTGATTTTATATCAATTGATACGCCACCGGTATTGGCGGTAACAGATGCACTAGTTTTAGGACGTGAGGTGGATGGCGTCATACTTGTGGTACAGTATTTACGGATACTACCATTACTATCACTATTATCATTATGGTCGGTACTACACGTGACTTGAGGAAGAGACCGAGGAAGGGATTGCATAAGAGATATGCGAATTAGATCTGAATAGATTCAGATAAACGAATCAATGGAACCAACATTCATCTTGTTTTGGGTGGTAGTGGGATTGGCGTTACTTTGTGAATACGTGGATGCATCACTGGGTATGGGGTATGGTACAACTTTGACTCCATTACTACTTATTATTGGGTTTGGACCGCTACAGGTGATACCGGCAGTACTGTTCGGACAACTCATAGGTGGATTGGTGGGTGGTATACTCCATCATAGGCTCGGAAATATCAAGCTTGATTTTAGACAGGATGTGGTCATTAAAAAGCGATTGCGAGGGTTGGGCTATGTGCCAAGATCGGTAGATGCGAAGGTTATATATGTGCTCGCTATCTGTGGAATAGTAGGTGCAATAGTGGCAGTCGTTGTGGCGGTTAATATACCCACTGTTATTCTCAGAACCTATATTGGAGTGATGGTGTTGGGTATAGGTATCCTGATACTGGTACGGAAAGGTGAAAAGAGATTATCGTGGAGGCAACTATTTATGGTTGGGTTGATAAGCGCGTTCAACAAGGGTATAAGCGGTGGTGGATATGGGCCGCTAGTGACGGGTGGCCAGATAATAAGTGGTAGAGGGATAAAGCAATCGGTAGGTAGTACCACACTGGCGGAAGCATTGGTATGTATAGTGGGGTTCATAAGTTATGTTATAATCAAGGGCAATATTTACTGGAAGCTGGCGATTGCTACAGGGATAGGATCGGTTGTAGCGACACCTTTTGCAGCTATTACAGTTAAAAAGGTGAATACTAACAGGTTGAGGCTTGGCATAGGGGTGGCAACGATTATATTAGGTGGGATGACGTTGGTGAAGACCTTCATGTAGGAGGTAACATGCGGCTGAGAGAGCTAGAAAACAGGAGCATATACATAATAAGGGAAGCATATGCGGAGTTCGATAAGCTAGCCGTATTGTGGAGTACAGGCAAGGATAGTACGACGGTGTTGTGGTTGTGTAGGAAGGCATTCTTCGGCAAGATACCGTTTCCGGTGATACATATAGATACGGGATATAAATTCAAGCAGATGTACGAGTTTAGGGATAAAATTGCGAAAGAGTGGGGGGTAGACCTCATTATCGCAAGAAACGAGGAAGCAATAAAAGCAGGGGTAGGTCCACAACATGGTAAATTCGAGTGTTGCACGAAATTGAAGACACAGGCGTTGATGAAGTGCCTTAGAGAATATGGGTTTGAAGCATTGATATTGGCGATTAGGAGAGACGAGCATGGTATAAGGGCGAAGGAGAGGTATTTCTCGCCTAGAGATATGCAGTTTAGGTGGGATTACAAGGATCAACCATTGGAGATGTGGGACCAGTACCAGAGTATTGAGGAGATAGGGTATCACATAAGAGTACATCCCATACTGCACTGGAGAGAGTTGGATGTTTGGGAATACATAAAACAAGAAGGGATACCGGTAAACCCTATGTACTTTGCGAAAGATGGTAAGAGATATCGATCGTTGGGGTGTGAACCATGTACGTTGCCGATAGAGTCGAACGCCAAAACGATAAATGAAATTGTGGAGGAGATAAAGACGACGAAAATAGCGGAACGTTCGGGCAGGGCACAGGATAAGGAAAAAGCGTTTATGATGCAGAAACTGAGGGCGTTAGGATATATGTGAAGGGATGATGAAGGGCAACGTGAACGTAGTATTTGTGGGACATGTGGATCATGGGAAATCGACACTGATAGGGAGGTTACTTTACGACTCCAAAAGCATCAAAGACGATAAGGTGACGGAGATACAGAAGTTAGTAGAAGAGTACAAGCGGAGGTTTGAATTTGCGTATTTTCTGGATGCGTTCGAAGATGAATTAAAGGAAGAGCGTACGATAGATACGGTAAGCTTGATGTTCGAAGGTAAGAAGAATTGCTACACCATAACGGATGTGCCGGGGCATAAAGAGTTCATTAAGAATATGTTAACAGGTGCATCGCATGCAGAGGTGGGTGTATTGGTAGTGTCTGCAGAGGAAGGAGTTAAGGAGCAGACGCGACGACATATGTTTCTGTTAAAGATGTTAGGGATAGAGAATGTATTGGTGGTGATAAATAAAATGGATGCGGTGGGATACAAGAAAGAGAAATTTGAGAATGTGAAGAGTGAAGTGGTCCAGTTGTTAGAAGGATTTGGGTATAAAGATGTGATATTCATACCAGGTTCAGCTATGGAAGGTGATAATATATATCGGAAGTCGGATAAAATGGATTGGTATGAAGGGCCTACACTTATAGAAGCGTTGGATGGATTAGAAATAAAACAACAGGAAAGAGCGATGCGGTTCGTGGTACAGGATATATACGAAATTGAAGGCGAAGAGATAGTGGTGGGGAGAGTGGAATCTGGTAGGTTGAGGGTTAAAGATAAGGTGGTTTTTGAACCCTCAGGAGTGGTTACAGAAATTGAGAAAATAAAAGTCTATGGTGAAGAGCTACAGGAAGCAAACATGGGAGATTGTGTCGGTATAGTTATACCTGCAGAGGTTAAACGTGGGGATGTTGGTGGGCACATAGAGAAACCGCCTAAACCCGTAAATAAGTTTATGGGTGAAGTAGTGCTCATTGATAAAAAGTTAAGAAAAGGTGACACGGTGCAGTTGAAATGTGGTACTGCAAGGGTGGGTTGCAAAATAGAACAGATAAGGGAGAAAATAGACTTAGAGACAGGTGAGGTGATAGAACAGTGCCCGGAAGAGATAAAAGAACATGAGGCAGCGACGATAGTCTTCAATACGGAACCGGTGGTGGTGGAGAGGTTTACGGAGATACCGGAACTTGGTAGGTTTGTGGTGGTGAAGGGCGGTAAGAACATAGGTGCAGGTATCGTGCTTGATCTAATAACATAATAGATGTTCCTTGTGCTAGGGATAGATGCGGCTACGTGGAGAATTATAAAACCGAATTTGAATATACTGAAAAATTTCGATAATCTGATAAAAATAGGTAAAAGTGGTTCGATCATACTGCGGGAGAAACCAATATCAGCATCTGTATGGTGTGGTATGTTTTCAGGTAAGCTGCCAGAAGAACATGGACATACAAGTTATGTAAAAGATGGTAAGATTGTGCGCCGTGAAGATATAAAAGTTGACTTCATATGGGATATACTGTATCGAGAGGGTAAAAACGTGAAGGCTTTGAATGTACCATTTGTGGTGCCGCCGTATTCATTTGGAGTGGAATTTGAACCTGTAGGGTTTGGATTGCCTACCAACGAAGCAGAATGGAGAGAGGAGCTTGAGAGAGTGACCGAAAAGACGAAGCAACTGATGGCCGAGAAGCCAGATCTGATTATCTCTGTATATACGCTTTTGGATAGAATACAGCATTTTCACTGGGGTGAAGATGGCGTAGTTGAATGGTATAAAAAGGTAGATAATAAGCTGGGTGAACTGCTATTCGATACTGGGTTTATGGACAACCCGGAGAATAAATTGATCATAATCTCCGATCATGGGTTCTGTTCGTTTGGGGAGGCAAAAGTCCGAACATTGCCTGAAAAAACCGAATATGGAAAACTCAAAGGCGACCACCACGAGGAAGCTATATTAATTACCGTAAATGTTGATTATGAAATAAAAAAGCCACAGGATGTATTCTACGCCATAAGAAATGAACTTGTATAATGGGGCAAACTGGCGAAATTGGTAGATTTTCTTGACAAATGAAGTTATCAACAACATAATAAAAGTGAGTTTTATTATTTTTGTTAAAGGAGCTGAGAGCAAAAATATAAAGTTACTTAGAATGGAACTAAGATATGAAAAAGAAGAGGAAATCCACAAAAAGATACTAGGCGACCTACGAAAAGTGTTGGGAACGTTGGGATGGGAAAAGTTGGAAAGGAGAAAGAAGGCTTTAGGGTTGAAGGATTCGGTATCCCTTTTTAGAAGCCAATGCTCGGGGGGCCCATGATCGGTGGTGAGCACGGCGGTGTTCCAGAAGTGGTTGTCGATGGAGAAACGGGCATTTTGGTTGATCCCACAATTATGAAGATATATCACGAGCTATCATAAATCCTTTTTATCTGCGTTTAAATATCTCGAGCTCTTACGTGTTATTAAGAAAAGAAATATCCACATTGTACACATAAACCATCAGGGGATGGTGAACAGCTTGTCGGAGGTATTATCAGCTCTAAATACTCTAGATACTTGCCAATAGGTTTGGATATCCCATTTCTAGCTGAGGCATATAGAGTGGAGGAGTTACTAATAGGTAGAGAGCCTTTGGGGATAAATATTGAGGAAATGAAGAGACTAATCTGTTTATGATTTATGACGAGCTTACAGATAGATTTCCCGAACTCAAACAAATTGCTCTTCTAGGGGGATAATAAAAATCAGACGAAGCTGAAGCAAATATTCAAATATTTCAAATCCGAAATAGGTTTCCATGCCGCAGCTTATAAACACGTGACAGTTCTAGAAGAATATCCAGATGAAGGGGTTAAAAATAATGTTTTTGGTACTTTAACGATAGCCGAAGCCTCCATAGAGTATGAAGCCGATGAATTCGTTTTGATTTCCACCGATAAAGCGGTTAACCCAACCTCTGTCATGGGAATAGCAAAAAGAATAGCGGAAATGCTAATGCAAGACTTCAACTATAGAGGCGTGACTAAATTTATAGCAGTGCGGTTTGGAAACGTTTTGGGTAGTCGGGGAAGTGTTATCCCTTTGTTCAATGAACGGATAAAACGAGGCGGTCCGGTAGTAGTGAGAGACCCAGAAGCTGAACGTTACTTTATGTCGATTTCTGAAGCCGTTCTTTTAGTACTACAAGCAGGAGCGATAAGTGAAGGGGGGTGAGATTTTCTTGCTTGAAATGGGGGAAGCCTCTAAAAATTTCAAAGCTTGCACGAGAGGTGATAAGATTTTTAGGTTATAAACCGGATGTGGATATCCCGATGGTTATAACACAATTGGAAGGTGGCGAAAAACTATATGAAGAGCTTGTCGAAGCTCGAGAGCAGATGGCCCCCACCAATCGTGAAAAGATTATCGGATGGCCGCAGATTCCCGTATTACACATGACCAATTCTGGGGATATTTAAACCGACTTGAGAAGCTAGCCAACCGAGGGTTTGTGATGAGATAAAGCAGCTCTTTTTCGAAATGTTCCCTACCTACAACGGGATATAAAATGTGGTTTCTATTAATTTTGACGATCGGTTGTGAATACGGATTTAAAGTTATGGATGACACTACATGGGCGATATACCAGAACCTATGCCTGATTTATAATGGTCGGACAATTAATAAAACGTTAGTGGGGCATCGTTTAACCGGTGAATTGGGTCCTTTTTACGTTCATCGTATCCGAGATAGCATATTGCCCGAGTATGCATTATTTACCTAGTCCTGTTTACCTCAATCCTTTTATCATCTGGTACTTCTCTCAACTCGTGACAATACCGGTTGAAAGTACCATTGGTGGCGACATAAATTGTCTGTGGGTGATAGATTTGCTATATAAATATAAGAACTTCAAATTCTACGGCGAATTTCTAGCAGACGATATCCAATATGTTGCTACACCAATAAATGAACCCTCCCAAATAGGATGGATCGTGGGGATTCACAGGGAAGACTCGGTGTTCCATTACACACTAGAGTATACGCGGGTTAATGCATGGACATATTTGCATGAAAACATACACTCAGTATGAAACCAACGGCTACCCATTAGGCTATCCATATGGGCCAGATTTTGATGAGATATTTGTACGGATTGGGTACAGGTTAAAGAGGAGAGTAGTGGTACACTATAGCCTGTCATATATAAGGAAAGGCGAACCCAATATCCATACCAAGTGGCCAATTAAGCCACAGGGGGAATGGGATAAGTTTCCACTGGGTAGCGCTTTCCTATGGGGTACAATCGAATACCGTACAAAACATACAATCGGTATCTCTTATGATTTCGAAAACTGGGAACTAAATCTTAACCTCGGTTACTGGAGGATTAGAAATCATCTACACAAGAGAGGTGCCACACTCAACACCCCCATATTATCCTTATCATTAATAAAACATTTTAATACCTCCATTAACAACCCCACCAATTAAACAGATCCTTGTCCTTCTTTTTCCCCTGCGTTTTAGTTCATACGAAGTAGTGTTAAGGTTGGAAGTCGGAAAGTTCAACAATTAAGATCGACATTGACAAATTTGAAATAGATCTTTAAGGATAGCAGATCAAAAGATATGCATTGACACATATTAATAGGGTGATAACTTACAATACAGAGCTACAATGGTAAAGTCAGCCATAAAAGCAATAGGTAACATTATTAAAGTATGGTTATTTACTCTCTTAATATTTAATGGCTCTTTCGCCCAAACGTCGTCCACCACTAACTCTATCGCATCACCTTTTAGTAAAGATACCCTCAAGGCTCCCCCCACTCAACAGCTTAAGGAAGAAGCTGAGGTTCCGATCACTGAAGAAGTGGGTCCTTCAACTATTGAACTTTCCATAGGCCACGATCTTAAGCAGTTTGGCTACGAAGTTTTTGCTAGAATGCCAAAAGTTCTCACTTTCCAAAACATACCTGTAAGCGAGGATTACGTGTTAGGACCTGGCGATAACCTCATTATCTACATATGGGGGAAGCTAAATAGAACCCTGAGCCTCGTAGTTGATAGGGATGGCAAGATCGTTCTTCCCGATGCAGGCATCGTGTACGTTTGGGGTAAATCGTACGGTGAAGCCAAGCGACTCATAACTGAAAGGCTGCTTGCCCAGTACTCAGGGATCTCAGTCGAAGTGAGTCTCGGAGCACTTAGGACCTTTCCTGTCTATGTGATGGGGGAGGTTTTATTACCGGGGATTTATAGGATAACTCCACTTATAAACCCTATCCAGGTACTTTCACTTGCCGGTGGGCCCAAAAAGACAGGCTCATTAAGGAAGATAAAAATCATAAAAAGTAATGGGAAGGAGATAATTTTTGATCTCTACACCCTTCTTGTTAGAGGGGAACCTTTACCCTCTATTACCCTCGACGGAGGTGACATTGTATTTGTACCACCAATCGGAGATGTTGTGGGTATTACAGGTATGGTCAAAAGGCCCGCTATCTATGAGATAAAAGGCAATGAGACCCTCCTCGATCTCATTGAATTAGCGGGTGGCTTAACTCCTTCGGCTTTCATATATAGGGTTCAAGTTGAGAGGATTATCCAAAACGAGCGAATAGTTGTCCTGGATGTCGAATTCAGCGATTATGAGGATTTTAATAGAAAAGCACGCAAATTTCATGTGATGAACGGCGATTTTGTAAATATTTTTCAGATAATCCCAAAGCGGTGGAATTATGTTACAATAGAGGGTAATGTCCATAAGCCCGGTGATTACCAGTTGAAAGAAGGTTGGAGGGTTCTCGACCTTATCCAGGCAGCATTTGGTCTTAAAAAAGGGACTTATCTTGATAATGCTGAACTCCTGAGATATACGGGAGAAGGGAGGAGAAAATTGATATCCATCAATCTTCGAAAACTACTCGAGGGAGATTCAACCCAAAATATAAAGCTTGAAGAATGGGATATCCTGCGAATCTATTCCGAAAATGAAGTGATACCCATCGATTCGGTAACCATAATGGGTGCCGTTTTCAAACCCGGCACATACAGGTTATTGGAAAATATGAGGTTAAGAGACCTCATATTTATGGCCGGTAATTTAAAACCAGAAGCAGAATCCACATATGCTGAACTTTACAGAACCTCCGGAGGAAGGCTCAACATCATCCCACTCGATCTATCATCTAAGGAGATCCTCGATATGCCACTTATGAGGAATGACATTGTCCATGTAAGGTATAAGCCCGAATACTTTGACAGAATCAGTGTTTCTATAAAGGGTAAGGTCAAATACCCTGGTACCTATGTGGTTAGAAAGGGAGAAACTCTCAAAGATCTTCTCAAAAGGGCAGGTGGATTTAAAGAAGATGCATTTTTGGAAGGTATCGTTTTTATCAGAAAGGATCTTAAAGAAATAGAAAAAAGCATGAGCAGTAGGTTATATTCCACACTACGATCAGAGATTTTAAAGCAAGAATATTGTTCACCCTATCAATATGCGAGCTACACAGGTACAGCAAGACCTGATTTTGAAGCAAGCGTAAAAGTGCGTCAACAGATTCTTGAGAGCCTAACGCAGATCTATCAACCTGGGAGAATCATTGTAGATTTCACTGATACAACAAACTGGAATATAGAACTAAGGGACGGCGATGAAATATTTGTACCGGCTGAATATACCACTGTCCAAGTTTTGGGAGCGGTTTATAACCCCGGGGCAGTCATATATGAAGAAGGTAAGAGCGTTGACTACTACATTAGTAAGGTGGGAGGGCTCACAAAAGATGCCAATAAGGGGTCGATCTATGTTATTAAAAGTTCGGGCTTCGTCGAAAGGTCACCCAAAAGGGTTGACAAAGGTGACACCATAATAGTTCCACCACAACTTAAGATCCCAACACATGTCTGGCTAAGAGATCTAACTCAAATAATATCACAAATAGCCATAATTTTTGTATCTTTATACCAAATTCTGAGGTAATGGAACATATGGAGATAGAAGAGTTCCCTCTCTCATATTATCTGAAGGTCTTGTATGTACATTGGAAATATATTCTTTTCATTAGCTCAGCAGTCACCTTATTGGCTCTTGGGATAAGTTTCGTTATTAAGCCGACCTACAAAGCGGAAGCTACAGTACTACCACCCATTACTTCGCGATCCAATCTTGGCAAGGTAAGCGGGTTAGGCATAATCTCGCCCGCTATCCCTGGTGTTTCTGAAGCATTGGCAATCCTCAAGAGTAGGAGCCTCAAAGAAGAAATAGTTCGACAGTTTAAACTCGACAGTGTATATAGAGCGGACGATCTGGAGGCAGCGTTAAAGAAGCTGGATAAAAGCGTAAAGATACGTTTCTCAACAGACGAAGGAGTAATAAAGATCGAGGTTCTCGATCACGACCCTGTAAGGGCAGCAAATATCGCTAACTCCTTCATTAAAGGTGCTGAGAAGATAAACGAAGACCTCCAAATCTTCCTTACAAGACCTATGTTGAAAATCGTAGATGAGGCAGTTCCTCCCCGAGAAAAAGATAGACCAAGGAGGAGCGTCTTCATGCTAATCGGGCTTGCTTTTGGAGTTATTCTATCTGTGGGCCTAGCTTTTATAAAAGAGTCGAAAAGAAGAAGGGTATACGACCTGCAATTGATGAAGTTTGTGACTGGTAAGCAACCGATCCTCATGATACCTAAGATTAAAGATCTGAATAGAAGGATCGAGAACTTTAGAAAACTATGGATTCCAAAAGATCAGATTGCTTCCTTTGTCTCTTCTTTCTATAAGAAAGGGTTCGACAGGCCAACCTTCCACATTGTTACAAGTAGTAGGAGCCGAGAAGGAAAAACTATTGCTTCCATTCAACTTACTATGATTTTAGCGCAATCTGAAGGTAAGTGTTTGCTTGTGGACTTCAATCATCTGAATCCATGTCTCAAAGATATCTTCTTTGACGGAATCGAGAAGGAACCCAAAGAAGTTACGTTTAATGACGATGTCTCCTGTTATATAATAAAGGGACCTCTCAATGCCCACTTCGATGTTCTTGTTTGGTCCAATCTAGAAGAAGCTCCTATGGAAAGATTTAAAACATTATTAGCTCATAAGAATGCGTTAGGAGATTATGCCGCCATAATCTTAGATTGCCCTCCATTACTGGAATCACCGGATTTGGCAAAAACATTTGAAGCGGCAGACATGGTATACATAACAGTTGCACTCTTCCAAAGTTATGCGGATGATCTGAGAGCGGTTATGCAGGTGCTGGATAATCTCGATATCAAAAACTACGGCTTCATAGCTAATGGGGTGACCAAAACTTTTAGCTTTTAAATTTAAAACGTTGGAAAGAATAATTAAGCAAACTGCCAAAGGTGCTGGGATAACTCTTTTAGGTGATATCCTGGGTAAAGTAATATATCTCATAAGTCAAATCGTTGTAGCGAGATTGTTGGGGGCCAAAGCGTTCGGCATCTATGCATTGAGTTTGGCCATATTCAATATTGTCCAAACCCTATCAAGGATGGGGCTCTCACAGGGTGTTCTCAGGTATGTCTCTATATATAATGGTATTGGAGATAAAGCAAAAGTTAAAGGAACAATTATAGAGGCCACCCTCACATCCCTTCTGTTAGGAGTAACTCTCGGAGCTGCTACCTTTTTCTGTGCTAACATCTTAGCAAAAATTTTAGGTAAACCTATACTCATCGATACTGTCAGAATTGTATCATTTGGTATACCATTTATGGCTTCAATGATGGTGGCTCTCGAAGCAACGAGAGGGTTTAGGAAAATGGAGTATTTCGTGTATGTGAAAAACATCATACACCCTATGGTTAACCTAACAGCTATTATTCTACTATATTGGTTAGGACTTCGGTTACTTGGAGCATTAACTGCTTGGGTGCTATCTGCCATTGTCGGATTTATATTTGTCCTCTATTTTATAAAAAGGGAGTTGCCGGAATTCTTTAGGATTAAAGCATGTTTCAACCTCATAGAGCTGCTAAAGTTTTCAACTCCATTAGCATTTGTAGGAATATTGCAAATGCTATTTATGCGGACCGATATTTTTATGTTGGGTTATTTTCGCTCATCTACCGAAGTGGGAATTTATAATGCTGCCACACAGATTGTTATTATACTGATCATGCTTCTGATGGCTTTCAACGCTATACTTGCACCGATAGTTGCTCATTTACATAATAGTGGGAAAATTCATGAGCTTAACGATCTCTTCAAAGTAACGTCAAAGTGGATATTTATTTCCACAGCCCCAATATTCATCGTGATAATCGTATCCGCAAAGGATATACTCAACATTTTTGGAACAAAGTTTATAGAAGGTGTACCCGCCCTTATAATGCTGGCAACTTTCAACTTTATAAGCATCAGTATAGGGCCAGTCACACAAGTACTCATTATGTCCGGCAAACAGAGGGTTGAACTTTACAACTCTATCTTTGGATTTATTCTAAATATAGTGTTTAACTTTCTCTTTATACCCAACTGGGGGATAAAAGGGGCTGCCTTAGCAACTGGTGTCAGTGTACTGGTGATCCACCTGATGAGATTGATTCAGGTCCGCTCCCTCTTATGTTTGTGGCCGTTTAGCAAAAAGCACTTAAAAGGGGTCACTGCTATGATGGTTGCTACTTTTGTTGCTATACTTTATCGAAGATTCCTGGCCCTGAATTTTGGTTACCCCTATTCATTACTCACTACCGTCATCATAGTGGGTACCATATTTGTGGGGATACTTTTATTATTGCGGTTGGATGAAGAGGACCAAATCATCCTAAATGCGTTAAGAAAAAGAAGATAGGCATGGCATGAAATATAAAGTTGCGATCATCACAGGAACTCCGGATTGGCATCGTCCAGAATTTTACCAAAAGATGGCGATTCATCCCAGGATAGACCTAAACGTATACTTCTGTTCACGGCAAGCTCTGAATGGCAGATTACTGTATGAAGCATTCCGGGTTACTGACGGCAAGTGGGGGAGCGATCTGTTGAAAGGTTATAAATATAAAATTTTGCGCAACTATTCTCCAAGAAAACCTACCTTTGGGCGAACCAAGCTGTTTAGCCACGTTAACTTAGGGATTTGTGCTGAAATAAGGGAAAAGAGGTACGATGCTGTAATCATAACCATGTGGAATGATATAACATATTGGATAGCAGCCATCACCTGTAAGCTGCTGAGGATACCGTTTCTATTTGCTGGCGATTCAACAATCCTAACAGAGGAGAACAAACCTCTGTGGAAAAGGAAGCTAAAGCAATACCTTCTGGGTAAACTTCTATTCCCTATGGCTTCAGGATGCCTTTGTCGGAGTGAATTGAACCGCCAATTTTACCGCTATTACGGTGTGTCAGAGGATAGATTGTTCTTTTACCCTCTATCAGTTGACTATGAGAGGTACTTTACCTTATATCAAAGGCTACGAAAAGAGAGAGGAAGGATACGTGCTGAAGAAGGTCTATCCGACGATACATTCGTTATTCTATTTGTGGGAAGATTATCGGAGGAGAAGCGTCCATTCGATTTATTAAAAGCCTACCAAAAGGTTGAATCCCCGAACAAAGCTCTTCTAATTGTAGGGGATGGCAAACTTAAACGGGATATCGAGAGCTACATTAAATATGAAGGGGCACAGGATGTCCATTTAGTGGGTTTTAAACCTCGGCCTGAAGTACCTAAGTTTTATATTATGGCGGATGTACTTGTTTTACCCTCAAGTTATGAGCCTCATGGAGATGTTGTAAAAGAGGGAATGTGCTTTGGTTTACCGGTAATTGTATCCGATAAGGTGGGTGCATCTGTAGATCTCGTCAAACATGATGAGAATGGCTTCATTTATCCGTGTGGGGATACGGAAGCGCTCACCCTATACCTTAACCTGTTAGCGAATGATTCTCAAAAAAGGAAGGTATTTGGAGAGGCTTCCCTTAGGATTATCAAAAATTGGGATCATAATAAAGCGATCGATGGATTGATTCAGGCCTTGGATTATATTTATAAGAAAAGGAATGAATAGTGTAGTAGTAATATTTTTCTTGTTGCTTTTAGGAGCTCTCTTTCTATCCTATCGATGGAGTGGCGGAGCATTTTCTGTGAGCTTCTTGGTAATGCTCTATATGGGGTTCCTCTATCTTGGGGCGTTACATTTTTACTTTAAGGAAGGACATTATACTTTTATTTTCGTCTTCGTAATGGTGTGCTTCTACCTACTCGGAATGCTTATAGCAAGTAAGGCGATACCCTTCAAGAGAAATTTCCATCCTAATGAGCCACTCAAACTGCACAGCCCCCTACATACTTCGGTGCTGAAAATTTCATTATCTATAGTGTTTATTTTGGCTTTAGTAGTTGCCTTCTATAGGGTGAAAGTGTTCGGTATACCACTGCTTGCTCAGACTTGGTATACTATTGGTATACGAAGTACCACTGGTATAGTCAATAGATTGATGTACAATGTGGGGGTGGTCAGTTTGGTTATTATAGCTTTGATAACGTACGCACTCTATAAATCAGAAAGAGAGAAGTTCTTTCTATTTATGTCGCTTATGTCCTTCATCTGTTACGAAGGGTTTGAGATACTACAAGGAGGGAAATCCGCCGCCATTATGCCGCTCGTTTTAATTGGTATGACCATCTTCTATGCCAACCGCAAAACCCCTAAAAAATTTATGATAGCATTCGGAGTGATAGTTTTGGTCTTGATTCTGTTCATTGGAGTTTTTTGGGCTGGCATCCCCTCTTTATACAGGATCGTCGAACTTTATTATGAGCGGCTAACAAATAGAGCCATACTTCATTTAGACTACCTTCTTTATAATTGGGCCCCTGATCATCACTATCAATTTGGTAGAACCATTATCTTAGAAGTAAAGAGGATCATTGCACAGGTGACTTCAACCCCCAAGGAGCCACTTTTCAACGAAATTATAGGTAATTTAAAACAAGGATATCCCACGAACCTTGTCACGGGGTTATCGCCAGAAATTTCCATATTCGGTATGGGGTTTGCTAATTTTGGTATCGTGGGTGCTATCCTGACTGCTGTGATCTTTGGGTTTGTTGTTCAATGGCTTAATTTATGGCTATTATCCAGAGGGGCTGCGGATGTATTTTCGTTCATAGTATGTGTATACTTTATGTTTAAGTTGTTAGGTTTAGCCAGAGGGGGAAATATATTGATAAGTTTCGAGAAGTTCCTATTTGAGGTCACTCCAGTGTTCACCTTCATATTATTCAGCTATATGTACTTAGCTTTGCTGTGGCCATCAACCTTAATATGGAGAAAACTTAGTTATGGGGCATAAACCTAAAGTGCTACTTCTGCACAGCGAAATATCTCCGTATAGGTTACCACTATTTGAGGAACTATCTAAGCACTTTGATTTACATGTCTACTTTTGTAAGCCTAAGGCAAAAGGTCGATTGTGGGGAGCTTCAACCGAAGGCTATTCTTTTAAAAATAAGGTACTGAAGTCCATAAGTGTAGGGCCATTGATAATTAATTATCTTTTACCATTCGAGTTAGTATTTTATAATTATCAGGTATATATTATAGACGATGATCCACGGCTTACGTTATCAAAGATGTCGATATTTTTAATGGCTAAACTGCTCAGAAAATCCATCATTATATGGTCGGGAGTTACAGAGGATGGCTACTATGGCAAGACGAAGAATTTTGTAAGTAAGTGTTTATTTGCTCCGGTTAGACGTTTCACCTATCAACACGTGGATGCTTTTCTTGCCTATGGGCACAAGACGGCAACCTTTTTGACTAAGAATCGAGTATCTCCTCACAAGGTTCATATAGCTACTCAAGCAGTACCTATGGATGACTTCACCCCATATTTGGGCCATATCGATAAAGAGAGGTTAAAAAAGGCGATGGGTTTTACAGATAAAAAGGTCATCCTATATGTGGGGTATCTCATCAAACGCAAAGGAGTAGCAGAGCTTATTGAGGCCTTTAAGCAATTGAATCGTGACGATACGGTACTAATCATAGCGGGAGCTGGTAGAGAAGCCAGTCACATTAAGTCTTTAGCTGCCGGCCAGGAGAATATTTATTTCCCTGGATATATTGAGGGAACAGAAAAAGCCCGATATTACGCTATTGCTGATATTTTTGTTCTACCTAGTTATGTAGATTCTTGGGGATTAGTTATAAATGAAGCTATGATGTTTGGGTTGCCAGTTATTACAACTACAAAGGTAGGTGCGAGCGAATTAATCAAAGATAATGGTATCATCATAAACCCAGGTGATGTTGTAGCATTAAAAGATGCTATGAAGCGCATGTTGGACGATGATGCGTTAAGATACAAAATGGGTGTCAGGTCTAAAGAGATTATTAAAGATTACACAATTCAGCAAGCGACAAAAACTTTTATAAGGGTGGTCCATGAAGTATTAATGAATGCTAACCACTGAGATGAGAATTCTAATAGATGAAGGTCTATCAGCATTAACTAAACTCACAGGAATTGGACATTATAGCAGGGAATTGGCCAAACACTTAAAGGGTAGAGTAGAAAAAGTTGAGCTAACCAATTATTTCTATTTAAAAGTTTTACCCAGAGTATTTAGAAGGTATTCTTATTTATGCTTGTCGAACCTTAACGCGCTAAAAGGGTTTGATGTAATCCATTTTACGAATTATTATGTTCCGCCATTTAAACTAAAACCCAGATATATAGTTACATTACATGATTTTACGCCTTTCGTTCTCCCAGAGGCTCTACCCAAGAGCTATCTTTTATATATAATAAACGCTATGAGAGTAGCAATCACTAAAGCTGATGGAATCATAGTATTTTCAGAATATGCCCAAGTTGAGCTACAACAGTACCTAAACTTTCATGACCTATCCAGGGTACATGTCTGTTATAATGGTGTTAGAGATACTTTCTTAAAGAAAAGGAAAGCCCCTATCGATCAGCTGCAGATGTTAGGTTTAACTCCTTTCAAGTACTTGCTATTTGTGGGAACACTGGAAAAACGAAAAAACATTACATGGGCTTTGAAAATCTTCAAAACGTTAAATCTAAAAGACATAAAATTCGCCTTAATAGGCAAACCGGGGCCCGGCTTTGAAGAAATTAAGTGTCAGCTCGACCATAAATCCGTAATTTACTTCGGCTATTTAGAGGATGAGAAGCTTGTAGCAGCTTATGATTACGCTATCGCTTTCGTGTTCCCATCATTATATGAGGGTTTTGGGATACCACTTGTTGAAGCTATGGCACGTAATGTACCCATAATTGCTGCAAACATACCCACAAATTTAGAACTCAATAGCCGGCATAATAATCAATTTTTCATTTTCGAATTAGGTGATGCAGATAACTTTGTATACAATGTTTTGACCCTTGTAAGCAATTTCGATGATATTAGGAGCACGCTGGATTATGGTGATCTCTCGATGTATGATTGGAGAAATGTGGCCACTCAGCATTTGAAGGTATACAAACAGGCTTTAAAATGAGGATACTCTTCATTGCATGTAGGGTGCCGTATCCTCCACTTCGAGGCGATCAAGTGCGATGTTTCCATTTCTTAAGAATTTTAAGTAAAAGGCACCATGTTACATTAGTTACCCCTGTTGTAGCCCCTATAAATGAACGCATACGTCAGATCATCCACCAGTTATGTGGACGTTGGCTACCCATCTACAAACATTTATCACAGATAATTACTTCTCTTATCCGTTACCCTTATTCTCCACTACCGCTACAGGTTTTGTACTTTTACCTACCTGCGTTTAAAAAACAGATACAAAGTCTGCTACAGAAAGAGACATTCGATGTTGTGCATGTCCAACTTGCTCGTATGGCTCCTATCGCTGAGGAACTGTATAATATTCCCAAAGTATTGGACTTTATAGATGCTCTTTCTTTGAATATGCGATACCGTGGCTTACAAACACAAGGGCCTTTGAAGTGGTTTTTCTATCTGGAGGCTCAGCGGATGGCCCACTATGAACGGCATCTTACATCATTATTTGACCAATTGATAGTCTCTTCTCCGTTTGATCAAAAAATTATAGGTTCCTGTAAGACATTGCATGTGGTCCCCAATGGCGTGGATACTAATGAGTTTCCATACATCGAGAATGAACGAAAGGACAATCTCATCATATTCACTGGACGTATAGGGTATTTTTTCAATACCCAGGCCGCTGTTTATTTCGCTACTAAGGTTTTTCCCATAGTTCTACAAGAAGTGCCGTCAGCTCGCTTCCTTATCGTAGGTGCTGATCCCCCACGTGCAGTACAACGGTTAGCTAATTTACCCAATATAGAAGTTATCGGTTACGTACCCCGTATTCACTCGTATTTATCTAAGGCCACAATAGCTGTATCCCCTGCACAGATAGGTACGGGTATCCAAAACAAAGTATTGGAAGCCATGGCATCCGGCACGCCAGTGGTGGCGACATCCCATGTCTTGAAAGGTATCGAAGCCAAGGATGGTGAACATCTTCTGGTGGCAGATGACCCCTACCAGATGGCTTACCAAGTAATCCGGCTACTACGCGATTCGGCTCTCCGTTATCATCTAGCTCGTAATGCTCGGCAATTAGTGGAAAAGAAATATTCTTGGGAACGTGCGGCAGCGATGTTAGATAGGATATATCATTTAGCAAGGGCTGAGAAAAAGCATACTCAAGGTGACAATTCTATATGACTTTGATCAAGCACTGCTGGTATCTTCTAATATTTGCGATCTCTTGGTGCACAACTTTCATAGTCACCCGTAAGATTATACCGTGGCTAAGGAGAAGAGGTGTCGTTGGCAAGGATTTGAACAAGCCAGGTCACCCGGAGGTACCGGAGATGGGCGGTGTAACCATCGTTATTGGCGTATATATAGGGTATCTTGTGGCCTTTATGGGTAGAAAATATCTCAAAATATGTCCGATCGATTGTGTAACGATTATGGCGGTTGTTGCCACTATATTAATGGTTGCAATGGTTGGCATTTTTGACGACCTTAAGGGATTACGTAAGGTCACAAAGGCATACATCATAATGGTAGCCGCCCTACCTATGATGACATTACAGATGTCACGAACTACGGTCATGATACCATTCGTCGGGGAAGTAGAGGTTGGGCTATTTTATCCATTAATCCTTATACCATTGGGGATTACGGGAGCAGCGAATGGGTTCAATATGTTGGGTGGCTTCAATGGGCTTGAGGTAAGCTTGGGTATAGTAGCGATGGGTGCACTTGCTGTAATTGCATACTATCTCAATGAGATCACAGCTTTGGTTATACTCATCGTAGCGATGGGAGCATTGCTGGGAATCCTTTATTATAACCGCTACCCTGCACGTATTTTTATAGGGGATACGGGTACATTTACCATAGGGACGATTATTGCTGTAGCTACTATTATAGGGAAATTTGAGTTTGCGGGTATCATAGTTATGATACCCCACTTTATAGAGTTATTGGTTAAGGGGATAAATAGATTCCCCAGCAGTGGATGGCAGGGCTTTTATAAAGAAGGTAAACTATACTGGTATCATCCTAGGTCTGTAGGTTTATGTCAATGGATCATGAAAATTACAAATGGTATTACAGAAGTACGATTAGTAATGGTATTGGTTATCCTCGAAGCCATGTGTGGAGGTATAGCAATTTCGGTTACATACTTTGGGTTAGGTAAATAGCGTATGGATTCCTTAGATGTGTCAA
>Ga0180300_10000343_pt1 | contig 19892 bp, 14 predicted proteins | sample GuaBasSediGuay15_FD_121798 | JGI IMG/M metagenome (GOLD analysis project Ga0180300, IMG submission 121798) | Subseafloor sediment microbial communities from Guaymas Basin, Gulf of California, Mexico - Guay15, Core 4569-2, 21-24 cm | ecosystem: Environmental > Aquatic > Marine > Hydrothermal...
ATGAAATATGCCACTGTCTTTATGCCCAACTCCTTACAAAGCTTGAATGTTCTCTCTATGGTTTCGTTGCTTTCCCCTTTCCCTATGACCTTATTCCTCACCCTCTCACTTCCTGATTCGACCCCGAACTTTATGTTGAGACAACCAGCCTCCTTCATCGCCCTCAGCAACTCATAATTCACTTTGTCTGCCCTCGTCTCGCATCCCCACTTCAACCCTATTTTTCTCTTCTTCATCTCCTCACACAACCTCCTCGTCCTTCTCTCGTCTAGGGTGAACATGTCGTCTTGAATCTCCACATACTCGTATCCCAATCCCTCGATCTCTTCCATCTCCTTAATGACCCTCTCTATCGAATGCGTCCTGTAAGGCCTCCTAACAGGGAGGGCGCAGAAGATGCAGTTGTAGGGACATCCTCTACTCGTTATCATAGTGGTCACTTTACCATGAAAGAGGGGAGTGTGGTATCTTGTTTTGCTTGCTTCCTCCCTCAGAGGAGGAGGGATGGAATCCAAATCCCTCACGATGTACACTCCATTCCGTTTCACGCCTTTTCCTTCCCTGTAGATTAGTCCTGGGATGTCCAAATCGAAGTCCGTCACGATCTCGTGGATGACCTCTTCCCCTTCCCCCGCGAAGCCGAACGTGGACCCGAGGGATAATATGGAATGGGGGTGATAGGTGACGTGAGGCCCACCGACTATCGTTTTTATCCCCTCATCGAGGCCTCTTATGATCTCGTACGCGAAGGGGAGGTTGAAGGAGTTCACGTATATCCCCACCCATTCGGGCGACTTTTCATTTATCCTCCTTACAGCTCGTTCGTTGGACAAACCTAGGACTGGTAAATCTAAAAGCTCGAACTCCACTCCCTTCTCCTTCAAGGATGAGGCGAGGTAGCGTAGCCCCAACTGAGGATATAACTGAACGGGAACGTGTGCTTTCTTTCCCATCCCAAGGTAGTTCGGATTAACCAAGATTACCTGTGTAATCTTGGATCGCCTCCTTCATCTTCTTCACGTCTTCCTCGTTCACGCCCTCATGGATTGGGAGATAGCAGACACTCTCGCTTAGTTTCCTCGCGGTGTCTGAATATCCCTTGAGCCATGTCTTCTGGACATCAATGCCGTAAGAGAGCATGTGCTTCCTGAAGGGCTCCTTGTCCCCTGAGAAAAAACATAGGTTATGGAAATTGGGCTTCCCAATGTACTTTGGGAAGAACTCTTCGAGACCTTTCATTATTTTCCTCGCTTTTCTCCTCCTCGCCTCGATCTTCCCCTCTAATCGTTCGAGTTGAAGGACCCCCGCATTCCCCTGGAGGTCGTGCATGAGCATGGGCTTTATCCCCCGGTCCTCGAATAAGAGGGAGAGGATGTCCCCAAATCTCAGGAACGGACCTACGAATGTCGAAAACACAGTTCTTTTAGACATCACGTGGAACGCGTTGTTCTTCAGGTATTTGAAAAAGGTGTTGAAGAGAGAAGGCTTGGGGTATCTCCTCAATTCCTTTCGTATTTTCTTCCCCACACTCTCATCCTCTACCAGCACAGCCCCCCCTCCCGCGGTGTTTATCATCTTTCCCATCCCAAAACTCAAGATGGCTGCATCCCCAAATGTACCGGTTTTCTTCCCATGTATCGAAGAACCCAGGGCGTGAGCGCAGTCTTCTACGAGTAGGAAGCCCTTTTCTTCGGCAATCTTCTTTATCTTCTTCATGTAACAGGGGTTTCCCTCGGTGTGGAGGACTATCAAGGCCTTACCTTCCTCTCTTTCGATGTCCTTTGGAACTACGTTCATCGTCCTCTCATCCACTTCTATGAAAACTGGTGTGGCCACCTCCTCCACTACTTTCACAACTGAAGATGCGTTAAAGGAAGAAAGCAACACCTTGTCCCTCTTCCTTATGCCATACGCCTTCAATATGAGCTTCAAGCCGACCCTCCCGCTGGGAGTAAGTAAGGCTTTCCTGTCAAAGTACTCGGACAACGCCTCCTCAAATTTTGATATGCCACCCTTGGAAAGGTCAAAATTCATTCTTGGAACGAACACTCTGGGAAGCATATCTCATAGACGGTAAATCTGCCCTTGTTATAAAGCTTTTTGAAATACCTCTCGTCATTTAGCCTGTCGAAGACTTCCGTCTGATTTCCCACGTAATAATCGAAGAAATCCTCGCTCAGTGAAGAGTCCATCACGAAGAAGTCATAACCTTCCAGTTCTCTCATGCTCTTGGGGGCCCACCCACCGAACTTCCTACCTTCCAAGAAATAACCCATCAAGAGGGAATCCCCCATCAGATACAGTCCCCCTGTGGTGTTCTCCTCCAAGAACTTCTCTAAGTCGTAAAGGTCACCCAACACCAATTGTCTCTTATCTTCCTCACTCATCAGCGGGTTCTTGATGACCTCCAAGAAGACTTCCTTTCCCAGTGAGTAGTAAAGATGCTCCGGCAAGAGCAACATGATTATCACCCAGGTCAAAATGATGTCCCTCCTTGCCAACTCGTCGAGAAATGTCCCGGAGAGGACTGATAGGAGCGGGGCTATTAGGAAGAGATAACGAGAGATTTTGGCGTGTACGAAAAACCAATAGGAAAAGACTACCAATGCGGGGAGCAGCAGGAAGAAGGCTTTCTTCCTGCTTTCTCTCCTGACGAGGAGTACGGGGAGCGCTAAGAGGGAGAAGAGGATCAACATCTCCCTGTGCATGAGCGCGTTCGAAAGAATCTGGGACAATTCTATAGGCCTGTAGAATTGTGTGTCTATGTACACCACTTGCTCAAATAAGTAACCATGGAATCTCAGGTTCAGCGCGTAGAACGAGAAACACACCAATAATGAACATAACAAAGCGATGAGAGGACCTTCTGTCGATCCAATCTTTTTATCCAATATCATCAGAAAGGCTAAGAATAAGAGCACCGGGAGGGCTATGAGCAAGGCGTGTTTGCACCACAAGCCCGCTCCTAGCATGAGGCCGGATAGCTCCGCGTCCATCCCCTTCTTCTTAAGCGCGTACCTGGAAAGGAAGAACACGGACATGGAGAAGAAGAAAGCTGAGGGAACTTCTAAAGCTTCCAATCCATCTTGGGAGATCGTGGGAGGCTCTCCGAGGGCAAACCAGCTGAACAAACAGAGGGAGAGCATAGAGAAGAGGCCCACTTTCTTGTTGAATAGATCCCTCCCGAATAAGTAGGTAGAAGAGGCGAGCATCCACATGAAGATCACGTCTATCAATTTTGCCAAGTGTTCATGCACCCCACCAAAGCACATGTAAGTATAGAGGTAGGAGAGAGGTATTAAGAGGGGGTAGTCATTTATGGACATTAACTTTCGAGAGAGGTACATGAACTTAGCTTCCATTCCGTACCTTCCCAAGGTATCTGCTGCTATGAAAGGGAAGTATAAGGTCCTGAAAGAGAGGATGAGGATGACCAAGAAAGCCAAAGAAAGGAAGCACATCTCGTGAAGGGTTAAATTAGGGAGGGAGAACTTTGGTGTCTTCACTTCAAATAAGAGGTGTTGAGAGAGGAAGATCAGGATGCAGATGACCAAGACGGGTATGAGGTAAAGGAGATCTAACATTCCCATTAGGAACATGAGCAGGGTCAGGACGCAGAGGCTGAGGGAGACCGTCAACAGCACGAAGATCAGACCATCCTTAGTCAGCCTAGAAGCGACAGGGTACATGAACGTCAATCCGAAGAGAAATGTGAAGAGGCGAACTAATGGGCCAAGGAGAGGTAAAGAAAGTAGGCGAAATTCGAGGGCGCTTAACGGGGTGGTTAGTGGTTCGTTCGGTATGATAGCCTCGTCTCCCACACAGCTGAACCAGTCCCTTCTAAACAAGAGGATTAAGATGTTGAGGGAGAAGAACAAGGCCAGGAGATACAGCGCTTCTTTGCGGAACCTCCCCTTCATTTCCTCTTCAAGATTATTGTGTTGCCTATCCTTTTAAACTCTTCAAAGTAGGGGGAAGTCTCGTTCAGGCAGATCTTCAAGACATCCTGACCCACCCTCTCCTCAAAATTCATCAGGAATTCGCTCTTCTCGCTCGTACATATCACGTAGTTCACTTCTCCTTCCAGCAACTTTCGTAGGGAAGGCAAATCCTCCACCTCATTTATCTCCGGCAATCGGATCTCCTGGGCCGGGAAGAAGTAAATAGGGACATCCCTGTGAAGATAAGTATACCCTCCCGTCTCCGACCATGTCTCAAAGACCAGTAGGGATCTAAGATCTTCTTGTTTTCCAACCAACTCCATAGCTGAACACAAGTCCTTCCTCGGGGACCAGTCGAGTTTTGAGCCCAGCCAGAGGGAGACGAGAAAGACGAAGAAAATGAGCTTAAAATATTCTCTCCTCAAGGAGAACTTGCTCAACAGGAGATAGAATCCCCTTGAAAAGAAGAGCAAAAAGATAGGTATGAGAAAAAAGATGAACCTGAACTCCTTGTGGGGCACCCAAGAGAAGAAGAGCAGTGACAGGAAAAAGATATCGCTCAATAACTTTTCCTTACGATTTCCAAGGGTGGACGCGTATGCTGAATAAGGGAAAGCCACCAAAGATAGGGGCCCCAGGTGATTCAGTAGGCTCACGAGGTAGTACTCGATGGGTTCTTCTCCGAAGAGCTTGGTTCCTTCCCCAAAGAAGTTATAGCGAATGAATTCCAGAGGAGAGTGGAGGAACCCTCCCCAAGTCACCACGTCGAGGAGCCCCTGAAACAGGAGCATTAAGAGGAGGCCAGACATCAAACCAGTCATTTTCCTCCCGAGGAAGAGGAGGAGGGGTGGCAGGACCACGAGCACTGTGAACCTCACCATAAAGGCGATCCCCAAGAAGACACCTGAAAGGAAGGGATTGGCCTTCTTCCTTAGAGCGAAGTAAATGGAAAGAAGGAGGAAAGGTGTGGCAAAAGGCGTGCTCAGGGTCCGAGAAGAAAAATAAAGGAGTTCCCACCAGAAAGTCGCCACGACACCTGAGAAGAGGGCTACTTTCTTACCATAGATCTCCAGGCCGATCTTATACATAAGCAAGGGGACGAGGGCGGAAAACAAGGAGGCTACAAACCTGAACCAAATGGTGGAGTAACGAAAAGGGTTCAACAAATCGAGGAAGGAGAGGAGCAAAGGAAAAAAATAGGAACGCTCCCCCCAAGACCAATCGACGACGTCTTTAAATTCTCTGCTCCTGAACTCAAAGGGCCTGATACCATATCCATAGCGTATCCTATGGGCCTGCTCGACCGTTTGGAAAATCTCGTCAGAATGCAAGAAGCCACCGGAGTAAAATAGGGAGAAAAGTCTAAAGAGAAGGGAAAGGAAAAGTATGAGAAATTCATCCCTTCTCGTAAATTTCCACGAAAAAATACTCGTCCTCACCATACCTCACACTCGGGAAGTTCCTTCTCTGCATTTTAGCCCTCAAGCTAAAGCCCTTCAAACATTCTGGTAGTAAGGGGAGGTCCCAAAACGAAATCACGCGGTCGAAAGAAAGGCAATACTTCTCTATCGATGATCCTAAGTTGAGTTCCTCCTTTAACGTGTACAGTTTCCAAATGTCTGGGGAGGAATCCAAGCCTGCGAAGAGCAGGAAGCCAGAACACTCGGACATGATGCTCCCATTAAATGCGTCCACCATTTCCATTATCCCCTCGTCCACTTTCAAGTTCTCGTAGAAAGAATTAAGGTATTTAATATTGTTCCAAGGCCAGTCTAGAACCCCTCCTCCGGGGGAGAGGATGAGCTGTATCAGGAGGAGCACGTATATCAAGGAATTCCTCTTCTTCAAGATTGGGGAGTTGGTGGCAGCCAGGATGAGGGCATAGGTTGGTTCTAAAAAGTAGTTCGAAGCAGAGCCGGGATTGAAGAGCAACCAAAGCATGACGAGGAAAGATGTGACACCATATAAGCTAAAGATATCCCTCGGGGAGAAAACAGCGTCGGAAAAGAGTAAGAGTAAGGGAAGGATGGCAAAGATGTATCCATAGAATAAATAGTGCCTAAAAGAGTGCTGATAGGAACCCGCGTAGAGGAAAGTATTTTCTAAAAATTCTGGCCCGAAATACAACAAGCAGGGGAGGAAAAGAGAGAGGAAAACGATGGACATGGAAAGTAACTGAAGGAAGAATTGCCTGTACTTCTTGTTCAACAGAAAGTAAAGGAATATGGAAACCGGAGCGGAAACGTAGTTTTGCTTAGCGAGGAGCGAAAACACAAGGGCGAGGGAGGCCAACCACCTTCTCCTCCTTCGAAAGAGATAAATCCCAAGGATGGAAAGGAACAATCCTAACATGTCAGGCCTCGGCAAGGTGGACCAGAAGAAGGTATAATAGAAGGAAAAAAAGGAGAAGGTCAACGTTAAGGCCAAGGAAGGGTCCCTAACCCTCTCCTTAAGCATGAAGTAAAGCAAGAGCCCGGTCCCAAGTGAGGAGAGGAAGGAGATGAGCTTCCCAGGGAGGAAGGAGGGGCCTGTAAGGTGCAGTAAAGGCGCACAGAGCAGGTAGTAAAGTGGGGGGTAAACATTGGGTTTAAGAGAAGTCCTGACATCAGTGTATATGGGCTTCCCTTGGAGGAAGTCCAAGGAGAAGCCCAAAACGAAGCCATCAGCGCTCGTTATGTCGTATGGATATATGAGCCTCAAGTAGGAGTGGCATAAAAAACAGAGAAAAAAAATGAAGGAAAAGGCCAACGACGTCCACCTGAGGGTCAACTCAATATCACGTTTTCCCATAAGGTCGCCTCCGCATCACAACTCCCGTGGATACCCGACTGCAACCTCAGTCTGTGTTTTCCCTTCGGGACTGATGCGTTCCATTCCACACAGCTCTCCGATGGGATGTAAATTTCATATTTTCCCGAGTCGATGTAGACATAACCCTTCGTGCCGTCCCCACCGGCGAAGTCGGCACATGCTAGGAGATGCAAGGTCTTATTAGAAGTCAGGTAAACCATCACTTCAGCCCAGCTGTTTTGATCGCATTCACATGGATCCGTGATGAGCCCCCTTTCGTCCACGACAGCCACACAGCTTTCCTCTCCGAGGAGCTCCCAATTCTTCGGCCTCACCTCAGATGTCGAGGACCAGAGCACCCATCCAAAACCAGGAGAATCTTTGGGTACCTCATACTGCCAGTCTAGTCGCACGGAAAGATTGAGGACGTTCAGGTAGGAAATCATCAAGAGCGAGAGGAACAAAAAGGACAATAACTTATGTCTGTTGTGCTGAAGGAAGTGGAAGGAGAAGAATGAGAGGACACAAATAGCTGGGAAATAAAGTCTCACATATCTCGGAGTAGAGCCCCCGTGCCAACCGCAGGGGAGAATGGAGATGAGCATGTTTATGAGGAAAGTGAGGACGAGGAAGTTGAACCACCTCCTCTTCCTCAGGAAGAGAGCCCAGATTGAAAATATGAGGAAAGGAGAGTTATAAACGAAACCTTTCTCAGAAAATAAAGCGCCGAATGGACCATAGGAATTGAGGAAGATCCCACCCCTATTCTCATAGATGGAAGCGTACGTCTTATTAATGGAGTCCATGTATTCTATGCTGAGACCTGTAAGATTTTTGAACGATGCATAGGGAACGTACTTCCACTTCGTCTCAAAATCTCCTTTAATGAAATAGGTCTGAATGAAAGGGAAGTCTACAGGGTAAGTTAACCATCTGACGACTAATGAGAGGAGGAGGACGAGGGTTATTATCTTTAAAGTCTTCCCGTCAAACCTCAAGAAGAGTAGAGGGAGAAAAACCCTCACCAGGTAAAGAGGGCTAGCCAAGCAGAGGAAGAAGAGAGGCAGGGCATACAACACGTTACCAAGCACGTAGAGAAGATACGTGGAGATCATCAACAAGAACTCGAGGATTTGGGAGAAGAAAAACCTCGTGTAGATCACGAAACCAGTAGCAAATCCAAAGGACAGAGAGGAAAAGAAAGCGAACTTCTCCTTCATACCCAGCTTTCTTTGGAGCAAGTAAAAAAAGCAGAGGGAAAGGGAGAAGAAGAAGTAATTCGATAACAACAGCGATTTGTAAGCGAGCACATCATCGTTCAAGGAGAAGCCAAGGGAGGCGAATGGTAACTCAAATATGAAATAGTAGAGCCTCTCGAGGGGGTAGTACTTACCATCCTTCTTCCCCACATCCGCGCTTTCGTTCAAACGTAAGGCTGCAGAAAAGTTCTCATCCAAATAGAAGGTGTGGTTGAAGTACAGGTTCTTCAATTGATAGAAGGCTAACTCACTCCTTTCTTCTGGGAAGATGAACCCGTCCAGTAAGAGAGGATTCACGAAATCGGTCTCGTGATACTTGGTTGGGAGAAAGAAAAGTGTTGACATAGAAAGAAAGAAGAGTAAGATGAGGTAGTGTCGATCTTTCATTAGAGATAAGATTTTCGTGAAGTTTATTAACTTTAAGTGAACAACCTCGAAACATCCAGCCATGATGCCGAGGAAAGCGAAGAAACTCCTAAGAGAAGAAAGGGCGTAATCAGTAAGGAAAAACTTGAGATTAGAGAGGAAAAATTTGGCATTCGTCAGGAAGAGTGATGGGAAAAAAAGTATTGCGGGCAAAGGGTCGTGGAAGAACATAGAAAGTAGCAGGAGGAAGGGGAGGAGAGCTTGAGAGAGGAAACCAAAGCCCCTGTAAGAGTCTCCAAGACCTCTCCTTGGGTGTTTGAGGTAAAGAAAAAGATGATACTTCCCGTTCAAATATTGTTTTTTCAAGAATTCCTTCAGCGAATAATCGTGTTCGTCCCAGAGCTTTATTTGAGGGTCTAGCAACAACTTATAACCCCTCTGGACGAGCCTGTAGCATAAATCGCTGTCCTCTCCTCTCGCCTTGAATCTCTCATCAAATCCTCCTACCTCTTCGAGGGCTATCTTGTAAAAAGCAGAGTTATTCGTAGAAAGGACATTGACATATTTCCTCTTTTCACCGAGCCTGAAACTCCTGTCCCTGTGGACGAATCCCGAGATGAGTCCCTCCTTTCCCCTCTTAAACGAGCCCCCCGCCCCGACGGAATCGCTCTTTTTCAAGCTCCTAAGCAATTCCTTCAGCCAGTTTCTATCCGCAGTATAACCTACGTCCACGAATACGACGATTCTTCCCTTTGCCTTTCGGATCCCAAAATTTCTAGCTTTAGCTATCCCCTCTTCTTTTAAGTGGTAAAGCCTTAATCTTTCGTCTTTGATGCTCCTCAGTTTATGCCTCGTGCCATCATCTGAGGAGTCGACGACGATAACTTCAAAATCCTGGAAATCTTGATTTAGGATCGACTTGACTGTCTTCACTACTTTCTCGCCTTCATTCTTTGAGAGAATTATCACGCTCACTTCCATAGGGCGAGCACCCCCAAGAAAAACAAGGAAGCCCCTGTGATGAGCTCCACGGCGGTTAGGAACATCCCTTTTTGATAGACTAATTCTAGCTCGTGTTCTCCGGCCTCCACGTTCACCGCCATGAAATGGAATTCTGGTTCTCTTCTAAGATAAACTTCCTCTCCATCCAGAAAAGCGTGCCACCTGGGAGAATATCTGAAGGATATCACTACTTCGCCTGCCCTAGAAGTGTTCAATAACCACTTCATCCTGTGGTCTGAAAGTTCTATTAGTTCTGCCTTTGCTCCTTGGATAAAACTTCTAGGAGCATCTGAAAATTCGTATAAGGAGAGGCCGTCTGGGAAGGATAAGATCTGTCTGAAAGAAGAACTGTTCGAAAGGGCTTCTCTCCACTCGTCAGAATAAATAACCACATAGCGGATGTTATGAGAAGTGAATATCTTTTCCAAGTTCTCGAAGAAATCTTCTTCAAAAATGTGCCAATAGGAAACAGACGGCATTCCCGTCTCTATAGGGGTTATGAATAACATACCTCCACCATAATCTTCTCCCAAACTTGCCTCCCAAAACACTCTAGATCGGTTGTCTCTATGTTGAACCAACCACTCGATGATCTTTTGAACACTGTACTTGGGTTTATATCTAAAAATGCCGGTGGTGAGGTCCAAGCCCTGCCAGGAGTAGAAAGTGTCACCAAACCTCTCCACAAAGATGAAGTCTGTTGTATCCGCCCAGAACCTGAGAATGAAGAGTAATGGAAGGGAAAGGGAATAGAGAAGGACGAACAGCACAAAACTTCTCACTTTTTTGTTGGAAAGAGACTTAGAGATGAAAAGAGAAGAGGGGAGGATGAGAAAGGTCCTGACACAAAAGAAGAATCTTCCCCTTCCCACAGCATTTAGGGGGAAAAACACATCAAGTTGTTGAACTAAGCATATTGCTACTGCAAGTTCTGATATTAGGATGGAGGCCTGAACTATCTTCTTAATCGGTCGCTTCTTCACGTAGAAGGGGGAAAGGAAACCAAAAAGTAAGATGGGGATGGAATCAAAGAATATGTCTCTCAAAAAGGCCACCTCAAGTGTCAACAATGGTTTCTGAAGCTTGTTCAAAAGTGAAAGAAGAAAAGGAGAACATCGAGAGTCTAACATAAAGTGAATAACGCTTGGTAGGTAAATGGCACTTGGCAATAGGGAAAGGAGGAGCCATCTTCGCTGAGAGGCTCGTAATAAAAGAGCGTTGAGTATAATGGTGGAAATAAACACCGTCAAGTGGCTCAGCAATGTTAAAGCACACAAGAGGGCCATCTTAGCATGTTCTCCTTTGAGAGCGTAAAGGACGGAGAGTAAAGAGAATCCTAGGGCGAGGTAAGGGCCAGTATCTCCGTGAAAGAAGTATATGTGATTGAATGCGAGAAAGAGGAGCGAGGGAAGAAAAGTGTGTTTTATTTTCAGGTACCTCGCAAGCACATAAAGGGAGATTGAGGGAAACAAAAAGCAAAGGAAGTGTACTATCCTAAAGGAAAACTCAATTCCAAAAAAAGGCCTCAAGAAGTGAGGAAGCAAGAGAAGAAGAGGGGGGTAGAAGGATTCCACCACTTCTTCATAGCCCGCATTGAAATCTTGGTTGTAATAACCCTTAGTTAACGCCAAAGACTTGTGAAGAAAGTAGGCGAAATCTGTTACAAGAGGGATCTTATCCGAGAACATCCCAGAATTCAAAAAGGTGAGGAAAAGAAAAACCATTATAAGTATGGCTATGTCCTCGTCATTTGCCTTTACAAATCCTTTTCTTTCCAAAATTACTAGAAAAGTGGAAAGGAGTAGTAGAATGATGTTAAATGGCCTAGAGAGTAAAACTGTGAGGAAGAGTGTAGTGAGGATCAGAAGCATCATAATCTGACGACCTCCCTTAAGTATACGTGTCCTTTCCCTTTGCAATTTGATTCAAAGACGAAGCCTTCTGCTCTTGAAGAGTAGAAAAAAGAAGAGCATGTTTTGGGCTCGATGAGGAAATCTGACACCTCTTCACCATCCTCGAGAATAGAACGGATGGTGAGAGATATGTATTCCTCACCATCATTACACGCTTTCAGCCAGAATCTACCTTCGACCTTCATCGTGACATTAACCTCACAGAGATTCACGCCTTTTGGGGTAGCACCAAGTAGATTGGTAAATCGCTGTCCGTATATGTAAGTAAACGGAAGGGAAATTAGTAAGATAAGGATAAAGGCATTCTTTTTTCCTAAAAAGAGCGGAAGGATGGAAAGGGTAAATAGGAGTTGAATCTCCCAAAGAGGCATGTAGTGGTAAATAAGTTTGTCAAGAGAGGTCAAAACAGCCAAAGGGTCAACCGGGTTGCCGTCAAAGGGAAAGGCGCTTTGGGAGAAAAGGACATAGTAAAGAGCAAAGTAAGTAAATATTGAGGCTATTATCCTCCACATACTAACAGCTCCTCATTCTTTCATTAAATTATTTAAGGTTCGTGAGGGGAAGGACCTTATGAAGGTCTTTTGCATTAACCCTCCGTCGAGGAATCCGAGGTATGTAAGAGAAGGTAGGTGCATGCAAAGAGAAGCCTCTTGGAGTAACTTGTGGATGCCCCTAACCCTCGCTTACTTAACGTCCATCCTTAGGAGGGAAGGACATGAGGTCGTCCTAAAGGACGCTACAGCAGAAGGAATGAGCTTCAAAGAACTGAGGAAGGAAGTAGAAGAATTCAAGCCTGAAGTGACGATAATCAACACAGCTGTCCCTACAGCCCTGAAAGAGGACTTAAGGACAGCCGAGCTCGTAAAGGAAGTGGACGAAGAGATAAAAACGCTCATGATAGGCATACCATGTGCTCTGCCACTCCTGAGTGAGCAGTTAATAGAGGAAACTGCAGTGGATTTCTGCGTCTACGGCGAGCCGGAAGTAGTCGTGCCTAAATTGTTGAGAAAGCTCGGAAAACCTTGGAAGGTCCCTGGTCTCCTGCTAAAAGGGGGTAGGAGGACGAAGAGACCTTATCTTTTTAACTTGAATGATTTACCCTTTCCAGCATTTCAAGATCTGCCTTTGGAGGCATATAGGCTCCCTTTCTGCAGAGAGAAAGTAGCCATGGTCGAGACGAGTAGAGGTTGTCCCCACGACTGCGTGTTCTGCGTGACGAGGATTTACTACGGAGACAAAGTGAGGTTGAGGGACCCTGAAAAGATATGGAGAGAGATGGTATGGACCTATGAGAACTTCGGGATTTCACAATTCTTCTTCTGGGCGGATAGTTTCACGCTGAACAGGAGGCACGTCATGGAATTATGTGAGATCATAAAGAGGAATAAGGGCAAGATAAAAGATTTGGGGTGGATAGCTAACTCGAGGGTAGACAGCGTGGATGAGAAGACGATAAGAGCAATGAAGGAAGCTGGGTGCTGGTTGCTTGGCTTTGGAGTGGAATCATTGGTTCAACCCGTATTGAACAAGTCAAGGAAAGGGATAAGAATCGAACAGGTCAGGAAGGCCGTGGAGATGTGCAGGAAATACGGAATTCAGAGCGTTGCCCACATCATTTTCGGCCTGCCAGGAGAAAGTGAGGAAACGATAAAAGAGACCATCAGGAAGCTTAAGGAGATAGACCCTGACTACGCGAATTTTTACATCCTCGTCCCCTACCCCGGGACAGAAGTATTTAATGACTACCTTAGTAAGGGATACATCTCCAGCCAGGATTGGAGCAAGTATGAGGCTTTGAATGCTAATATTTCCCTGCCGGGCCTTCCTCCTGAGAAATTAGAGGAACTAAGAAAGAAGGCATTCCTTTCTTTCTATCTTTCTCCGAGAAAACTATTGAAGAATTTTTGGAGGAGGCGAAGGCCTAAGAGGTTGGTGTATTTCCTACTAGACGGCTTCAAATTCCTCAAAGGATGGGTCCTGACTTAAGCGACTTCAATAAAAGCTCTAATATGAATTTAAGATCCAAAGAGAATAAGAGGTTATAGGTATTGTAACATAGACCAACGCAACTACATCCCTTTGGGTTTTGGAGCTCCTCATACCTCTCATAATGTTCGATCTTGAGGTCTTCCCTAAAGAGACACGGAGAGACGCTTCCGTCCGGGAAGATGAACAAGAAATTCCTTCCAGCGAAACACTTTCCTTTAATTTTCAACCTCTCAAAGAATCTCCTTGTGGTCTTCACAAACCTTCTATATTTCCCGAAGATCAAGGGCAACACTCTCCGATAGCTCTCATCTTCCTCAACATTATATCCTGTGTACATAGGTAAGAAATTCACCCTTGCCCCAAACTCCTTCGCAAGTTCTAATACATGGGTGACCTCTTCTTCCTTGGAGTTCCACCTGGAAAGCACGAAATCCACGTCAAACCTCATCCCTTTTTCCTTCAACATTCTCATCCCCTCAACTATCTTTTCGTAGGTCCCTTTTCCCCTGAGAAAGTCGTTCACTTTCCTCCTTCCATCCAAGGAGAGGATTAAAGTATCCAATCTCATTAACTTATCCATGTTTTCCCCTAGTAAAGTTCCGTTAGTCACTAAAGTCGTGTGAAACCCCAGCCCTTTGGCATAATCTATGAGCTCGCCGATGTCTTCCCTAAGCAAGGGTTCCCCTCCAGTGAAGTTCCACACGACTGTGCCCTTCGACCTAAAAAATCTCATCATCTCCTTGATCTCTTCGGTCCCCATCTCCTTTGCTTCCCTCTTCCAAAGTTCGCAATACTTACATCTCAAGTTACACCTAAAAGTGGGAGCATGCCAGACCGAGAAGGGGAAGTCCTTTTTGAGGATAAGAGCAGAAGTCATGCTTTTCAAAAAAGCACTTATTTTCATGAACCTCACATGCATAACTCAAGCCAAAAACGTCTCGCACCATACTTCAGAAAGTATTGATTCGCAGGTATTTCGCTTTCAAATATCCTCCCCTCAACTACATAACCCTCTAATGGAAACGTTGTTGTTCTGTTCTCAAAGAAGGAAAAGAGCGTCACCTTCTGAATATCCCTTGGTAGCTCCACCCTAACCTTGAACTGTGAACACACAGGAACGCCAATCTCCACGCAAGATGGTGTCAAGTTCTCGTACAAAAGTGTAAAATTGGTCGAGAGTCTCAACTTCCTTAGATTTCTAAAGTCCTCCGATCGCTTCCACATGGCAAGAAGTTCGTCTAACCCCGGATTCAAAGATGTCTCTAGTGATCCCAACCTTAGAGTTTGGTTGTTGATCCAGATGAAGAACTCTTTTCTAGAGATTGTCTTGATTTCCTCCATAGTTGTATTCATCTCTATTTGTAAGAGAGTTCTAACGATATCGGAAGTGCTTTCAAATTCTCCAGGACACAAACCGAGCGAACTACTACACCTAATATTTGGCTCTATGAAGAGAGAAAGGGCATAAACTCTAGCGGCAGAGTCTTCAGCTAATGAGTCAGAACTCACAAACACTCGATCGTCTTCAAGAGAAACGTTCACCTCGTTCCTTATGTAAAGAACACCATTAATGCACCCGCTTATGGTCTCTACCAAGCTTTCATTCATTAATTCGTCAAAAAAAGAGGGTCGCTCCTGGACCTTTGGGAGCCAGCCAAGTCTGTTCATGAAGTTGACTAAAAGAAGTAATTCTACAAAAACTGTGGAGAGAAGGAGGAGTCTTCGCATGAAAAAAATAAGAGTTGATTATTTAAAATATTATTGTGATATGTTCTCCTAAATGCTCATGAGGAAGTTGTACTATTTGTCAAGAGTTCTCAGACAACAATGGTACTCAAAAAGAAAGTTAGAAAAGTTGCAAAACAAGGCGCTCAGGGCAATCGTGGAACACGCGTACAGAACTGTCCCGTTCTACAGGAGAGTATTCAGCAAGCTTAAATTGAGGCCGAGTGATGTGCGAAGGAAAGAGGACTTAAAGAAATTGCCTGTGATCAACAAGGAAACCGTACTCAAGTACTACAAAGACTTCATGTCAAGGGCTTTTGGGAATACAAAAGAGATTTATCAAAGAACCAGTTCAGGCTCGAGCGGGACGCCTCTGAAGGTGCCTTTTGATTCCAGGGCGATTGACTACATGGAGGCTGTTTACGCAAGGGACCACTTCGCGGTAGGATACAGGCCGTGGTGGGAGCTTGCCTATTATTGGTATGAGCCATTCAAACCTAAACTCTACGAGAAGTTTGGGCTCATGAGGAAAAGATATATTCCGTGTAACCTGTCTCTAGAACAACAGCTAAAGATTTTGGAGGAAGCGAAACCAAAGGCCATTTACTACTATGCTACATCCATGTACTATCTCGCAAAAAAAGCGGAGGAACTAGGTGTTGAAATAAATCCAAAACTAATCATAACGCATGCTGAGATCTTAACTGAAAAAATGAGAAGGACAATCGAGGATGTCTTTAAAGCGCCTGTTTATGACCAATATGGCTCAACAGAGTTCATAAGAATGGCTTGGGAGTGCAAGGAAAGGATGGGATATCACATAGATGCTGATGCCGTCATCATGGAATTCCTGAAAGATGGAGAGCCCGTTGAGGAAGAAAGGGGTTCTGTAGTGATCACGGGGTTGGTTAACTATTTTTTTCCGTTGATAAGATATGACCAGGGAGATATCGCAGTACCCTCAAACGAGAAGTGCGCTTGTGGTAGAAAGTTTCCAATGATTAAAAAAATAGAGGGAAGAAGGGAATACTTTCTTGGACGTGTATCCCCAAGAGAGTTGTTGGAAGTACTCTTCAAGCAAGACTCTGTCAAAATGTTTTACGTGGAGAAAAAAGAAGGGAAGTTGAATTTTAAAGTGGTTCCCGGAGAGGGTTTTAAAGAGAAAAAGTTGAGGAAAGTTTTGAAATCGCTCTTTAAAAAAAGAATCAGTATAGAAATAGTCAGTGATGTTAAAAAAAGCCCTAGAGGAAAATACAGGGTTTATGACTTCTGAAACTCGAAAACTAGTTTCGGAACGCTCTGTGCCTTGCTTCTCCCAAACAAGCCGTGTATCTTGTTACCAATAACTTCAAAAAATTGGAATAGCCTATCCAGCGGAGAGTCAAACATCAAGCTATCAAGAAAGGTTAAAATATATAAGCTTTATGACGTGATTTGTTCTCATGAAAGTAACCTTAGTTAACACTCCAATTTTCTCGACCAAAACTCCACCATTAGCTTTGGGAATATTAACAGCAGTCTTAAAAAAAGAGGCTATAAATGTCAAATTGCTCGATCTCAACATCAAATATTGTAAGGAAATTATGGAGTTGTTCAATAAAAGAAAGATAAGTTTAGGTAAGCTAAGAAGATTTGGCAAGGAATACGTGCTCAACAGCATCATTATGTTAATGGTGCTCGATAAAAAAGAAGAAGAATATGGAGTTTTCAAGAAGGTTTACAAAAAAATTAAGGATGACTTAGAAGGCTTATTCGGAGAAATGTGTGATGAAATACTTGCTACTTCACCCGATGTAGTTGGTTTTTCAGTCCTCGCTTTCCAATTATCATTCTCCTTGATGTTGGCAAAACTGATCAAGGAAAGACGCCCAAACTGTAAGGTCATCTTGGGAGGGGCTGATATGCTGTTTTCTGGTAACAAGATAATGGAGACGTTTGACTTCGTGGATTTTGTGAGCAAGAATGAAGGCGAAAATATGTTGCCAGCGTTCGTGAGAGCTTTGAAATATGGTAACTATGAAAAAGTGCCCGGCTTATTGTTTAGGAAGAAAGGAAGGATAATTGAAAACCCAAGGAAATTCGTCAAAGATCTGAACAAAGTCCCCTTCCCAAATTATGACGATCTGGATTTGATGCTTTATAATGGGGGAGAGCCCATTTTCTTTATAGAGGGCAGTAGAGGGTGTCTCTACCGATGTGCCTTTTGTAGCCATCCCTTCGTGAGCCCAAAATTCAGGCACAAAAGCGCAAAAAGAGTTGTCGATGAGATGGAGTATTTACAAAGGAGGTACGGAGCAAATTACTTTTTCTTTTCAGATTCTTCCATTAATTTTGACAAGGGATTCCTAAGAGAGTTGGCGGAAGAGCTGATTAAGAGAGACCTCAAAGTAAGGTGGTGCGCAACAGCAAAACCACTCGGAATTGATGAAGAGTTGGCTAAGTTGCTAAGAAAATCGAATTGTACGAGTCTCCAATTTGGTGTGGAAACAGGAAGTGACAGGGTCATGAAAGACATGAACAAAGGAACCACAGTCAAAATCGCAGAAAAGACGCTCAGGACGGTACACAAAGCGGGCATTGTAGTTGGTATTTACTTAATAGTTAGTTTCCCAACGGAGAGATTGATAGACCTTCTGAAAACCTTTCTCTTCGTGCTCAGGAACAGGAAGTTCATATATCTCACTTCGGTTGCGTATTTTCAGTTAGTGATGTTCTCGCCTGTGTACAACAATCCAACTAAATATGGGATTAAAAAGGTGGAGAGATTGTGTCCTTACCAAAGAAACGTTTTTGATGACTTTTTTTTCGTAAAGGGACATGAAGCCAGAAATGAATTAATCCCGAAAAGGGCGTTGAGAAAGCTTTTTGAGCTCTTATCAAACGTGATACTAACCAGCTGGACTAAGAAGAAAGGAGTAGACGTAAAATCGTACTACTAATGAAAATCTTAGTTACTGGTGGCACAGGGTTCGTGGGGAAGGAACTAGTTAAACTTTTAACTAAAAAGCATGAGGTGCGATGCCTCGTGAGGAGAAAAAGAGTAAAAAACGCAGAAAATTGGGTCGGAGATCTCACGGATAAGGAGAGTTTGAAAGGCATATGTGAAGGGATAAGGGTTGTCATACATTTGGCAACCGTGGGAGAAGTAAATGCTGTGTCCAAAAGGCATTATGAGAAATGTCTCAAAACAAATGTTCAGGGCCTGAAAAATTTGCTCAGAGAATGTGAGGGAGTTGAAAGGATAATCATGTTGAGTAGTTTAATCGTCAAAAAACCCTACCATTCAGCCTATGGAGATACGAAGAAAATGGCTGAAGAAGTGTTAACTTCCTCCAGTCTTCCTCACACTATAATCAGAGTTCCACTGATTTGCGATTGGAAAGAGCCAAAGGGGGAATTCAAAAGAATAGTCAAAATGGTGAAAAGAGGTTACATCTTCATGCTCGACCATGGAAGGTATTCAATAGATTTCGTGTCTAGGAACAAGGTCGTTGAGGAAATCCTAAAAGAGGTCGAGACGAGTTCGAAGTGTAAAAGAAAAGTGATTGAGATAGTGGGAAAGAGCTTAAATTTCAATGAATTTGTCGAAAGGGTAATGGAAAAGTATGAGAAGAAAAAGGTAAAGCGCATTAAACTACCATTCGTTTTGGCGTCCCCTTTCATCTTCCTAGCCGACTTGTTTGCGAGATTCTTTGGGTTCGTCCCTCCAATTTCTTTTGGGAGAGCTAAATATCTGCATGAGCAGGACAAGAATGCGCCGGCCGGGATTTGAACCCGGGTCGCCACCGTGGCAGGGTGGTGTCCTACCAGACTAGACTACCGGCGCATGAGAAGGAAGAGGAAATGTCAACATTTTAAACCTTTACTTCTCTGCTACCCAAAACGTGTAACAGAAGGGCCAGATCAACTCGTAAACGAGTTCGTGTTTAAATCTGTTCCTCGATTTGTCTAAGAGGTTCAGGGGGATCACTTTCAGCCTCTTGAACCCCGCCCGCTTGAGGAGGTTTCTCATCTCGAAAGGATTGAAGAAATGAAAGAAGAGGGGTTTATCGACTTCTATGTCCATTAATTTTCTCACCCGCATGACGCAATCGCTCCTCCACTTGAAGGGATAAAATCTGGAGTGAAATGAAGTGAAGAACAATCCTCCCTCCACGAGGCTATCGTGAGCTACCTTCACGATTCTCTCTCTGATGACTCTCTCCTCTACATGTTCAAGTGAGTTCTCCATCAAGAGGACGTAGTCGAACGTCTCGGGGGAACTGAAGTCCCTCGCATCCATCTTCACGAACCTAACTTTCAATCCCTCAACCCTTGCTTTTCTCCTGCCCGCTTTGATCATCTCCTCGCTGTTATCCACTACAGTCACATCAAAACCTCTTTCAGCGAGATAGAGTGCTACCCTTCCGGCTCCACCACATAAATCCAGCACCTTCCCCTTCTTTCTCATAAAACGTTTGAGGAGTTCTTTCTCCGCTGGGAGTGGACCATGGGTCAGATAATACGAAATCACCTTCTTGTCAGAGAAGAATTCCTCCACTACCCCCATAAAAAGGAAGGAAGTGGATTATTTAAATGATTGGCGAAAAAATTCTCCATGCGTGTGGCCCTAGCAAATTTCCCTTTCGAAAGACCGGTAGTGAGAAGATACAGATGCGAGGTATTCACAAAAGCTTACTTGTTCCCACCCATGCCCCTCCTATATCTGGCCTCTGTGGCGAGGAAGGAGCACGATGTGTTCTTCCTCGATTGTGTGGCGGAAAAAGTAGGAGAAGAAGAACTTTTTAAGGAACTTTCGGAGTTCGAACCGGATATACTCATTTTCCTGTCGGGGTTTGAGAGCTTGAAATACGAAATAGGGCTAGCAAGGAGAATAAAGAGGGAAATCGGGTGTAAGGTGGGATGTG
>Ga0180300_10000344_pt1 | contig 19878 bp, 18 predicted proteins | sample GuaBasSediGuay15_FD_121798 | JGI IMG/M metagenome (GOLD analysis project Ga0180300, IMG submission 121798) | Subseafloor sediment microbial communities from Guaymas Basin, Gulf of California, Mexico - Guay15, Core 4569-2, 21-24 cm | ecosystem: Environmental > Aquatic > Marine > Hydrothermal...
AGTTCCGCCACTCTCGCTGGTGACCCGCGTGGGACTCGAACCCACGACCCCCTGATTAAAAGTCAGGTGCTCTACCTGCTGAGCTAGCGGGTCCTACACGGCGGGCCACCGCGGACGCGCCGCGAATATTCTATCAGAAAAACCACAGGTTTTCAAGTACCCGGGAGTTTCCACGAGTCTCAAGCAAAGAATCCGAGTGAGAAACTTCTTGAATTATACACCTTCTTCTCGAGCGAGCCCTCGAGTGAACTTAACCCTCTTCCTCTTTCTCCCCATGATCGCCACCATTGGCCTATCGCAAGGAACATCAGTACATATTTTGCTTGCGTGTACTCCTTTCCGAAGATGGAGAGGATCTGTTCAGGGAAGGCAAGCATCCAAATGGCGAGAGGCAGTGTGAGTGATACTATCCACCTGGTGATGTCAGCATACATTTTTGCAAGGGTTTCCCTGTCACCTGTGTGGTAGAGTTCAGAGATTATTGCAGCGAATATAGAGCTAAAGGTTGTGAAGAAGAATACGGACAGTTGTGCAACAGTGTCTGAAATTGTGTACATACCAGCACTTTTGGAGTCCAGGTATATTCCAGGGATTAAGCGATTAACCTGTCCCATGGGGAAGTAAGTGAAGCTCACAAAAAGCATGTTTGAGGAATATCCCACTGTGTATTCCCCCAGAAATCTTATAGCTCCTGTCTCATATCAAAGATCGAGAACATAACTCCCACATTTGCGATGGTGAGACCGAGGGAGTAAAGCCCATATTTGTCTGCTCCGAAAAACGAGCGAGGACGGTTTGAAGGGAAAATCCAAGGGCGTATCCGAGTATTCTGCTTGTGAAGACAAGCCCGGCTTGCTTTGTGGCTGTTCTCATGTATATGCTGTACTCGTCCTCCAACTTCTCCAGCACCCCCGGGTATTCTCTTTGCAACCTTTTTCATGATGACATGCACGGATTAGTGCTATAGGGAAAAAGCTTCCAAAAGCACCATCAAGAATTCTTGTTCGAGTGCTTTTTGAGCTCGTATACATCTTAGAAATAGACTTATGCGCTTGCAATCGTGCATTTTTTATGCTGTTTTATGCTATTATTAATTATGGTGAATCATTAACGAACAATATTGAAAAATGCTTAATGTAGTCTCCGTTGGAAGCATTCGAGTCTTCTCTTTTGGAATCGATGTCTTTTTTAGTTCCACAGGTGTGAACATACGTGCAGAGTTGTGCTTGGAGCCCTTCCGTAGCGACCAATGGGCAGCCTGGATAAAATCAAAGAGGAAGCCGAAAATGAAAGAGAAAAGAGGAGATGGTTCATGGACGGGCCATCAATTTGACAGAAGAAGATGAGGATTTCTTTGATCAAAAAAGGCTGAGATTTTCGGCAAGTCAAGATCCTATTTAGAAAATGTCCGTCGGGAGGAGGTGGAAAATGAGCAAAACAGTAATAGTTAGTGATCTTCATATAGGCGATATGTCCGAAGCTGATGATTTCTACACCTCTGGAAATTTCGAGCATTTCATGGAATTTTTGAAGTGGATCGAAGAAAACCGGCGCCACACCTTCCAGTAACGAATATCGAGGCGATTTTTCGGAGTATGAAAAAGGTGCCCACGAGCTGGGAGATCGGCTCTTAGGAACCTCCCATGAAAGTTCTCGGGTATTTGTGATTCTCGGACATACACATAAACCTTCTCTCAGAGAGTTGAACAACAGGATTGTTTATGCGAACGCAGGTTCATGGGTGAAAAGGCCAGCCACATTTTGTTTATTCGATTCATCGACGGATTCCATTTTCCTGTATGAATGGAGCAACGGGAAATCAGTAGAGCTCGATCGATTATCGTAGAATCCAGACTGACGTCTAATCCGATAAAAGGCTGAAAAGGCAAGGTAGGATTTTGGGTAAAAGGGTAGCTTATGTTGCGCTTTTCCAATAAAGCCACGTTTGGCGGTGTGCAATCAAGTTGACGGAATCGTGGTTCAAGAGAAATTCTGCAAAAAAGTCATCGTTTTTGGTACAAAGCGCGCATTGCGAAAATTGCAGATACTATTTTGTAAGGGGGGGTAACATGTCAAGACTCAGGACGGCAGATTTCTATTATGGGTGTGTTCTCTCAATGCTGTTCAACAATGGGGACGGTGGGATTGTTCCAATCTTGGTAAAAAGTAGTGAAGAGAGGCGCGTATACAATTTCTCAACTGATGAAGGCGACGTTGTGTTATTTATCAAGTACAGATCTAACTGCAATAAGACCAAAAAGCAAGACTATAAGAGCTGGGCATTTACATTGACTGATGATGATGTGAAGAAAATCAAAGAGTACACGAATATGGAGAATAAGGCTTTGCGTCTTGCACTTGTATTAGGAATGGCGAATTTGCACGAGAGTGAGCTTGCTATTCTCTATCCAGAGGAAGTTGATGTCTTAATTGAGTCATGCAAGGGTCATTTCACCATCACCAGGCAGAAGAAAGAGAGAGCGTTCAGAATAATCATGAAAGGTTCGCGGAAAAACTCTTTGAGGATTCCTACCAATAGGAAATTGTTTTGAGCAGAGGCATCAACTTTAAAGAGTTTTGAAGTTGTTGACCTTTCGCTCAGTTGATGCTCGCTCTCCTTCTTGTTCGCATCCACAAACGATCCCCGTGAAGATTTGCCGTCGTGGTTCAGTTTCGCTTTTCGCCACATCCCTGTGGCTTCAGAGTCGTTTTGTCTGAACGCTCTTCCGCACTCACAAGTCTCGTTCAGGGTCAACTTTATGATTGTGTTTGCGGTTTCCCCTCAAACGGCCGGTTCATCCTTTTCCGATTCGTTGAGTTGACGCCCTTGGAAATTGCCTTGAGTAAAGTGTGAAAATCCTTTGCGATTTTTCAAGCTTTTTAGGCAGAGTGTATGTTTTAACACCCAAACCCGTGGAGGTGAAATTCGAGTCTTCACAAACGTCCTATTTGAGGTTTCCGCAAATCTGCACCTCTCAGATTTGAGGCAAAACCAGGAGGCAGGGATATTGGTGCATTGGAAGCTATGGCGAATATATTTCTTCTTTTGGATTCTCGACCAATGAAAGAACAACCCCGCCCGAAGGCGGGACGAAAGAATAAGGTATGGATTCGATATCGTTCTGCACCTTTCGAAGCTTACGGTTGTTAACACTAATTCCCCATTAAAGCTTTGACTGAACTTACTGGATCATCCAAAGGTATGTCAACCATGTGCCAAATGGGCTGATTTGTAGTTATTCCCACTGGTGTTCTGTACACGAGTTCGTTCTTTGGAGAGATGATCATAATCATTTCTGGGGCAAGTGGTGGCGATAGTTTTTCATCACAGGAATCGCTTCTTCCATGTTAAGAACCACTACTTGTACCCCTTCGATCTCCTCCAGTTGCTTGGAAAGTTCCTCTTCAAAGTAAGGTTACTGGGTTGCTCCTATAATCTGTTAACTGGATGTCTGGGATCGTCAGCTCTTTTCCAAGTATCGGTACGAGTATCCTCGTCAGCCCGAAATAAGCCACGGAGTCGCTCTCGGTGTTCCATTTGTGCTTCACAAATGGATATGAAGATACTTACCTGTTATTGAAGGGAATAATGAGAGAGAAAGATCTTAAAGAAATATCTCAGTACTTCGAAGTGAAAGAAGGAAGAATTGTAATAAGGAATCAGAGAAAATAAGTTCCCTCCTTATGTTGGAGTTATTAAGAACCCTAACACGATGTCGACAAAATTTGAAAGGGTGAACAAAGAACCGAAGAGGCATAGCAGGGTAATAGGAGCGTTTCCGGGGGAAGAATCATCGTGTCACGTACCCTTTACATGATGAGCTATCTCAATCCGATGTTGAACTACCTAAAGGAGTGCAACATCCTGTTTGAGAGACTGAAAGAAGTGGGCATCAGGGGGCTTATTATCCCTGATCTACCTTTGAGGGAAGTAGAAAGCTCGGTTCTGATATCTCCAAAAAGAGGCAAGTAAAGCAGCTTTGGGAAATGGTCGACGGTGTGATAGTTGGGAGTGCACTCGTCAGGGCAATCGAAAAAAAGGACTCGAAAAGGTTAGAAAAGCGGTGAAAGAGCTCATAACGTGAAAGCCGAATAGAAGATGTATCGATTTCCATCCCCGTTTAAGAAGCGTGTTTTTGTGGCCGCATTCTTTACGAATTTGCAAACCGAATGTAACGCCTTTGGGTTAGCATTTGAACAAACGTGCAGCACAAATGTGCAAGGAGAGATAAGGATGTCAGGAAAACGGCTAAGGTTGAGTAGAATTTTCGGAGGTGATGGCAGAACTGTTATCGTGGCGCTCGATCACGGGCAGTTCCAAGGACCGATATCGGGTATCTTCGATCTACCTTCTACCATAGAGAAGATCATCTCCGGCGGTCCCGATGCGCTTATATTGAACCCTGGAATCGTTGCAAAGCATGCCGATCTCCTCGCTGGGAAAACCTCGGTGATAGTACGAATCACTGGTGCATCGACAAGCTATAGCCCTTCCTTTGACTACCACAGACTCACGACTTCTGTCGAGTATGCCCTATCAATGGGAGCGGACGCGGTTATCGTGATGGGGTTCATCGGTGGGCCTGGCGAAAGCAGCTCCCTCGAGTTGATAGGCCACACTGCCGAAGTCTGTGACAAACATGGGCTGCCGCTGATAGTTGAAATGCTCCCACAAGATCCCGAACACTCTGCGGATCCTAAGTATATCTCAATTGGCGCGAGGGCCGCATACGAGCTCGGTGCCGATGTGTTGAAGATTTACTACACCGGAAAAGATTCCCTCTCCAAGATAGTTGATTCGGTTGCGATTCGCGTGGTGATCGCCGGGGGGCCGAAAGACAAAGACGCGTTCGCTATGGCACGCGAGGCAATCCAGCTCGGGGCGAGGGGCGTCGCTTTCGGTCGAAACGTCTTTCAAGCGGAAGATCCGGAAAGATGTGTAAAAGAGCTCGTGAAGATAGTACATGAACGGTGTGCCGGTGCGTGAAACAGGGGGCTTATGGTGTGGATTTGAATGAACTCGCGTATCGCGCTGCGCGGCTTTACTATCTCGAGGGTCTAACCCAACAACAAATCGCCAGTCAGCTTGGCATATCCAGGTCGAAGGTGTCGAGACTTCTCGCCTACGCACGGGAAGTCGGTATGGTCGAGATAAAACTAAAGGCCCCGGGCATCAGAAGTGAAAGATTCTTGTCGGACTTTCTGAAGGAGCGGCTGGGATTGAAGGAGGTGGTGGTAGCGGAAGCAACCGAAAGAGACGAAGAGCATATACTGGAAAAGATCGCGAAGGCTGGTTCCGAGTATATATCGAAGGTGTTGAAAAATGGCCAAATCGTGGGATGGGGATGGGGGAGAACGATGTATAAAACGGTGCATGCATTGAGAAACGATGGAGAGCCCCACTTTTCAAGTATTTTTATCCCGCTTATCGGGGGAGCCGGGCAGTCGGCAAGGCATTATCAGGTAAACTCCCTCGTTGAAAGAGCCGCCGAGATCTTCAAAGCCCAAGTGATGTACCTCAACGCCCCGGCGTTTTTTGCGGACAAGAACACACTTGAACTGTTTTTGAAAGAAAAACAGGTCTCGAACGTTTTGGAAATGTGGAAGAAGCTCGATATAGCTATCTTTGGGCTTGGCAAACCTGTTTACGACTCTGAAATCATCAGATCCGAGATCGATAGCTCTATAATAATGGACCTCCTCAGAGAAAAGGCCGTCGGAGATATACTGGCGCGTTTCTTTAACCCAAGTGGAAAAATCTGTAGCTCCACCTTAAACGAACTCATCTTCGGCATCGGCATGGACGATCTCTTAAAGGTACCCACGAGGATATGCCTGTGTGGCGGTGAAAAAAAGGTGGACGGCATAATCACGGCTTCTAAGGAGGGGTATTTAAACGTTCTCGTCATAGACTCTATAACAGCGAATACTGTTCTTAACAGGCTGAAAGGAGAGTAAAAGGGAATGAAGGCACTTTTTTACTTAGGGCCCAGGAAGCTTGAACTCAAGGAGGTAGAGGAACCTAAGGACAAAGATAGGGTGATCGTTAAAGTTTTGGAAGCTGGCGTATGTGGAACCGATATCAAAACGTTTTTACGTGGTCATCATCTCTTTAAACCACCAACGATATTGGGGCATGAATGTTATGGCGTCATCGTTGAAAAGCCCTCCTTCTTAGAAGATGTAAAGATTGGTGATCATGTTGTAGTTGCACCGTACGCCGAATGTAGCGTTTGTGAAAAGTGTAGAAGTGGATTTCCGGAGTTGTGTGAGAAGAAGACGTATATTTCGAGTGGATGTTTCGCGCAGTACATAACGATCTCTGTTCAACACAGCTTAAGAGGGCTCTTCAAGGTAAAAGAACCGGGAAGACAAATAGTGTTGGCTGAACCTCTCGCCTGTGTGATCGGTACGATCAGAAAGTTCCCAAATGGCAAGCATATATTGATAGTTGGTGGAGGGGTCATGGGAGCGCTCTTTGCCATTTATCTGAGCACTAAGGGAGTGCATGTCGAAATTGTGGAACCGTTTGAATGGCGGATGGCTTTCTTAAGGGATCTGGGATTTCACGTCGTAAAACCCGGCTCCTTGGAAGAAGGTAATTACGACACGATCGTGATCGCCGTGACCATAGACGAACCTTTTCAGTACCTGGACGCGCTGCGCGACGGAGGGCGCTTGATTCTGTTCGGCGGCTATCCAAAAGACAGACGGCTTACGTTAGACCCGTACCACCTGCATTATCGGGAGGTGACCATCAGCGGGAGCTTCGGTTACAGCTTGCCCGATTTCGCCGAAGCACTTGAGGAACTTGGGAAGGAGAAAGAGTTGTACGCGAAGCTCGTGACCCATAATTACTCGCTTTTCGAATACGACAAGGCATTCGAGAGGGCTTTGAATAAAGAATGCATGAAAGTCTCACTTGGGATGTGGGAGAGTGAAGAAACGGGAGCACCGTGAAACCGTCGTTGCCTATGTATGCCTTGCACCCGCGCTGATACTCGCTGTTGTCTTCATGATAGTTCCCATGATCATGGTGTTTTACATCAGCTTTTCCAACTGGGACTTCGTAAATCCCGTTAAAAATTTTGTTGGGCTTAAGAACTACGTTTACATCTTCAGCGACGAGAAGTTTCTCAAGTCGATAAGAAACACCCTTTACTTCGCTGGCGTGAAGATACCACTCGATCTGGTAATTTCTTTATTCGTCGCGGTCCTGCTTGACAAGAAAATCAGGATGAAGAAGTTCTACAGGGTATCGTACTTCGCACCTGTGGTCACACCCATGGTCGCGGTGGCGCTTATATGGATCTGGCTCTTCGACCCGACGTTCGGCCCATTTAATCAGATACTCTCATTCGTGGGGCTGAAACCTTTGAAATGGCTTTACGATCCGAACTGGGCGATGCCGTCGGTGATCTTGTTTTCACTTTGGAAGGGACTCGGTTACGATATTATCATCTTCCTCGCAGGTCTTCAGTCTATACCGACCCATTTAATAGAGGCGGCGTATATTGATGGAGCTAACTCGAGGCAGGCGTTTTTCAAAGTCACGCTTCCCCTTCTTTCCCCAATCGTCTATTTCGTTGTGCTTATGGGCATTATAAACTCCTTTAAAGTTTTTACCCAAATATCTGTCATGACGCCGAGAGGTGGGCCGCTGTACAGTACTGGTGTTATGGTGTTCTACATATACCAGCAGGCGTTCGAAAATTACAGGATGGGAAGAGCTTCCGCGGCGTCACTCGTGTTGTTCTGTATGGTTATCGCCTTAACCCAGATTCAAAAGAGGCTCGGAAGGAAATCCGTTGAGTATTCATAAGCGAGGTGATGGAGGCGAGGAAGTCGGTTAAGAAATCGTGGTACGTGCATTTACTGCTTTTCACAGGCACCGTGCTCATGATTTTTCCCTTTATCTGGATGTTTCTATCTGCTTTTAAAACGGATCTGGACGTTTTTTCCTACCCACCAAAGTGGTTACCATCAACCTGGACTCTTGAAAATTTCCCCAGGGTTCTCGAAATGGTACCGTTCGTGAGATATTATTTGAACAGCATCGTAGTGACTTCCTCGATAACGTTCGGACAGGTTTTCCTGTCAATATTAGCGGCTTACGCCTTAGCAAGACTCCACTTTCCGGGTAAGACCGCTGTAACGATTCTTCTACTGTCGACGATGATCATGCCTTTCCAGGTTACCTTAGTGCCGATGTTCATGATCGTGTATAAATTCGGCTGGATCGATACTTATCAGGGATTGATAGTACCCTTTTTGTTCAGTGGATTCTCCATTTTCTTCCTAAGACAGTTTTTTGTAACGATTCCCAAAGATCTCGAAGACGCCGCAAAGATAGATGGCTGCGGTTACTTCGGCATACTCTTCAATGTCATCATGCCCAATTCCAAAGCCCCCATTGGAACGATCTCACTTTTTGTATTCTTGACGCATTGGAGGAGCTACCTATGGCCGCTCGTTGTCACCAACTCTCCAGAAATGCGAACCCTGCCGGTAGGGCTCAAATACTTCGTGGAAGAGGGTGGCACCCAGTACAACCTGATGATGGCGGCATCGCTCATGGCGATCATTCCAGTGCTCATCGTGTATATAGTGGCGGAAAGGCACTTGGTTAAATCCACAACGTTAACCGGTTTGAAATTCTAAACCCTAAGTGAGGAGGTGTTTTGCTGTGAAGAGGTTTCTTTTAGTGGCGTTGGTGGTGTTTCTCACGATCACGGCGCTTTCTGTGGAGATCGTGTTTTGGTACCCCTTGAGCGGATCGAAGGGGCAGGTTTTTAAGGAGCTCGTCGCCAGATTCGAAAAGGTGTATCCGGATGTGAAAGTGAAACTCGTTTATACGGGTAAGTACAGTGACACCGCGCAGAAGGTTGTATCCGCTTTGGCGACCAAGAGCTTGCCCAATGGTGGTATTATCCCTGCCGGGCCTATCTTCACAGGTGCTTACGGAAACTACAAGATTCTGGAGTACATCGAAAGCGATTCCGAATTTAACATGAGTGACTTCTATGAGGTTGGGTGGGACTACGCTAAGTACAAGGGCAAGATATGTGCCATACCTTACAACATAAGCACCCCGGTTCTTATATACAACAAAGAACTCATGGCTGAAGCCGGGCTCGACCCCAGCAAACCGCCGGAGACATGGGCCGAATTGCTGGAATACGCCAAAAAGATAACGAAGGATTTGAACGACGACGGCGAGCCCGATGTGTGGGGGTTGAACATCAAAGACACCCCTTGGATTTTCAAGGCGATGCTCTTTCAAAACGATTGTGGGATTATAGATTCAAATACTCTCACCCCTCTCTTTGACGGTCCAAAGGGTGTGGAAGCGGCTACTTTCTGGAAGAAGTTAGTCGATGAAAAAGCCATGCCGGTTGGGATGCACAATCTGGCTGATAAACAGTTCATGTCCGGGACGCTCGGTTTTTACATGGGAAGCTCTTCAAGGATAGGAAAATGGAGTGGAAAGCTACCCTTCGAAGTCGGTGTCGCGTTCCTCCCGAAGATGGTTAAGAGGGCTATACCGATAGGCGGCGCTGTTCTCGTCTTGTTCCCACACAGCAAGGCGGAAGACGATGCCGTGTGGAAGCTCATAAAATGGCTTGTATCGCCCGAGAACCTCGGAGAATTCTGCATAATGACTGGCTATATCCCCATAAGGAAGTCCGTCCTCGAGGTGCCGAAGGTCAGAAAATTCATGGAAGAAAACCCCAATTACAGGGTTGCGTTTGAACAGATGAAATATGGAAGGGCATACTGGCATTTCGAACAGATGGGTACGATGGACGCACTTTTGTACGAATACCTTGACAAGATCGAAAGGGGTGTGTTAACCCCCGAAGAGGCGATGAAAGAGGCGGCTGAGAAGCTTAGGAAGGAGATAGAGAGTTAATGGACTTTAAGCTCTCCTTCTCAACCGCGGCTCTATTCCCAAGAAATAGCGTTGAATCTCTAAAGCTTGTAGAAGAAGCCGGATTCCATTATGCGGAGTTGATGCCTCAATGTTTGGAAGAGACAAAGCCACGTTTTGCGAAAGAGATAAAAACCCATGTAAAATTAAAAATTGCTTCTGTACATTTCCCGCTCGTTTTTCAACCGGTGTTTTACAACCCCTATCCCGGGATGATGAAGGAGGCGAAAAACCTAATAGATGATGTTACCGCACTGGCAGGTGACTTGGCGGCGGAGATCATCGTTATCCATCCACCTTACTTCGCCGACGAGGTCGTTGAAAGCCTTTTTTACACCCCGGTCATGGACAACATGAGGTATCTATGTGAAAAAGCCAGCAGAAACGGTGTGAAGGTCGCTCTCGAGAATTCACCAAAAGGTGGCCGCACAGTGGAAGAGATGCTCCAGATGATACACGCTGTGGGTCATGAGAATATCTTTCCGATGCTGGATACCACAGAAGCAGTTGAATCTGGCCAAGATCCCGTAGATATGCTAAAAAGACTGGACGTAATTCATATACACGCCAGTGGCCACAAGGGAAAGGTCAAACACATTCCCCCAGGTGAAGACGAATTCGACTGGATGAAGATCATCTTGGTCTTGTGTGAAAAGCATTTCTCCGGATTTTTTACCGTGGAACCGTCTTACAGGTATTTTTTGGAAAAACCGGTGGAGAAAATGAAAAACGTGCTGAAGTTTTTGAGTGGTTTGTGACAAGGGAAAGGGAATAGCTGTGAAAGCCGGGATTATAGTGAACGCATCGGCCGGTAAGTTCGGATATATAAAGAAAGTGATATCGAGGCTTAAAGAAGTCTTTGAAGAGATAGTCACCGGCTCCGGCAGGTTCGGTGGAGATTTTTTAGAAGATGTCGAAACGATAGACGTTGCTTTCAACGATTTTAAAAACGCGATCGGAAGTTTGACGGTCGAACTTTCAAAGCGCTCAGACGTTATAGTCAGTGTTGGTGGAGATGGCACCGCAAATCTTGTAGCGGCGACAATCATTGATGAGGGGTTGGACATTCCCTTAATGGGTATAGCTGGGGGGACCGCAAACGTCGGCCCCCTCATACGTTTTTCTTTTGAAACTGTGGAGAAGCCTTCACATGTTGAGTTTATAGATTGTTTGAAAGTTTGGAAGGACGAGGAACATGTGGGATACGCTTTCGTGGACGCGGTTTTTGGGGACACCTTTTTGGGAACTTTGAATGGAGGGATGGTCAATCTCAGCGTTGAAGATTTCCTCAAATCGGGGAAGAAAGTTCCAAAGAAGCCACGCGATGATGTTGTCAAAAAGCTCGAGGTTTTGAAGAACGGAAAGGAAGTCCCCTTGAGATCGAGAAGAGTTGCCCAGGTTGTGGCGTCTCCCTTAAACTCATCGACTTTTTACATAGGAAAAGCGGCGACTGGGATCCTTTCATGGGCTTCCTTCCTTGAATCGAGAGGGATTTTAGTCCTGTCGAGCAGGGTTATCGTGGATTCGCATGTTAGTGAATCGGACCTGAACGAACCTGTGCTCGTTGAACAGATCCTGTTTGGAGAAGAGACGATTGAAATAAAGGGTTTTGATAGGAGCGTTTATCTTGTACTCGACGGTAACCCGGTGTGCGAGTGTGATCGTCCAATAAAACTGGAAGGACTAAGAAATTGTGTAAAGGTTGTAACAAAGGGACAGAGCTGTGACTGGCCAGTGGGGTGGAAAACATGAAGGTGGAAAGGGAAAAGTTACTCGAGTTTACAGCCAACGTGATGAAGAAGATGGGTTGTAATGATGGGAGTGCAAAAGCCGTTGCTGAGGTGCTCGTCGAAGCTGATATGAGAGGGATATCGTCGCACGGAGTGGCGCGGCTAAAGCGCTACATCAACCACATAAACGAAGGAATCATCGATCCACGTGGCGAACCCACGGTGGTTTTTGAAACACCGCTTTCCTTGGTCGTTGACGGAAACAACGGGGTTGGACAGTACGTTGCCAAAGTTTCCATGGGAAAGGTCATAGAAAAAGCAAGGACGTGTGGCATAGGCATGGCAAGCGTTCGCAACTCAAACCATTATGGAATAGCAGGATATTACGCTGAAATGGCTGTAAAGAACGGGTTGGTCGGGATATCGCTTACAAATACAGCTCCGATGGTAGTTCCCACGTTTTCAAAGAGAGCTCTTTTAGGGACAAACCCGATCGCCTTTGCGTTCCCCATCTGTGGGAGGCATCCCATACTCATAGACATGTCTACAAGTGTTGTAGCAAGGGGAAAGCTGGAAGTGTACTCCAGATTAAGGAAAGAGATACCGAAGGGCTGGGCAGTAGATGAAACAGGTCATACGACTTCGAATCCTGAAAGGGTCCTCACGAATTTGAAAGAAAGAAGGGGAGGCGGACTTCTTCCCCTCGGTGGCGAGAGTGAGGCGTTCGGAGGTCACAAAGGTTACGGATTGGCACTCTTGGTTGAACTTTTATGCTCCGGATTATCACTCGGCGCATTCAGCTATGATACTTACACGGGCAAGGGCAAAGTAACGCACTTCTTTGCCGCGTTCGATTTATCTCTTTTCGGCGATCCGGAACAGATAAAAGCCTACGTCATCGAATTAACAAACGTTTTGGAAAGTGCCGAAAAGGCGATCGGCGAGGATAGAATCTACATACACGGGGAAAAGGAGTACGAAAGACGCGAAGAATCGCTCAGAAATGGTGTAGTAGAGATCGATGTGCCAACCTACCAGGAGCTGGAGAAGATCGCCGAAGATCTTCGCGTTCCCTGGTAGAAAGGGGAGATGAAAGGCATGGACGTGCTTCTGCGAGCCCTTGAGGCCTTCGCGGTAGGCGATGCCATGGGCATGCCCACCGAGTTTATGACCCTGGAGATGATACACAACAGGTTCGGGCTGATAGATCATCTGATAGATCCTTCTTGTTCCTTTATTCACAAAAATCTCAAGAAAGGGCAAATAACGGACGATACCGAGCAGGTGCTTTATTTGATTGAAACGTTTTACAAAAAAGGATCCATTACCATCGGGGCTGTTGTCGAAGCACTCTGCCGATGGATCGAAGAAACCCAGGCGGAAGAAAAAGGATACGTAGGGCCAAATACCTCAAAGGCACTGAAGAAGATACGAGCAGGTGAAAATCCTGAAGAAGCTGGCAAGGATGGTACAACGTGTGGGGCGGCGATGAGAGTCCTGGCACCGGTCCTTTGCGTAGGTGACGATGAAGAGAAGCTCAAAGAGGCTGTATGGGTGTGTTCTATCCCCACTCACAACACGAACTTAGCCTTGGAAGCGGCGATGAGTCTGGGCTTTGGGTTCTATGTTGCCGTCGCCGGTGCTTCGTTCAGGGAGATAATCAACTCGATACTCGAAGGAGCAAGGGTGGGCAAGGAAATGTCAAATGTCAGGTTCGCTGGAGCTTCCACGGGAACAAGGATAAGGTATGCCTTAGATGAAATAAGCAACTCTCGATCCGTTGAGGAAGCCATGTCTTTCGTGTATAATGTTATCGGAACTAATATGGAGTCCAACGAGGTTGTACCCGCTGCAGTATCAATCTTTGCCTATGCGAAAGGCGATGTGTGGCTCGCCATACGCATGGGGGCTTCCATAGGCGGTGATACCGACACCATAGCCGCGATCGCTGGTGCGCTTTCCTGCCTCTACAACCGTGGACACAATATCCCCGATGAAATCCTCGAAGAAGTGATCTCTGTCAACGGATTGGACCTTAGGGGATTCGCCAAGATGGCGTGGAAAATGCGGGGAGAAAAGTTATGATCGCGATCTTTTTAGCAACGATCAATGTGGGTGTTGCGTACGGTGTGTTCAACTTAAGATTGATACAATATCTTTCCGGCCAGTTCGGCTCGCGCTCTACACCCAGCGGGCTTATCTTTTTGGGGTTATTCTTGACGGTCTTCCTCAATCCCCTCTTTGGCTTCCTGAGCGATAAACTCAAAAGCGAACGCCTTTTATATTTGTAGTATTGGACAGACTCTTACATCATTGCACGATAGTAAACATTCGAGGGAAGAGCTACAGATTGGGAGAGAAGCAAAAGACAGGGCTTGTAGGTATCCAGACGACGGTAGATGGAAGCGAAACACTGCGCAAAACTGCTTGATGAAAGCACGCTATCTGGCCGATGTTTTTGCGCGTTTTTATCGATGTTGACATAGCCTGTTTGGATGCTTCCTCAGCGCTCGCGATGCTGAAAGATCAACAACACGTTTGCAAAGACAAAGGTAAAAAAGATTGACTGGTGAGAGAAATTGTTAAAAAGCTCTGGGAATTATCTTGCACAAGAAGAAAGCCATCTCTGGCAACTTGACAATATTGAGATATTACCAAGAGTGGGAGAAGAATCAGCGAATGGCATTGGAAAAGCAAGATCACGGGACAGTTCCAGTGTTACCATGCGTTCTTCGAAACTTTGGCCAGATACCTTCTGCAAGGGAATCATTGGTCTTTATCGTATAAAACGTTCCCGAATAGGTTCCCAAGTAGAGGAGCCCATCATCGGAGAGGGTCAATGGAGCCATCACGTTGCCGTCGGTTGCCACACTCCAAAGGATGGTTCCACCAGGGGAAACGGCGTAGACTCTGTCATCGTCGCATCCCACATAGACGTTACCACTGGAGCCTATAACTGTCGTGGATCGTACCCAATCAGGCATCTCGAGCTTCCAACGAATCTCCCCCCACGGTTCCACTGCGTATAGTGCACTTGGTGTCAGAACCCCTACGGTTCCAACGTAAACGGTACCGTCTGGACTTATTATGGGATTCGACTTGATACTATCTCCCAACTTCAACGTCCAGGCTACCGTTGCAGTGGATCCGTCGGTGTTTAAAGCGTACAGAGATCCCGAACTGACGCAGAGATAAACCCTTCCACTTTCCGCTATAGCGGGTTCCACAGAAGGAACTCCGTTTATCTCCAGTTTCCACAGTATCGAGCCGTTTTTATCGCATGCTACAAGCCCTTCGTTGATTCCCACGTAGAGAGTCCCGCCTTTATCCTGTACAGGGCTGGTACGAAAATCCTTTTCGACACTCCAAATTTGGTCGCCGGTGAGAGGATCGAGGGCTTTCAAAGCGATTCCGGGCTCTACCACGTAGACGCGGTCTCCAAGCGCTGCAGTGGTGTTGAGGTCGCTCACACCATGGTTCACACCCCACACTTCTTGGCCAGAGCTGTCGAGGTAGATCCAACTGCCCGAAGAAGTGCCGAAGACTATACCGGTACCTAAGATTGAAGGGGAAGAGCGCACAGTTCCACCAGTGTCGTAGCTCCACTTCAAGTTCCCGGTGGCATCCAAAGCGTATACCTTGCCATCATCGCTTCCCAGATAAAGAACGCCCTCGCTATCAACAGCGGGACAGGTCATGATACTGTTTCCTGTGGTGAATGTCCAGAAAACTCTTCCTGTTGTGAAAGTGGAAACGGCACTGGAAGCGGTGGCCCCTCTCGCATCTTTTGCCACAACTTTCCAATAGTAAAGCGTTTCTGGTTGAAGATTATCCAGTCGTATTGACACGTTTTCGATGTTCTCGGCAAGCACAAAGTCCACCACCTCATCCGTGTCGAGGTAGACCGTGTAAGAAACCGCATCCCCATCGGGATCGGTAGAAGGAGCCCAATCAAAGGTTAACAACAAATGTTGATCCGTGGCTCCAGGAGAAGGCGAAAGAAGTGTGGGGGTTGTGGGTGGTCTGTGGATTGTGAAGGAGCGCGCTTCTGATCGTGACTCGGCGCCACGATCGTCTCGCACGCCGATTTGCCAATAGTAGGTACCCGCTTCCAGTGTTTTGGCTGCATACCTTGGTGTTGTTAAATTGGTGACAAGGGGTGTTAATGGAAAAGATCTTCCGAGATAGACGTCGTACACCAATGCGTCACCATCGGGGTCTTCTCCATGCCAGGTAAGCTTTACATCGCCAGAGGTGGTGATGTGATTTGCTGCCGGTGAATCCAGGTCAACCCATGGTTTTCTGTTTCTCTCCGTAACCCAGATGTTGAAACTGTCCCGATTCTTTCCACCGAGTCCGTCGTGGGCTTCCACCGTGACTTTATGTGTTCCCGAATCCTCGTAACCGGCGCTATAAGTAAAAATGCTACCTTCTATTTTCCCAGGACCACCGAGTTTTTGAAAGCTGAGTTCGTCACCGTCTGGATCGGTGGAATAGTCTGAAAGATCGAAAGAAATGGAAAGTCCCTCGCTCATCAAAACATCTGGCAGATTCATAGATGGTGGACGATTTTTGTTGAGGACAGTTATCTGGAAAGAGTCAACGCCTGTACCGCCGTGACTGTCCTCAACAGCAATTGTAATGTCATGAATGCCGGATGCGTCGTAGTCGGGGGTGAAGCTGTAGAGATTTTCTGAGATATCGCCGGGTCCTTTTAGGAGCTCATAGGTGAATGTTTCTGATGCATCTTCATCCCTGGTGAAATTCGGAAGGAGCAGTGTAAGGGTTTTACCTTCCGTTACCTCTTGATCGGGAATTTCGAGAGATGGAGAACGATTGACGTTGAATACGGTGATGGTGAAGTCGGCCAAGTCGCTGGATCCCAAACTATCCGTCGTTTCGATTCCTATTCGATAGACCCCGGAGGCTTCGAAATCCGCCTGGTAAGTGTAAAGTGATTTCGAAACATCCCCCACGCCTTCAACGAGTCGGAAGGTAAGGCTGTCTTCTGGATCGGGATCGGACGCATAATCCGTTAATTCCAACAGGAGTGCTTCCCCTTCTTTTATTTGTTGATCAGGTATTGTGAGTGAAGGTGGACGGTTGACGTTGTGAACGACTATATTGAAGGTGTCGCTTGCCACTTCTTTGAAGGCATCCTCCACTTCGATGATGACGTGGTGGATGCCCGAGGCTTCGTAATTGGCCGTATAGGCATAGGTGTTCTTGTTAACAGAACCTACACCTTCCAGGAGTTTGAAAGTGAAGCTTTCAGATGCATCGGGATCACTGGTGAACTCCAACAAGTCCAACTCAAGTGATTTCCCTTCCAAGATCTCCAGATCGGGGATCGCGAGAGAGGGGGGACGGTTTACATTGCGGACCAGTATATGAAATGTGGAAGTGGAGGAAGCTCCTCGCGGGTCAGTGACACCAATACAGACCTCGTGAATTCCAGAGGCATCGTAGTCAGGGGAATAGAAGTAGCGGAAAGATAGGATCTCGCCGACCCCGTAAATCTTTTCGAAAACGCACATCGCTGGTGTTTCATCTTTCACCGTGGACACGAGATCGAGTTCCAACCTCGTTCCTTCGTCGAGTTCATACTGTTGTTGCAACTGTAGCTGAGGAGGCTTGTTTACCAGGACACAACCGCCAATGAAAATCACGGAAAGGAGTACGATAACCGCAACAAGGCGCTTGATCAAAATGCTTCCCCCCAAACTTTGCGAGGAGATTTGTTATCAAGGTTTCCACGGATCTGGGAAAAGCCACGTCGATTCCACTCAAAATCTCGCCGAGAAAGTGAGATAGTAGTTGGTGGTTATGAAGGGTATGTTTATTTGTGGGAATACTTCCTCGGGTTCCGCGGTTTCCTGGAGGAACTTCAAGAACGCAAAGAAATTGTAGATCCAATCGGTGATGGTGAAACCCTGTGCGTAGATCAAATAACCATCGTCAAGAGTGAATCTATAACCCAGCTCTACGCTCGAGTATGGGTCGTAGTACCAACGTCCGCCTAACTTCAAAAGGGTGTATCCGGCGTTCTCTTTCAAAGTCTGTACAAACTCCTGGAATTCGGTATCCGTGGTGACAGGCTCTGTACGTACGTCCAAAAGCTCTCCGGCTTCCAAGGTCATGAAGAGTTCAGTACTCTTTGTGGGATAGTATCCCAATTGCACGTATCCTTTGGCCCACGTGCCTTGGAGCCATTGCGGCGGTTCTGACTCGGTTATCACGATGCCCGAATTGTTGACTTCTATGTGGGGTTTTAAGGAAAACTTCCCAAACTCGGCGTTGAGATGATAGTAACCACGCAGGTTCCAAAGAAAGATCGACGTTTCGCGTGGTTGGCCAAAATAGGTGGGCAGCAGTCCTGGATCGAGAACATCAATCGATAACTGGACCACGTTGTTTTCGCTTGGGAAATGCCTCAGCTTGACGTTGTAATCGCCCAATATGTCCAAAAGCGGAGCAGAGGAAACTTCAAAGTTCCCCCAAGAGTGTCCTATGCTGGTAAGTTCAACGAAGAAACCCTCAGGATGTGGATCCTTGATGTCTCCTGCGAAGGTTGAAATGACGACGAATAAAAATAACAGGAGGAGCGAATGGTGAACGAATTTTTTCACACTCGTGTGAGCGTACCTCCTTTCTTTCAAATCTTTCAAAACTTTTCAAAGTTCCAACGTGTCACCTGGTTTCATGATTATACACTCTACACCAAGAGTTTCTATTCGTTCTTTGAACTCTTCCGGATTCGCCTCTATTACGGGCCATGTTCCGTAGTGCATGGGTACGACCTTCGCTGGTTTGATCATCTCCACTGCACGGACTGCGTCGTCGACATCCATAACGTAGTTGCCTCCAATGGGTAGGAATGCCAGATCGATCTTTTCTGACCGTAGAAGTTGCATTTCCACGGTCAGACCGGTGTCTCCAGCATGGTAGATCTTTTTTCCTTCCGTTTCGAGAAGGAATCCACACGGGGTTCCTCCGCACTTCACGGTATCCCCGTCGACTATTCCTGAGCCGTGAACTGCCGGGACCATCTTTACACTCCCAAATTCGAAGGTGGTCTTACCCCCTATGTGCATGGCGTGAATCTTCTCCACGTTTTTGGTGGACAGGTACGTGGCGATTTCGAAATTCGCTACTACCAAGCTCCCGAAACGTTTGGAAAGTTCTACGGAGTCACCGAGATGATCTCCATGACCGTGGGTAACCAGAATGTGGGTAGGGGCTGGAATTTCGTCGATTTTTAAAGGACAAGAGGGGTTGTCCGTTACGAAGGGATCGATGAAGATGCGGCTTTCCTTACTCTCGATCAACACCGCGGCATGACCCAAGAAAGTCAGCTTCACCCTCTACACCTCCCAAAAGATATGAGGTTGCGTATGTAACCGCGCATCTCAAACAAACCGTTGGGTCACGGAACAGCGCCATGCAAGCAATAAAGGCCGCGTCGAATGCGTCCCCCGCCCCTTTGCTTGGACCTTTCACGTGGTGTTCCGGTTGAACGGAGAGCGTTACTTTGGCATCGAAGTATTTTGCTCCGTTCGCTCCGGATTTCACAACGAGCCTCCGTGGTGAAATGATCGATCTTTGTTTTTCAAGCCGGCGAAACTCCTCGTTGTTGAGAAAGAGATAATCGAGATCTTTCAACACATCGGATGCTTCGCTGTCGATGTTCTTCACCTGTATTCCACCGGGATCGTAGCTCACCACACACCCGCGTTTGTGGAGAATATCGAGTGCGGCAACAACGAATGAAGGAGTAGTCGATGAGAAATGAACCCACTCGCCTTCGATGACATGACTCAGCAAATCGGGAAGGTGTCTTTCAAGTGCCGCGTTTGCTCCCCTATAGGTTACCAAATGCCTGTTAGACGAGGTTTCCATCACTATGCAAACACCCGTGTTCTCTTTTGTTTGGAAGAATCGCACGTTCAGCGCTTCTTTTTTCGCGTGGGCGGTGACCAGATCGCCCCATTGATCATTACCCACACAGGCGAGGAGGCTGACCTTCGTTCCCAGCTTTTTTAGGTGAAGAGCCGTGTTCAATGCGGTTCCTCCGAATTCCACGACGTATTTTTTCGATTCCACATCACCGTCGGCAGGGGGGAGGTGAGGTATTTGAAAGGCGAGGTCGATATTGACGTCACCCACTACCGTGAAGGTGACGTTGTTGTCCGACCAAGGCCCGGCGCCAGATTCGCG
>Ga0180300_10000345_pt1 | contig 19867 bp, 18 predicted proteins | sample GuaBasSediGuay15_FD_121798 | JGI IMG/M metagenome (GOLD analysis project Ga0180300, IMG submission 121798) | Subseafloor sediment microbial communities from Guaymas Basin, Gulf of California, Mexico - Guay15, Core 4569-2, 21-24 cm | ecosystem: Environmental > Aquatic > Marine > Hydrothermal...
ATGGCCCTCGGCACCTATGGGATGGCATTGAGTATAGCGCACTTATACCAGGTCGAATGGCTTGGCATGGGGATTATCGTTATCGGCCTCGTTCTTGCTGTGGTTATGGCAGGTCTGCTATCCGTGGCTGTTGGAGCAGTGGCCTTGAGGCTCAGGGGGGCCTACTTTGCCATCGCTACGATCGGGGTGAATGAGGGGTTCAGATACCTCATTGAGGGAGCGAAGATATGGGGTGGATCAGAGGGGATCATATTCTCCGGACAGCTAACCCAAGCCTTTGGCAGGGAGACGGCCAGCTTACTTTCCACCTTCTGGGCCGATATCCTCATCCTTGTCATAGCCGTTATCGCTGCCTTCATAACGATATATTATATGAGGGGCAAGATCGGCTATGCCTTGACCGCCCTGCGGGAAGATGAGGATGCTGCGAAGGTGATGGGGATCAATGTTACCAAATATAAAATTATTGCCTTTATCACCAGCGCATCGCTCGCTGGATTGATTGGGGCCTTGGCGTGGGCCCTAAAACTGACCTATGTGTTCCCACCAGAAGTCTTTGAAATACACTATACCATAGAGTGCATCATCATTGTCCTGCTGGGAGGGGCAGGTACACTTCTCGGCCCTGTTATCGGAGGGCTCATGTATGGGTTGTCCAAGTACTGGCTTACAGTTATAATACCGGGATTTCAACTCCTGATCTTTGCGCCAATCATCATTGTCATCATCGTGGCCTTTCCAGAGGGTGTGGTTGGTATGTTGAAGCGGAAGGTGAAAGGCACAAGGGTGGAGAAGTTTATCGTATAGAGGGGATTTATGGCGTCATTATTAAGGCTGGAGAATATAACAAAGAAGTTTGGCGGCCTTATAGCCGTAAATAATGTGAGCCTGGAGATCCAACAAGGGGAGGCAATTGCCATTGTAGGCCCTAACGGCAGTGGAAAGACCACCCTCTACAATGTCATCAGTGGGGTTTACTTCCCAGAGGAAGGGAAGGTCATCTTTGAGGGGAAGGATATCACCCATCTGCCGCCGTACAAAAGGGCGCCCTTGGGGATCGGGCGGACCTTTCAGATCCCCAGACCCTTTAGTTCGGCCAGCGTGAGGGAGAATGTGGCGGTCGGGGCCATGTTCGGCACCTTAAGCGGCAAAGTCAGCGTTGATGAGTCCTTACAGATCGCTGACCGCTATATTGATCTCGTGGGGCTGCAAGCCCATAAAGACAAAGAGGCCGGGGCATTGACCCCGGTGGAGAAGAAGTTGATGGAGATTGCCCGGGCCTTGGCGATGAAGCCTAAACTCCTCCTCATGGACGAGGCCTTAGCAGGGATGCACCCCAAGGATATTGATGAAATGGTCGCCCTTTTAAAAAAGATAAAAGAGGAGGAGGGTATCGCTATTGTCTCAATGGTGGAGCACATTATGCGGGCAGTGGTGGGGTTTGCTGAAAGGGTGGTAGTAATGCATCAAGGAGCAAAACTTTGTGATGAACCTACAGAACAGGCCTTACGTGATCCCAAGGTAGTGGAGGTATATTTAGGTCATCCGCCGGAGGGGAGCGATGCTTAAGGTCAATGAGCTTGAGTCTGGGTATGGGTCAATGCAGGTGCTATGGTGGCCGAGTCTTGAGGTCAAGGCGGGTTCTATAACCTCCCTGCTCGGCCCCAATGGAGTGGGAAAGACGACACTGCTCAGGACCATCTTCGGTTCCATAGAGCCCTGGGGCGGGAAGATTACCTATGAGGGAGAAGAAATTACCCATTTACCCACTCATAAGAAGGTGGATCTGGGGATTGTACTCGTTCCTGAGGGGAGGCATCTGTTCTCAGGCATGAGCGTGCACGAAAACCTAATTATGGGGGCATACTTAAAAAGGGCCTTGAGGTATATGGACGAGTCTTTAGAACTGGTGTATTCATTATTTCCTATCCTAAAGGAGAGAAGTAAGCAAAGGTCTGGTTCGCTTAGTGGTGGGGAACAGCAGATGTTGACGATAGCGAGGGCTTTGATGACGAGACCGAAATTGATAATGCTCGATGAACCAAGTCAAGGATTAGCGCCAAAACTAGTAGGCGAGGTCTTTGAGACAGTTCAAAAGCTGAAGTCCGATATAGGTTTGACTATACTACTTGTTGAGCAAAATGTGGAGGCCTCCCTTAATGCTTCTGACTATGTTTATGTAATGCATGAAGGGACAATAAAGGCCGAAGGAAGGGCGGAGGAGATAAAGAGGTCACAGGATATAAGGGAGGCATACCTGGGGATTTAAGGATTGCAATACTTGCTGGAAAGAGAGTTTAGTTTTGCCACGATGTGAGCCGCTAGGGCGTTGCTCTAAGCGGCTTTTTTTACCTTCGGAGTAAGCCTCATCATAAATAAAAATGATAAAGGAGGTGAGGAAAGGATTTTTTATTAAAGGGGGTGTAAGATCAACAAGATTTTGTAGAAAGGAGGGAGGGTTATGACAAAGAGATACATTACGTCTAAGACTTTTTTGGGGCTGGTTTCCTTAATCGTCTTGGGATTGGTCCTGGGATGTGCGGGAATGATGTACAAGCCTTCAGGTCCGGTAAGTTGCGCCACCAAGATAAAGTGGGATGTTACCAAAGAGGCTGATGTTACCTTTTTAAATTGTTATATCAGGCAGTTCAAAGGGTGGAAAAAACCGGTCTGGCACTTCGAGGTGGGGATCAAGAACAAGTCTGACAAACCCCAGAGATTCCGCGTGCAATTTATCCTGCCTGAAGAGGGGGTTGCCTCTGGTGGGTTACTCCCGCGCAAAGGGAAGCCACCTGTGTTGGCTCCAGGAAAGGAAGCGAAGGGAACCTATCCTGTAAATTGTGAGAGGGCTCCAAAGAAGGTCACAGTTGTGGTGAAGACAATATCTATTAAATAAAGATAACATATTAGAAAGGAGGCGAGATCATGAGACATAGTTCCATGAAGGTTTTTCTCATTATGATATGTGCTATATTCTTGGTGGGGCTTGTCTTCGGGGCAAGCCAAGCTCCTGCAAAGGAACAGCTTATCTCCGTCAGTACTGGCGGGACCGGTGGGGTCTATTATCCTTATGGCGGTGGCCTGGCCGAGATATGGACCAGGTATGTGCCGGGTGTGAAGGCAGTGGCAGAGGTCACAGGTGCATCTGTGGAAAACGTACGACTAGCCCACAGGGGTGAGACCCTGATCGGTGAGGTGATGAACGACGTAGCCTATCAGGCCTATTACGCAGAAGGGCGGTTTAAGGGGAAGCCCCAGAAGATCCTGGCCATGTTCCAGATGTACCCCCATCACTATCACGTGGTGGCCCTGAAGGGGTCTGGGATCAAGACCATTTATGACATCAAGGGGAAGCATGTCTCCGTGGGTGCACCTGGCAGCGGCACCGAGTTTAAGACCAATCTGGTCTTCAAGGCCCTGGGGATCTCTTATAAGGATTTCAAGGTCCACCGCCTCTCGTTTACAGAGAACGCCCACGCCCTCAAGGATAAGACCATTGATGTGGGGATATGGGATGTGGCTGCCCCTACCTCGTCTGTCATGGATCTGGCCACCACCAGGGATATCGTCCTCATCTCCTTCAGCGACGAGGACATTAAAAAAATCTGCGATGCCTACCCCTTCTACTCCCCTTTTGTGATGCCACCTGGTACCTATAAAGGGGTAGATTATCCGGTGAAGAATCCCTCAGTTTGGAACACCGTTCTCTGCAACGCCGATGTATCAGAGGATCTGGTGTATAAACTGGTGAAGGCGGTCTTTGAGCATAAGGATTATCTGGAAAAGATACACCCCTTTGCCAAGTATACCACTCCGGAAAACGCACTAGCCCACTCGGCCATTCCCCTGCATCCGGGTGCCATCAAGTATTACCGTGAACTGGGCCTTAAAATACCTGATCGTCTGATACCGAAGAAGTAATCAAGAAGGGGAAATGTGAGGAGGGCAGTCCTTTTAGCTGTTATGCTTGGAGCGACCGCCCCCCTCCTTATATGTACTCCTTGGCTGGTCATAGAGGATATAGGGGGGGGAGGAAGGGTAGCGGCCTTTCCACTTAAGTGGGGTGAGCGGTTTGAGATATGCTACATCCACTCTGTGGATCGCAAACCAGTGTGCGAAGTATTCAGCCTCCAGAGAGGGAAAGGGATTGTGCTTCACGAGACCTACTTTCGGATGTTTGGAGCAGGCATGGGACACTGGCAAGGACACGGTCATATTGTTGGTGAAGGGGGATGGATCAAGATAAAGGAGATAGATGAACCTGTAGGCAGATTTCTCCTAAGGGTAGGTTCTCGCGGGGTTGATCATACCCTCTCTGTGAGAGGGAAAAAGATCAACCTCACGGAGAAAGCTGAAGGAAAGCTTGTAGAGCTGAAGATGAAGACCCACCCCTGGATTTTGTCTTTGATCAGAAAGTGAGGCTGGAGAGATGGATGAGGAAGTTGTCAAGGTAGAACGCAATAGGCAACTGAGGGGGATTCTCTCTCTTATAGGTTCGGGGATTGCTATAGCCCTTTCTATTTTTCAACTCTACACTGCTGGTCTTGGTGCCCTTACGGCCATGTTCCAAAGGGGCATACACATCATGTTTGTATTGGCCATCGTCTACCTCTATTACCCCCCTTCCAAGAAGGCCTCAAGGGTGAGGTTTGATGGATACCTCATCCTTGATTTATTTCTCTTTGCCCTTTCTTTCGCAGTAGTCCTCTATATCCTGGCATTTTTCGATCAGATCATAGAGAGGCAGGGGGAATGGACTACCCTCGATATAGTGATGGGAGGTGTGGCCACCCTTTTGGTCATAGAGGCAACCAGGAGGGCAATTGGCCTGGTCATGTCTATTATATGTATCGTCTTTATCTTCTACGCCTATTTTGGACCATATATTCCTGGTCTTCTTTGTCATAAGGGGTACAGTATCCCTCGCATAGTGGGACAATTGTATTTGACAACTGAAGGGATCTTTGGTCTTCCCCTTGGTGTTGCTGCTACGTTCGTGTTTATCTTCGTCCTGTTCGGTTCTTTCCTCGAGGGAACAGGTGGTGGCAACTTCTTCACACAACTGGCCTATGCCCTTACAGGACGTATGGTAGGCGGACCTGCCAAGACAGCGGTCATCGCCAGCGGATTTATGGGATCGGTCTCGGGTAGCGCTGTGGCCAATGTGGTCACCACTGGTTCCTTTACCATCCCCATGATGAAAAATACTGGTTACAGGCCCCATGTCGCTGGTGCTATAGAAGCGGCGGCCTCCACCGGCGGCCAGCTCATGCCACCGATCATGGGTGCAGGGGCGTTCTTGATGGCGGAGTTTACCAACACGCCTTATTTGAAGATCGTCAAGATTGCGTTAATACCCGCCATTATGTATTACTTCGCTGTGTATTGCTTCGTTCACCTGGAAGCGAAAAAAACGGGTATCAAACGTCTTGATGCCAAGGACCTTCCGAAATTGTTCGCCGTCATAAAGAGGGGCTTTCACTTTCTAATTCCCATCGGAGTCCTTGTCTACTTTCTCGTCGCCAACTATAGTCCTATGATGGTCGGATTCATGGGGGTAATCTCTGTCCTGTTAGTGTGTATGATACGTAAAGAAACGAGAATAGGCATTTGGGATATTCTGAGACTCCTCGAAAGAGGGGCGAAGAATGCGGGGATGGTCTCTGTGGCCTGTGCGGCTGCTGGGATCATTGTGGGGGTGGTGGGGCTTACCGGGCTTGGGCTCAAGTTCTCAAGTGTGGTGCTTTCCCTGTCAGGTGGGATAAAGCTTATTGCCATCTTACTTGTCGGCCTTGCCTCGATGTTCCTGGGTATGGGGCTTCCGGTGACAGCCTCCTATATTGTCCTTGTAATCCTGGCAGGACCGGCCCTCATGGAGCTAGGGATGGCGATGCTCACGGCCCATATGATCGTCTTCTGGTATAGCCAAGACGCCAATGTCACCCCTCCTGTGGCCCTTGCCGCCTTTGCTGGAGCAGGGATAGCCGGGACAGAGGCCATGAAGACAGCCTTTGTGAGTTGGAGGGTCGCCATTGGCATGTACGTAATACCTATTCTCATGGCCTATTCACCTCTGCTCCTCGACGGCCCTATGCCCCAGGTGATCCGAGTTATATTGAGTGGGTGCTTGGCGCTTATAGCCTTTGCCTCCTTATTTGAAAGATATCTCCGCAGGGAAAACACGATCCCTGAGCAGATAATGATGGGAGCGGCTGTCTTGGGGTTTATGTGGCCGCATCTGTGGGCGAATATAATAGGACTTATCCTCCTGCTCACAGTATTCGTTCTGCAGATGAGGAAGGGTTAAGTCTATTACTTAAGGGGGCATGGCTACCGCCCCCATAAATTATTGTCTTTTCCCCAAGATACTATAAAATTGAGGAGTGAAGCCATGAAGATTTTAAGGAACGGAGGACATGTGGAATATCAAGTGCCGCCAGATAGGCCGTGGCTTAAGTTTTGGCCAGAAGGCGTGCCGCGACACCTGGACTACCCCGAGATGCCCCTCTTTGAACTCTTATCCAGGGCAGCCCAAAAGTGGCCAGAGAACATCGCCTTCAGTTGCCGGGAGCGCCAGCTGACTTACAAAGAACTCGATGAGCTAACTGGCAAGCTAGCCGCCGGGATCCGTAACCTGGGAATAGAAGCGGGGGACAGGGTGATGCTCTTCCTTACAAACAGCCTTGAGTTCATTATCGGATACTATGGAATACTGAAGGCTGGCGGCACGGTTACCACGGCCAACCCGCTCTATCGGCAGGTAGAGTTAAGGCATCAGCTTAACGACACCGAGGCCAAAGCCTTAATAACCAACAGGGACCTTTACCCCCTGGTCAAGGAGGTGCAAACGGAGACCCAATTGAGGGTTGTAATTTTGACTGACGCCGAGGAGAATGGGGCAATCTCCCTTGGCCAAATTCTGGAGAAGTACCCACCCACTCCACCCACATTCACGGTAAGGCCCAAGGATGACGTAGCAGTCATCGTCTACACCGGGGGGACAACTGGGCTCCCCAAGGGGGTATTGCTGACCCACTATAATCTAGTGGCCAACGCCATGCAGAACGCTGCCTGGTTTGGATGGAGCGATAAAGATGTCATCATGGGTTTGCTCCCCTTCTACCATAGCTGGGGAGGCTGCACCTGTATAAACTCACCGATCTACAGCGGCGCCAGGGTGATCATACTGCCCCGCTTTGATGCCGAGGAATTGCTGATGAGGGTGGAGAGAGAAAAGGCCACAGTCATCTATGGCGCTGCGACTATGTTCGCTGCTTTGGTAAATAGCCCGGTTATAACCAAATATGACCTATCGAGTCTGAGATATGTCAAGGCAGGGGCAATGCCAATTCCACCGGAGATCAGAGAAAGATGGGAGCGGCTAACCGGGGTCAAGATGGACTTAGGTTACGGCTTGAGTGAGGCCTCACCGGAGACCCATAACTCGCCACTTAAAAAAATAAAGTCCGGAACCATCGGAATCCCTGTTATGGATACCGATGCCCGCATCGTGGATGAGGAAACAGGCGAAACTGAGCTGCCACCGGGCCAGATGGGCGAGCTGGTGATTCAGGGACCGCAGGTGATGAAAGGATATCTAAACCGACCTGAAGATACCCGTGAGGCACTCCGCAACGGGTGGCTTTACACGGGTGATCTGGCCATGATGGATGAAGAGGGGTATTTTCGCATCCTCGACCGCAAAAAGGAGACCATAAAGTACAAAGGATACACCATCGCCCCGGCCGAGGTTGAGGCCGTCCTCTACGAACATCCCACGGTCAAGGAATGCGCTGTGGTCGGAAAGCCGGACCCTGTGGTTGGTGAGGTGCCCAAGGCCTACGTAGTGCTGAATGAGGGTTTCACCGTGGACAAGGAGGAACTCATCAACTTTTGCGCCGACCGTATTGCCCCTTACAAGCGCATTCGAGAGGTTGAATTCATCGAAGAGATACCCAAGACGCCTGTGGGGAAGGTGCTGCGAAGGGTGCTCCGGGACAGGGAGGGATGTTGAGCAGCCAGAAATCGAAGGTCTCTTCAAAGTTTTGCAAATTTTCTTTCGATCTTGGCCTTGTCTTGGAGACCATGGAGCGAGAGAGGGCTACCAACTCGGAGAAGTACTGGAAGGATTTAGAGAGGAGGGTCCATTGATTTTTTGGTTGTTTTTTTTATTTCTTTTATGTTAACGTTAACATAATGAAACCTCTGACCATCAAAGACGTAGCAAGATTAGCTCATGTCTCTCATACTACAGTTTCCAGGGTCTTAAATGAGAGACCTGGGGTAAAAGAAGCCACAAGGGAGAGGATCTTGAGGCTGGTTAGGGAACTGGACTATCAGCCCAACCTGTTGGCCCGCAGTTTGGTGGTGAAGAGGAGCAAGACCTTGGGGATGATCATCACCACTATCAGAAACCCCTTCTATCTTGAGCTGGCCCAAGGGATCGAGGACACTGCTAGATCTTTCGGTTATAACGTGATCTTGTGTTGCACCAACTATGATATTTCCCTGGAAGGGGAGCATATCAGGGAACTGAAGAGGAAGGGAGTGGATGGTATTATCCTTACCTCAGCCCACATAAAAGACAGACATGTCGCCACTTTGGTTCAGGAGGGGTTTCCCCTCATCTTGGTAAACAGAAAGGTCCTTGATCCTGACCTATCAGGGAAAGTGGATTATATTGGTGTTGATAATATAAAGGGTGGAGAAATGGCCCTGGAACACTTATTGAGAATGGGGCACAGGAGGATTGGAATCGTCAGGGGGAGTTTAGAGTCCTCCGTTACTATGGAGCGGATGGAAGGGGCACGCAGGGCCTTGCAGAGGTATGGTCTTTGCGTTGACGATGATCTTGTCTTCGGAGGCGATTACCTGAAGGGGACAGGCTATGAGGCGGCCAAGAGGTTTCTTTCCCTTCCCCATCCACCGACCGCTATCTTTTCCTTAAACGACTATATGGCGCTGGGTGTATATGACGCCCTCTTGGAGGAGGGGGTGAGGGTACCAGAGGATATGGCCCTTTTGGGGTTTAATGACATTGAGTTCGCCTCCTTGCATATGGTGGGTTTGAGCACCGTATCACAGAAAAAATATACCTTGGGTTCCATGGCTGTTCGTCGGTTGATGGAGAGAATCGAAGGTGATCAAGCAGGCCGAGAGTATATCTTGGAGCCCGAACTCATCATAAGGAGGTCATGTGGTTTTAAGGTAAGGGGATACAGAGAAAATAAATAGTAGCTAAGGAGGGAGAGATGAAGGTTACTAAAGAAGAATTGTTGACAAAGGCAAAAAAACCGGCGCAGGATGCCATGAGGCTTCACCCCTTTTATCAGGGGAAGGTGGAGGTAACCCCAAAGTGTGCCATCAGGGATTTCAATGACTTCGCCATCTGGTACACCCCGGGGGTAGCAGAACCGTGTAAGGACATCAACAAGAACCCCGAACAGGTTTTCCGACATACCAACAAGGCCAATATGGTGGCCGTGGTCTCCGATGGGACCAGGGTTTTAGGACTAGGTGATATCGGTCCTGAGGCCGCGCTTCCTGTAATGGAGGGCAAAGCCGTCTTGTTCAAGTACCTAGGGGGAGTGGATGCCTTCCCTATCTGTGTGGATACCAAAGATCCCGAGGAGCTGATAAAGACTGTTTTGCTTCTGCAGCCGAGCTTTGGTGGGGTCAATCTTGAGGACATCGCTCAACCCAAGTGTTTTTACATCTTGGATACTTTGCGCAAAGAGGCCCGAATACCGATTTGGCATGACGATCAGCAGGGTACGGCGGCTGTAACCCTCGCGGGTCTGATCAATGCCCTCAAGGTCGTTGGTAAGGCCATGGATCAAGCACGCATCGCCATGATCGGGGCCGGGGCGGCCAATATCGCTATCGCCAGGGTGCTCATCGCCGCAGGGGTTACGCCCGAGAACATCGTCATGGTAGATAGCAAGGGGACACTGCATCCTGGACGGACCGAACTTAAAGATAAATATAAGGAGAAGTGGCACTTCTGCCAGATCACCAATAAGGATGGGATAGTTGGGGGGATACCTGAGGCAATGAAAGGGGCTGATGTCTGCATCTCCCTTTCCAAGCCGGGGCCGGACACCATCAAAAAAGAGTGGATAGAGGGGATGGCTAAGGAGGCCATTGTCTTTGTCTGCGCCAATCCCATTCCGGAGATCTGGCCTTGGGAGGCCAAAGAGGCGGGGGCGAGGATTGTGGCCACCGGTCGTTCCGATTTCCCTAACCAGGTTAACAACTCTTTGGGCTTTCCAGGGATCTTTCGCGGGACCCTTGATGTGATGGCCACTACCATCACTGACGAGATGTGCATCGCTGCGGCCGAAGAACTGGCCCGCTGTGCTGAGGATATCAGAATGAGCGAGGAATACCTCATTCCCACAATGGATGAATGGGAGGTGTTCCCCAGGGAGGCGGTGGCCGTGGCGCTGAAGGCTATCGAGCAGGGTGTGGCTAGGGTTAAGCTCTCCCGCGAGGAGCTCTTTGAGAAGGCCACACGGATTATAAAGAGGGCCAGAGAGGAGACAAAGATTCTCATGAAGGAGGGGCTTATAGAAATGCCCCCGGAGACATAGACGAAATAGGAGGGCAGTAATGAGGGAGGTACCTGTAGGAGAGATAACCAAGGTGGTAAGAGATCTTTTCATCGATGCTAATATCAATCTGGGTGAAGATGTATTGGTGGCCTTCCATAAAGCCCTGGAGGCAGAAGAATCCCCCACAGGCAGAGAGATCCTTGATGAACTATTGGAAAATGCCAAAATTGCCAAAGAGGAAGGAATGGCTATCTGCCAGGACACAGGGCTGGCAGTGGTATTTATTGAGCTGGGTCAGGATGTGCACCTTGTGGGGGGAGATCTCACCGAGGCGATCAACGAAGGGGTAAGACAGGGCTATCAGGAGGGGTACTTGCGCAAATCCGCTTGCCATCCCTTCACCCGCAAGAACACCGGTGACAATACCCCGGCCATCGTCCACTTGGAGATAGTGCCGGGGGATAAGATAAAGGTGATCGCCGCCCCTAAGGGTGGAGGCAGCGAGAATATGAGTAGGGTGACGATGCTAACCCCGGCCGTTGGTATGGAGGGGGCGAAGGACTTTGTGCTCCAAAGGGTGCGAGAGTCGGGGGCAAACCCTTGCCCCCCCATCATCGTTGGTGTAGGGATTGGCGGGACCTTCGAGCAGGCAGCCCTCATCGCCAAAAAGGCCCTTTTACGACCCATCGGCAGCACAAACCCCGACCCTGAGCTTGCAGCCATGGAGGAGGATCTGCTGCGTCGGATAAACAACTTGGGGATTGGTCCAATGGGCTATGGGGGAAGGATCACTGCCCTGGCGGTGCATGTGAACATGATCCCCTGCCATATTGCCAGTCTGCCGGTGGCGGTCAACATTCAATGTCATGCCCAAAGGCATAAGGAGAAGATAATTTAGAGGGAGGAGTGAAGATGGCTGAGGCAAAGAGGATAAAAACTCCATTGACCGATGATGTGGTGGGAGAGTTGCACATAGGGGACAGACTCCTTATCACCGGGGTCATCTATACCGGGAGGGACGCCGCCCACAAACGGCTCATTGAGTTGATAGATGAGGGAGAAGAGCTTCCTTTCGATATAAAGGGGCAGATCATCTACTATGTGGGCCCTACACCAGCCAAACCAGGTAAACCCATAGGCTCGGCAGGGCCTACCACTAGTGGCAGGATGGACACCTATTCCCCCAAACTCATCGAACGGGGTCTCAAGGGCATGATCGGAAAAGGCATGCGGTCACAACAGGTAAAGGATGCCATGAGGAAATACAAGGCGATCTATCTCGGGGCCACAGGGGGTGCAGCGGCCCTGCTTGCCAAAAGCATCAAGAAGGCCGAGGTCATCGCTTATGAGGATTTGGGGCCAGAGGCCATCAGGCGACTGGAAGTGGAGGACTTTCCCGTGACGGTGATAAATGACATTTACGGCGGTGACCTATACGAGGAAGGTGCAGCCAAATATCGCCGGCAATAAGGGGAGGAGGGTGTTATGAGATACCGATGGTTTACCGGAGGATGGTCTTGGCTGTTGATGAGGATAACGGGAGGGCTTCTAATTCTTTATCTAGGGTTGCATATCTATGTACTGCATTTTTTGGGGAAGGGAGGAGAAGAGTTCGACAGGCTCATGGTAACCATGCAGCAGCCGATTTTCAAACTTCTGGAGGTCGGCTTGCTGGGGGTGGTGATATATCACTCCTTGAACGGGATCAGGATCCTGTTTATAGATTTTGGCCGAGGGGCTTTGTATCATAAGAAGTTATTCTGGTTCCTGATGGCCATCGGGGCAGCCACCTTTCTGGTGGGAGCCATACCTATTTTCCAACACCTGACGCCTTTGGGAGGTGAACGATGAGAGACTATGGCTTTGGCAGTGGTGGAGCCTTCCACTGGTTTTTACAACGGGTCTCGGGAGTGGTCCTCTTCATTCTCTTGTTGGTTCACTTTCTCACCACCCATTACTTCCCTGTGGGAGATATAACCTATCAAAAGGTCTTAGCTCGCCTTTCACAGCCAGGCTGGAAGCTGTTTTACATGGTTTTTATTGCCTTGGGACTTTATCACGGTATAAACGGTATATGGATAATCGCACAGGATTACGTCGCCCGGAGTTCTTGGCGATTCATCATATTGGGGCTTTTGATGGTGGCTGGATTGATCCTCTTTATGCTCGGCTCCATAACGGTTATCCCCTTTAAGGCATAGGGTGAGGAGGAAAAGGATGATAATACATCGCCATGACGTAGTGGTAGTAGGAGCGGGGCTAGCAGGGCTTTACGCTGCTTTGATGACTAGCGATAAGGTCGATACCGCTGTGGTGAGTAAGGTTTATCCCACTAGGTCCCATTCCGGGGCCGCCCAAGGAGGATGCGCCGCCTCTCTGGGCAATGAGGTGGAGGACCATTGGGAATGGCACTTTTACGATACGGTTCGAGGAAGCGATTTTTTGGGGGATCAGGACGCCCAGGAGATTTTGGTGAAGGAAGCCCCCTTGGTCATCTATGAATGCGAACATATGGGGGTACCTTTTTCACGTACCCCAGAAGGCAAGATCGCCCAGCGTCCTTTTGGAGGACACTTCGGCAACTTTGGCAAAACCCCTATGCGTCGCTCCTGTTACGCTGCCGACAGAACCGGGCACGCCCAGCTTCACACCCTCTTTGAGCAATGCCTTAAGAGGGGGGTGCGGTTATATAATGAGTTCTTCCTGCTGCATTTGATCGTAAGGGATGATCGCTGCTACGGAGGTGTAGCCTGGGATCTGCGCCATGGAGGCCTGCACTGCTTTCATGCCAAGGCGGTGATGTTGGCCACTGGTGGGTACGCCCGGGCCTGGAAGATCACCACCAACAGCATGTCCAATACCGGCGATGGCCTGAGTTTGGTCTTGCGGGCAGGTCTTCCTTTGGAGGATATGGAGTTCGTTCAGTTCCACCCCACTGGCCTCTACCGTTCGGGTATCTTGGTCTCTGAGGCCGCCAGGGGTGAGGGGGGATACCTCATAAATGGGAAGGGAGAACGTTTCATGGAGAGATATGCCCCCGAGAAGATGGAGCTTGCCCCCAGGGATGTAATCTCCAGGTCAGAGCAGACGGAGATCGACGAGGGCAGAGGGATCAACGGGGAGGCCTATGTCCATTTGGACCTGCGGCATCTGGGCAGGGAGGCCATCATGGAGAAGTTGCCTCAAATTCATGAGCTGGCTTGGAAATTCGCTGGAGTGGACTGTATTGAGGAGCCGATCCCCATCCAACCATCGGCCCACTACGCAATGGGTGGTATTCCCACCGACGTACATGGGCAGGTCCTTAAGGACGAGAAGAAGACTCCGGTAGTTGGCTTATATGCCGCAGGGGAGTGTGCTTGTGTCTCCAACCACGGAGCCAATAGACTGGGGACTAACTCCACATTGGACTGCTGCGTATACGGGAGGAGGTCAGGGATCGCCATGGCCAAGTTCGTTGCGGAGGAGGGTGAGCTCCTTCCTGATCTTCCCGAGGGGGCTGCTGAGCCAGCCCGGGAACTGGTAACGAGGATCTTTAAGAGTAAGGGAAAAGAGAGGATGGTGGAGATAAGGGAGCAGTTGCGGGAGACCATGACGGAGAACATGGGAGTTTTCCGGACAGAAGACTCTATGTCCAAGGCACTGCGGGTGGTAAAGGAGTTGCAAGAGAGGTATAAGGAGCTCTCTATCCAGGATAAATCTCAGCAGTTTAACACCGAGTTTATGGAAGCTGTGGAATTGGGCTACCTTTTGGATTTTGTGGAGCCCATCATCGTGGGGGGGTTGGCCAGGAAGGAGAGCAGGGGGGCTCATTTTCGCAAGGACTTCCCGCAAAGGGATGATAAAAACTGGTTGAAGCACACCCTTGCGTGGAAGACCGAGGAGGGGATAAGGTTGGGGTATAAACCGGTGGTCATCACAAGATTTCCGCCAGAGGAAAGAAAATATTGAGGGAGGGGATTATGCCAACGAGGAGATTCAAAATATTCCGCTACAACCCACACACAGATGAGAGGCCTCGTTATCAGGAATATGAGGTGCAGGTACCAACAGGCTCTACGGTATTAGATGCCCTCAATGAGATCAAGTGGACTCAGGATGGGACCCTCACATATCGGCGCTCGTGCCGGCACGGGATCTGTGGCTCCTGTGCCATGACCATAAATGGGGCGAACATGCTTGCCTGTGAAGCCCAAGTTCATACCTTAAAGAGGGATCCAATAGTGGTGGAGCCGTTAAGGTCCTTTCCCGTTATCAAAGACTTGGTGGTTGATATGGACGGCTTCTTTGATAAGCTCCTTTTGGTAAAGCCTTATCTCATCGTAAAGACCCCTCCCCCTACGGATAAGGAGCGCTATCAAAGCCCTGAGGATAGGAAGTTATTGGATGGGGCATATGAGTGTATCCTTTGCGGCGCATGTACTTCCTCCTGCCCATCTTTCTGGGCGGATAAAGAGTTTCTAGGTCCTGCTGCCCTCCTGAAGGCCTATCGCTTCATCTTCGACACGAGGGACGAAGGGGTACAGGAGCGCCTCGATGTCTTGGACAACAAACATGGCCTGTGGCGCTGTCATACTATATTTAACTGTGTGGAGGCCTGCCCCAAAGGATTGAACCCGACCTGGGCCATTGGGGAATTGAAGAAGAAGGTGATCAGCGAGAAGTTCTAATGTTTGATTTTTTAAAATGTTTTCAATGGGCATTTAACTAGATGCCCTTTTCTTTTAACAATTGTCCATCAAACAGACATAATTTATATTGCATATAGATCAAATTTACTGTAAAATAAGTTATCAATTTTTCAAATCCCCAAGGCCTTTCTTTTTCATACGAGGGTTAAGAAAGGGGAAAATATGCAAAGGCTATTAATTGTCTCTAACAGGTTGCCGGTAAGCGTTGAGAGGAGGAAGACCAAGTTGCATTTTCAGCCAAGTGTGGGTGGTCTTGCTATTGGCCTTGGTTCCTTCTACAAATCGTATAATAGTTTGTGGGTTGGATGGCCGGGAATCGCCTTAAACAAAAAAGACAGCCAAGAGAGGGAGCCGCTGGAAGCAAAACTCCTCTCTGAATTCAATTGCTATCCGGTTTTTCTCTCGCATAATGATGTAGAGAATTACTACCATGGCTTTTGCAACAGGACACTATGGCCCCTTTTTCACTATTTTACTCAGTATGTAGTCTACGACGAGGCCTTATATGAGACATATAAACGGGTGAACAGAACTTTTTGCGAAGCAGTTACTGAGGTCGCCAAAGAGGAGGACATTATTTGGATCCACGATTATCACCTCATGCTCCTTCCAAAACTTATAAGGGAAAAGATGCCCGATGCCACCATAGGCTTCTTCCTTCATATCCCCTTTCCCTCCTTTGAAGCCTTCCGCTTGCTTCCATGGCGAAAAGAGATCTTAGAGGGAGTATTGGGTGCCGACCTGATAGGCTTCCATACCTACGACTATGCCCGGCATTTTCTGAGCAATGTGCGCAATCTATTAGGATATGAACACACCCTAGGTCAGATTAGTGGCGAAGACCGTGTAATAAGGGTAGATGTCTTCCCCATGGGGATAGATTATGAGGGATACGCAAATGCGACCGAAAGGCGGGAGGTGCAAAAAAATGTTAATAAAATGCGCAAAAAACTTGGCGACACAAGGGTAATCTTATCCATTGATCGTCTGGACTATACAAAGGGTATCCCCCAGCGTTTGGAGGCCTTCGATGCCTTTTTAGGGAAAAATCCCCAATATAAAGAGGGAGTAACCCTTATTCTTGTTGCGGTACCTTCTCGTACGCAAGTGGAGCATTATAGATTGCTAAAGAAGCAGGTGGATGAGCTAATTGGCAAAATTAACGGGGAGCATGGGACGATTGGTTGGATCCCTATTTGGTATCTTTATCGCTTTTTACGATTCCCCACCCTGAATGCCCTGTATAGTATTGCCGATATTGCCTTTGTTACACCTTTAAGAGATGGGATGAATCTTATTGCTAAAGAATATTTGGCGAGCAAGACAGATGGGAGGGGGGTTTTGATATTGAGTGAGATGGCTGGAGCATCAAAAGAGCTTGGGGAAGCGCTCATTGTGAATCCCAACAACAAGGAAGAGCTGGTAGAGGCCTTGGAGGAGGCGTTGGTGATGCCAGAGGATGAGCAGATAGAGGCAAACAGGATGATGCAAAAACGCCTACAACGCTACAATGTGAGGCGATGGGCAGAAGACTTTGTGGACAGATTGCTCTATACGAAAAGACTTCAGAGGGAGATGGGTGCGCGAATGTTGACTTCTAAGATGAGGCAGAAGTTAGTAAGCGATTATCGCAAAAGTAAGCGGCGACTCCTGCTCTTAGATTATGACGGAACTCTCATCCCGTTTTTTGTTAGACCTGAGGTGGCAAGACCGTCTGAGACCCTCATAAAATTGCTGGAGCAGCTCTGTGATGATCCCCAAAATGAAGTGGTGTTAATTAGTGGGAGAGATAGAGGTACTTTAGAGAGATGGTTTGGCAATATAGATCTTAGATTGGTGGCTGAACACGGTGCATGGATAAGGGAGGAAGAGTGGGAGTTGATAGAGCCTCTCGCCAATGATTGGAAAGAGGAGATAAGGCCAATTCTTGAGCTATATATGGATAGAACCCCAGGCTCTTTTATAGAGGAAAAAGAATTTTCCCTTGTATGGCATTATAGGAGGGCAGAATCCGAATTGGCCTCGGTAAGGGCAAGGGAGTTGAAGGAGGAACTTTTTCATCTCACTGCCAATCTTAACCTGGGTGTATTGGAAGGGAGTAAGGTATTAGAGATCAAAAACATCGGGATAAATAAAGGCCGAGCGGCATTGAGGTGGATTTCCAAAGAGCAGTGGGATTTCATTTTGGCTATAGGTGATGATCTAACTGATGAAGATGTCTTTGCGGTAATGCCGGAGTCGGCATATTCTATAAAGGTTGGTTTAAGTCCTTCAAAGGCCAGGTTTAATATCGTGTCCCAGTATGAGGTAAGAGATTTGTTAAGAGAACTAGTTGAAACAAAAGATAGAGAGGTTAAGGATTCATAAAATTTTTATGGTAGATAGGTCTAAAAATAAGGAGATATCCCCTTTTGTGGTGAAAGATTGTGCCGTTGTTGCCATTGCCACAGGCATTCATGTGCAGAATTTAAGGGAGTTGAGAGATAAACTGGCCGCTGTTCCTGCTGACAGTATCTACTATCATTTTTGGGGCAGCCTCTTGCTTCCGAGATTTGAGGAACCTGAATTCAATAATGATTTTGCAGCGTGGGCGTATCACGGACTTCGTGATCCCATCCTTGCAGAAAGACTTGCCATGATCGATCCTACCGATTTTACCGACATGGAGGAATTACGCCAGGAATTATTAGAAGTTGTTGAGGAGAGATTGTATGAGAGTGAATATGTGCCATGGTCAAAGCTTGACCAGCAATTCCACTTTATGCGATCTCAAATCGTTGTATTTGATACCCATAAGCGTATCACAGATCCAAAGATGCTCTCCGTACTGGTGCCATCCTTGTCAACAGGGAGTATTTTTTACCACTTCATCGATGCCCGGAGACGTTCCCCTGAAGGGGTGGACGACCTTAGTGCCTGGCTTTCTCAATTCGGTGACAGATATGCGGAGCTGATCAAATCAATTGCGACCATTGACCCCTACTTCACCACCTTAGCGGAACTGCGCCAAATGCTTTCCCAGCTTTTTAAAACGCACTTAGAAGAAAAAGGGAGATGAAGATACTTGCACTCTATGCCGATGTAGCTGGCAGAGATGTCATTGAACACCTTCGCCAACTCGCTTCCTTGTTGAAAGGGATGAGGGTCATCCACGTTAATTCAACTCGAGTAGGGGGAGGGGTGGCAGAGATTTTGGAGAAGCTCGTTCCCCTCATGCAGGAGTTAGAAATTGATACCAAATGGGAGCTCATAAGGGGTGATGAGGAGTTCTTAGAATGTACAAAAGGCTTACATAATGCCCTTCAGGGAAACCCAAAAGATATTCCCAAATCTCTGTTAAACGTATATGAAAAGACCAATGCGCAAAATGCCGAGCAGCTTCGGCATGAGCTTGAGGAGGCCGATATCGCATTTATCCATGATCCTCAGCCAGCCCCATTGTTGAAATTTTGCCCAAACCGAAAGGGAAAGTGGATTTGGCGATGTCATATCGATATCAGCCGGCCTTACCATCCTGTATGGAGATATTTTAGGAATTTCGTATTGGGTTATGACGCAAGCATCTTTTCCTTGGCTGATTTTGCTCAGCCATTACCCCATCCTCTATATGTCATTCCACCCAGTATCGACCCCCTAAGCGAGAAGAATGTAAGCCTTGATGGAGGAGAAATTGAATCTGTCTATGAAGAGTTCGGCATAAATCTTGAGTTGCCTATTATCCTTCAGGTATCTCGTTTCGATCGTTTTAAGGATCCCTTAGGGGTAATTAGGGCCCACAAGCTGGCAAAAAAATTCATATCTTCATTGCAGCTTGTGCTCGCAGGCGGAGGGGCGACAGATGATCCAGAGGGGGAGGTTGTGCTAAAAGAAGTCCAAGAGGCGGCAGCGGATGATCCTGATATCCACGTCCTCTTTTTACCACCTGAGGCCGATCGCACAATAAATGCCTTACAGCGAGGGGCAGATATCGTCCTGCAAAAATCTATAAAGGAAGGTTTTGGCCTTACAGTGACAGAGGCAATGTGGAAGGGCAAACCCGTCATCGGCGGAGACGTCGGGGGGATCCGGTTGCAAGTCATCAATCACCACACCGGCGTTCGTGTGAGCACCCCGGAAGGTGCTGCTTTGCGTATCCGCTATCTGCTCAGCCATCAGGACAAATTGCAGGCGATGGGGCAGAAGGCGAGGGAGTTTGTCAGGGAGAACTTTCTCATCACCCGACTTTTAAGAGATCATCTTGCCCTGATGGTCGCCCTCATCTACGACGTTGAGGATAGGATAGAGTTAGATTGAGGCTATCTTTATTGATCTTTCACGACCTCACCTCTATCTTGCCAGGGTGCTCTCGGATAACCTCGCCGATCAAGGCCGCCTCCACCCCCCTTTCCCTCAACTTTTCCAAGAGCGCTTCGGTCTTTTCGCCTGGCACTGAAATGAGAAGTCCTCCTGAGGTTTGGGGATCAAATAGGATATCTACGATGTGAGAAGGTATCTCGGAGGAGATGTCCACCATCCCTATTCTGAACTCCTTGTTCCGATAAGTACCTCCCGGCACAAGACCCATCTTTGCGAACCCTTCTGCCTCGGGGAAGTAAGGAACCCGCGAGCTGTAGATCACCATGC
>Ga0180300_10000346_pt1 | contig 19858 bp, 16 predicted proteins | sample GuaBasSediGuay15_FD_121798 | JGI IMG/M metagenome (GOLD analysis project Ga0180300, IMG submission 121798) | Subseafloor sediment microbial communities from Guaymas Basin, Gulf of California, Mexico - Guay15, Core 4569-2, 21-24 cm | ecosystem: Environmental > Aquatic > Marine > Hydrothermal...
GTTTGTAGATTTCCGACACACCGAGCTTTTTAGCAGCACACAAAACGTGAGGATCGAGTTTGCCGTCACGCGGGGGAGAAACCACCACGATTTCCTCCACTCCAGCGATTCTTGCCGGAACTGCAACCATTATCAAGCTCGACGGAAGTGGTTTCCCTCCAGGTACGTAGACCCCGATGCGCCTCAGTGGCCGGTAAACCAGACCGTAGAGAGAACCTTCCTTGGGGTACAGTTCGTCGCGTGGAAGCTGGCGTCTATGGTATGCCTCTATCCTTTCAATTATTTGATCGATCACATCACTATCTTCTGGTGGAGTGATATTGAGAGCTTCATGTAGTTCTTCCTCCGATACTCTGAAGGGGCCTCCATAAGCATCGAATCGTTGAGAGTATTCTCTCAACGCTTTTTGACCTTCGTTCCTTATGTGCTTGATTATCTCCGCCACCGTGTCCACCAGTTCTAAGTCCATCATCCTTCAATCACCTGCTTTATTCTGTGAATGATTTCGTTTATTCTATCAAACTTAACTTTTTGAGCTATCCGGTTGACCAGCAAAAGCGCACTCACGTCTGTTATCTTCTCTATCTCTACCAAATCGTTGGCGGCCAAGGTGCGCCCTGTGTCCACAATGTCCACAAGCACATCCGTAATTCCCGCCTTGGGCGCAAGTTCCACTGAACCGTTCAACTTTATTATCTCGACGTTCACACCTCTGCTGCTGAAAAATTTCTTGGCCAGCGTGGGGTATTTGGTACCCACTCGATACCCTTCCATGGCTTCTATAGGTACTATGTGATGTTTTGGAGTTATCACACTGAGACGGCATTTCCCGAAAGGAAGCTCCAAAGGGATGAAAAGATCGCACGACCTTTCTTCGACAACGTCGCTGCCCGCAATACCCATGTCTATACCGTGTTCCACGTAAACGGGAACGTCGAAAGGCTTGGAAAAGAGGAGTACATATTCTCCGACATCCACCACGAGTCTCCTTGGATCATCCCTGGTACCTTTTATACCCACATACTCTAATAGCTTTAAAGCATCCTCGCGAAGCCTACCTTCTGGTACAACTACCCGCAGTTTACGGATCGATCTTCACTCCTTTCCCCTTCATGATCAGTCTCCTAGCTTCCTTATATAGGGTCTCTGGATTTCCCTTCAATTCGGTACGGTCGTCTTCAAAAACAGGTTTCACCAGTTGTATCAGGGCGTTCAGATCGAGAGCAAAACCACAAGCTTGAAGCGGTCCAACCCTGTATTCTCCACCTCCTCCAATGGGGCGGCCCAGTTTGGGAGAGTATACCTCAAAAACCAGATCGTCATAATAAGGGTAAAATCTGACGGTGCCCAAATCCACAAAAACCCTATGGTCGCTCAGTGCTTGGACCACCTGGTTCAGCTTTTTGTAAGGTCCTGTTTGACCTCGAAAATTGAAGAGTTCCCAGAGTTCTTCCTTCTTACGGTGATCGATGGGTAACTCTTCAATCATACCGAAATTCCTCCGTCGAAGCGATTCGAAGATTACAGAGGAGTACTCTTCTATTTCCTTTACGGCCTCTCTCCACAATCTCAGGGATCCAATATCGACGAAGACCTCGTCGAGCCCGAGAGCATCAAAAACTGTCAAGAGGATGCTCAGCACTTCCACATGTGTTTGTATTCCATCCCCTCCGATGAACTCCACGCCTGCCTGCCATCTTCCTGAAATCGAATTCCTCAACACTTCGGAAATATAAAAGAGTCTGCGCTTGTCTGAGGTCTTCATGTTGAAGAGAAGCTGGGAAGTTATGTCGGGTTTTACCAAATAAACTTGATTATCGAAGACAATTTTGAGGCCGTCTCTGAGCGAATGATCGTGACTCTCCACCGTGGAGAGGAAGATTTCGGAGTAGTTCCAGAGATCGAAGACTCTTCTCAGTGTCTTCGAAACGTAAGCGAACCTTGCCGATTGCGAAAAGAGATCCTTCGTCATTCCAACACCCCCATCGTTGATATAAAAGTTGATATAAAAAATCAGGGAACCCGGGCGGGTTCCCTTAAGGCGTTTCTATCCAAGGGGGGATAGGGTTCGTTTTTATAATACTATACCACACTTACTCCATTTTTGAGGTTCTCCAACGAAGACATATGGAGTATGTTAACGTTTCTTACTGGCCACTTTCGAAGACAGATACTGGTGAATCGACTTGGCAGCGATCTTGCCTGCACCCATGGCTTCGATAACGGTAGCGGCCCCCGTTACAATGTCGCCCCCGGCATAAACACCTGGTACGTTGGTAGCGCACGTTTCCGGATCTACCTCGATGTATCCCCACTTGTTCAACTTGAGTTCTGGGAAATCCTGAAGGAGTATCTTTTGAGGGCCTTGACCGATGGCTTCTATAGCCATATCTGCTTCTATGACGAAGTTGGAACCCTCCACAGGGACTGGTCTCCTACGTCCACTCTCGTCCGGTTCACCCAATCGCATTTTGATACACTCCACAGCGGTGAGCCTTCCGTTTTCGTCACCCACGTAACGAACAGGCTGGGTAAGCCAGTTGAACTCTATTCCCTCTTCCAAAGCATGGTGGTACTCTTCCAACCGTGCGGGCATCTCCTGCTCTGACCGCCTGTATACCACCGTCACTTTCTTAGCACCGAGTCTCAACGCCGTTCTGGCCGCATCCATGGCGACGTTGCCCGCCCCCACGACAATGACGTTATCTCCCTTTTTAACCGGAGTATCGTACGCGGGAAAGGCGTAAGCCTTCATTAGGTTAACACGCGTCAGAATCTCGCTGGCGGAGAAGACACCGATGAGATTGGTGCCGGGTATTCCCATAAATTTCGGTGCTCCAGCTCCAATTCCTATGTAGACTGCATCGAACTCGTCGAGTATTTCCCGCACTGAAATCGTCTTCCCCACGATAATGTCGGTTTTGACTTCAACACCTAAAGCTCGTACGTATTCCATCTCCCTCTCCACTATCGCCTTCGGCAGACGAAATTCAGGGATTCCGTATATCAGGACACCGCCAGGTTTGTGGAAAGCTTCGAAAATCACCACCTCGTATCCCAACTTCGCCAAATCCGCTGCGCACGTGATCCCTCCAGGGCCTGCCCCTATCACGGCTACCTTTTGTGATCGTTTAGGGCTCCTCTTTGGGAGTTTCAATCCAATGTGCTCGGCTTCCCAATCTGCCACGAACCTTTCCAATCTGCCGATGGCTACCGGCTCGTGATCCTTCATGCGACCCACCACACACTGGGCCTCACACTGATTCTCTTGCGGACAAACTCTGCCACAAATCGCAGGCAGGTTGTTGTACTTCTTGATCACCTCGGCAGCCTTTTCAAAATCTTTTTCGCGGACGTAGCGTATGAATCCAGGGATATCGATGTTAACCGGACACCCCTTTACACAGAGAGGAACCTTGCATTGAAGACATCTATTGGCCTCGGCAACTGCCTCCTCCTCGGTGTACCCCAAAGCAACTTCGTTGAAGTTGTGAATACGTTCCTGTGCTGGTTGCTCCCTCATGGGAGTTTTGCGCTCCGGTATCTTCACAACCATGTCATATCACCGACCTTTTCGAGATAGCGTTGGAGAGATTTCTGTTCTTCCTCGCGATAAATGGTTAAGCGCTTCAATAACTCGTCCCAGTCCACGAATCTGCCGTCAAATTCTGGACCATCCACGCAGGCGAATTTGATCTTGCCGTCCACTGAGACCCTGCACGCTCCACACATACCCGTTCCGTCCACCATGATGGGATTTAGAGAGGTCCATATCTTGAGATCCCTTTCTCGAGCCAGAAGAGCGCAAAACTTCATCATGATGGTAGGCCCAATCGCCCAAGCAACGTCAACCTCGTCGCTATCAAGAACCTGTTTCATAGCGTCTGTGACCACACCTTTTATGCCAAGGCTACCGTCATCGGTGGTGATCAAAACCCGATCTGCGAACCCGAACTCGTCTCTCATGATGACTTGCTCTGCTGTTCTTCCGCCGAGTATTACCGTAACATGGTTCCCAACGCGTTTCAATTCTCTGGCTATGGGATATATGGCGGCAATGCCCACTCCTCCACCTACCAAAAGCACTCGACCGAACCGATCGATCTCGCTGGGACGGCCCAAGGGGCCAACAACATCTGCCAGTTCGTCTCCCTTTTTGCGCGAACAGAGCTCGTAAGTGGTCTTCCCAACGGCTTTGACGACTATTCTAACTTTGTCGTCCTGGGCGTCCGCAATGGTGAGAGGTATCCGCTCACCACGGTCATGTACACGCACAACCAAAAACTGCCCCGGCCTGGTGTGCTGGGCTACTTCGGGTGCTTCGATCCAGAAATCGTAGGTGCCTTCTGCAAGCCGTTGCCTTTTTAATATGCGATACACCGTGTTCCCCCTCCTTTTTATAGTACTACATTTACTAACCTCTTGGGAACGATCACGATCTGCCGTGGTTTTCTCCCCTCCAACCACTTTTGAACACGCTTACTCGAAAGTGCCATTCTCTTTATTTCGTCCTCACTGGCTGTTGCAGAGACCACTATCCTGTCTCTGACCTTTCCGTTAACCTGCACTGCCAATTCGTATTCCTCAAGTTCCAGCGCCCTCTGATCGTATTCCGGCCAGGATTGTTCCACTGTAAGACCTTTCTTTCCCAATCTATTCCAAAGCTCGTCCGCCAAATGAGGAGCGAATGGGGAGATCATCAGCACCATTTTCTCGACTACGTCACGCAGCAACGGCAGGTTCCACTCTGTCTCATTTGTAGAATCCAGATATTTTGAAAGGGTGTTGGTCAATTCCATAAAGCCACTAACAGCGGTGTTGAAATGGAATCCGCCTTCGATGTCCTCTGTGATTTTCTTGATCATGGAATGTAGTTTCCTGTGGAGTTCCTTTTCCTGTGATGTCTTTGGCTCGACTGGACCGGCTTCTTTTGTTGCAGAAAGACGTTCTATAAGCCTGTCAAAGATCTTCCAGAGTCTCTTCACGAATCGACTCACACCTTCGATCCCCGCGTCACTCCACTCGGCATCCTTCTCGGGGGGACCCATGAAGAGTATGTAGAGTCTGAGTGTGTCCGCCCCGTACTTCTTTATCATCTCCTCTGGAGACACCACGTTGCCCTTGGATTTACTCATCTTGGCCCCGTCTTTGTAGATCATTCCCTGTGTGAAGAGGTTGGTGAAGGGCTCATCAAAAGTCAGATATCCAAGGTCGTGAAGCACTTTTGTGATGAATCGAGAGTACATAAGATGGAGTATGGCATGCTCCACCCCGCCAATGTATTGGTCTACCGGCAACCAGTAATTTACATCTCGTGGATCGAAGGGCTTTTCGTCATTGTGGGGGTTGACGTACCTCAGATAGTACCATGAACTGTCGACGAAGGTGTCCATGGTGTCCGACTCACGCACAGCAGGAGCACCACAGATGGGACAGGTTGTATTGAGGAAATCTTCATGCTTTTTCAACGGCGACTGACCCGTGGGTTCAAACTCCACATCTTCCGGCAGCTTTACGGGAAGCCGATCTTCTGGAACAGGAACCGTGCCACACTTTTCACAGTAAACAATGGGAATGGGAGCACCCCAGTACCTTTGACGAGAAATTAGCCAGTCTCTGAGCTTGTACTGAGTGGTACCTTTCCCGTATCCCTTTTCTTCCAACCAGCTAATAATCTCGCCCATCGCTTTGTCGCTCTCTCTGCCTGTGAAGATCCCAGAGTCTCTCATGATGCCGGGTTCCGTATAGGGTTCTTCCATGGTTTTCGAATCCAGAGGTGCTCCAGGTCTGTCCACCACAACCCTAATCTCAAGGCCCAAACTCTTGGCAAACTCGAAGTCTCTTTGATCGTGTGCGGGAACTCCCATGATCGCACCTGTGCCGTATTCATAGAGGATGTAATTAGCAACATAAATGGGCACTCTCTCTCCGTTCACTGGATTGATTGCATAACGTCCCGTGAAAACTCCTTCTTTTTTTGCTCCCTCGGCTGTGCGCTTGAAACGGTCTTCCAATAGCGTTTTCGACACGAATGTCTCGACTTCTATTCGCTTTTCGGGAAGAACTATCGTGTCTACCAACGGTGATTCTGGTGCCAACGCCATGAAAGTAACACCCCAAAGGGTATCGGGGCGCGTTGTGAAGATCTCCAATACTTCATCGATCCCTTCAACAGGAAAGCGCACCAGTGCACCTCTACTTTTTCCAATCCAGTTACGCTGCATCGTCTTGACGTGATCCGGCCAACCCGTCAGCTTGTCGAGATCTTCATAAAGACGATCAGCGTATTCGGTTATCCTGAAGTACCACTGCTCGAGGAATTTTACCTTCACAGGAGTACCGCATCGTTCACAAGCACCATCTTTCACTTGTTCGTTAGCCAACACCGTTTGGCAACTCGGGCACCAGTTCACCAAACCTTTCTTTTTGTATGCCAAGCCTCGCTCGTAAAGCTTCAAGAAAAGCCACTGTGTCCATTTGTAATATTCTTCATCGCATGTGGAAATCTCTCGATCCCAATCGTAGCTGATCCCTATCTTCTTTATTTGGTTTCGGATAGTTTCTATGTTTTTCTGGGTCCACACCCTTGGATGGATACCGTGCTCGATGGCGGCATTCTCCGCTGGTAATCCGAAGGCATCGTAACCAAAAGGATGGAGCACGTTGAATCCTTTCATTCGTTTGTACCTTGCCACCACGTCGCCAATAACGTAGTTCTTTACATGTCCCACATGTATGGAACCCGAAGGATACGGAAACATCACGAGCGCGTAGTACGTTGCTCTATTAGACCACTGAGGGGTTTTGAAAACACCTTTCTCTTCCCAAACCTTCTGCCACTTTTTCTCAATCTCTTCATGTATGTACTCCACAGCACCACCCCTTCTGCTTTTGGCTCGATTATACTATTCCTCACCTTCGTTCGATCAACATCAGATAGTTTTTTAGATAAAACGTCTCAGGTACCGCTAGCCTGACTGGATGATCGGGAGGTTGACCTCCCACGTGAAGGAAAGCAACATTAATCCTGGTATCATTAGCAGCGACGGTTATGACCTCTTCAAACTTTTCTCTTGAGATGATGTGCGTACAAGAAGAGGAGCTGAGCAATCCCCCTGTTTTGAGCAATTTCATCGCTCTCAGATTCAGTTCCTTGTATCCTCTGAAAGCAGCATCTAATGAGCGAGGCGATTTTGCGAGCGATGGTGGATCCAAAGAAACGGCATCGTAGTAAACACTTCCTTGGATCGATCTCAGGTAGTCGAAGGCATTAGCATGAACGAATTCTACCTTTTCAAGGCTGAAGTTGTTGATCTTCACGTTCTCCTTCGCTACTTCCAGGGCGCGCTCTGAATAGTCGAGAAAGATGACGTGCTCTGCGCTACCAGCCAAGGCGTGAATGCCGAAATTTCCTGTATAAGAAAACGCATCCAGAACCCTTCCGGAAGCGAACTTCCCGAAGATTTTCGCGTTCCATCGCTGGTCGAGGTAAAAACCCGTCTTCTGTCCCTTGGTGTCACAGTAAAATTTCAATCCGTTCATTTCAAATCGGAGGAGTTCAGGGCCGATACCATAAATCCATCCTTCCTCCGTTTCGAGCCCTTCTTTTTTTCTGTTATTAGCGTCACTCTTCTCTAAGATACCTCGAGGTTCCAGGACCTCCACCAAAGCGTCGACTATGTAAGGCCTTAGTTTTTCCATGCCCAACGTGTTGATCTGGATCACTACGTGACGGTCGAATAGATCTACTATCAACCCTGGAAGATTGTCAGCTTCTGAAAAGACCACCCGACAAGCGCTGGAATCACGAAGAAGAGGTTGACGTAGCAAAAGTGAGGTTTTGAACCGCTTCACGAAGAAATCTTTGTCAACAGGTTCGTTTCTCCTGGTGACGATTCTCAGTGATATCTTCGATGTAGGGTTGTAGTAGCCTTTTCCAAGGTAAACCCCATTACTTGTGAAAATATCCACTACTTCTCCTGCCTCCGGTTCTCCCTCGATGCGCAGGATGTCGTTTCTGTATATCCACATATGACCATAGCACACTCTCGTGCGCGGACGGACGAAGACCTTCTTCACAGCTCTACCTTCTCCTCGAAAAGTACTGAGAGATTCACGACATCCCTCACTCGCAATGAGATGGTGTTCTCACAGATCTCGATCTCCCCGAAACTCGGGGGATAACCACCTTTGGGCAGGGACAAACTCCCAGGATTGAAAAGGTACCCCCCTTTTTCAAGAAGCCGTATTTCTGGAATATGGGTGTGACCGTACGCAACCACTTGCCAGTTTTCTACACGAGACAACCGCACTGCTTCTTCTAAGTCCGAGTCGCCATGAAGGCAGAAAACCCGCAGATTTTCCAAACATTTGAGTACACGTCTCGGCATGTCTTCGCGACCGAGGACCATCAAATCCACATCCGCATCGCAGTTGCCTCTGACGAAGGTAATGCTGGTTTCTTTCAGCAATCTCGCCAGTTCCCCCGGATTATACCCTTCGGGAAGAGGGTTTCTTGGACCGTGATAGAGTACGTCGCCAAGGTGGACCACGTCGTCCGCATCTTTCAAAAGGGGTTCCACACGTTTCCAAGCACTGAGAGAGCCGTGCGTATCACTGATCACAATCAATCGCATCGTTTGTAACCTCTTTTAACCACGTCTCGTACGACGGCATCACCGTCTCTACCGAAAGTGAAAAAATGGCTGGTTCAGAGTATGGATGAAGTTCCCCAAGCCTTCGCATCAAAGATTCTCGTTTCTTCCCCGTTGTTTTGAATATACACGCGGCCTCCTCGTCATGGATGATCTCATCCTTCCACCAGTACCCCGACTCTACGGGCCAGCAGTTGTAACAACCGCAAAGCTGCTCTTCTAAAAGCTTTGTCCCGATCTTTTTTGCATCTTCCAACGATGGGAAGGTGCTGTAAACCAGTTTCATACCAAACGCACGGGCATCACTATGTAGAGATACCCTTCGACATCTACCGGGTTGATCTGAACGGGACCATTGGAATCCTTGAAATTCAATTCCACGTTTTCCGTATCAACATGTTGACATGCTTCTAAGAGAAAACGTGGGTTGAACCCTATGATCATATCTTCTCCATCCTTTTTGACCTCGATTTCTTCAACGGCTTCTCCTCGATCGCTGCTACGTGCGGAGACTTTCATTACCTCGTCTCCTACCTCTAACTTCACGGTTTCGGAACCTAACCTTGCTGCTATAGAAACGCGTTTCAAAGCCTCAATGAACGTATTCTTTTCCACCACGATTCGGGTGCGAAATTCTTGAGGCAGCACTGTCTTATAGTTTGGAAACTCCGCATCCACAACACGAACTATCATCTGCGTTCCATCGAAGGAGAATCCCACTCTTCTCCCGTCGAACCTAAGGAGCAGCTCGTCAGAAGAGGCCATTCTCACACTGGAAGCGAAGTCTTTCATGCTGTTGAGCGAAAGTAAAAAGCTGCCCACGAAATTGTACGGATTGGCTGATTCTGCCAGAGCCAATCGGAAACCATCGGCAGCGACAAAGCGCAAATAATCGCTATCGAATTCCCAAAGTACCACGTTCAAGTTTCTCATTATTTCATCCTTGGCAGCGGCAAACATGCTTCTGTCCAGCATGGTTTCCACCTGAGTCGTGGACAAGACGAACTCTTCACCGTTCACATCTGGCGAAAACTCGGGAAATTCCTTTGGATCCATAGTGGGCAAGGTGAAGCGACTTTTTTGAGAACTGAAAGTAGCGCTAATTCCGTCGTATTCGATAACTATCTCACTTCCTGGCAAACTTCTCACCACTTCATCCGCAACCTTACCTTCCACCACAAAGGCGCCTTCTCCATCTGTGGTAAACTCCCTGATTTCTGTAACGAAACCCGTTTCCAAATCCGTGGCACTGATGGTTAACACACCATCAGATACCTTGAAGAGAATCCCTTGAAGAATCGCCTTCACTGCTTTCGCTGGCACCACCTTCGACACCATGGAAAGCTTTGTCGCCAGTTCATTCTTTGGAATCGTTAGTTTCATCAAAGACACCTCCAAGTTACTTGTGTACGTGCAAAGTCTTTATATCCGGTATCGCCTTTAAAACCGACTCGATGATCAGTACCTGCAGAGCGACTGAGAACGGGAAGGCGATCAGCCTGGGCACCATCATTGGAGTGTAAGGCATCCCAAAAAGTGTATGCAACAAGTATGGGACAAGCCAAAGGTTCGCAATGCCCGCAGGAACAGCGATGCTCGCTGTCACAGACCACAGACTCCATTTTCGCTTGAATAGAAAGGCAAAGAGGGTACCTGCAACGACCCCTCTAAGCGCCGCTACAAGGGTAAAATGGGGCATGTATGGACCCATGGGACTGACCCAATAACCTACAATGTCGGCCACAGCTCCTACCACGAGACCATCAACGGGCCCGAAAGCAAGCGCAGCGAGGTATATACCTAAACTTCCTATACCAATGCGCACTCCCTCGACTCCGAAGATAGCGATCCTGAAACTGGCGAACCTTGCGAGCACTACCGTCAGCACAGTAAGCACCGATAAATAGGCTAAACGTGTGACCTTCATGAAACCAACACCTCCTTCGACATTATAGCATTCTTAGGAGTTAAAATAGTCTCACAAGACTTCATGCAGGAGGGATACAAGATGTCCAAGCAGATTCAGAAACGCAGAAGAAAGTACTTTTCGGAAGATTTCGATCCTGCTAACTGGAACCAAGTAGAATTCGCCTTAAGAGAACTCCTTGAAACGCAACTTCGGAACGTGGAAGATCTTGTACTCCTTGTGGAGAAGGCTACGGAGTTGGGCGACATCATAGAAGAAGAAGCAGCATGGAGGTATATCCGCATGACTTGCAACGTTGACAAAAAAGAGTACGCCGACGCCTTCAATCGCTTTTACTCCGAGGTAGTTGCGAAGGCTCAGCCCTACGAATTTCAGCTCAAGAAGAAGATCTATGAATCCCCATTGAAAGATCATCTACCAGAGGGGTACCATCACATGATGAGGATCGTCTCCAACGACATTGAACTATTCAGAGAAGAAAACATCCCACTGCAGATCAAAGAAAGGGAGCTGTCCAACCAATACGGTGCCCTCGTGGGAAACATCACGGTGGACTTCGATGGACAGAAGAGAACACTTCAGCAACTTGCTGCCTATCTAAAAGAACCGAACAGAGATCTGAGAGAACGGGCGTGGAGGAAGCGCTACGAAGGATTGTGGAGCAAACGCCAGGAATTGAACCAACTCTTCGATCAGCTCAAAGAGATAAGGATCCAGCAGGCTAAAAACGCTGGATTTGATAATTACAGGGATTACGTCCACAAACTCAAGGGAAGGTTTGAGTACAGTCCCGAAGATCTCTTCAAATTTCACGAAGCGGTGGAAAAGGAAGTGGTACCTTTTCTTCATGAGAGGACTGAATTGCGCCGTCGCAAACTGGGCGTTGAATCCGTACGCCCCTGGGACACGACTGTAGATGTGGATGGCAAGGTCTTGAAACCCTTCGAAACAACTGATGAACTCGTGGAAAGGGCCATTCGAACACTGAAGAGAGTGCATCCACTCTTTGGTGGAAGGCTCGAGCTCATGAGAAATTCGGGACTTCTGGACTTGGAAAACCGGAAAGGGAAAGCACCGGGAGGCTACAATTATCCACTCCCAGAAACCGGGGCTCCTTTCATCTTCATGAACGCTGTAGGTCAGAGCAGCGATGTGAAGACCATTTTGCATGAGTCCGGTCATGCGATGCACACCTTTGAAACGGTGGACATACCCATTTCCTTTTACAGGCCGAACAGAATGGAGATCGCCGAGTTGGCTTCCATGTCCATGGAATTGCTCACTCTCGATCATTGGAAGGAGTATTACAAGGATGAAGAAGATTTCAAGAGAGCCAAGATAGAAGAACTGGAAAGTGCCATATCGTTCTTGCCCTGGTGCATGACAGTGGATGCTTTTCAACACTGGATATACACCCACCCAAATCATACACCGCAAGAACGTGACGAATACTTCGCTTTCTTGATGGATCGCTTCAATCCTGGGGTGGATTGGAGCGAGTTGGATGAGGAAAAAAAGACTCGCTGGATGTTCCAGCTTCACATATTTGAGGTGCCTTTTTACTACATAGAGTATGGAATAGCTCAGCTTGGGGCTTTGGCGATCTACAAGCGCTATCTAAAAGGCCCCGAAAGCACCGTGGAAGATTACATCAAGTTTTTAAAAACCGGTTATAAAGTCCCTGTGGACAGAGTGTACGAAACGGCGGGGATCAAACTCGATTTCTCCAGAAATTACTTGAGAGGGATCGTGGAGTTCGTGGCGAAGGAGTTGGAGGGCTTGAGAGATGAGAACACGAACAGCCATGACAGGGCAACTCGTGGTATTCAAATCCTGACGGGAGATCCAAGAAAGGCCATCGTGAGGTTATCCATACCCATGATGTTGGCCATGTTCGTTCAAACCCTCTACAATTTGGTGGACGGGATTTGGGTAGCCGGGTTAGGGCCACAGGCTTTGGCTGCCATTGGATTCTTTTTCCCCGTTTTCATGATCATAATAGCCATTTCGGCAGGACTCGGTGTGGGTGCGAGCTCTGCTATTTCAAGACGTATAGGAGCAAAGGACAAAAAAGGCGCAGACAGTGCCGCTGAACATGGATTGATTCTGTCTTTGATCGTAGGCATCGCTGTTGTTGCTGGGGGCTTATCCAGCATCGATAGAGTGCTCGGTATGATCGGCGCCCGGGGAAGAAGTTTGGAATTGGCTCTGACTTACTCCCAAATACTTCTGTTCGGCTCGATATTGCTCACTTTCAACAATGTGGCAAACGGCATATTGAGGGGAGAAGGTGATACGAAAAGAGCCATGTATGCAATGACTTTGGGATCCGTACTCAATATGGGCCTTGATCCCGTCTTCATTTATGTGTTTAAACTTGGCGTGACCGGTGCTGCCTACGCTACAATCATCTCCTTGTTGACGACTTCTGTGATTCTCGTTTGGTGGCTGCTCGCAAGGAAAAACACCTACGTTTCCATCAACCTGAAAGGCTTCAAGTTCCGTGGTGAGATATGCAAGGATATTTTGCGTGTGGGGTTGCCTTCTTCCCTTGCTCAAATCTCCATGTCTGTCGCCATATTTGTCCTCAATTCTTTTGCCGTAGGAGAGGGAGGAGAATTGGGTGTGGCGATTTTTACCAGTGCTTGGAGGGTGATAAACTTCGGTACGGTTCCTCTAATAGGAATGGCTTCCGCTGTTACCGCAGTGACAGGGGCAGCTTTTGGCTCTAAAGATGGAGAGAGGCTGGAAGTTGCGCATCTGTACGCGGTGAAGTTGGGGCTCATCCTGGGAATTTTGGTGATGATCGCTATTCTCGTCTTCGCGCCGCTCATAGCACGGATATTCACCTACTCAAAAGGAGGCGCAGTGATCTACAACGAGCTGGTGGTGGCTTTGAGAGTGCTCAGTCTCTTTCTCCCAGGCACTCCTCTTGGCATGCTCACTTCTTCTATGTTCCAAGGTATAGGTCATGGAGAAAAAAGTCTCATTGTGACCATACTCAGGACAGTGGTGATGCAGTTACTCTTTGCTTGGATCTTTACCCATGTGATCGATCTTGGAATCACTGGGGTATGGTGGGGAATAGTCGTGGGTAACGCCACTGCGGCAAACATCACGTTTCAGTGGGGCAGACACACAGTGAAGAAAATAAAGCGCAGTTTCATTCAAACAGTAAGCCAGGAGGCTAGCTGTTGAGAAAGATGAAAAATTCAGTCATTCCGAGAGACAGACAGTTCTACAAATTCGCAGCATACGGTTTCTTGAAAAATCTGAGGTTCTTCGATCCTTTCATAGTGCTTTTCTTCCGTGAAATGGGGATGTCTTTTTTACAGATAGGAACGCTCTTTTCCGTAAGAGAAATAGCGACGAATCTACTTGAAGTACCCACAGGAGTCGTGGCAGATGCGTACGGAAGGAGAAGATCCATGATCTTCTCCTTCCTTTCGTACATCGCCTCCTTCACCGTGTTCTACTTTTTCCCGAATTTCTGGTTTTACGTCCTTGCCATGGTACTTTACGCCTTTGGAGAAGCCTTCCGCTCGGGTACCCATAAGGCGATGATATTAGAATATCTAAGGATTAAAGGGATAGAACACCTAAAAGTGGAATACTATGGCCAGACGCGTGGAGCATCCCAGCTGGGATCAGCTGTCTCATCGCTGATAGCCGGAGCTTTGGTTTTTTACGCTGGCAGCTACAAGATCGTTTTTCTGGCGTCCATCATTCCCTACGTGGCAGAGCTCTTCTTGATGATTTCTTACCCCAAGGAATTGGATGGAAAAATTGAGAAAATCGGGGACCGTGGGTGGTTTAACACCTTCTTCGCGAACTTGAGAGAAACTGTCAAAAGCTTCACCCGAGTGATGAGGGACTGGAAGGTACTAAAAGCCATGCTCAACTCTGCGGTTTACAATGCGTTTCACAAGAGTACCAAAGATTATCTCCAGCCAGTTCTGGAGCACACTGTGGTGTCCGTGCCGCTTCTGCTCTCTTTGGCGTCTCGGCAACGGGTCGCTATCCTGGCAGGATTGACGTACTTTTTGTTGTATCTACTCACCAGCTATGCTTCACGCAACGCGCACAAAGTGGTGAAAGCTGCGCGGTCTCTGCCCCGCGCCATAAACATAGCCTTTCTGGCGGGTGCCATTCTCTTGCTTTTTGCTGGCACTTCCGTTCACTGGGGGGTGCCGGTCCTGGCGGTGGCCTCTTTTGTAGCTCTTTACTTCATCATGAACTTGAAGCGGCCCATGATGGTGGCTTACATCAGCGACATGATATCCCATAAAGTTATGGCTACCGGACTGTCGGTTGAGTCCCAGCTTAGAACCCTGGGAACAGCGATACTGGCACCAATTGTGGGTTTTTTCGCTGATAGATTTGGGGTTGGAGGAGCATTAGTGCTTGCAAGCTTTGTGATGATCGCATTGTGGTTTCCCTTGAGGGCAGACTGACCCCCTCAGGTGTGCACTTTGAGGTACTCGAATTGGGACCCTATTTCCACAACAGGGGTGGGCGCCCCTTCGCGTAATCTTCCAAGCTCTTTGCACCCCAGTTCGAATGCCGCATTGTGAGATGAAACTTTCACTATTTCTGAATGATTCGCTCCCGTATATTTGTGGAAAAGCAACACCGCTCTGTCCATAGTCAAAGTGCTCCCTGCCAAGGTATCATCTGATAGGTGAGCGATTCCTGCGTTGACCACGACTTCTATTCTACCTAACTTGTAGCGACCGTCTTCAAGGCCTGCAGCTTCCATGGCGTCGGTTACAAGTTCAAGACGGCTTCCCATAAGCTTGTGAATCAACCGGACCATCTCCTGACTCAGGTGTACGCCATCAACGATAATTTCCGCCACCACATTTTCCAAAAGGATCGCTGCTCCGACAGGCCCCACTTCCCGGTGATGGATAAGGGGCATCCCGTTGCAAAGATGGGTGAATCGTTTGACACCCACTTCCACTGCTTTGGTGATCACGCTAAAAGGTGCTTCAGTGTGGCCTATGGAGAGAATTACATCGTATCTTTTTGCCAGCTCCACCGCTTGTCCGAACCCTTCTAACTCCGGTGCAAGGGTCATCAGTTTGACCATAGGATGGGAGAAAACGTTTTGAAATTCTTCATCATGCAATCGTTGTACGTGTTCCAACTTGTGGGCACCCCGTCTTTTTGGGTTTATATGTGGACCCTCCACGTGGACACCTTTGAAAACACTGTTCGGATGCGAATGCACGTAACTTTGTAGCGTATCCGCGGCTTTGAGAATGTTTTCCACCGGTGCTGAGACAGTGGTCAACAAGCACCCCGTTACGCCCCGGGATCGAAGAAAACACTCGAACCTTTCCAAATCTTTCTCAGTGGCACTCATGAAATCCACACCAACTGCACCGTGGATGTGTGGATCAACAAAACCGGGAAGAAGATAGGGAAGACTCGGATCTTCTTCTCCAACGAGGTCTATCTCTTCAACAAAACCACCCTTCAATCTAACAACACCTAAATGGATCCCGTCTTCGGGATCCACCAGATTTACAGGGCCTACCTTTTTTTCGCTCATAGAGGGAGGCATCATTTTATCATTCCTTCGCGCAAACCTTCTATGAAGAACTTCCGAAAGGCGATGAAAAGCACGAACACAGGAATTATCGAAAGTATTATCATGGCGCCGATTCGCCCGTACACAAGTGTTTGCAGCTCATCTCTGATCCACACAACTCCAACAGGAAGGGTTTGCCACTCATTTTTTGTCATGAGGGTACTCGCGAAGAGATATTCTTGCCATGCGAAAACGAAAGTGATAATGGTAGTAGCCGCGAGGGCCGGTCGAACGATGGGCAAGAGAACTTTGTACCACATTTGGAATTCGTTACATCCGTCTATCACTGCAGCGTCCCGTATATCTAAAGGCACGGTGGAAAAAGCCCCTCGCATTATCAACAAACCCCATGGTAGGTTCAACGCCACATAAGGGAGAATTAACCCCCACCACGTGTTCCGCAACCCCAACCGGTCTTCCATGATGTATATAGGGATCAAGTACATGATATAGGGAATCGTCAAAACTGAAATCACCGCCATGAAGAGGAAGTTTTGTCCTTTAAATCTCCTTATCCCAAAGGCATAACCTCCCATAGCACTGGAGATCACCACGATCACTACGGTAACTCCCGTAACCACGGCACTGTTCAGAAAATACCGCCCGAATCCCTCCATCTGCGTGACCACGTAAACGTAGTTTTCAAGCGTTACAGCTCCTGGAATCACAGAAGGAGGAAATTTATAGATGTCCCAAGTAGGTCTAATGGAAGTGATAAACATCCACAGCAGAGGAGAGACGTATACCAAAGCGATCACACTCACAATGAGCAAGATCCCTATTTTGTACTTTTTGAGGTTGCGAAATCTTCTAAGGTGTGAATCACCAAGTCGAGTCATGGTATCACGCCCTGCTTGCAGCTTCTGGTTTGAAGAGACGATTCAAACCCCATGAGAACAAAACTATTATAACCGCGGTTATGTAAGCGACTTGGGAAGCTCTGCCCATATCGAGCCGCTCGAAAGCGAGTTTCCAAGTATAATAGTAAAGAGTGAGGGTTGCCATGCCCGGTCCGCCTTGAGTTACCACTGCCACCAACTCGAAGGTCTTCATGGCGTTTATCAATATCCATACGCCGCTGATCAACAGGTATGGCTTCAAGTTCGGTAAAACGATATACCAGATTTCCTGAAAAAAGTTCGCTCCATCCACTTTGGCAGCCTCTCTGAGGCTCTTAGAAAGTCCTTGCAATCCGGACAAAAGGATAATCAAAGTGAAACCTATCATCTTCCAAGATCGGGCTACTACCAAAGAGTTGAGAGCGGTTTTGGGATCGCCGTACCAATCGATATTCCAGTTGCTCACTCCAAGAGAACGTAGGAAGTGATTGAAGATACCCACATCGGGGAATAGAAGCCATGCAAAAGTGATACCCACCAAAGAAAGAGGAATAACCATAGGAAGGTAGAAGATAACTTGAAAGAACGAAGCTCCGAATCTCAGTTCGTTGATGAGTATGGCCAGGATTAATGAGGCGAGAAAGGTTATCACAAAGTACGGAACGGCGAATTTAAACTGGTTTATCAATGCCGTGTGGAACATGGAATCTTCGAAGATAGTTTCGATGTAGCCTTTGAAACCAATGAACTTAGGTGTTGGATCGGAAGCGTAATTGTACTCCGAAAGGCTGAGGTAAGCCGAGTAGACCACCGGATAGGCTATGAAAACGAGGACGAAGAAAAGTGTCGGAGCGAGAAAGATAAGCAAAGTGAGACGACTCTCTTTCACTTTCGATCCTCCCGCAAGATTTGAATGAAAATAAAGAAAAAACCGGCGGCTTAATGCCGCCGGTAATCTTTTGTTTTACATGGCCCTGATATCCGTGAAGTCCAAGTCTTTCGACTCCTCTTGAATCTTCTGAAGCGCTTCCTCCACGTCCATACGACCGAAGGCAGCTTCTGGGAGGTATTTCATGAGAATGTCCAAATACTTTTGTAGATCCTTGAAAAGTGGTATGGGCTTAGATGCGTTGGCTATCGCCAATATTGTTGGCATCTCATTTTTGAACCAGGTTATCCCTTCACCGTAGAAATCTTTGATCACCGGGAGCTTACCATAGTGGTTGAAGCTCCATTGTTGGAAGTGTCTGGAGAATATCTGTTCCCGGATGAATTGCTTAGCCAGGTCTTTGTTTGGAGACACCTTCGGAATCCAAACCGAATGAGTCCAGATGATGCTGCCATTTTTCTCCGCTCCAGGCCAACCAATGTAAGCGATATCGGATTCATTGCCAGTGACACTCACAAGCTCCATGATATGGCCCTGCGCCGCATAGAAGGAACCAGCTGCTCCCGTTTTCCATTTGGAGTAACCTGCATCGTCGGTGATAGTCCAAGAGCCTAGACCTTCTTTGTACATCTTTTGCAGGTAGGTGAGCCACTTTTTTGCAGCGTCGCTGGTGACATCAAAACCTCTGCCATCTTCTTCGAGGAAGGTTCCGGTCATGGCCATGATGGGGCCACACCAATCGTACTGCATGAACTCGCGATCCCAAATCTGAATGTGGGCTCCAATGGGGGACACTTTTTTAAGTTTGCGGAACCAGTTGAAGAACTCTTCCTCATCCCAGCTGGGAATGGAAACAGGCCTCTCGTTTTCCCATAACCCCGCCTGTTTCATCAATTTCGTGTTGACGCCGATGATCGCCACTTCACCCATGAAGGGGATTACAGGGTAGTACGCTCCACTGCCGTCTGGCTTTTTGTAGCGGCCTGCAGCTAAGAAACCTCCCACAAATTTTTCTGGAGCCATGTTGCCGTACAACATGTCGTCCAAAGGTTCCAGCCATTCGCCAACGATAACGGGGGCCAGCATGGAACCGCTACCACCAACGAAGAGATCAAAGGGCGTTTTGCCAGCCTTCCAATCGGTTATGTAGACAGGAGCACTCCACTTGTCAACTCTGATGAGTTCCACCTTCACTCCTGGATGATCTTGTTCAAAGCGCTTTGCCACTTCTTCCAGCGGGAATTTTTTGAAGATCCATGGAGGAGCGGCGACCCTGAGTACTTCTCCCAAGGCGAGAAACGTCACCATAGTAACCACCAAAGATAGAACTACCCAACGTTTCCACACAGTTACTCCCTCCCTTTAATATAGAGTAAAAATCGAAGATATATTTTTATACATTATACCACCGTCTAAATGGAGTAGAACAATTCATAGGGTCGGTCGTAACACGCTCTCCTTGCCAGGCCTTTCGCCTCTTCGTACGGAATCTGGCTGTTGTCCACCATACTCCCCAAAACGTTGCAAAGTACCCTCCTGAACATCTCCGTTCGTGAGCCAAAGGACAGTAATTTTCTAGAGTCCGTGACCATTCCCGCAAAATTGGAGAGCAAGTCTACTGTAGCTATGTATCTGAGGTGCATTTCCATACCGAACGGACTGTCGTTGAACCACCACGCAGCTCCCAGATTCACGTTTGGAAACGCCCTGGATATGGTCGCCGCTGTGGGGAGATGGGTGGGATCGAGAACATAAAGCACTATCTTCAACCTTCCGTCAAACCGGTTGAGAAAATATCGCAGCCCTTTAACCAGATCTACCGCATTGGTAGAGATATCCCCGCCCGAATCAGGTCCAAATTTTCGAAACAAGTTGTCCCTGTAATCTCTGACAGCACCTATGTGAAGTTGGGTAACCCAGTTTTTTTCGGCATTGAGCTCCCCAAAGTACAAA
>Ga0180300_10000347_pt1 | contig 19847 bp, 18 predicted proteins | sample GuaBasSediGuay15_FD_121798 | JGI IMG/M metagenome (GOLD analysis project Ga0180300, IMG submission 121798) | Subseafloor sediment microbial communities from Guaymas Basin, Gulf of California, Mexico - Guay15, Core 4569-2, 21-24 cm | ecosystem: Environmental > Aquatic > Marine > Hydrothermal...
CTTCATGAGTGTGCCCGTTTGTGAGTGTGAGCAAGGAAGAAAGCGAAGCACAACATGCTTTCTGCAATGTGAAAAAAAGGGAAGAGGTGGTGATCCCCCACGCTCACACAGCAAGCACTCGCTTTTTCCCTCGTTTACATCCACAAAACGACCCTCGCAAAGATTCAGCATCGTGCTTCAGCTTCGCTCTCATCTGCATCCGTGCGGCTTCGAGGTCGTTTTGTATGGATGCTCACTCGGCGCTCGTGAGGCTGTATGAGCGTGGGGGATTCTGATCAGTGGTGCAGGTATATCCTTCGCAAACGATTTCCAGGGCAGCAAAAGAACAGGATGAGAATCTGGTAAGTATCTTCATACTCATTTGTGTTGATACTGGTTTCGCGAGCGTCGAAAGTGCATGGTAGAATCGATAAAACCGGGAGTGGGGCGGGCGATCGCGGTGCAGAGATGCGCTGAGGAAAGTCCGGACTCCCAGGGCGGGGTGCTGGGTAACACCCAGGAGGCGTGAGCCTCGGATAGGGCCATAGAAACGGAAACCGCCCGAGAAGGGCAAGGGTGGAAAGGTGGGGTAAGAGCCCACCAGCGTCGGGGTGACCCGGCGGCTTGGCAACCCCCACCTGGAGCAAGGTCAAACAGGGGAGGTCTGAGGTGGCCCGCCGAATCCTCCCCGGGTGGACCGCTTGAGGGGTGTGGCAACACACCTCCCAGATAGATGATCGCCCACGACAGAATCCGGCTTACAGCCCCACTCCCACGATGCCACTTGGGGGTGTGAAATGAGACTTCACGTGATTGGAGCAGGAAAAGTGGGGAGAAGCCTTGCCAAGGCTTATCGTGCAAGTGGAGGCAAAGTAGGATACCTTGTCAACCGCACGCTGGTGCGCGCCGAAGAGTCGGTAAGATCGGTCGGAGCAGGTGTACCGCTGGTTTTCGATGACCTGAAGACCCCGAAATTCGATGGAATACTCGCCATAACGGTAACGGATCGAGAAATCGAATCGACAGCCAAGCTTCTTGAAAATTGCGATATCACACGTGTGTCCTTTGTTTTCCACGCCAGTGGTTATGCCGACTCACGAATACTCCGCGGACTTTGTAAACCCTATGCCAGCGTCCATCCGATCTTCGCTTTTGGAAGGGTAGTGGAACCCCGGGAACTCCAGGGGGTCTACTATGATATAAGCGGAGATGAGAAGGGGTTGGAGTACGCTTCGAATTTTGTTCGAGCACTACGGGGAGTGCCATTACCAGTAGACGAAAGGGGAAAGAAAGTTCTACACCTGGCGGCAGTTATAGTGAGTAATTTCGGGTTGACACTGATGTCTCAAGCAGAGAGACTCTGTCATACGGCGGGCATAGACGTGGGAGATCAGTTTTTGAAGCTCGTGTATTCCACCCTCGCCAACGTTGAGAAAGTAGGTGTTAAGAACGCCGCCACAGGTCCTGTCGTCAGGGGTGATTGGGCTGTGGTGAAAGCCGAGAGAGAATTACTGAGGGAGCTGGATCCAGATTTCGTGGATCTCTACGACAAGCTTGTTGAAATGACGAGGAGGGAATTCTGTGCTGAATGTGCGTAAGATTGTTGAGCTCAAAGGTAAGGAGAAACTGGTCATGGTGACCGCTTACGATTATCCGTCAGCGCGGATCGCCCAGGACGCGGGGGTGGACATCATTTTGGTCGGTGACTCTCTTGGAAACACGGTGCTCGGTTATGAGAACACCATCCCCGTCACCATGGACGAGATGATCATACACACTCGTGCGGTCCGCAGAGGCGCTGAAAAAACCTTTATTGTCGGCGATATGCCCTTCATGTCCTACCAAACAGGCATCGAAGACGCCCTCAAAAATGCCGGCAGATTTATGAAGGAAGCGGGAACCAACGCGGTCAAGCTCGAGGGAGGAGAAGAAGTCGCGGAGATCGTTCACAAGTTGGTGCAATTCGGCATCCCCGTCATGGGGCACATCGGATTCACTCCACAATCAGTCCACGAGATCGGTGGCTACAAGGTCCAGGGAAAAGACAACGCGAGCAGAGAGAGATTGCTCAAAGGAGCAAAAGCCTTGGAAGAAGCCGGGGCGTTCGCGATCGTTTTGGAAATGGTAACGGATGAAGTGACAAAAGAGATAACGGAGATGATCTCCATCCCCACCATTGGCATAGGTTCTGGACCTCATTGCGACGGGCAGGTCCTGGTGTGGCACGACCTCTTGGGCATGAATCCAGACTTCCGCCCAAAATTTGCAAAGGCGTATGTGAACCTCTATGAAATATGTCGAAACGCCTTAGAGCAGTACAGAGATGACGTAAAAGGAGGGGGGTTTCCTTCGGCTGAACACACATTCACGGCGAAGAGGTGATGTACAAAAGTGTTCCACTACGCCATTCTGATCAACACCTTCGCAGTTTTGATCGGGTCTTTCGCTGGGATAGGTTTGAAAAGAAACATCGCGGAGCGTTATAGAGAGATACTCTTCCTCGCCGTTGGACTTTTAACCCTCGGCATCGGCACGAAAATGGCGCTAAAGTCAGAGGAATTTCTTGTCGTTTTGGGATCTCTCGCTGTTGGAGGCTTGATAGGTGAATGGATGGACATAGAGGGAAAATTGGGACGTTTCGCTAATTTAGTGGAGAAATCTCAGGGCGAAACGCTCTTTGTGAAGGGCTTTATCTCAGCATCGGTACTCTTTTTGGTGGGACCAATGACTATCATAGGATCGGTAAACATCGGAACTGTAGGAAAGGCGGATTTGATTCTGATAAAATCTCTGATGGACGGCATCTCTTCAGTGGTTCTCGGCTCTATATATGGACTGGGAGTCACCCTTTCAGCGGTCAGCGTCTTCATAGTCCAAGGCCTTTTGGTAATTTTTGCAGGGCAACTCAGTTTTCTTTCGCAGCCCGTGTTCTTGAACGATTTCACAGGTGTCGGTGGGCTCATGATACTGGGTATCGGCATCCGAATGTTGAAACTCAGAGAACTCAAAATAGGTAACTTCCTTCCAGCCCTCGTTGTGGTAGTCTTACTCGATTGGGTCAGACTCGCAGTTATGGGAGGTTAAAAATTGGAACTGATACAACTGAAAGCCAACACATACGTACTGCGGGGGGCCACGAACGTGGGAGTGTACATTGAAGACAAGAAGTGTTGGCTCGTCGATACACCCGATGAGAAGAAGACAAGGAATCTGGTCGACTATCTTGAATCCCAGGGCTACAGAATTGAAGGAACCTTTCTGACTCATTTTCACGTGGATCACACACGTGGTTGCGCGAGACTTCAAAAGATGTGCGAAGCATCGATCTACGCCCCCATAGGCGAGCTCTCGATGGTGCGTTTCCCAATTCTTGAAGGCTACATGCTTTATGGTGCTCATCCTCCAAAAGAACTGCGAAAAGGCTTTTTCGAATCAAAACCCAGCCAACCTCAACCGTTGGAAACGGCACCGGAAATCTTACAAAAAATCGAACTCCCAGGGCACACGTTGGACCACACAGGCTTTCTCACTCCCGATGGAGTTCTCTTCAGCGGGGATGCGTATTTCGGAAAAACCGTTCTGAAGAAATATCGTTACCCCTACTTGACGGATGTGGCACGATCGTTGGCATCGCTCGAGTATCTGAAAGAAGTCGGGGCCGAGTACTACGTACCCTCGCACGGAGAACCCACGACGAATCCGGAGCGAGATGTGGAAGCGCAGATCTCGGCGATTGAGAAAGCAATTGACAATGTTTTCTCAGCTTTGAAGGAACCCAAAACCGTGGAAGGGATCGTTGTTACACTCGGATACGTCGATGAATCTTCTGAAATTGGCATGTGGTTTCTCGCTCGATCTTTTGTGGCGTCAGTAGTCAGCTTTCTGAGTGACAGAAAAGAGGTGTGCCCCGCTCTCGAAAATGGAAGGGTGATCTGGAAAAGATGTTGAAGAGAGTGCATAGGGTGGATAAAGGGTTCACTTTGGTGGAGCTCCTCGTGGTCATCGCTGTAATAGCCGCATTATTGACTTCGATAACACCGATAGCCATCAACGCCGTGAGCAAATCTCGAACCACGCGAGTCGCCATGAGTTTGAAGACCCTGGCAAACGGTGTAACGACTTACTTCATCACCGACGGTCCTTCCCTGCCGGATGCATCACTTTCGAACCTTGCAAGTGCTGTAACCCTGGAACGAGTGAAGGAGAGATACTTCATAAGCGGAGACGTTTCAGATTATTCTATAAAGTGGATGGACGGAGATCTTACCGATGGAGAAGCGAGGTATTGCATCGTTTACCACGGAGGCGATCTTGATTCAGAAGAGGCCGAACGTTTCTTCTATGAGCTTGATTGGTGGTCTGATTTAGAGGGGAACTGTACCGCAGAACCAGATGCAACACACAACGCGCCGGCTTACTGCGGACGTGTAGAAAGATTCTGGTGACATTTCGAGGGAGGAGGGACAGTATGGAAGCTACGGATTACATGATACTGGAGCCTTTCAAAAACCTGGGAGTCATCGACTTTAACGATCCGGAAAACGAGCGTAAGATGAGAGAGGCTCTTGAAAAAGTGGCGAGAGGGTTTGGAAGGGAGTATCCACTCGTCATCGGAGGGGAAAGGATCGTCACCGATGAAAAGATCAGGTCTATCAACCCCAGCAATCCCGCAGAAGTTGTGGGCATCGTTTCGAAGGCAAACAAAGAACTGGCCGAAAGAGCTTTGAACACCGCATGGGAAGCCTTTAAAAACTGGAGTCAAACGCCGGCTCACATCAGAGCCGAGTATCTGTTGAAAGCAGCTGATGCTCTGAAAAAACGGCGGTTCGAGTTCGATGCTCTCATGGTCTACGAAGTTGGAAAAAACTGGGTCGAAGCGGATGCGGATCTGGCAGAAGCGGTGGATTTTCTCGGGTTCTACGCCCGTGAGATGCTCAGGTACGCCAGTGAACAACCCTTGGTGAGAATCCCCACCGAGAAAAACGAGCTTCGCTATGTTCCGCTCGGCGTGGGGGTGATCATACCACCGTGGAACTTTCCTGGAGCCATCATGGTGGGGATGACCTCTTCTGCCATAGTCACAGGGAATACCGTTGTTTTGAAGCCGGCCAGCGATTCTCCCGTCATCGCAGCGTGGTTTGTGGATGTTCTCGAAGAAATAGGACTGCCGCCGGGTGTGGTCAATTTCCTCCCCGGAAGTGGCGCAGACGTTGGGGAATATCTGGTCTCTCATCCCAAAACCCGTTTCGTTTCCTTCACAGGTTCCAAAGACGTGGGATTGAGGATCAACGAACTTGCCTCTCAGCACCAGCCTGGACAGAAATGGATCAAGCGAGTGGTCTTGGAAATGGGTGGAAAGGATGCCGTAGTTGTTGATGAAACCGCAGATCTCGACGCAGCTGCGCAAGGTATCGTTGTGAGCGCTTTCGGTTTCCAGGGGCAGAAATGTTCCGCAGGGAGCAGGGCGATCGTGGTGGAGAGTGTTTACAATACCGTGTTGGAAAAAGCCGTAGAACTCACTTCAGGGATCAGAATGGGGGACGTGAGGTTCAAGGAAAACTGGCTCGGCCCGGTGATCAACTCAGCGGCTGCACAAAAGATCGTTTCTTACATAGAAATAGGAAAGAACGAGGGAAGACTGGTATATGGGGGTAACACCCGAGCAGATCTCGGTGGATATTTCATCGAACCGACGATCTTCGCCGATGTGGATTCCACAGCGAGGATAGCTCAAGAAGAGATCTTCGGCCCCGTGGTAGCTTTCATCAAAGCTCGTGATTTTGAAGACGCCATACGGATCGCCAATTCCACGGAGTACGGACTGACAGGCTCGCTTTACAGCAAAAGCAGAGAGAGAATCGAATACGCCAAAAACGAATTCCATGTGGGCAACCTCTATTTCAACAGGAAGTGCACGGGAGCACTCGTCGGAGTTCATCCCTTCGGTGGGTTCAATATGTCGGGTACCGATTCCAAAGCAGGGGGTAGAGACTATCTGCTTCTCTTCCTTCAAGCGAAATCCATATCCGAAAAGATAGTGCTTTGAGCTGTGAAGACCGCGGACTGGCTGAGACGGTATGGTGTAACTCTCAAGAAATCTCTTGGTCAAGTTTTTCTCTCTGATCAACGGATAGCCAAAAAGATTGCGTCCTTTGTACCGAGTGGATCGAAAGTAGTGGAGATCGGTGCCGGTGCCGGCACTTTGACGGAGGAACTTGCAAAGTGTGTGAGAAAGGTTATCTCGGTAGAGGTAGACAGACGGCTCGAGCCTCTCCTTCGAGAAAGGCTCGAGCCATTTGAAAATGTCACGTTGGTCTTCGAAGATTTTTTAAAACTCGACCTCACAGAGTATGGAAACTACGTCTTCGTAGGTAATCTCCCCTATCACCTTGGCACCCGTATAATCGGCAAGTTATTGAAAGAGACTTCCACCGAGCTCGCAATACTCATGCTCCAAAAGGAAGTGGCGGAAAGGATCACAGCTTGTCCGGGATCTAAAGATTACTGTTCGCTCAGCGTCTTCGTCCAAAGCCTTTGTGATGTGAAAGTCCTTTTCCATGTTGCACCCTCCCATTTCGTACCCAATCCGAAAGTGGAGTCGACGGTTATCTCGTTACACCCTGCAACTCGATCACGGGATCCCGAATTTGAAGGATTCGTTAGGAGATGCTTCTCGAACCGAAGGAAAAAGCTTATCAACAGCGCGAAGATATCTTCAAAACTCTTGGAAAGTTTGGGTATACCAGCAGATGTCAGACCCGAGAACCTCAGTGTGGAGGATTACAGAAAGCTTTTTGAGGCGGTGAAAGCGTGGAGGAAAACCTCTACGAGGTGATGCTTAACTCCATAGAAGAGGGTCTCATTGCCGTGGACAGAGATGGCAAGATAATCTACGTGAACAAGGCGGCCAGAGAGATCCTCAAGCTCGATTTGGACGTGATCGGGTCGCACGTTACCGAAGCGATACCCAACACGAGAATGCATATCGTCCTGCGAACGAAAACACCAGAGTACGACCAGATTCAGTACATCGGAAACCGTTCCATCATCACGACAAGGGTACCCATATTTGCGAGTGATGGGACACTCCTTGGAGCTGTTGCTATTTTTAGAGATGTTTCAAGCGCTCGCAGGATGGCCGAAGAGGTAACCAACTTCCGAGAGCTTGAAGCGATGCTCATGGCAATAATAGATTCTACTCACGACGCTATCTCGGTGGCAGATGAAGAAGGCAGGATCGTCCTGGTGAACAAGGCTTACACGCGCTTGACCGGTTTGAGCGCCAGAGATGTCATTGGCAAACCTGCCACCATAGACATAGCCGAAGGAGAGAGCATGCACATAAAGGTAGCCAAGGAAAAGAGGCCTATGCGCAACATACACATGAAGGTGGGCCCTGGAAGGAAGGAAGTTATAGTCAACGTTGATCCCATATTCGTGAACGGCGTTTTTAAAGGAAGCGTGGGTGTAATTCACGACACTTCCGAAATCATGGAGCTCCATAGGGAGTTGGAAGATCTGAAAAGGACCGTGAGGCGGATGAGTGCGCGCTACACATTCGACGATATCGTAGCAGTGAGCAATGCCATGAAAGCGTCAGTAGAACAGGCGAAACGTGTAGCCGACACTAACGCCACTGTACTGCTTCGTGGTGAAAGCGGCACGGGGAAAGAACTCTTCGCTCACGCTATTCACAACGCCAGTAAAAGACGCAAAGGACCATTCGTGAGTGTAAATTGTGCTGCGCTTCCAGAGACACTTCTTGAGTCCGAGCTTTTCGGATACGAAGAAGGAGCGTTCACTGGAGCCAAACGAGGGGGGAAGCGCGGACTTTTAGAAGAGGCGGATGGCGGGACGCTCTTTCTGGACGAGATAGGCAAGATGGGGACGAGTGTTCAATCGAAGTTTCTCAGATTTCTCCAGGATCGTGAATTCGTGCGCGTTGGTGGAAGCGAGCCCACTTACGTGGATGTCAGGGTGATCGCGGCCACCAACATGAACATCGAAGAACTGGTGGAAAAGGGCAAATTTCTGCCGGACCTTTATTACAGATTGAATGTAGTGCCCATATACATCCCCCCTTTGAGAGAACGACCGGAGGATATCCCAGAACTCGTGAGAAGGATAATCCGCAAGTTGAATCAAGAATACGGAAGGGTAGTGGAAGACATAACGGAAGAAGCTCTTCGCATCCTGGCCGATTATGATTGGCCTGGAAACGTGAGGGAGCTGGAAAACGCCGTGGGTCGCTCCATCATCGCAATGGATGTGGACGAGCGCATCATACAAGCTTGCCATGTGGTCATCCCGATGCAGCGTCAAACAGAAAAACCGCACATAGAGCAAACGAAATCGCTGAAAGATATGATTGCCGAATACGAAAAAAGGATCATCCTGGAAACCCTGAAGAAGAACAACTGGCACAGGGAGAAAACGGCACGCGATCTGGGTATCAGCTTGAGGACACTGTACTACAAACTTAAAGAATATGGCTTGACTTCTTGATCGCCAGAATTTTCATTCCCCACCAGATTCCGCTTTCGAACCTCGATCGCGATTCTTGGTTCTTTTATTCTCGTACATCCGCTTATCGGCTAATTCTATCGCCTCTTCGACGGAGCTGGCTTCCTCTGGAACGAGGGCGGTACCGATGCTGATGCCTACGCGGAACTCCTTTTCATCAATCTTCACAGGGGTCTCCACTACACTTTGGAGCCGGTTTATCAGCGTTTCCAAACCCTTTCCCTTCGCTTGTGTGACCACTACGAACTCGTCTCCGCCGTATCTGACCAGCAGATCATCCGGACGGATCGTTCTTTGAACACGCTTTGCCAGAGTTAAGAGCACCAAATCGCCAACCCTGTGTCCTACAGAATCGTTCACCTGTTTAAAATCATCCAAATCGATGAATATCACGGTGTAGGAAGTGTTTTGCAGATTCGTTCGACACTCTTCCAAGGCCGTACGATTGTATGTTTCCGTAACGGGATCTATCCGCACGTTGAGCAGGATCTCGTGAAGGTGAAACAGCTGAGGAATTACCCGAGATACATCGTTTACGATAAATTCTACAACCTTCAACTTGCACCTCAAGCTCAGCCGGCTTTTCGGTCGAAACCAGTCTAAATTGAGGATTCCTGCGACTTGTCCTTCGAAGATTACCGGCACACCCAACCAAACTTTCAAGCGCTGATTCAGCTTCCACAAACGTGGACGGTAAATCACTGGTTTCTTCGTGACGATGACCTTTTTTATGTTCTCAGGAGATACCTTCTGAATCCGTCTGGCTATCTGATGCAGTTCGACTCCGTCGTATGAATCGGACCATACGTAGAAGTCCCAGTTGCCCTCTTCTGGTGTCAATAAAAAAGACCACCCATCGGCTTTCACGATCTCCGCCACCAAAGAAAAAAGATGCGACAGCGTTTCCTTTGGAGACCTACGCTGTTTCAAATCCTCAAGTATTGCTTCTAAGGTCATCGACCAGATATAACGGCTGATCACCCTTTTGAAAGATGGTGGAAACGCGGTGTACCCCAGCCGGTGTAGGAAGATGTACGATTGCAAACCGTGACTCACGAAGAAAACGATAAACCCCACGCTGAAGGCCCACAAGAGAACTTCCAACAAGCCCTTACTCCTTCTTCCTGAACCTCCCGATACCCAGGATCTTTCCGATGTTAGCATCGGGGTTCTTCTTGGGAACTATCTTACCAGATGGGCTCGTCATGATGGTCGTCACGCCTGGACCATGTCCTGCGAGCTTGCAATCGCTATGGATCACCACACCAATGGTTACAGCTCCCTTCCTGTAACATCTACCGAAGGCGTTATCGTGGTCCGTTATGGCAACGATATCTCCAAAACGCAGATCCTTCAACCCCAATTCCTCGATGGTCTTGCTATCAGCAGTCATGATGTCGTAGTCGCCAGTTCCCATACTCATCGATCCAACTCCCGAGCCCATCAACATCCCCGGAACAATAGCGGTCACAGGCACCACGATTTCTTCGCCGCGCTCTTCGACGCCCATCTTTTCCAACAGGTCGGGATCAAGGTTGTAAACGTAAACATCGGGATGGTCGAGAAGCTTGAGGCCCTGACCGAAGGCTTTGATCAATATCTTGTCTTCCAAAGTCAGCTTATCGAGCACATCGTCTGGGAAATCAACGAGGACATGTTCAGCCCCTCCGTGATGTCCCGTCACAACACCTGTGGCACCCTTCGCGTCACCCGAAACCACCTTCGCCGCATTGCCAATACAAGCATAGAAGTTGTAGCCGCGATTTGGACCCTCATAGCGCTTACTCTGATCGAGAATCGTGGAAACTCCGGGCTCCACGTGGTCGGCTTCCCAGCCAAAAACAGGATCGCCCACTTTAACGTTGTACGTGATCCCACCTGTGCCGGGCAACATGAAAGGCTTCCCCTGGTGATCAAAGGAGTGCTTGCCACTGTGTTCGGGATTGACTATGGCCCCCTGAACGGAGATCATCACGAGGCGTTCCTTGTTGGTTTTCAACACGACTCACCCCTCCCAAACTTTGGACTTAGGTAAGATGCCCTCATAGGTGCGCTCATTCCCACAATGCTCTTCACCCTGCTCACCATTTCGACGGATGTTCCAATCTCTCGTGCAACTTCTTCCGGTTTGAGTCGACGATCTACCAAGCCTTCGAGAATGAGATCGAGAGTTGCGTAATCGATACTCAAGGCGTATTCATCGGTGACGCCAGGTATAAGATCGGGGCTCGGCGCACGTTTCACGATACTTGGCGGCACATCCAGTACTTGTGCCAGCTCGAACACCTCAGTCTTGTAAAGTTCGATAATGGGCATGACATCTGCCGCTCCATCTCCGTGTTTTACGAAAAACCCTGTCAAATACTCCGAACGATTCGCTGTGCCTATCACGATCCCGTTAGTTCGCTCAGCGAAATAGTATAGCATGATCATCCTGATTCTGTGTTTTATCCTGTAGAGGGAAGTTTCTTTGGCTATCCATCTGTTCTTCCTGGTCCTCAGTGTATGCAGGTAAACATCTTCCTTTATGATGTCTGCCTCGAATTTCTGCCTCATCCAGCGGTTTAAGTGAGGGGAAACCGTTGCCAACGCCTCTATCTTGAAGTAAGCACCGCTGGCAAGTATCATGGGAGTGATGCTCTTTCTTACGGTTTTGACCCCATAGGACTTTGCCAACTTCAAAGCATCTCTCAAAGCACTTCTGGGTGTGGTGACTTCAGGTAAAATGAGGGCGAGAATGCGCTCACTTTCCAACGCTTTCAGCAGTAGTTTGAAGACAACAGCGGAATCAACACCACCAGAAAGCCCTATCACCGCACGTTCTGCCGAAGTATCTTTAAAGACGTTTCGGAGAAACTCCACCGTTTCGTCCACAACACCAAGAATTTCATCACCTCTAAACATCTTTCACTTCCTCTCGTACAGGCTTTGAGGAAAGTCTGTTAAACACGGTGTCGAAATCACACACCCCACAACCACTGCAATTGCCAAATCTGCAATCGGGAGTTTTTTCTCCCTTCGACGCTTTCACATACTCGTTCCATAGAAAGCGTTTATCGATGCCCGTGTCCACGAAATCCCAGGGAAGCGGTTCATTCCTGTCCACTGTGTCTAAGTAAATGGATTCATCACAGTTGGCCTCTTCAACGCCCTTTCCCCACAACTTCCGATCGAATCGATCTTCCCATTCGTCGAGCATTGCACCCCGAGTAAAAGCTGCCATAACAACTCGCGATAACCTTCTATCACCCCTTGAAAGGAGAGCCTCTACCTTGCTCTGGTGGTAATCGGAGATCTTGAGTTCCGCGGTTCCTCGCAACTTGGAAAGGATTTCGACACGTCTTTTATAGGTCTCCTGGTCCATAAAGCCAACGAACTGGAATGGTGTGTGCGCTTTAGGAATGAAGGCCGAAACGTTCACCGTAACTTTCTTCACCATCCGCCGAATCTTGCCTACAAGCTTTACGATACCTTCCACATCCTCGTCTTCTTCGAAGGGAAGACCGATCATGAAGTAAAGTTTAACACGCTTCCATCCCATCTTTGCCGCAGATTCCACGGCTTTCAGGATCTCCTCCTCCGTCACGTTCTTGTTGATCACATCTCTCAAACGCTGTGTACCGGCTTCAGGCGCAAGGGTGAGGCCGGTTTTTCTAATCGAAGCGATAATCTGTGCAGCTTCCGCAGTAAAACTGTCCACACGCGTCGAAGGTATCGAAAGCGAAACCATGCGGTCCTTCATCAGTTGATGTATACTTCCCAAAATCCCTTCAATATCCGTGTGGTCCATGCTACTGAGTGAAAGAAGTGAGACCTGCTCGTACCCCGTCTCTTCCACAAGATCACGTGCGATCTTTTCGATTTCCTCGCGTGAAAGTTCTCTTACCGGTCTGTAGATCATCCCTGCCTGGCAGAATCTGCAACCACGTGTACAACCCCGCATGATCTCCACTATGCCGCGGTCGTGAACGATCTCCATGTAAGGAACTATCTGCTTCGTCGGCTGGTACCACGGCTTAGTTATCCTTCTCATCTTCACCTTGACCCTCTTTGGTACCACGAACCTGCCAGTTCTTTCCAGACTGCAGAGAGCTGGCACGTAGACGCCTTCTATCCCTGCCAGCTTTTCTAAACGTCTTTTTCTGGACATGCCCTTCGTTTCCAGCACGACATGCGCTACTTCGAGAGCGACCTCTTCGCCATCACCGAGAACAAAGGCGTCAAAAAATGGGGCCACGGGCTCTGGATTTGTGGCACAAGGACCTCCTGCAATGACCATAGGGTCATCGTCAGCACGTTCTTGTGATAACAAGGGAATGTTCGCAAGATCGAGTGCTAAAAGGACTGAAGTATAAGAAAGCTCGTACTGCAGTGAAATGCCCACGATGTCGAAGGCGCAAGCGGGGGTTTTTGTTTCCAACGAGAAGAAAGGTATACCTGCCTCTTTCATTTCCGCTACCATGTCTACCCAAGGTAAAAAGCCTCGTTCCGCGTATATCCAATCTTGATCGTTGAGCAGATGGTAGAGTATTCGGAAACCATGGTGAGACATACCCACTTCGTAAGTGTCTGGGAAGAGCAACAAAAAACGCAGCCGCCCTCTCGGATCTTTCTTGATGCTATTCAACTCTCCGCCTATGTAACGGCTGGGCTTTCTCACGTTCAAAAGCGTCGTATGAAGGAATCTTTCAATCTCGATCACGATATCTCTCCCGCGAAGAAGCAGGCCACCTTCCGATCTTCTTCCACCTCTTTCAACGGTGGTTCTTCTTTGGAGCACACCTCCCTCGCGATGGGGCACCTCGGATGGAACCTGCAGCCAGAAGGCGGATTGATGGGGCTGGGTACATCACCTTTCAAGATGACACGCCTCTTCTTGTAGTCCGGGTCGGGTATGGGTATCGCCGACATGAGTGAGACGGTATAAGGATGGAGCGGCCGATCGAAAAGCTTCTTCTTTGGCGCCACTTCCACGATCTTTCCGAGATACATCACGGCCACCCTGTCGCTGATATGCTTTATCACGCTCAAGTCGTGGGAGATGAAGAGGTAGGTCAGCTGAAATTCTCTTTGGAGATCCTCCATCAGATTAAGGATCTGGCTTCGGATCGAAACGTCGAGCGCTGAAACGGCTTCATCGGCCACCACCAGCTTGGGATTGAGTATCAACGCTCTGGCAATGCCGATGCGTTGTCTCTGACCACCGCTGAACTCGTGAGGATAACGCATGGCGTACTCCGGATAGAGACCAACTTTCTGGAGTATCTCTGCGACCATCCTTCGGCGTTCAGCCGAACTCGAAGCGAGTCCGTGAACGTCCACTGCCTCGCCAATGATGTTGCCAATCCTCATTCTCGGGTTCAAAGAGCTGTATGGATCCTGGAAAACGATTTGCATCTCCCTCCGAATGGCTTTCTGCTTTTCTTTCCGGTTCTCTGTAAAGTGTCTTACAAAGCTTTCAGTGTTACCTTTATGATCGTTGAAGTAGACCTCCGCATATCGTCGAACCTCTTGGGGTAACTTCTCTATCTCATCTCCACTCAGCTTCTTGAAGTGATTTACGTAAGTTTGTTTCAAGTAACTCCGCACTTTCCACCTGGGCAGGAGATAGGGAGTGATATCTTCACCGTTGAAGTAAACACTTCCACCGGTGGGTGGATAGAGCCCCAAAAGCGTCATCCCTATGGTTGTCTTTCCACATCCCGATTCCCCCACCAGTCCGAGGGTTTCGCCTTCGTATATATCGAAGTCCACACCATCAACGGCCTTGACCCAAGCCACGATTCGCTTGAAAATGCCGGCACGGATAGGAAAATGCTTGACCAAATGTCTCACTGAGAGTAAAGCTTCATCTTTCCGTGTCACGCAGACTCACCCTCTCTTTGAACCGCGATGGCGGCCTCGAGTTTGTCAACATGCCAGCAAGCACTGAAATGGCCTGGCGCCACCTCTTCCAAAGGAGGTTCTTCGACACGACATTTGTCGGTGGCGAGTTCACATCTGGTATGAAAACGACAACCTTCTGGAAAGTGGAGTGCGTCCGGCACGGTACCAGGTATGGCGTTGAGTCGTTCATACTCCACGTCGAGCCTCGGTATGGAGTTCATAAGACCCCAGGTGTAGGGGTGCTTCGGGTTTTTAAAGAGCTCACGCACTCCGGCATACTCCATAGCCTTTCCAGCGTACATCACCAAGACTCGATCCGACACCTCTGCTATTACCCCGAGATCGTGGGTGATCATGATGATGGACATACCGTACTCGTTCTGAAGCTGCTTCATCAACTCGAGTATCTGAGCCTGTATGGTCACGTCAAGGGCTGTTGTAGGTTCGTCCGCAATCAATATTGAGGGATTGCACGAAAGTGACATGGCTATCATGGCACGTTGTCTCATTCCGCCGCTAAGCTCGTGAGGATATTCGTCCACCCGTTTTTCAGGCTCGGGTATGCCCACCTTCCTCAACATCTCTATGGATAGCTTACGTGCTTCATCTTTCGGAAGTTTTTGATGCAGCATGATAGCCTCCATTATTTGATCTCCTATGGTATAAACAGGGTTCAGTGCTGTCATGGGTTCCTGGAAGATCATGGCGATTTCATTCCCTCTAATCTTCCGCATCTCGTCCTCACTGAGTTCCAGCAGATTCTTGCCTTTGTAAACGATCTGACCGCTTTCGATCTTGCCTTTTTCGTCCAAGAGCCTGAGGATTGAAAGCGAAGTTACGGACTTCCCGCATCCGGATTCTCCCACGATACCCAGTGTTTCACCCTCGTAGACTTCGAAGTTCACACCGTCGACGGCCTTAACGATACCGTCTTCTGTATAGAAGTACGTACGAAGATCTTTCACCTGGAGTATTGGTTTCTTCTCACTCAATGCGCTCACCCTTTCATATCCTCAATCTTGGATCAAAGATGTCCCTCAAGGTGTCACCTATGAGATTCCAAGCCAACACGAAGAGCACCATGGCTGTGCCGGGAAAGACGATCGTATACCAGTATTTCAGCGCTTCACCATGTGCTCCGAGCATCCAGTTGCGCGCGTAGTTCAGTATGGCACCCCAGTCCGAGTAACCTTGCGGGGCGCCGAGCCCCAAAAAACTCAAGATGGCCGCCGTTATGACCAGCGATCCCATGCGCATGGAAGCCTGTATGAGAACGGGAAAGATAGTATTTGGAAGCAGGTGCTTCACGATGATACCGGGGGTACTCACACCAATGGCTTTAGCTGCGAGAACGTACTGTTCTTCTTTCGCTTGAAGGATGTTTCCACGTATCAATCTGGCCGTGCCCATCCAGCCAAAAACGATCATCGCGATCATCACTTTATCGAGTCCCGTCCCCAAAAGTGTTGTCAAAACTATAGCAGCGATCAGAAATGGGATCGAAAGGAAAATATCGGTAATTCGCATGAGTATCTCGTCTATCCATCCACCATAATAAGCCGATATGGAACCTATGAAAAGTCCTATCAATGTGGAGACTCCCGTCACGATAAGACCTATTCTGAAAGCCGTTCTTGTTCCCCAAACAACTCCGTAAAATATGTCACGTCTCTCGCTGACGCCAAAGGGATGTTCCTTAGACGGAGGCTGAGGATCGGGACTCCACGTTACGATGGGCATCATGTAGGGTTCATACTTGTTCGACGGTTGAGGGGGCGCTATCACAGGAGCAAAAATGGCTACAAAGATGAAAAAAAACAGCAAAGCTAAACCCAAAACACCCGAAGGATTTCTGAAGAACTTCTTCAGCATGCGCTTGTACTCTTTTTCCATGTCCATCACCTCATGTCAGTCGAATTCTTGGATCGATTATGGCGTAAAGTATGTCGATAATCAGGTTTCCCAGAACGAGGATGGTTGAATAAAAGAGAACCCCGCCCATGACCGATGCGTAGTCCAATTGCGTCGCAGCCGTAGCGACGAAACTCCCTATCCCGGTCCTGTTAAAAACTGCTTCCACTATGACAGTTCCTGAAAGCAAGCCTATTATCATGGCACCAGCCACGGTGGTAACAGGAATCATAGCGTTTCTCCGAGCATGCTTGTTGATGACAGTTCGCTCGTCCAATCCCTTGGCTCTGGCGGTTCTGACATAATCCTTTCTGAGCACCTCCAACATGCTGCTTCTGGTGATACGTAGCAGGTATGCCCACCAGAGCCAGGATATGGTGAGTATGGGACCTACCAAGTGTCTGAGACAGTCCAGAAATACTCCGAACTGCCCGTTTAGCAACGCGTCTATGCTGGGTAATCCTGTTATATGTTTGAAAGCAGAAGATTTGAAGATCTCCTCGGCCCACAGGCTCATATTACCCGGTGGAAACCATCCAAGGACGCTGTAAAAGATCATCAACACGAAAAGACCGAAGACAAAGTCAGGGAAAGACCAACCAACGATGGCAAAGATTCGAATGAAGTGGTCCACAGGCGAGTTATGTCGCACAGCAGCCGCCACACCGAGCCAGATACCAACTCCCACAACTGGAACAAGAGCGTAAAGCGCCAACTCTACGGTGAACGGTATGCGTTTTGCCATAGCACTCGCTACGGGCTCTTTCCCCACCAAGGACCAGCCGAGATCGCCTCTGAGCACGCTGGAGATCCACTTTCCATATCTCACGATCAGGGGATCGTTGAGACCGTATTTGTCTTTGAAGCGCTCCATCTCCTCAGGACTTAGCTTCTCCGCGAGATTCGGATTGATGTATGCACTCAACAATTTATCGGGCCCCAGCATTTGGAAAAGCCCGAAGACGATCAAAGTGATACCAAAGAGTACCAGCGGCAGCAACAAGAGTCTTCGTATGATGTAGGCTGTCAAATCTGAGTCACCTCCAGCGGCAAAATAAAGCCGGGGAAATTCCCCGGCCAAAATTCTACCACAACAGTGCGACGTTAGAACTCGATGGAATAGGCGTAGTAGTCATCGCCTGGCCTCATCGGGTTATGATACCAACCCTTGAGCCAGCTTCTGTGAACTCGTAAACCCAACGGTTGGTAGAGAGCCATGCCTAGTGCGCGACTGTATACCACTTTAGCAACGGATTCGTACATCTCCTGTCTCTTGGCAGGATCGGTTTCGGCAACGGCTTCTTCGATCACTTGGTTCAAAGTCTTCCCCCCGAGTTCCTCCAAAGGTGTGGTGACGAACTTCTCGTAGTTCTCACCTTGCGAATGACCGTAAACGCCGTTAGAATGGTAATAGGTGAAGATGAAGTTGTGGGGATCTGGATAGTCTGCCAACCATCCTATGATGAACGCTGGTAGATAACCCTTTCTATAAGTGTCGAGGTAAGTCGGCCACTGCACGCCCCTGACCTCAATCTTGAACTTCGGATTGAGTTGTTCAATGTAGAACTTCAGCATTTCGGCCGCTGTTTGACGTGCCGAGTTACCTGTGTTGTAGAGGAGCGTCATCTTGAACCCTTTCTTCCAAAGCTCACCGTTGAAAGCTTTTTTGAACTCTTCACGTGCTTTAAGCAAATTGAACTCGTACATGGGCAGATCTGGATTGTAGCCTATGAGACCTTCGGGTAGGGCATATGGAACCCTCTTACCAAGCCCTCTCAAAACCTGGAGGATCATGGCGTCGTAGTTGAAAGCATAGGAGAAAGCTTTTCTCACATGCTCATCACTAAAGAAGTCGGGTGGAATCCCCTCACCGTCGAGTTTGCCGCTACCTATGTACTTACTGTCAGACTTGATGGACCAGTTGAAGTGCAATGCTGTAACGCTTATCGTGGGAAGCCCTTTGATAATCTCAATGCCTTCTTTACCCTCGATCTGGCTGAGGAACTGAGCGGGCACGTAGCAAACATCGCCGTCTCCTTTTTCAAAGAGCGCCCTTCTGGTTGCCCATTCGTCAACTCCCCAGATCACGACTTTCTTGATCTTGGCAGGCTCCCTCCAGTAGTTTTCGTTGGCTTCAAGCGTGACCTTCTGCTGAGTTCTATCCCATTCGACAAGCTTGTATGGTCCCGTTCCGTTAGCGACAGCGTAGAGCGGTGACTTTTCCTTCTGAATGTCGTGGTACTTCCACCAAGTGTCGGCCTTCCCATCCCAACAACCTACTTCGACAGCCCATTCTTTGTCTAAAACAGCGCTCCAGCTGCTACCTTGAGCGAGTATGGCCATGAACGGTGCGAAGGGCCTTACCAAATGAAAGACCACCGCATCGCCTTCCACTTCGATGGCAGGATCGATATAGTCAGTGTAGACGGAGACCAGCTTATCCTTGTACTCTGGCTTCGCCTCACCGTTTTCGTCGATCATGTCGCTGTAGGAAACACCGAACTTCTCTTCGACAAACCCCTCAAGGGAGTCAATACCGAAAAGCGCTTCCCAGAGCATCCACATGGGTCCTCCAGCAGGATCAAAGATGAGACCGCGTTCAAAAGAGTATTCCACGTCTTCTGGTGTCAGGTCCCCTCCAAGATGGAATTTAACGCCCTTGCGGATATAGAACTTGTAGGTCTTGCCACCGTCAAGCACTTCCCACTTTGTGGCCAATCTCGGGACAAAGTCTGTGACACTCTCTCCGTTGTAAGCTATGAGGTTTTCATAGACATTGTAAATGACCTCTCCACTGGCAGTGTCGTATGCATAGTGTGGATCCATGGTATCAGGCTCGCTTATGGTCAGATCAACCAATGTGGTGGGGTCGCCCTTCACTGCAAATCCAAAGACTGCCAATGCCATCAGTGCAACGATTGCCCAAACCTTTCTCATCCATCACACCTCCTCACTTAAGAAGTATTTCCACCGAATCGTATTTTATCACAAACCCGTCTTTCGATGCAAACAACTGAGCATTCCAAGACCACAAATGGATATGGAAATACCCCCAGTTGCTGAAAAATAATGGGGGATAAAGATCTTAGAAGATTGGAAAACTGTCTTCGAAAGATATCTCTTCACCACTGATCAAATCCCTCACGATCACACAACATCACGAGCGTCAAGACGATATTCTCATCCCACCCTTCTAATTTCACATTGCAGAATGCCTGTCTTGCGTAGCGCCGAAGCGAGCACTCGTACAAACGGGCACCGAGCTACACGGATGTAGCAAGTTATTTCTCTCCGCCTCCCTTAGAATCCCACACGATCACACAGCCTCACGAGCGCCGAGTGAACATCTTCCACTCTCCTCCTTGATTTCACATAGCAGAAAGCTTGTCTTGCGTAGCGCCGAAGCGAGTACTCATACAAACGGGCACCGAGCTACACGGATGTAGCGAGCATGAAGCTGAAACAGGATGTTGAATCTTCATGAGTGTGCCCGTTTGTGAGTGTGAGCGAGGAAAAAAGCGAAGCACAACAAGCATTCTGCAATGTGA
>Ga0180300_10000348_pt1:0-12500 | contig 19832 bp, 13 predicted proteins | sample GuaBasSediGuay15_FD_121798 | JGI IMG/M metagenome (GOLD analysis project Ga0180300, IMG submission 121798) | Subseafloor sediment microbial communities from Guaymas Basin, Gulf of California, Mexico - Guay15, Core 4569-2, 21-24 cm | ecosystem: Environmental > Aquatic > Marine >...
AGGCTGTTTTTAAAAAATATGATGAATAAAGTAGATGCCAGGAGAAAAAAGAGTATATTTATAAGATATATTATGGTTACAACTGCGCTTCCTCCACCTATGGTCATACCCTCCCTTGATAGTAGATAAGTTTTACCCAACATACCACCTGAACCAAAGGGCGTAATACTTGCGAGGAACAAAGAGATAAGATTTATCCTTATACATTTAAACAAAGTTGTCTTTACCTTGAAAAATCTCAGTACCGTATATAACCTCAATCCATCCATAAACCATAAGGAAAATATAATGAGGACACTTAGAAGGAGGGAGTCCATGTTAATCTTCCACAACAATACTTCCCTTCCCTCTTTTATCATAGAGATAATAAGGATGAGTATTATCACCCCAATGCTTAAACCTATGCCGAATATAATACTTTTCTTAAGACTCTTCATATGATATTATTATAATAGATTATAATAAAATTTCCCAAATAGGAGGTGAAAGAGATGGTTACTATTTCTGTCATAGGGGCGGGGAACGGGGGACAGGCACTTGCTGCATATTTTGCCATGAAGGGCTTTGACGTAAGCCTTTACAATAGAAGCGAATGGAGAATAGCACCTATTATCTCTACAAGAAAGATAAAGGTTGAAGATACAGATTTTAAAGGTACATTTGAAATTGCTTTTGCTACAACAGACATAAAGAAGGCTATTCAGGGAAGAAAACTTCTGATGGTAGTTCTTCCCGCCTTTGCCCATAGACCTATTGCTGAAAGGATGGCTCCGTATGTTGAAGACGGTCAAATAATTGTCTTAAATCCTGGAAGAACTGGTGGAGCTTTAGAGTTTAGAAGCGTCTTTAAAAGACTTGGAGTTAAGAAAGATGTGATAATAGCAGAGGCTCAGACTTTTGTATTTGCTTCTCGTATGTCTAATCCTGGAGTGGTTAAGATATTTAAGATGAAAAATGCAGTTCCTGTCGCTGCTCTTCCTGCAAAGAGGAATCCCGAACTTAAAGAGGTTCTTAATGAGGTTCTTCCAGAATTTGAAATTGCACCAAATGTCCTTTACACAAGTTTTAATAATATAGGAGCAGTTTTTCATCCTGCCTCACTTCTTCTTAATGCTGCAAGAATTGAGTCCACTGCGGGTAAGTTTGAATTTTATCTTGAAGGGATAACTCCTTCAGTGGCAAAGGTTCTTGAGGCAGTTGACAGAGAGAGGTGTGATGTTATGGGAAGATTTGGTATAGAACCTCTTACCGCCTTGAGATGGCTCCAGTATGCCTATGATGTTGTGGGAAGTAATTTATATGAAGCCATTCACAACAACTCTGGATATCAGGGTATAATGGCGCCACCCAGTATACAGAATAGATACATTCTTGAGGATGTTCCCATGAGTCTTGTACCCATTGCTTCATTTGGTAGAGAGCTTGGGATAAAGACACCCACCATAAACTCGGTTATCCAGCTTGCTAACATTATGATGGGAAGAGATTTCTGCAAAGAGGGAAGAACTGTTGAAAATCTTGGCCTTAAAGGTAAGAAGGTTAAGGATATTATAAGGATTGTGGAGGAGGGTGATGAGTAAGAAGATTCTTGGAGCAGAAATTGGGAGCGATATACATGTAGCGGGGCTCCTTAATTTCCTTGAACTTGCAAAAAAGGAGGGGTATAGAGTTATATATCTTGGGGGGGCAGTTCCCATTGATAAATTAATAGGTGCTATTGTTGAAGCAAAGCCAGACATAGTATCTATAGGATACAGACTTGGAAAGGAACCTTTAAAGAAACTGCTTGAAGAATTTATAAAAAAGCTAAAGGAGATAGACACAGAAAATATAAAATTCGTTTTTGGTGGCACCATAGAGACAGGAAAAGTTGCAAAAGAGTATCCTTTATTCGAAAGAGTGTTTGATGGAAGTGAAGAGATAGAAGATGTTGTTCAATTTCTTAGAGGAGGTAAGGTTCCTGTAAAAGAAAAAGATTTTCCTCAAACTCTGCCTGAGAGGATAGAGTTTAAATCACCATTTCCACTGATAAGGCATCACATAGGCCTTCCAACACTTGGGGAAACCATAGAAGAGATTAAAAAACTCTCGGATAGTAGACTCCTTGATATAATATCCATTGCTCCAGATCAAAACGCGCAGAGTTATTTCTTTGAACCAGAAAAAATGGATCCAAAGCAGGAGGGTGCTGGTGGAGCTCCCATAAGAAGTGTTGAGGATTTTAGGAAACTTTTTGAGGCATCAAGAAGAGGGAATTTTCCCCTCATGCGCTGTTATGCTGGAACAAGGAATCTTGTAAAATTTGCAAAGATTTTAAAAGAGACCATTAACAATGCCTGGGCAGCAATTCCCATTTTCTGGTATTCTGACCTTGATAAAAGATCAGACAGACCCCTTCTCTCTGCCATAAAGGAAAACATGGAAGCGATAAGGTGGAATGCAGAGAATTCTGTACCAGTGGAGGTAAATGACTCTCACCAGTGGGAACTTAGGAATGCTCACGATGCTTTAGCTGTTTTTGATGCCTATCTTGTTGCCTATATAGCTAAAAAACTTGGCGTTAAGTGGTATGTTCAGCAGTACATGCTTAACACCCCTCCAAACCTTTCCCCTAAAATGGATATTGCAAAGATGCTTGCAAAGATTGAGCTTGTTGAGTCTCTTAAAGACGAGAATTTTATTCCTTATAGAATGATAAGAACAGGACTTCTCTCCTTCCCTGCCGATTCCTTTAGAGCTATGGGGCAACTTGTCTCCTCCATGTTCTATGGTTCATATCTTGAGCCACATATAATTCATGTTGTTTCCTATTGTGAGGCAATAAAAAGAGCAACGAGCAAGGAGATAATAGAGAGCGTGAAGATGGTGAAGAGGGCAAATATCCTGGCAAAGTCTGGTTTGCCCGATTTCAGAAAGGATCCAGAGGTTGATAGAAGGGTAAAAGAACTCAAAGAGGAGGCTATGATAATAAAAGAGGCTATTGAAGAGCTGGGAAAGGGCAGTAAGGATCCCTTGCTTGATCCAGAGGTACTTTTTGCTGCAGTTAAAACAGGAATAATGGATGCACCAGGTCTTGTAGGATTTTCTGTGGCAAAGGGAGAGACTATAACTCAGGTTATAAATGGCGCGAACTTCGCAGTGGATGAGGACGGAAAGATTCTAACTGAAAAGGAAAGGATAAGGAGGTTAAAATGGAAATAAGAAAAGTTGGTGTTGTACACGACGAAACCCTATCAAAAAACAAGAAAAAGATGGTTGAGGCAGTTAAAAATGCACTCTCTGTTAAATATGAAGTATCTCTTATCCCATTTGATGAAAACTTTATTAGAGAAGTTAAAGAAGTTGACTTTGTATTTAATCTTTCCACCTCTGGAGGGAGAGACACAAGACAGGTTCATGTTCCAGCAATACTGGACTTAATGAATATACCCTATACAGGGTCAAGTGCCTTTTCGCATTCCCTATGTCTTGATAAGAGTGTAACAAAGATGGTAATTTCTCATTATGGGGTAAATACTGCAAAATTTTTTGTTGTAAAAGAGGGAGAGGATGTACCAGAGACCTTTTCAGCCAAATTCCCGCTCATTGTAAAGCCGGTTAGAGAAGGGAGCGCCCTTGGATTAACAAAGGATTCTGTAGTTTATGACAGAAACTCTTTAAAAAGGCAGGTCAAGAAAATCCACGAAGAATTCAGTGAACCTGCACTTGTAGAAGAATTTATTGATGGAACAGAGGTTACCCTTGGTATAATAGGTAACGGCAAAGATGCTCAGGTTCTACCTTTACTCGAGATAGATTTTTCAGTTCTTCCAGATGAAATGGAAAAATTTTATTCCTACAGAGTTAAGAATGAACTTGACAGAGAACTTAAATACTACTGCCCAGCAAGATTGCCCAGGGATGTATACAAAAAAGTTGAAGATGCAGGAAAATATGCTTTCTACGCTCTCGGATTGAGGGACTATGCACGCATGGATATAAGAATTAAAGGTAATGATTACTTCATCCTCGAAGTGAACTCCCTCCCACTTCTTGTTCCAGACTACTCTGATATTTTAAAAATGGCTGAAAAAGCCGGTTTCACATATAACGAATTTATATTAAAAATATTGGAAGAAGCAAAGAAAAGATACATGTAACTACCAATAAGCAAGTATCAAAAATTATACCATTCTAAGATTTCAAATTTGATTTCTCCTAATTTTTTGTTTATAATTTAACATAAGGAGAGAAAAGAAATGTATGTATATTTAAACAATGCAGCAACAACGAGAGTGGATGGAAGAGTGTTATACAGATTCAGTAAGTTCTTCAGAAATCTGTATGAGAATCCCATGACTTCTGTTTATTCTCCAGGTGCAAAGGAAGTAGAAGCGGAAATGGAGAAAGCAAGGAAGGAAGTTAGTGATCTTATAAATGCTTCAAGAAAAGAAATATACTTCACTTCAGGAGGAACTGAATCTGATAATTGGGCTATTAAAGGAATAGCCTTAAATCACTGGGAAGAGAAGGGAGAGATTATTTCTACTCCAATAGAACACAGTGCTGTCCTTTCTTCTCTTAAAACTGTTAGAGAGTGGGGTTTTAGTGTCAAGTTTTTACACGTAGATAAATTTGGGATGGTTGATCCTGATGAAGTAAGAAAGCTCATTACCAATAAGACTATACTAATTTCTGTTATGCACGCAAACAATGAGATAGGTACCATAGAACCTATAAAAGAAATTGGAGAGATAGCGAGGGAGAAAGAAATTATTTTTCACACAGATGCTGTTCAGACAGCTGCACATATACCCATTGATGTTGAAGAGATGAATGTCGATTTACTTTCAATGTCTGCCCACAAATTTTATGGACCAAAAGGTGTTGGTGCTCTCTACATACGAGAAGGAGTTAAAATTACACCTTTTATGGATGGTGGACACCAGGAGAGAGGTTTTCGTGCTGGAACTCATAATGTTCCCGGGATAATCGGGATGGGTGAAGCTGCAAAGATTGGTCTCTCTGAAATGGACAAAGAGATGAAGGAGATTTTAGAGTTAAAGAACTATATTCTTGAAAGATTTGAAAAGATAGAAGGAATTTATGTGAATGGTCATCCTGAAAAAAGGCTTCCGGGAAATATTAATATTTCAATAGAAGGTGTTAAGGCAGAAACGATGCTTCTTTATCTTGGACTTAATGGAATAATTGTCTCTGCCGGTTCTGCGTGCAGTGCTAAAGAAAAGACTCCCTCCCATGTATTGAAAGCTATAGAGATTCCAGAAGACCTTTATTACAACACAATAAGAATTTCTCTTGGAAAATTTAATACTTTTGAAGAAATTGAATATTTTCTGGAAGTGTTTGAGACAGGCATTAAAGAGTACAGAAGGATAAAACCATAGGAGTGATAAAGATTGAGTGCTTTCTCTGAGACCTTTTTAGATCATTTCTTAAAACCAAGGAATGTTGGAGAACTTTCCAATGCAGACATTGTTGGAACAGCAGAGGAGCTTGAGAAAGGAGGGAAGATCATATTTTATATTAATCTGGAGGGAAACAAAATAAAAGAAATTAAATATAAAGTTCTTGGTTGCCCAGCTGCCATAAGCGCTGCCAGTATAATTTCGGAAAAAAGCCTAAACTTGAATATTTTGGAGGCAAAAGATTTCTCAGTTGAGAATCTGAAAGAATGGCTTGGTGAGATGCCGGATAGCATATTTGAATGTGCAAAACTTGCCCTTCAGGCATTTCACAATGGAATTACAGAATTTTTGGAAAGGAGAAGAGATGGTTAGCAAAGATAGCATTATAAATATTCTAAAAGAAATCTATGACCCAGAAATACCAATAAATATATATGATTTAGGTTTAATATACCAAATAGATGTTAAAGATGGAGATGTTTATATTCTTATGACATTAACTTTTCCAGGCTGCCCCATGGGTAATTTACTTGTGGAAACTGTTAAGGATAGAGTTAAAAAATTAGAAGGAGTAAGTAGTGTTAAAGTGGAATTAACCTTTGACCCACCCTGGACACCAGAGATGCTTAAGAAGGGATTGGAAAGGGATAAAAAATGAAAGATGGTAGAAGAGTGTACTTAGATAATGCCACAACTACAAGGGTGGATAGCAGAGTAATAGAAGAGATGGTTCGTTTCTTAGAGAAGGACTTTGCTGTCCCTTCCTCTATATTTAGTCATAAGGATGGTTTGATTGCAAAAGAAGCTGTAGAAAAGGTGAGAAAGCTGATCTGCAAAAATTTAAACGTTAAGGAAGGAGAGATAATCTTCACCTCTGGTGGAACTGAGGGAAACAATATGGTTTTAAAGGGTCTTCTAAATAAAATAAAGGGAAAGCATGTGATTACTACAGGAATAGAGCATCTTTCTGTTTTGAATGTCATAAAATTTCTTGAGAGAGAAGGTGTGAGAGTTTCTTATATACCTGTTGATAGTTATGGATTCGTTGATTTAGACAAACTCAAGACTTTGATTACTAAAGATACTGCACTTGTTTCTGTTCAATATGTGAACCAAGAGGTAGGTACGGTTCAGAATCTAAAGAAGATAGGTAAAATAGTCAAAGAAAAGGGAGTTTTATTCCATACAGATGCAGCTATTGGTTTCCCGTATTTTGATATAGATGTTGAAGAGATGGGGTTGGACTTTGTTACTATATCTGCCCACAAATTTTATGGACCAAAGGGTGTTGGTGCAATTTATGTAAGAGATTTATCCCTGTTATCTCCAATTTTCCATGGAGGGTACAATGAGTTTAATCTGAGACCTGGAACAGAAAATGTCCCGGGAATAGTAGGTTTAGGAAAAGCTTTAGAGATCTTTAATAAAAATGAGAATCAAAAGGTGAAGGAATTAAAGTATTACCTTCTAAAGAAAATTAAGGAGGAAATAGAAGACATAAGAGTAAATTCTCCAGTAGATAAGTCTCACCCAGGTATCTTAAACATTACATTTTATTTTATAGAAGGCGAATCTATAGTTTTAAGAATGGATATGGAAGGAGTTTCTTTAATTACAGGATCAGCATGTTTTAGTAAATCACTTGAAGCAAGCCATGTTTTACTTTCTATGGGCCTTACTCACGAAATAGCTCATGGATCCATAAGGTTTTCTTTAAGTAAGTATAATACCAGGGAAGAAATTGACTACACTGTTGAGGCTCTAAAGGAAACAGTTAGATTTTTAAGGAAACTCAGTCCTTTAAAAAGGGAGGAATAAGATGTCTCTTCCATATTCAAAAAAGGTAATTGATCTTTTTTTAAATCCAAAGAATGTAGGGGAGATACCAGATCCTGATGCTTTAGCTACAGAGGGTAGTCCTGCCTGCGGTGATATGGTAACTGTTTATTTAAAGGTGGATAAAAAAACCTCAAGAATTAAAGATATAAAGTTTAAATCCTTTGGTTGTGCTTCGAATATAGCTACTGCGTCTATTGTTACTGAGATGGCTAAGGGAAAAACATTGGAAGAGGCTAAAAGGATTACATGGAAGGAAATAGTGGAAGAATTAGGTGGTCTTCCTCCAGTAAAAATACACTGTTCTATACTTGCCGTAGATGCACTTCATGCAGCTATCATAAATTATGAAGAAAAACATGGACTTGTCAAAGAAAAGATTCCCACAGATGAAAATCTCATAAAAAAGAGGCTAAGACATGTTATAGATCCCAATACAGGTAAAGATATAGTTGGCTCCAGGTTGATTGAAAGTATAAGGATTAAAGAAGGAAAAATTACTATAGTTTTAAATATTGATGTAGATAACCAGTTTGCCAATGCCATTAAAGAGGAAATACTTGAAAAACTTAAATATAGATGGGATGTTAAAGAGATTGAAATTCTATTTCATCATTAATTTTAATCTTTCCCCCTTTTAATACCTCGAAGAAATAACCTTCCTTAGGCATAATACACTTTCCAACAAGTTTCCTAATTTCACAGTAGATGTGGCACTCTTTACCAATTTGAGTAAGTTTTAGTCTGGCTTCTCCTATTTTGATGGTGTCTCCCAATCTTAAATGTTTAAGAGAGGTATCCACTGTTATGTTTTCTGCGAGATCTCCTGGATATATTTCTATTCCAATAGAACGCATTTTCTCTATACTTTCCATGGATAAAACACTTACCTGCCTTGTTGGATGTCCAAAGTGAGCGTCATTTAGTATGCCCTTACCTTGAATCAGAAAAGCTTCATTGACAGGTTTCTTTTTAGTTCCCTTTTTAGATGAGATATTTATTGATATGATTCTCATTTCTTTTTGGGAGGGGGATACCCCCTCCCAAAATACTTTATGGTGCGACGTTTCCAAAATTCTGTGCAAGGAGAAGGAGGTCTTCTGTATCTACCTTTCCATCACCATTAAGATCGCATTTTTCGTTCCAGTTTGGATCACCTTCCTCTGAACCAAATGCCTGACCAAAAATGATTAAATCACTGGAATCCACTTTCCCATCTTCGTTTATGTCACCCATAAGGAGTGTTATCTTTATAAGTTTTTCTGAGAGAAGGAAGTTCATTGGCCTGTTTTCGCTATCGTATCCTGTGAATCTTGTAAGTGAAATTTTTACTCCTCCATCCTTTAGAGCCTTGAATCTTACTCTAAACACAACACCTTCACCGGATACTCCCTCTTCAGCATTTCTTTCAACTGCCACCTTCAACTTACCATTTTCTTTATCTATTTCTGGAGTTACTGTCACATTTACTTCTCCTTGGCTAAGGAAATCTCCAGGTGTAACCTCTACCACTTCAAGATATTCAGGGTCAAAATCAAGCTCTGCCAGGACCTTCTTAAGGTCTACAGCAGCTTTGGCAAGAACATCAATGGTAAATTCTGTATTCTTTGGGATACTATCCCTTCCGGTAAGTTTCGCTGCAGGAAAAGCAACTCCCTCTACTGTAAAGTAACCGGTTTTAGCTCCCTCTTCTACAAGTTTCAGCTGATCTCCACTCTGAATTGTTACTGAGTAAATTTTATATTGATAACGCCCGTTATCAAGGAAGAAGTTTCCATCTATATCTCTACCATCCCAGACAAACTCATATTCACCTGTCATTAAAACTTTATGATATATGCTTTTAAGAACTGTCTTACCTTTTTCGTCGAGAATGTCTATTATTACTCCGGTAACTCTACTTCTATAAGCTTCTTCATGGAAAAGTCCTTTCTCTCCAAGACTTAACTTAAAATGGAAAGTCATTGTGTCATCTACGCCATCACCATTTGGAGAGAATTTTCTTGGATTTATAGAAACATCTTCAAGAACTTTCTTTGGAGGTTTTGGAAGTCCTTTTTGAATTACTACAGGAACATGTAGGGTTCTGTTCTCTGTTTTAAAGTAGACTGCACCTTCATAGTAATTATCTGGCAATTTATCTTCTATATTGTATGTGAAAGGTACTGTGGCAGTTTCCCCTGGTTTAACAGTGAATGTTTTTTCCTCCTCCATGTAAGAAAAAGTAATGCCTTCTGACATAGAGAGTACCTCAGATGATACTGTGAATGTAACATCTTTATCTGATACATTCTTTACCTCAAAAGTGATTTCTTCGTCCTTTGAGGATAAGAGAGCTTTTCCTGGTTTCAGGAAGAGATCAAAAGGTTTTATAAGGAGCGGAGTTGTTGCAGCAGCATATACATCAACTCTTCCAGCTCCCTGATCTGTCCATGAGAATGGTAGCTTGTTGTTTGGATTTTCCAATATAAAGGCGTTATTCATAAGCGCAGTCTTTACATCTTCTGGTGTCCAGTCTGGATGAAGTTGTTTGATTAGAACTGTTGCACCTGTTGTGAATGGAGTTGCCCCTGATGTTCCACCAAATCCATAGGTGTATTTTCCTTCAGGTGCTGTTGTAAATGTGTTTGTTCCTGGTGCTGAAATTTCTGGTTTAAACACTCCATCAGGTGTTGGACCCTGAGAAGAAAAATCGGCTATTAGGTGATCAGGTCTGTATTTTCTGGAGAAAGATACTTTAAGTCCTTTTCCATTTATTGAGAAGGTCTTTACCCCTGCCTCAAGCAGAGATTTAAGTAGTTTTCCATCCTCTTCCATTATAAATACTGCTGGTTTTAATTCCACTCCAGGATGATTTTCTAATCCCAGTGCCATTGTTATTAAAGGACCTGGAGCACAGTTATAAACTACAATACCTTCGGCTCCATGAGCAAGGGCGTTGAAATACTTGGTTTCAAAAAGAAGGGCACGCTCAGGATAAAGTGGGCCTCTCTTTATAAGGGCAAGTTTTCCTGTTAGATCTTTACCCTCAAAATCTTTTTCTCTTCCATATCCGCACTCAACAAGTTCATACTCCTTACCTTCTTCAAATTCAGGCACACCATCACCGTAAGTGAATGGAATAAATCTATCTTCAAATCCACCAGGGGATAGAATGTTTACACTTCCACCACCCTCATCACTTGCAGCAACAGAGATAGCCTTTTTGGCACTTGAAGGAGCCGAAATGGGCCAGCGAAGTTCCTTGCTCCTTATGCCTTCATTTCCTGCAGCAGCTACCACAATCAATCCTAAATCCACTGCGTTGTTCATGGTATCAAGTTCTGGAGTTCCTTCACTTTTACCCCCTGTGCTTCCAAGAGAAAGATTAACTGCGGTGCATCCATCCTTTAATGCCTGTTCTACAGCTGCAATGATGTCATCTTCGCTTGCTCCTCCCTGGTTGGAGAATACTTTATAGGCATAAAGAAGAGCATCAGGTGCCATCCCTTTTACTTTGCCGTTTCCAGCAGCAATTCCTGCTACAGCGGTTCCATGTCCTTGTTCAGGGGGATCCATTGGATCGTCATCATCGTCTGCAAAATCGTATCCGCCCACAACCTTATCATTTGGAAAACCCGGTCCTCCAAGATCTGGATGATTATAATCTATTCCTGTGTCTATTATCCCTATCTTCATGCCCTTCCCAGTTACAGGTAGACCATTCCCATCACTCATTTCCCACACTTCTGTAGCTCCAAGTAGAGGTACGAACAGATCTGTGGCAGGTTTAAATGTTTTTGCTATAAAGACATTCTTAACTCCGGGGACTCTTTTTAAGTTCTCAATCTGATCTTTGCTTACCTCTGCACCTACACCATTGTAAGCAAGGAAGTAATCCCATCTCTTTTTGATATAGATTCCTTCAGTGGCAATAGATGATAGAATGTTTTCGTGTTCCTTTCTCAGGTTATTAATGTATGTTTCTTTTGTAAAGGTAGACATGGGAAAAGCTCTATGAGATTTCAGATACTCTGCGTAAGAAGGTCTTTCGAATTGAATTATAACCCTTACCTTCTCACCATTAGAAGCTTTAACCCCTAAAAATGGTAGAGCTGTAAAGATTAAGATTAACATTAATAAGAAGGTTAAAATTTTTCTCCTCATAACTCACTCCTTTCTTTGTTTTTTGTAAATTTTAAAAAATTCTCACCTCCTTTCAAGTTTTTTGTAATTAGTTTCACAAGCTATAAGTGCTGGATCCCATACAGGTGCAAATGGAGGTGCATAGGGGAGATCCAGATATCTCATGTCCTTGACATTCATTTTGTTTACGAGAGCTGTTGCAAAGAAGTTGATCCTTGAGTGAACATCTCCTCCAGCAATTTGTGCTCCAAGAAACTTACCTTCTCTATCTGAAATAACCTTTATTCTTATTTTCTTCCCTCCGGGATAGTAACCAGGTTTTGACTTTGCATCTATTACCGAAACCTTTGGTTCATATCCAAGAAGTTCTCTTGCTTCCCTTTCTATTAAACCTGTTTTTGCTACTTCCATATCAAAGGTTTTAAATATGGCGGTTCCAACGATACCCTGAAACTCATCAGGTACTCCTGCCATATTGGACCCAGCCACTCTCCCACCTTTATTAGCACCAGGACCAAGGGGGTAAAATTTATCCTTCTCCCACACCATATGGTAAACAGTGGCGCAATCTCCTGCTGCGTATATATGAGGTAGATTTGTTTCCATCTTTTTATTTACGAGAATCGCCCCCTTTTCTCCTAACTCTACCCCTATATCCTTTAAAAGCCCTGTATTTGGTCTTACACCTATTGATAGAAGGACTAAATCTGCTTCAATTTCCCTTTTATCTGTTATTACTTTTTCTACTTTTCCTTTTCCTTCAAACTTCATAACTGTTTCGTCTTCATATATTTTGACATTATGGTTTTTGAGGGTCTCCTTTACAAGTTCAACTATTTCAGGATCAAAGGTGGAAAGAATTGTTGGAAGTTTTTCCACAATAGTTACATCAATTCCAAGATGACCGAATGTTTCTGCAAACTCCAGCCCAATATAGCCACCACCAACTATTACAGCTCTCTTTGGTCTGTTTTCCTCTATGTAGTTCTTCATTGCTATTCCATCTTCCACAAGTCTCATCTGGAAAATACCAAAAAGATCCACTCCGGGGAAGGGTATTTTTATGGGAGAGGCTCCAGTTGAAACAAGTAGTTTGTCATACTCAAATTCCACCTCTTTACCATCTTTGAT
>Ga0180300_10000348_pt1:17500-19832 | contig 19832 bp, 13 predicted proteins | sample GuaBasSediGuay15_FD_121798 | JGI IMG/M metagenome (GOLD analysis project Ga0180300, IMG submission 121798) | Subseafloor sediment microbial communities from Guaymas Basin, Gulf of California, Mexico - Guay15, Core 4569-2, 21-24 cm | ecosystem: Environmental > Aquatic > Marine >...
CTCGTCCGCCCAGGGTTAGTCGGTCCTAAGCCGAGGCCGAAAGGCGTAGGTGATGGAGAGCCGGTTAATATTCCGGCACCACCTGTTCTCCGTAAAAAGCGATGGGGTGGTCAAGGAGGATAGGCCTGCAGGGTGATGGAATACCCTGTCCAAGCCTGTAGGGGGCGTCCATAGGCAAATCCGTGGACGCATTAACCCCGAGAGGTGATGGGGAGCGGCTGGGTAACCAGCTGCGAAGTGGCTGATTCCATACTTGCAAGAAAAACCTCTAGCATTGGAGAATAGGTGACCGTACCGCAATCCAACACAGGTAGGCGGGGATAAGAGTCCCAAGGCGCGCGGAAGAACCCTCGTCAAGGAACTCGGCAAGTTGGCCCCGTAACTTAGGGAGAAGGGGTGCTCCCGAGAGTGTAGGTAATTTTTCTACCGAAGCTCTCAGGAGCCGCAGGTAATTGGCTCGGGCGACTGTTTAACAAAAACACAGGTCTCTGCAAAGCCGTAAGGCGATGTATAGGGGCTGAGGCCTGCCCAGTGCCGGAAGGTTATGGGGAGGGGTTAGCCACCTTCGGGTGGCGAAGCTCCGAACTTAAGCCCCGGTGAACGGCGGCCGTAACTATAACGGTCCTATGGTAGCGAAATACCTTGTCGGGTAAGTTCCGACGCGCATGAAAGGTATAACGACCTGAGCGCTGTCTCGACGAGGGATCCGGTGAAATAGCAGTGTCCGTGCAGATGCGGACTACCTGCAGCAGGACGGAAAGACCCCGAGAGCTTTACTACAACTTGGCATTGGATTCTGGCATGCCATGTATAGGATAGGTGGGAGGCTGTGAAGCCAGGGCGCCAGCTCTGGTGGAGCCAACCTTGGAATACCACCCTTGGTATGTTAGGATTCTAACCTCTAGCCCTGAATCGGGCAGAGGGACAGTGTCAGGCGGGTAGTTTGACTGGGGCGGTCGCCTCCTAAAAGGTAACGGAGGCGCCCAAAGGTACCCTCAGCGCGGTTGGAAATCGCGCGTAGAGTGCAAAGGCATAAGGGTGCTTTACTGCATAGACCGACAGGTCAAGCAGTCACGAAAGTGGGGCTTAGTGATCCGGTGGCTACGTGTGGAAGTGCCATCGCTCAACGGATAAAAGTTACCTCGGGGATAACAGGCTGATCTCCCCCAAGAGTCCACATCGACGGGGAGGTTTGGCACCTCGATGTCGGCTCATCGCATCCTGGGGCTGGAGAAGGTCCCAAGGGTTGGGCTGTTCGCCCATTAAAGCGGTACGCGAGCTGGGTTCAGAACGTCGTGAGACAGTTCGGACCTAATCCGCTGCAGGCGCTGGAGATTTGAGGAGGTTCACCCCTAGTACGAGAGGACCGGGGTGAGGGGACCTCTGGTGTACCGGCTGTTCCGCCAGGAGCAGGCGCCGGGTAGCTAAGTCCCTACGGGATAAACGCTGAAAGCATCTAAGCGTGAAGCCCACTCCAAGATAAGATCTCCCATCCTCCGTTGGGAGGAGTAAGGCCCCTGGGAGACTACCAGGTTGATAGGCCCAAGGTGTAAGTGGGGCGACCCACTTAGCTGATGGGTACTAATAGGCCGAGGACTTGACTTAGGCTCAAGTCGAGAGGTTGGTATCAAGTCTCTGATTTTCAAGGTGATTAAATAGATAAGGGCTCTGGTGATCATAGCGGCGGGGAAACACCCGGCTCCATTCCGAACCCGGAAGTTAAGCCCGCCAGCGCCGATGGTACTGAGGAGGGAAACCCCTCGGGAGAGTAGGTCGTTGCCAGGGCCCTTTTTAAATTTTTATAAAATGGTAAAATCTATTCTGTGGAAAGAGAAAAAATTATTCAGAATGTAAAAAGAATTCTTTCGGAGATTCCACAGGGAGTTACTCTTCTTGCTGCCTGTAAATCAAGGACTGCTCAAGAAATAAATGCAGCAATTGAGGGAGGGATTGAAGTAATTGGAGAAAATTATGTGCAGGAAGCTTTAAAAGTTTATCCACTTATCCAAAAGAGGATTGAATGGCACTTTATAGGTCATATTCAAAGAAATAAAATAAATAAAATAATTAAAATTTTTGATATGATAGAGACCCTTGATGATTTAAAAATTGCTCAAGAGATAGGCAAGAGATGCGCCAAAGTTGGGAAAGTTATGCCAGTTTTAATTGAAGTTAATAGTGCAAAGGAATCCAGGAAAGCTGGGGTTTTTCCAGAAGATGTGGAGGATTTTATTTTTGAAGTTTCAAAGTTTAAAAACATAAAAGTATCTGGACTTATGACTATGGGGCCACTTGTTAAAGATCCTGAGGATATAAGACCCTTTTTTAGACT
>Ga0180300_10000349_pt1 | contig 19828 bp, 13 predicted proteins | sample GuaBasSediGuay15_FD_121798 | JGI IMG/M metagenome (GOLD analysis project Ga0180300, IMG submission 121798) | Subseafloor sediment microbial communities from Guaymas Basin, Gulf of California, Mexico - Guay15, Core 4569-2, 21-24 cm | ecosystem: Environmental > Aquatic > Marine > Hydrothermal...
ACTGCACCCATTCTGTAGAGGACGTGAAGGATCTCCCCGTCCACCGTTCCCCTCTCCCTTCTGAATCTCTGGGAGCCTTCAAAGAGAGAACCGTCGTAGGCATACTTCAAAGCGTAGCGCATGGAGAAAGGAAGGGATGAAAGTTTAATTTATTTTTGCAGGAGGAGCAACCCCCCGGGGGTCTGGGGTCCCCGGGAACGGGACGGAGAGGGACCCCGGGGTTATGTATGGTTTCCGGTCCAACTCATTTTCACCCCCCCGGGGGAAATGTTTTTATGGTAACAAAACAATTACATATACCGATGAACCCTATGGTACGCAATGGGAAAGGAATTGATAAAGTATGAGGGTGGAGGTGTATGATAATGACACAACAGGGCAAAAAGATAAGCCTAATCGGATTGGATGGTCCTATTGGAGTTGTTCCCACGAAGTTTATACCCTCCCCCGAGACCAGAAGAAACAGTTCTTCTACAATATATGCAAATATGGGCTTAACTTTATCCAGAACTTTTAAGCATAAATCATCTTGGCAACATCTTGAGGTGTTAATAGATGAGTGAAAGTAAAGAATTAAGAGCCATTATTGGAAGGTTGATTGATCTTGATAATGTTAACGTAGGGTTTAGAGTAGAATACAAGAATAAGATAGATAAAAAGACATATGTACTCACAGAAGACGAAAATGGTTATTTGATAGAAATAAAGAAGGGAGGTAGAATTGTTAGGGTGTATCTAAACTCATCAGACGATTTAAATGAACATGAAAGTTTATCAGATGTAGATAAAAAAGTTTTCTCTAAGCTATTTGAATATCTAAACAGCGGGAAGCAAGTTTCTAAAGTATCTATCAGTGGCCTTCGATTAAAGAATCCTATTTTGACAGCATCCATTGGCCAGTCAGTATTGGCAAATGTTTCAAAACAGATATTACCGGAGGACAGAATAAGGTTATACAATCTTTGGAAAGAAAAGAAAGAGAAATTTGAAGAGGAGGTTCAAGATATTTTTATAGATATAATAACTTCACAGCTAAAAGATAAATTAGAGTCCACTGACCTGCCGACTCCTATATCCCCAACAAGTGTTGCTTTGAGTGAAATACCAAATTACTACATCTACGATCCTAAAGAAACATACACATTAGATATAAAAATAAAGCTTTTCAATAAATTGGCCGAATCAATTTGCGGTAGATGCGGACAACGTCTTTATGGATTGTATGTACCCGAGGAAGGAATTGAAATAAAAGAGATTCTCAAAGGTTATGTTCCAGATTTCTATAATGTAAATATAAGCAGCATCGCCGGAGTGGGAAGAATAAATTTACGCGAAATTGGACCATTCGAATACATGTTTTATCTTCTGGATAAGATTTCCCAGGAAATATTTAGAGGAAATAAAACACCTGTCTATCATGTAGAGCTTTTTATGATAGAAGGAGTCGGGGGTGGGAAGAAATTCTTTTCCCACTACGTAATACCAAATCTTAATGAAGTATTCTCCAAGCTGTATCATGGAAGTGACAGATACACATCCTATGGGATTTCTAAAGTTAAAGCCTTGATTTCGTCATTCCTTGTGGAAAACTGGAACGTAGATAACAATTTAAAGAAAAATCATTCCGAAATTGCCCATGCGCATATTAATAGATTCCTATATTTTGTTTTCTGTCATAAAAGGTTAGATATGGATTCAATTCTATTCTTGGTGGATTTGAAGATTAGATTAGGCGATACAACACCTATTAGATATTTAGAGGAGGTGATATCATGGATGTAGAAAGAATTAGAGGCTGGGCTTGGAGTGTTGCCAACAGACTAATAGAAGCTGATGGGGGAGAAACGAGAACACTAGATAGATTTATAATGGATCTAAGAGGAGCAAATTTGCCACATGAATTTACTAATGCAATTGCAAACAACATGACCATATTTGATAGAAGCGGTGTTGAAGTGGGCGAAATTCCATTTGATCTTCAATACTTTGAGAATGTTACCGAGTTCAAACAGGCAAAAGCTATTGTTATAGCTACTCTTTACAATGCGAAGATTCAAAGCGAAAGAAGATCTCAAAAAGAAGGAGGTGAAAAAGAATGAAAAGAGTATTAATATCTATCTTGGCAAGGATAAAAGGAAATGTAAACGCAAACGGAACAGTTGCAGCACTTACAGAAATAAAAAAGTTCTTTACAACCGATGGTGAAACAAGAGTGTACGTCTCTGGGAGATGTGTTAAATACTGCATAAAACAAAGACTAAGCGAGAAAGGATTTGAGCTTTCCCCTTTAGAAAGACCAAGAAGGGTTGTTATATCGAAGGGCAACCCAGTTCTATACATTGATGATGATTTGTTTGGATTTATGATGGCAGAAGTGCCCGGAGAGGCTGCAAGAAGAAGATTTGCCCCAATAAAAACTGATGGAATAGTTGCATTGAAACACTGCGAAATCACAAGAGATTTCGGTGGGAGATTTGATCCCGCAGAAAAAGAAATGCCTTCGCCATTTGAAGTCGAAGTTGCAGATTTCATTGGGCAAAATAATTGGATTATAACAGAGAATATTGGTAGGTTTGAGGATAAGGAAATAACCGAGGATATAATTAGAGATTCTTCGGTAAAACTGGAGGAAAGAGATGAGAACGGAAAGAAATTCTATTATTTGCCCACAGAGGTTGATGACGCCGATAGAAAATATGGAAGAAAGGACAGGCTAAGAGCTTTTCTAGAAGTGTTACTAAAAGAAAGATATACGTTTCCAAGGTCTGCAACTGGTTTGCATCAGCCACAGTACTACTATGCTGTCATTCTACCAACAGAGCGACTATTGCCGCTTTTTGCACACATAGACTATGAGGTTAAAAATGGGAAAGTTATACTAAACCTTGACAAAATCGAAGATCTGGGAAGCCTGTTGATGGATGGAGAAAAGATAACAATAGTAGATTTCGAAGATGTGTTAGATGAGGAAATAAAATTGAGAATAGAAGATTACAGAAAAAGAATTGAAGAACTTGAAAACAAGTTAAAGAGTGCAAATAGTGAGGAACTGAAGAAGAAGTTAGAGGAAGAAAAGCAAGAATTAAAGATTAGGATTAAAACACTAGAAACCATCGAGATTGTTAATCCATACAAGATAGATAATGTGATAGATGAAATAACAGACTATCTCATAGGTGCTTAGACATGAGGATCGAAATTAAAACTCCAGTATGGACGGGAGACATTGACCAGAAAAGTGAATTACTTAAGTCTACGGGTATTATGGGTTCCCTCAGATGGTGGACTGAAGCAATATTAAGGAGTGATAATAATAATAGATATGCCTGTGATCCAACAAGTGATGAGAGGTGCCCAAAAGAGGAAAGAAATGAAGAATACTATTGCTCTGCATGCCTGATATTTGGGGCTACAGGAATTAGAAGAACGTTTAGGTTAAATGTGAGCGGGGGAAGAAGGGTTTTTACAGGAAGCGCCTTAAACATCAAGCCATCAGGAAGAAACAAAGGATGGTATTTGGGAAGTGGAGTAGTGGGAGAAATAAATTTGGAAATAACACCTTTAGATAAGGATTTTGATAAAAGTCTCGTCTTACTACCTCTTATCATTGCATCAAAATGGGGAGGAATTGGAGCAAAAACCCAGCATGGATACGGTGTTGTAAAAATAGAGGATTATCCAGAAATTAATTTCAACAGATTTAAAGATGCAATTAAGAAAATCACAGCCCAGGAAAGGCTTTCTAAGCTTTCAGAGCTTTCAAAGTTAAGGATAAAATTAAGACATGGAAGTAACAACGGGCTTCCAGATCTTAGAGAAATGTTTTTTACCAAGGTTCAGTTTGAAGTGAGAGATGAAAATTGGTGGAAACAGATTGATGGGATTAAATCTGATAATAAGTCTGATGAACAAAGAAGGCACAGGGAATACGAGAATGATCAAAGGATGATTAACTGGGTAAGTTCAGGCTCAGTTCCTATTGCTCCAGCAATTAAGAACTGGCTTAGGTTTGGCAAAAAAATCACTACAAAAGAAGGAAAGAAAATACAAGTCTCGCCTTTCAGCGAAGTTTTTAACAAAAGAGTTTCTAATTGGCTATTTGGCAATTCGGAAGAAAACAACAAAACAGCCTCAAAAATCAATATCTCCTGTGCCTATCCAGTTAATGACAATCTTTGGGAATTCAGAATTTGGGGATGGATTCCAAAAGATGGAATACCTCAAGGATTTGATAGAGGTGGTTTTTTGAATAGTTTGAAACAAACACTGAGAGGTGGATCAGTAAAAATTCCTTGGAACGAACTCTTAGGCAACCAAACAAAAAACCACAAACTCAAAGTCTGGCGAGAATTTGACTCACCGAGAGACACCGTAAAGCCAAATGCAAGAGACACCATAAAGCCAAATGAAAGCAATATTGACGATTACATTCAAAGTCTTTTGAATACTGAGGTGGAGTAAAATGATTTATGATTTTTATGCAAGTTTCCAGATTGAAACGGAAAATCTGGCAAAAAGTAAGAAGGAAATTGACGAACTCACAACAGGTTCAGGAAAGTATTCTGAAATAAGCGTTGTGTTAACCAGAATAATGTTGTTGACTACTGTTTTTGCAATTGAGGGTAAGCTTCCAGACAGAAAGGATAGACCCAATAGAATTGATCCAGATGTATACGCTAAAGTTGGAGAAGGAGAATACCCTACGGGATTAAAAGCTCTCATTCATTCAAATGAGAACTATAACGATTATTTGCGATGCAAATTGTCCGAATTGAGTTTTCTGGGTATAAACTCCCCAATAGATTTATCTTCTCTTCCTAAAGGAAGCTGGGTTCTTGAATTCCCCATAACTCTGGCAAAGCCGTTTATGTCGAAAGATGACATTCCATTTTCCATCATTGAGAATCCTGTTAGAAAAGACAGGGTTTTTGGCGTGCCCTTCATATCAGCAATGGCGTGGAAAGGAAATCTCAGATGGGTAATGATGAAAATTCTTCTTGAACCCAATGCTGATGAACCAGATGAATTTGCTCAGATTCGATTCCTGCATACTCTTTTATTTGGAACTGAGAAAGGCTGGGGAGAAACGAAAAGCTGGACTGATTACTTAGACAATCTCTGTCCAGGTGCAAAAGAACAATATAGAAACCTTATAAAAGAGAAGTTTGGCAAAGAGAACGCGAAAGATGTGCATACGCATGGGATGCTGCACTTCTACCCAACATTCTGGAATAAAATCGATATGATTGTCATCAATCCCCACGATAGAAAAACCAAGACGGGAAAGAATCCTATCTATTTTGAAGTTGTTCCAGCCGGCGTTAAAGGTGTTTTTAGACTTGTTTACGTTCCGTTTTACTGGTTTGGCTTGCCGGAAGGAGAACTCAAAAAGAAAGTCATTAAAGATTTAAAAGATATTATAAGCGGACTTAAAGAAATGATGTTGACTTACGGATTCTCAGCAAAAAAGTCTTCAGGATTTGGGGTGATTGAAGATGGATGGGATAAGGAGAAAAGCAGATTAGAAATAAGAGGATTTTACGATGTTCAAAGGTTTGGTAATTTTGATGAGCTTAAGGGAATAGTGGAAGCATGGGGGGTTAAAAGTGACCGACATGCTTGATAAGCTTGAAGAGAATAGACTTTCAATTCTTCTTGCCGAGATTGGAGCATATTTGCATGACTTAGGTAAAGCAAGAAGAGAATTCATTGAGCATTATTCAAAAGATAGAAATTCTGGATGGGATACAGATAAGCATAATTTTTCCTCGGTCTTTCCAGAAGAACTTAGATCGGTTTTAAATGAAATTAAAGTATCTATTTGTGGGGAAGAGGTCAGCTTGATGGATTTCATAGAAAAACATCATCCTGAAAAAGAAACAAATGATAGAAGAAAAGATTGCGAAATTCCTCCTCCAGTTCGTCTACTCTATGCAGGATGGAATGGATATGATGGTATGGATTCTGGTTTAGATAAGGGTAAAGTGCTAAGTAAAGATAAAGTTGGACAAAGGAGAGATTACACTTTTATTGCAACGGCTTTTGGATACGAATTTAAAAGGATTGAGTTGAGTAAAATAGAAGATCTTACAAAAGATTTGCAAGAAATTGTGATAAATGCTTTAAAGCAATTTAAAAGCGATAGCGACATTATTAAGCTCCGGGAAGTCGTAGAGAAATCCAAGGGATATTACCTTGATTTTCTGGGAGAGACTCGCCGTCCAGCAAACGATGTAACACTTTGGGATCATTCATATTCTGTAGCAACTTTAGTTAAATGTGCCGTAGCCAAAAATATTATTGATTGTTCCAATGCCTCTTTTGATCCTCTTGACTTTAATTGGAAGGTTTTTTCCGTCAATTTCGATATATTAGGGTTGCTGGCTAAAGGTGTAAAATTAGGTGATATATTGGGCTATTGGGAATACATCAAGAGAGTTTTCAAAAGAATTAAAGAAATTGTTGAAGTTGAATATCCTATAGGAAATGAAATTTATCGTGACACAATAGGTATTTTCTTTCTGGTCCCAGATATAGAGTTAGAAGAACTGAAGAGTCTAATATTAAAAGAATTAGAGAACATAGAACCAGAATTCATGCCTCAAATTACGATAGAAGAAATTATATATTCAGATTCTAATTACGAGTTTACTTGTGACAACCCAGAAGATTACATTCCTCGTGATATCAAACAAAACCGAAGAGATATCGAAAATCGCAAAAAAGAAGAACTAAAAAATTCTCTACCTACAGCAAGAAAGAGAGCTTGGCAAGAAATCATCTATCCCACTTCTTTTGCAAGATTTTCTTACAACAAATTTGCCAACCATAATTGGGAAAATAAAGAAATTTGCTCAATATGCCGTTTACGACCAATGAATGAAAATTCTGACGGATGTGAGCATTGTCTTGATAGAAGAAAAAGCCGTGTGCAGATGTGGAAGAAAGATCCAAAAAATACCATATGGCTTGATGAAGTCTCAGATCATAATGATAGGGTTGCCCTTATTATTGGGTGTTTTATTTTGGATAAATGGCTTGATGGCTCTCTCATAAAGACCTTAGCAATTAGAGCCAGTAATAATGTTTCTCCTGAATCAAAAAACCCATCTCCAGCTCGAATAAGAAGGTGTTGGGAAACAACTGAAAAGTTCATTCAATCTACGATTTTTGAAGAAATTTTAGAAAGTTGGCAGTGGAAGCCTGATATAAGAAGACGTCGCATTCAGTTCAAAATAGAACCAAATCCAGATGTTCCAAAAGGTGCAACATGCGATATAGATGTTGATGGTGTAAGATTTAGCCCGGTTTGCATTGACAGACAAAACGGCATTTTTTTAAGCACAATAAACCTCCAAATCTTGGAAAAGTTTGGAAAAACTGTAAAAGAAGTTGCAGATTCTCTCAATGGAAAGGGCATAAAGATAAAATGTGAAGGCAAAATCTGGGAAAATGCTAAAATAGTTGAATCACAACCTGCTGAGAATAAATTTCAGGATTATTTGCCATATGTAAAAATTTACGACTTTCCTGACCAATTTATGGTGCTTGTCCCCGCTCATGAAGCTCTTGATATTGCTGAAAGGATTCTGGATGAGTATGAAATACAGTTTTCAAAGGTGAGAGACAGATTACCTTTCCACCTCGGCATAATAGCTTTTCATAGAAAAACTCCACTCTATGTAGTAATGAATGCTGGAAAGAGATTATTAGAGGCGTTTAAGAGGAAAACAAAAACTGAATTAGCAGAAGTTAGTTCAGTTAGAGAGGTTGAGGATGAAAATCTTGGAAAAGGCAGAGAATTGACCATAAAAGCGGAGTCGTATTCTTCTATCCCACTAAAATGGAGAATTTCTTACTCTACTGGGGATCCAGATCAGGAAGATTTCTGGCATTCCTATATCAGATTTGATGGTGATGTCTCTAATAGGAATTTATGCTTTGACTATACTGGAAATGGAGATTATGTAGTTCATCTAAAAGAAATAAATGAGAATGACAAGATAAAGATTGAACCCTCTTATTTCAGACTATCCTATTTAGAAAATGCCGTCGATAGGTTTAGAGTTGATGAGGATTTAAAATCACTTGATTATATTTACTACCTTAAAAAGCTCTGGAAGGAAATAGAAGATAAGTTAAAGTCAAAGACTTGGTCAATTTCCCAGATTTATGCATATTGGGAGGAAGTAAGAAAAAGAAGAAAGGAATATAATGAAGACACCTTTAAAAAGTTCGTGAAAGCAGCCTTGATAAATATTTTAGAAATCAAACCACAAAATAAAGAATTTAATTTGTTTTTCCAGGCAACAATGGATAGCAGTCTCGATTTATGCTTATACTGGAACTTTCAGGTTAGAAAGGTAAAATTAAAGGAGGGAGAAAGATGAGTGATTATGAACTAAAAACATACTATGCAATAGCCCTTGACCCCATACATGTTGGGGCTGGAGGAGCAAGGCTCGAGAGAGTAGATCTACCAATAATTAGAGAACCTGGAACGAATCTTCCAAAGATACCAGGTACAAGCCTCAGCGGTCCTGCAAGGGCATATACTGCCATGCACCCAAAAATTAACAGGTACAGATGGATAGATGATGAAGGAAAAGAATCCTCCTGTGCAGGAAGGGGCGGAGAAGGAGGAGAAAACCATTGTGGAAAAGTAAATCCTGCCTGTCCTGTCTGCGTTCCTTACGGATTCTCAAAAGGCTCTGGACATAGCATGCAGGGATTGGCTCAATTCTTTGATGCACAGATTCTTCTCTTTCCAGTTGCATCGCTGGCAGGCACAGTATGGATAACTTCACCAATGGTATTGGAAGGTTTGGGCTTGAATTCAGAATTTCAGGCTCCAGATGATGGCTTTTATCCCTTAGGAGAGCATCTCAAAAACAAAGAAAAGCTCAACTTTGGCTGGCTTATGTTACCAAAAGGTGAGGGAGAAGGAGATTTAACGAATTTTCCGGTGCCAGAAAAAATTAAACAAAGAACTGTGCTCGTATCTGACAAGCTCTTTCCTAAAATCGTTAATAGCAATCTTGAAGTTAGAACTTCCGTAAGTATAGATCCGGCTACAGGAACAGCTGAGGAAGGCGCTCTCTTTACCTATGAAGCGATACCAAGAGGAACGATTTTGAGATTTGATGTCATTTATAACTCTGGCAAGTATTTCAGGGTAGGGGAACAAGAGCTAAAAACAGAAGACGGAGGAGATGTCGGAACCCAATGGGTGAAGGCTCAGGTAGAGAAGGGACTAAAACTCTTTGAAATCCTTGGAATCGGTGGAATGGGAACGAGAGGAATGGGGAGATTAAAGGTACTAAATCTTGAAAAGGGGGATTGCTGATGGAAGATAAAATGAATCTTGATCAACTTTGTGCAGAGTATGGGTATAGATTTGCGGAGAACGTTAGCGTAGCCGATGGTTTTAATGCCAAAAAAGCGGAAGTTCTAATTACCAAAGCTCTGGGTGTTTTGCAAGAACAGGGGTTGTATGCTTTTGCACTCTTTTGTAAATCAAGATCAAGTGGGGAGAGAGCAGGAGCTGAGGAAATAGAAGTTTTAGCAAAGGAACTGTTGAAAAAATTAAATCTTATTAACGATGGTGATTTGCTTGAGGAGCTGCGAAAAGATGATGGTCTTTTAACAAAGCTTGATTATTTAATGCTTGCAATTCAAGTGCTTGAAAAATCGCTAATCTACGCTAGATTTCATGCAAAATCTATGAAAGAATCTCAGGGTAAGGGGTAAAATGAGCTGGTATCTTTATTCACTAACATTTAGAGTTAAATCACCTCTGCATGTAGGTTTTCATAAAGTAATGCGTCTTTTTCAGACAAGAGTATACGTTCCAGCCAGGCCTTTCTGGGGTGCTTTAACTGCCAAACTGACCCGAAGCCTCAAATCAAGTAACTACAGAGAAGTTGGAGAGTTTTTGAAGAAGGTTATGAGGTTCGGTTATCTTTACCTTTCTGATGGAAATAATCTCTTTATACTAAAATATACAGATGATGTGTTGAAGTTCGGCAATTTACCGCAAATTGAGTTTGAAAAGAGGTTTATAAGTTCACTGACCTCTACATCTATTGAACCGTATTCATTTACCGCTGAAGAGGGTATGTTACACGATGTTGAATTCATCAGTCCTTACGAGATACACAAAGAAAATGAGGAATCAAAACCTGTTTTTCTCAAAGGTTTGCTGTGGATTTCCGAGAGATCGGAAGAGAAGCTGGCAGTACAAACTAATGAAAATAATTTTTCAATTACTGATGGCAAAAACGATGTAAAGTTTTCTGATTTAGCAGACACATTGCAGATAGGTGGGGAAAGAAAATATGGATTCGGACAACTGAGGCTGGATAAGAAGAATGGAATCAGAAAAGTAGATACTCAGGATTTAGGGGCTCTGGGATTTAATGGAATATGGAAAGATGATAAAGGCGAAATTATATTGGAACTTAAAAAGAATGAGTTTATCTGGTCCCATGTCAAATATGATTCTGACCTGAAAATTAAGGGGAGCATAGAGCCTGTTGTGGGCAGAGACTGGAGTGACAAAGGTGCTGGTAGAGAATTGAGATTCCATGGCTTGTGCTGGGTTCCAGGTTCAATCCTCATGGAGAACAAAACTTTCAAAATAACAGAAGAATTTGGTATTTGGGAGGTAATATAAAATGCAGCCGCATGTCTTCTCAGTCTCTTTTTTCACAGCGCATTTTAAGCGGCATGAGACAAAGAAATTTAGATCAAGTTACCTTTTACCCCCACCAACAGTTATCTGGGGCATTATCGGGGCAATTTTTGGTGTTGAAAGAGAAAAATTAGGAAGATTTGCAAAAGAAAATAATCTTATAGTAGGAGCTGAGCTATGTAATTTTAAGGGACTAGCAATCGAAAAAGCAACACTAATGCCCTGGGACAAAAAGGATAGAATGTTCATAAGAACCGTTGAAGATTTTGAGTTTCTGATAGAACCGCATTATAGAATTGGGGTTTATGCAAAAGAAGGTTTTATTGAGGAATTAAAAAAAAGAATCGAAAAGAGAGACTTTGAATTTGATATTTATGGAGGAATTTCTGACTGTTTTTTGAAGGACATAGAAAACGAAAACAAAGCTGAGTTTATGGAAAGAAGAGAAGCCAGAGGCATGATTCCAGTAGACATAGTTGCTGGTTTTTCTCAGATTGCAGAGGGATGCAAAATAATAAGAGTTCTTTACTTAAACACATTCTTTTATCAAGGCTTTAAAGTGGAATTCAAGGTAAAAGAGACGACAAAAACAGTAAATGGAATAGCAGTGTGGAGTGTCGATGATGTTGAAAGATTTAGAAAAGGAGATGTGGAGTAAAGAATCGCACGAAGGAAAAAAATTGGGCAAACATATTGAAGAGTGCAGGAGATTAACTGATGAATTTCTCAGATTTTATAATTTGATGAAATATAAGGAATTCGCTGAGATTCTTTGCTATTACCACGACTTAGGAAAACTTAAAGCCGAATGGCGCGTAAAGAATAGAAATAATCCTCCCCATTCGCCTCTCTCATTTCTTACACTATATAGTAAGGATAGGGAAAAATTGGAGAAATATCCTCTTTTAGGATTGTTTATACTAAAGCATCACGGAACTTTAACGAGAATGGAAGACGGGGATATCCTACGGATAAAAAATGAAGCACCTGAAAGCGAAAAGGAGCGGATTGACTATGATTTAGGCACATGGAGAAGAAATCTATATAGATATGTATCCAAACTTAACACAGCCCTTAAGGTGGATCTAGCTGACGCTTATGGACTTTTTAAATTTGCAGACATACTTTCAGCAAATAATTTGGCAAGTTACAGAATAAGTGTACCGAACAAAGATGTTGAAGATTTGAAAGTATGGATATTAGAAAGAATTCAGAAAAGAGGACTTGAAACCAGAAACAAAGACCTTCAAACACAGTTAAGCTTGAGTAAAATAAAAGAACATTTGCTTATAAGAGCACCCACAGGATGGGGGAAAACCGCCGCATCGCTTGCGTATGCTGTAGGAAAAGGTTCAAGAATAATCTATGTTCTACCAACAATTACTTCAATAAAGAGTTTTTATGATGATCTTTGCACTTTCTTCGGAGAGGAGAATGTTGGTGAATTTTTCTATTATGCTGACGTTGAGGCGATAAAAAGAGAAGAAAGCGACTTCAGGGAATTAATGTTCTCTTCATATTTTGCTCAACCTGTTATTATTACGACGCTTGACCAGTTGTTATTAACTTTCCTTCAAGTTGGAAAATACTTTTTAAAACGCCCACATCTAAGAAACTCCGTAATTATTCTTGATGAAGTCCACACTTTTTCTCAGAATATGCTATATATTCTTTCTTATTTTCTTGAAAAGCTTTCCGAGATTTACAACCTGAGACTGTGTATAATGTCTGCAACTTTTCCCTCCGTACTTAAAGACCACTTTGAAAACCTCTTAGAGAAAGTTGAGAAAATATGGCTTAATGAAGAATTTAGAAACAGAAGAAGGGTTATGTTTAAGCTTATGGAAAATGACATCTTTGATGTTGTTGAGGAAGTTGTTGAAATCTACAAAGCGAGCAGAAAACCATTTAGAATGGTCATAGTATGCAATACGGTTGAAAAGTCTCAAAAAGTATTCGAAAAGTTGCGAGATTTAATATCAGAGTCTGATTTGAAATCAAATGTAGAATTGCTACATTCTCGTTTTATTTACAAACACCGTTGTGAAAAGGAAGACAGACTTAACAGATGGATAAGAGAAAATAAAAGTTTTATTTTGACTGCTACACAAGTCATAGAAGTCTCTCTTGATATGTCCTTTGATTTTATGATCACCGAATGCGCACCTTTAGAGGCCCTTGTTCAAAGATTCGGAAGAGTAAATAGATATAAGAATACAACAGAAAAGATAAACGTTTGGATTACTTTCCCATCTGAGATAAAGGTTAAAATGAGGTATCCATACGAAAAAGACGATATCACAAATACATGGAGATTATTGAAAGATTTAGAAGGAGGCGGTTTGGAGAATGAATTTCAATTGATAGAAGAATATGACAAAGTAGCTAATCTTTCACGAGTAAAACGGAAAGGGGTAAACAACTTATTAGAAACCTGGAATGAAAATGCGAATTTCTTATATTCTTGGCGTATAGATGATGAATTCGCTCAGAGACTCCTTAAATTCAGAGAAGATTTCACAAGACTTGTTGTACCAGGCACCTATAGGGATTATGTACAGAAACTATATAAAAAGGTGAGAAAGGAGGTTTCATACACTCAAAAAAGAGAAATATTTGCTGAAATAAAAGAATATACTGCTCCTGTTCCTATTTGGATGATTAAAATGCCGATAGAGGAGGGTTTCCCTATTGTAGATACACTTTATGATGAAACATATGGTATAAGAAAGGAGGTGAATAATATAATATGACGTTGCCGAGCCGATCTCTCCGCTTCACCTCGATGCTAACGCACTCAGACAACAGGGAGGTGACTAGCATCGGCGCGTTGTGCCTTCAATCAACTCCGGCCTATGACCAGCCTTCTGATACTTGCCGGGCATTAATATGGAAGAGGTTTAGCTACCCGATTTAAATAGTATACACTATATGTAATAATATGTATTTGGGAGGGTGTGGCAAAATATGAAAACAATGGAATCCATTGGTGCCGAATTGGAATACACTCTTGGGCAATTTAGATTAAGGTTTACAACAGATGCTGAGCTTTATGAGTGGATGGGTCCCACATTTAGAGGTGCACTTGGGAGGTCGATAAGAGACATTGTGTGTCTAAATTCCAACATGAAGAATTGTGAAGATTGTAAAAGGAGAGATGACTGTTTGTATTATTGCCTCTATGAACAGAAGAGATCCTTGAGAGGACATACATCCCCTCCCAAGCCAGTTATATTAATACCCCCATATCTAGGAAAAAAAGAAGATAGAATATTTAAAAAAGGTTCTGAGCTATGTCTAGATTTTCTCACATTAGGTAAGTTCAATAAATACATTCCTCATCTAATCTTATCACTCCAGAAGGCAGGAGAGTATGGTGTTGGTAATGCGAGACATCTAGGGAAAAATAAGTTTGAGATCGTTGAGGGAAAGGTTTTGTGGGAAGACAAACCATTTTATGAAAATGGGAGGATTAATCTCTCCTATTACACCGCAAAAAACCTCAAGGATATTAAACCAATTGAAGGAAAGAAAATTAAGGTAAAATTTAAGACACCCTTTGGTGGCTTACAAATACCCTTAACAATGGAAAGGTATCTTTTCTATACAAAGAATAGAATCATAAGATATGTTAATGAGTATGGGAACAGAGGTTTTGTTCCGGGTGATGTAAAAAAAGGTGAAAAAATAATGGGCTCTCCCGTATATGTTAAAAAGCGGGTATTAAAGCGCCGTTCTGCGAGGTCTAACAAAGACAGATTTATCGGTTATCTTGGTGAGGTGGAGTACCGAATTGGGGACTTAGGAGATGCAGAGAGATGGCTAATAGGCGTAAGTGAATTCTTCGGATTAGGGCCTAACTCTTCATTTGGGATGGGATTTGTTGAACTTATGAAATATTGAGAAGATATTTTACTTGGATTGGTTACCTGTGCTCTGTTGTATGAAAAGAATTTCTGCCTTTTACGCATCTGGCTACTTAAACGCAGCGAATCTCGGCGTCCCGGTGGAGACAACCTCGGCTTTCAATCTGCCTTTTACGCATCTGGCTACTTAAACCTATACTTATGGATATTCGGAAGCGGAGCCTACGGTACTTTCAATCTGCCTTTTACGCATCTGGCTACTTAAACTTATAAATATGAGTAGCTCTATAATGGATATGGGGGCTTTCAATCTGCCTTTTACGCATCTGGCTACTTAAACCAAAAAAGGGGCTCTCCCTAATCCCCCCTGAGCTGACTTTCAATCTGCCTTTTACGCATCTGGCTACTTAAACAGTGGAGGGCAGAGGGTAAGACGAAACATGCTATAAACTTTCAATCTGCCTTTTACGCATCTGGCTACTTAAACTGTGGTAGTTCCATAGGCCCTTAATTGAGCCTTTAGGCTTTCAATCTGCCTTTTACGCATCTGGCTACTTAAACTGCTGATAATCATAGGGGTCTTTATAGGCATGTGGGCTCTTTCAATCTGCCTTTTACGCATCTGGCTACTTAAACTGTGGAGAAGGGTTCAGAAATAGACCTCTCAGGGGCTTTCAATCTGCCTTTTACGCATCTGGCTACTTAAACTGTAGAGCTCCATGTAGTCCTCCCACCGCGGCATCCACTTTCAATCTGCCTTTTACGCATCTGGCTACTTAAACTGTGTATCTGGGGAGTAATAAGTGGGCAGTGGTATACTTTCAATCTGCCTTTTACGCATCTGGCTACTTAAACGGCATTAAAGAAATTTGGAGAGATTACTTCATTTCGGGCTTTCAATCTGCCTTTTACGCATCTGGCTACTTAAACTGAGCGCAGAGGCCTCCTTCACCTGGCCGTTGGCGGCCTTTCAATCTGCCTTTTACGCATCTGGCTACTTAAACATCCCCGATGACGTGGAATGGGAGATAGAGGAGTATGACTTTCAATCTGCCTTTTACGCATCTGGCTACTTAAACTTTTTCACGTTCGCGTTGTGATGCGGGAAATGCCGCCTTTCAATCTGCCTTTTACGCATCTGGCTACTTAAACCCACCTCCTCCACTATCTTCAGCTCGGACGGTCTGCTTTCAATCTGCCTTTTACGCATCTGGCTACTTAAACGAAGAGGCTGACGCTGGAACACTCAGCGATCGCAGCTTTCAATCTGCCTTTTACGCATCTGGCTACTTAAACTGCGGAGGCAGTGAGAGTGTTATTTCAACGTGGATAACTTTCAATCTGCCTTTTACGCATCTGGCTACTTAAACATTATGCTCCTTACGTGGAGGTGAGGGGGCGTTCAAACTTTCAATCTGCCTTTTACGCATCTGGCTACTTAAACGAGTGTTATCCTGTCTATCCCGTTTAGGTAATAATTCTTTCAATCTGCCTTTTACGCATCTGGCTACTTAAACAGATGGGTTAAACCAAATCCACCGCTCAAGAATGCTTTCAATCTGCCTTTTACGCATCTGGCTACTTAAACGGGATTGAGCCTGGGGGCTTTGGGGGGTGCCTCAATACTTTCAATCTGCCTTTTACGCATCTGGCTACTTAAACTCATGGAGTGATAAACTTTATAAAAACTAGTCTGAACCTTTCAATCTGCCTTTTACGCATCTGGCTACTTAAACGAGGAGCAATCCGCCGTGGTTATTGACGCAGAGCATACTTTCAATCTGCCTTTTACGCATCTGGCTACTTAAACGGAGCTAACGCTTCTTTTCAATGACGCCCCGCTGCCCTTTCAATCTGCCTTTTACGCATCTGGCTACTTAAACATCAAGGGCTCTTTCGTCGCAGATCCAAAGCTCGTCTTTCAATCTGCCTTTTACGCATCTGGCTACTTAAACAGGGAAATGCCAACTCGCCCAGGAATTACCTTTCCCTTTCAATCTGCCTTTTACGCATCTGGCTACTTAAACTTCCGGTAAACCTCAATATCGTAATCACTTAACCGGCTTTCAATCTGCCTTTTACGCATCTGGCTACTTAAACGTAACGGTGTCAATTCCGCTCCCCGGTACCGCCCCCCTTTCAATCTGCCTTTTACGCATCTGGCTACTTAAACTGATTTTGAAATCATCTCCGTTTCCCCACCGGAGAGCTTTCAATCTGCCTTTTACGCATCTGGCTACTTAAACTCATGCCTCCGCCTTCCCCCCAGCAAGCACCACCATACTTTCAATCTGCCTTTTACGCATCTGGCTACTTAAACCCAAGGTGTCCCCGTTGTGGAGCGATAAATGATTGAGTTCTTTCAATCTGCCTTTTACGCATCTGGCTACTTAAACTCTGATCATTGTGTATCTGATTATTAAGTTCGGCACTTTCAATCTGCCTTTTACGCATCTGGCTACTTAAACCCACCTTTGGATGAGGCTTTTGCTGTTGATTTTGATAATCTTTCAATCTGCCTTTTACGCATCTGGCTACTTAAACTTAGTGGAGAGAGGGTATGAGAATGAGAACAGTAAGCTTTCAATCTGCCTTTTACGCATCTGGCTACTTAAACTTGTCCATTTCGCCATTTAGATCACCGCTTATCAATCTTTCAATCTGCCTTTTACGCATCTGGCTACTTAAACCTTCTCGGGAGAGCGCCTGAAGAAGGCCATCTCCCCTTTCAATCTGCCTTTTACGCATCTGGCTACTTAAACCTCGTACAACAGGATGGAGATATGTGGAGAACAAAGACTTTCAATCTGCCTTTTACGCATCTGGCTACTTAAACTGCCAGCCTGCCTTTTTCAAGATCGTATCCTGGGAACTCTTTCAATCTGCCTTTTACGCATCTGGCTACTTAAACGTTTACCAATCTGTACATCCGGGGAAACTTTATGTCTTTCAATCTGCCTTTTACGCATCTGGCTACTTAAACTAGGTAGGTTTATCCGGTAATTGTGAGGTGGTTCAACTTTCAATCTGCCTTTTACGCATCTGGCTACTTAAACTCGATTTCAGCAGATGGGGAGGGAGACCCCTTCCCCCTTTCAATCTGCCTTTTACGCATCTGGCTACTTAAACGAGGGTGTAAAGGGCGAGCTGTATGTCTGTAGGGATGCTTTCAATCTGCCTTTTACGCATCTGGCTACTTAAACTAGGCTCACGATATGGAATGGTTCTGGAAGTTATGCTTTCAATCTGCCTTTTACGCATCTGGCTACTTAAACTGATGATGCGAGGTGGTAGGAAGTGAAAGAAATACTACTTTCAATCTGCCTTTTACGCATCTGGCTACTTAAACGTGTTTTACTCCAAAGCACCGGGGTGAAGGATAAGAACTTTCAATCTGCCTTTTACGCATCTGGCTACTTAAACCTCAATCTCTCTATAACCTCTTCTGGAACGGGGCGACTTTCAATCTGCCTTTTACGCATCTGGCTACTTAAACCTGCCGCATCTGCGTAGTCTCTAATTTCATGTATCTTACTTTCAATCTGCCTTTTACGCATCTGGCTACTTAAACAGAGAAGCGGGACGGACCTCTTCCGGGGGAAGATACTTTCAATCTGCCTTTTACGCATCTGGCTACTTAAACGGGTAGGTGAAAAAATGGCCCTCGGTGCACAAGTTGCTTTCAATCTGCCTTTTACGCATCTGGCTACTTAAACTCATCGTCCTCTCCTCCTTCTTCACCTCCTCCTTCTTTCAATCTGCCTTTTACGCATCTGGCTACTTAAACTGGGAAGTCCTGGACTTCCTGTAATCCTTTTTTTTACTTTCAATCTGCCTTTTACGCATCTGGCTACTTAAACGAAGGCAGCCGGCACGGTCACAGGGATACTGTCTACCACCTTTCAATCTGCCTTTTACGCATCTGGCTACTTAAACGGAACGAGCTGAAACTGCTCGGATACTCGGATCAGCTTTCAATCTGCCTTTTACGCATCTGGCTACTTAAACTCGCCGACCTCTACACCAAGCCCCTGGGCATAGGCGCTTTCAATCTGCCTTTTACGCATCTGGCTACTTAAACAATCCCCATCATCCCACTTAACCACATTAACATGCCTTTCAATCTGCCTTTTACGCATCTGGCTACTTAAACGGACAGGGGCGTCATGGGCGCCGCTGGGATCAGACTTTCAATCTGCCTTTTACGCATCTGGCTACTTAAACTAACGATAGAGGTGGCATGGGGCGATAAGGATGATTCTTTCAATCTGCCTTTTACGCATCTGGCTACTTAAACTGTTAATGTACCTGCTGTTACCTATGGTTACCAGCTTCTTTCAATCTGCCTTTTACGCATCTGGCTACTTAAACGGCGAATACATATTTAGCAAGTTCAAAGAGCTGATGATCTTTCAATCTGCCTTTTACGCATCTGGCTACTTAAACGGATGCTCCCATATCTCCGTGTCCGCATCCGCCCCAAGACTTTCAATCTGCCTTTTACGCATCTGGCTACTTAAACCCTTTCCGCTCAGATAATACGCATAAAGATACCAAACTTTCAATCTGCCTTTTACGCATCTGGCTACTTAAACACGGTAATAGAACTTCATTAAAGTAGAACTATTACCTTTCAATCTGCCTTTTACGCATCTGGCTACTTAAACTCAGGGATATGACCAGAGAGGCAATTCTTACCCTTCTCTTTCAATCTGCCTTTTACGCATCTGGCTACTTAAACAGTGGAAAGGCCGATAAGAGAAATAGATTTGTCTCCCCTTTCAATCTGCCTTTTACGCATCTGGCTACTTAAACGGTGAAAGGATGGAGATGGAATATAAGGGAATGTGCCTTTCAATCTGCCTTTTACGCATCTGGCTACTTAAACTAGAGAGAGAACAAACAGAGACTATGGAGCTATACAACTTTCAATCTGCCTTTTACGCATCTGGCTACTTAAACGTCTATTGAGCGATCTAACCCCGGATAATCTTGGATATCTTTCAATCTGCCTTTTACGCATCTGGCTACTTAAACCTTTAATTTAATTAATACTTAATATTATAGAGAAGGTCTTTCAATCTGCCTTTTACGCATCTGGCTACTTAAACCTGCTTCGCGCGGAGGGACGCATATTTAGCTGGGACTTTCAATCTGCCTTTTACGCATCTGGCTACTTAAACCGCCGGGCATCAGTACGACGTCACGTACAAGAGCACTTTCAATCTGCCTTTTACGCATCTGGCTACTTAAACGGGGGGAACTGTTC
>Ga0180300_10000350_pt1 | contig 19791 bp, 20 predicted proteins | sample GuaBasSediGuay15_FD_121798 | JGI IMG/M metagenome (GOLD analysis project Ga0180300, IMG submission 121798) | Subseafloor sediment microbial communities from Guaymas Basin, Gulf of California, Mexico - Guay15, Core 4569-2, 21-24 cm | ecosystem: Environmental > Aquatic > Marine > Hydrothermal...
CGTCGTTTTCGGCTCCCCAACTCAAGGGCTTCAAGAAATCGTTAAACAAGAAAATATTAGGCTTGAGGATGTAGCGGATTTCATCATCAATATGATTCCAAATCAAGGCGTAGAGACCGTTAGAACAGAGGAAGCTATCTACGCAACTCTGGCTGTGCTAAATATTTTAGCACTGTAAGAAGCACTCTAACTATTGTAATCGTTCCGTTAGCTCTTAAGATATAGCGGCACTAATTTTTAGAATAAACTTATGAGAATGTGGATTTACAGATGTTAAGAAAGATCAGTACTAATCTTTAGTCATGGAGGATTTCTATGCGATGAACAGAATTGAGATTTATGAAAACTTCGCTTTTATCAATTTTACTCACGACTTGAGGAATAGGCTGGGCAATAGTGGATCTAAGAACTGTTGCTTTACCTTCTGAAAGCCATATTCCGGGCGGATTACGTGTTACCGCCGTCAAAATACCTTCATATCCATAAGATTGATTCAAAATAACATGGATTTTCCGGCCGAGGTGTTTTTCAAGCATGTGAAAAATTGTGGGAGGCGGATTATCTGACATGAGCCTTCATCAAGAAGTAGAATAATCAGCAAATAAGTTTTTCTATCATCCAAAAAGGAAGATTCTCCTCCAAAATTATGGAGGTAACCATTAATCCATGTTGAATGACTCATCTTTAATCAAAATATGAATTTCTGAGGAAAATAGAATGTGCAAAAAAATGTAAAAGGGCTTTATTACACTTTTTATATTCTAAGTTCAAATAAAGTGGTAGGGGCTCCTCAATGATGGAGAAGAACTATAGGGAGAAGGCGATCAGTCGATACTCATCGCTCTTTACGCTTCCATCAGCCAGAAGAATATATGCTCTACTAGTTCTACATTGTCTGTTGACTGGAGTATTCATCTTCATAATTTATATGCTTTCAGTTCAAGGATTTCTTTTAGGGCTGGGACTGGGGGGAATTCTATCTCTCGCAACATTTCTCTGCAATTACATAACGTGTAGGTTGATACCACGTGAAGATACAATATTAGACTTTAGGAGAACGTCATTTCTCTCTCTCGTCTCGAACATCATTCTCTCCATTTTCATGTTAGCCGATATGGCTATCTTCCGACTTTCTGAAGCGGAAAACATCAATCTTAAAGCTAGCTCTCTCGGCTTCTTCTCCTCGCTTACCCTCAGAATACTGGTATTTCGCGCGACCTCATTTGTAAGCATGTTAAATATCGGAGCTTCTGCGATTTTTCAGCCGTCATTCTTCATAGCAGTTCTATTCATTCCTCGTCTTTTACCCTTAGAGAACTGGTATGATGTCTTACCGAAAGGCGTTGTAGCAGTCCTCACAGCCTTCTTATTCATAGAATTACTGATCAGATCCATAAATAAGATTGGCAATGAAACTGTCGGAATTCCATCTCTACATCTTTTTAGGGCATTCTTTGCGAACTGGACAGAAGGAGAGATTGAGCCTTTAGAGGATATATTTGAGAAACTTGGTGAGGAACGTGATGTCGAGGTGTCGATGCTTGCGTTCAGATCTAATGGCAGAATGAAAACTATAATTGTCATTCCAAGTTTTCATCCGGGACCATTTAAGAATGTTGGAAGTAGCTGTCTTCCCAGCATAATTCAGAAAGCATTAGAGAATAAATTTGGATGTGTGATCTCCGTTCAGCATGGAATTTCAGGTCATGGGTTAGATTTAGCATCACAATGCGAGAACATGAAAGTACTAAATAATCTACTAAAGGCCGAATTCAGAAGCTTTAAAAATCTAGCATCTCCATTCACGCGGGTCAGAAAAGAAGGAGCCACTGCGGATTGCCAAGTATTTGACCGGCACGCTCTCGTTATAGTAACCCTCTCACCACATACAACAGAGGATATGCCTTTCGAGCTTAAAGGATTAATCGAGAGGGAAGCAGAGAAGTATGGGTTCTTTTCAGTCTCTACTATTGATGCACATAACAGCATAAATGGAGATTTCATCGTTGAAAAGATAAAGAAGCCAGTTCTTCATGCAGCTTCCTCAGCCTTAGAAAAAGCAGCGAACTCTCCTATGTTTAATTTTAAGGTTGGAGCATCTAAGATTGTTCCCCCAGACCTAAGTATTCAAGACGGAATGGGTCCCGGAGGAATAAACGTTGTGATTGTTGAAGTTAACGATCAGAAGACAGCGTATATTACGATCGATGGTAATAATATGGTTTCTGGACTCAGAGAAAAGATAATCTTCGAAGTTACCGGTTTAGGCTTGGACTATAGCGAAGTTATGACGACTGATACTCATGCAGTGAACGCTGTTGTCTCGAGTGGCAGAGGCTACCATCCAATAGGGGAGGCTATAGATCACGACAAATTGATAGGATACATTAAAGACGGCGTTAAAAGAGCCCTAGAAAATCTCGAATCTGCAGAAGTGTCATATTACAAGACAATAGTCTCTAAAGTAAAAGTCATAGGGGAGCAACAGATAGATAATCTTTGCATGATCGTCGATGAAGTTTCGAAGAAAATTAAGAGAAACTCTATGATTCTCCTATCAGTTTTTATCCCTACACTCATCATGGCATTTTCGTTTCTATAACTTCAAAAGTTAAAACATTAAGAGTATCTGACCCGCTCCCCTATAGATCCAATCATGCGGATGAGAAGAGATTCTTTAAATCCGGAGGAGCTGAAAGCAAAGTGGCATCTACAGATCTGTCGATATGAAGCTCAACTCGACCATTTATATCCTTACGTACCTTAGCTCCTAGAATCCCCAAATATTTTCCCGTCTCCGCATCAGCAAGCTCGTCGACCTTATTATTCCATAATATAACAGTCACCTTTCCCGTCTCATCCCTCACTTCGAGCTTCCTCATTTTACCGGAGGACTTATCCTCGCGTACAAATGTTTTTACGGGAAAAACATTCATTATACGTCCGAAAATATTTACTCTGGTCTCAGATTCTATCTGATTAATTTTCTTGAAGAATTTATTAAACGATGGAATGTTGTCTTCTGATATATCCTGAGGCGATATCTTAACTTTACCCTTTGAACCAATATTTAATTCCAGATTCCCGCCATATCCCTCGCGTACATATCCATGTGAAAATCTAACAATTTTACCAATCACCTTAAAATCTAAATCCTTCGCTAGGTCTCCCCACACAACTACTCTAAGCATGCCGGTTCCGTCAGCAATATGAAGACTTCTCATTTCTCCCTCTTCACCATTAGACTTGATAAAAGTACGTATGGGATTTACATGCAATACACGACCAACAATCGTCACATCGTTTAATCCTGAAACAAGATTACGTATCGATGTACCTTTCATTAACGGAATTCCAGTGATCTCTAAGCCAAATTCAGCCGCGACTGCTCTTGCTGCACTCTCAAGAGTTAGGAAACCCTTAGATTCCTGAATCTTTTTATTAATTAAGTGGAGAATCATATCGCGCGTAACATCTTTGCAAGATGAAAGAATCCTCTTAATTATCTCTTCTACTGACATTTTTTGGTCCGAGTCCTTAATGAAAGGAGGAGAATAAAAGTTTATTTGACATGAAGGGGAAGTGTACTTATGGGTAATAAACCTTGCCAGATCAGTCAATGCTGATTACTCTTGGCATAACTTTAATAGTCTTGGGATTCTCCGTATCGTTCATCGCTATTCTCTTAATGCTCATCAGAAGTCTCTCTTTTAGAGGGAAAATAAAGGGCGGAGGGCTGGTGATGATCGGACCTCTGCCGATAATATTTGGCACCGATAAAGAGTCAATAAAAATCTTGATAGCATTGGCAATATTACTTATAATAATCGTTGTGGTTCTGATGCTAACTCCAAAGATAACTATCTAGTATGGAGGATGCTCACGGATGAGAAAAATGTGTGAGATCTGCGGCGTTAATCCCGCAATGTATGTCTGTAGCAGTTGCGGACGGAGCGTTTGCCCTCAATGTTTTGAAACGAGCAGATGGCTCTGCATCGAATGCTATAAGAAAGATCAAGACTTCAGGGAAGAAACGCTTTGGACATATCCTTTATTTATGAAAATTTTTTTGATAGGTTTTCTCCTTGTCTTCTTAGGCACAATAATATTAATAATTGCTGGGCTAATGGGGGGAATATCTCAATCCTCAGGTCTCATAATTTTTATAGGACCTATACCAATAGTGCTTGGCGCGGGAAAACATTCCTTGCTGGCTATTTTCTTAGCTATTCTACTAACGATTATAGGTATAGTTCTATTCCTCATTTTTCAAAGAACAATCTTTCAGAGCGCCTCAGAGAAACGCCGTCTTCTATAGATTATTAATGTCTGGGAGAAACCTTGAGATTTTCAAGATGAACTTTTTAAAGATGCCGTCTTTTCTTCTTTTTCTTCATAAATCATGTAAAGGAAGATCATTATGAGAACTAAAAGCGTGATGCATACTATTATATTGATAACTATGCTGAAGTATTCTTCTACGTTCAAGATTCGCAACCTCAAATATTTTGTGATTTTCTAATATTTTAATATGTAGCTCTCTTCCATTCTCTCATGAGTACGTTATAAAGGGAATCGTCCTCTTCAAAAATATCGAAGATCCCTAAGCTTTCAGCGAGCTTCTGCGCAATTAGATGGTAGCATAGATATGCCTTATGATTCATCACGTTAAAGTAGAAATCATCGCATGAACAAAAGTTTGCAGTCGGCATGATTAGATAATCCCTTCTCCTTCCAACAACTATCCAAACTACCCTCCCACTTGGCTTAAAAATATACTTTTTAACTCTCCTCTCGTTTACGGTCTTCCATGCGTTTAAAAACCTTGAGCCGAAGGTCTTTGTAAGGAATTTAATATGCTTTTCGCTCAGCTTGCCTTTCAGCCTCGCTTCTCTGCATATGGCATCCAAACATTTAATCTCCGCATCTCTCTCATGCATCGAGTTTTCTTTCATATCTAGACTTCCATTACATATTTTAATACATTACCAGCGTTTTAGTTTAAGCCCATGCTCCTCTAATCTTTCTCAAGTGATTAAGTGTTCCAAGGAATGTTCCATCTAGGAGATATATCTCAGCATTCTCAAAATCTATGCTTCCAGAACGCAGTATAGGACCGATGAAACCGCTGAATTTCCGCTCTCTTGCGAGGCCATGATCGTTTATTGCTTGTCCCCCTAAGAAATCATTGAATGAAGGCATTATTATCAGATTATTAACGCTCAAGGAGACATTAAGGTCCTTCAACACATCCTCAACACTTCTCTTCTTTCCCACCTTTATGTTATGAACTCTTAGCATGGATTTTGCGAGTATTCTGCTATTACAGGGAGCCTTAACCCAGACTTGTCGAGTTATCCTAAAACCTAAAGGATCTCTGAACGTAACAACTGGGTGAACGTGTCCGATAACTAAGTTTCTACAATTGAGCATCTCGAGAAATGGCCATGTATGCCCGTGGAAGAATCCTACATCTCCAATTATAACGCCTCTAGACGGCAGAACCTCTACATTTTCAGGAAGCAAGGCTTCTATGTCGCCATCATGGTTTCCAGGAACCACCTGAACTCTTGTGACTAATTTGCAGATTTCTTCGAAGAACATCGGAACATCACGCCATTCCTCAGTCTCGATCTTTGAAAATGTATGCTTCACATCTCCTAGGACTAGGAGTCGATCAGGCTTTTCTGAGGCAATTATGCCTTTAAGCTTCCTAAGCAATCTTCCCGTCTGCGAAGGAACATGTATACCTTCATCGACGAGGGGGATCTCCCAGCCTATATGAAGATCTGATATGACAAGTGTTTTCTTTGAGCCTTCGCTGACGAGGAGAGATGCTTGAGAGCCAAGTAATCTTAATTCACCGATTCTTTTCATTGTAAATCTTCAAGAAAAATATTTTATTCTTACCGAATAAGTTTACGATTTAATCGATTCTTAGCCCTCTTTATGGATAAGAGAAATTATTTGTGAATAAAGTTCTCTATTCGCCGTAGCTATCATTGAAAAACGCCTAAGTCTTGTCAGTGGAATCTCATTTTTGTCGTTTATCCCTAAAAGGTTGAAGATTCCTCCCGCCTCCTCTAGGATAAGCATAGCCGCGGCGAAGTCGAAAGTCCGAATCATTCCCCGCATATCTAGATGAGCATCCAGCATACCGGATGCTACATAGCAGATCTCAAGCGAAGCCGATCCTAAAGACCTCACTCTTCTAACAGCCTTTATAACTGGAATAATCATATCTACCCTTTCAGTGATTGGAGAGAAATCTACGCTTATAACTGAATCTTTTAGATCCAGCGTCTTAGACGTTGCTATCCTCTTTCCGTTACGCCACGCACCCTTATCCTTCTCGGCGACGTATAATTCGCCGCTGAAGAGATTCATTACGGCGGCTGCCTTAATATCTTTTAGGCTATCTTTGGATGCAAAAGCAAGTGCAGATGAAGCGAAACTTATCCCTCTAACAGCATTCGTTGTTCCATCAATTGCGTCGACAATCAGATATCTCTCTGGATTTCCGCCTATCTCTTGAACACCACCTTCTTCCCCAATAAGTATACATGATATATTGTTTCGTTTCAGATATTTGACGACGACTTCTTCAGCGATTTGATCGATAAGTCTAGTATGATCTCCACCGAAGCCAATGCCAACTATTTTTCCACTCTCGCTAGAGCCTAAAAATGGATGAACAGCCTTACGAATCTCCTTAGATATCTCCACTAAAACATCTATGCCCATCTGATTCATTCATCTTCACCGATAGTTGATGATACGGAGGTATCAGTGAGACATACTTTAAATATTTCTTTCGGAAACGTAATGTGTAAAGGTTTAACTGATTACTGCTGCATTCGAAGGGCTTCTATAAATCCAGCTATATTGTCTTTTATGGAACGGATGAATGGATGCTTGATTTTTTCAACGTCACTAATCCTCTCCAACCGTGATACGCGGAAATACAGTGGCGGGTGTGGATCCCATCTAAGCCATTCCTGAAGTCTATAGGTCGGCATCCTTTCAAATTGGAGTCTTCGAAATCCTATCTTCCTCAAGGCTTCAGCTAAAACTTCGGGGCGGCCGAGCCTAATAGCCGATTCCAGATCGGCTTTTGCCTCGAAAAACTTAGCGATGAAGTAGACAGCTGCGAGAGCCAAGAAGAGATAGAAATATCCCAAGAAGAAGAGAAATGGCCAGAAGACGTAGACTCTGAGCAGATATTCAGCCGAGCTTAGCATGAAAAGCATAAGCGGATCTCTACCCTTCAAATGACTGAATTCATGTCCGACGACGCTAAGTATCTCATCATCTTCTAGCTGAACAAGCAGACCGCTTGTGATGAGTAGTATTCCTCGGCTTGGACAAGGCCCAGAAGCAGCCGCGTTAGGAATTATAGTATTTGCGATTACTATTTTGGGAATTGGTAAGCTGAATTTCCCAGCAGCTTTCTTCACGATATCATATACGTTTATAACCTTTATTGACATGCTTTCAGGCCTGCACGTAAACCCATAACGAGAGAAAACCTCATTTGCCGTAGTGAAGTCTACTCTCCTCCCTACGGCTAGAGTTTTCTCATAAATCTCAGCTTTAATCTTCATCAATGTCTCCCTGCTGAACTTTCGTCTAAATATCTTATGCTCTTCGTCGCGAAGGTGATAATGAAGTATGTGAACAGAAGGCTTCTCAGGTGTGATCTGCCAGTTTCCAAGACGCATGATAATCTTATCAGAAAAAAGGAAGAGTATAAACTGTAATACAACCAGCATCAATGGCGCGTACATTCTAACAATCATGAAGAGAAAGGCACCGATTATGATGAAGATAATGAAGAAGAACACCATGCTTTCAGTAAACATTCGATAAATCACGTTTCTGCTTTTAGAAGGAGCACGTTCTGGAATGACCGGCTCGCCCTCCACCCATGCAAAGTAAAAGCTTCTCCGCCTGACTTCCTCCTCGAATATTTGAACTCCTATGAAAATATCTTCTCTCAGCTTCTCTATCACACGTTTGGGAACAGGACCCCAAGTCGTGATTCTAACAGCAATCGGTCTTCCAGCAACTATCTCAACTTTCGCCCACCATCTCCCCATAGGATCTGGAAGAATGAATGAGATGAAACTAGTATTATCTGAAAAAATATTTACGAAATGACTTATTCTGGGAAGCACATAATGATGATAAAAAAATCTTATCAGATCGCTATATGCATCTGGGGTAATCTCAGTATCTATCGTGAAAGATAAGATATTCTCGCTCATATGCATATCTCATCTACAGATGATTCTTCAATATTCACAGTATTAAAATATCACGGTAAAGAAAATATGTTGTCATCTTCTGGGAGAGGCTACGTCGTTCCTGACTCCCAACTCGAAAGATACTCTTTTTGTTCCTCAGTCATCCTATCGATCTTTACTCCTAAACCTTCAAGTTTCAGATGTGCAACAAGCTCATCGATCTCTCTTGGCACCGGGTAAACTTGCGGCTTCAAAGATTGGGATTTAGCAATATACTCCACGCATAAAGCTTGGTTTGAGAAGGACATATCCATAACCTCTGAGGGATGACCCTCAGCTGAAGCCAGATTTACAAGTCTTCCCTCAGCAAGCAGATAGATCCTCCTCTCATCTTTTAAGAGATATTCTTCCAGATTCGGTCTTACAAGTCTCTTCGAGACTGATATCTCCTCTAAATCCGGGATATTTATCTCGACGTTGAAGTGCCCACTGTTGCCGATGATGGCTCCATTCTTCATCCTCAACATATGCTCTCTTCTGATCACATGTATATCTCCCGTAGCTGTTATGAATATATCTCCCTTCTCCGCAGCTTCTATGAGGGGCATAACTTGGAATCCATCCATCACAGCTTCTAAGGCTCTCAGCGGATCCACCTCCGTAACGATTACATTGGCACCCATTCCTCTCGCTCTTAATGCAAGTCCCCTGCCACACCAACCATATCCACAGACAACGAAGGTTTTCCCAGCTAACAGAACATTAGTGGCTCTGAGAATCCCGTCTATTGTGCTTTGACCGGTGCCGTATCGATTATCAAAGAGATATTTAGTGTAAGCATCATTCACAGCTATCATCGGATACTTTAGTTTTCCCTCCCTAGCCATAACTCGAAGGCGAATTACACCAGTGGTCGTTTCTTCAGTTCCGCCGATTATGCTCTTTAACGCCTCCCTTCTTGATGAATGAATGGTGGTTACAAGATCTGCTCCATCATCGAGAGTTATCATGGGTTCATGATCGATTACCTTATTAACGCACCAATAGTACTCCTTGGTTGTTTCACCACGCCAAGCATAAACGTGGATTCCCAACTTCGCCAGCGAAGCGGCAACCTCATCTTGCGTTGAAAGCGGGTTTGAACCGCATAGAGCAACCTCAGCGCCTCCCGCCTGCAGAGCTTTGACAAGAATAGCTGTCTCTTTGGTCACATGTAAGCATGCTCCGATCCTTAATCCTTTGAGAGGCTTCTCCTTCTCAAACCTTTCTCTTATCTTATTTAGAACAGGCATGTGTCTTGACGCCCATTCGATTAAAAGATCACCTTTTTCTGCTAAACCCAAGTCTTTAACCTTATAATCGCTCATTTCTAATATTCTTCTCCTACCAATTTTGAAATGATCTAGTTTGCTTTTATATTAATCATCCATCTTCTTCGTGAAAATGGGAAAATCACCTAGATTTTATATGCTTAACTATCGGGGGTCTAATCTTTTTTAGGACGCGATATCTACAGTATGGACATCTTATCCCAAGCTCGAGCTCGCTCGACTTCACGATAGCACCGCACTTTAAGCATTGATAAAGGAGAACCACTTTTTCGTTTTTACTCATCTTTATTCACCGTTGAAACTGTAGAGTTCAACAATAGAATTGAAGGTTGAAGTATTTAAATTGCATGTTCTTTAATACAGCTTCATCTTTGCGAGTTCTTCTTCTAGCTTTTTAATTCTCGCCTTAACCTTTTCCGTCTCTTTTTTAATTTCATCATCTAGGATTTCCTTCTTCCGTTTCTCATTAGACTTCAGGATCAAACGGAGAAAATCAGAGTTGTATGCCTCAAGAAGCATCTTAACATTTGGGATAAGACAATGCCCGCCTATCACGCCCGGAAACATTGGCGGACGATCGAAACGCATCTTATGCGTATCTTCCAAGAAGTCAACTATTTGATCGAAGTCTGCGCTGAAATATCTGCTTATTCTATGCATCTCTTGGAAGCAAGCTATCATCCAAGCTCTATAGGTTGTTTCAAAGATCTTAGCAAGCTCCGTTTCTCTAGACGACCTTAAAAACTTAACTTTAAGCCCTAGCTTCTCGAAGTGTTTACGAGCTATCTCCGCGGATTTACTGTCAGTCCCGCCGATATACTTAGTCCAACGCCTAATCTCCCACTTCATATATTCTCTACTCTTATGAACCCCTCTGATAGGGGAGTGTGCAATTAAATGTTGACTTTTCTTTTTAATCTCCTCTGTTGTGCCCGGAGGGATCGTACTATTTATTATTGTAATTTCAGGATCAAACTTTTCAATATACTCAAGAACAGATCTAACGAATTCTTCATGATCGTAGCATGGAATGCACACATGTATAACATCCACTTTACCTTCAGGTTTACTTGCTCCAGTTTTCTTCATCTTATCAATGTCCGAATCGTATGCATAGACGGAGAAACTTCCACTCTCGACGAGAAGTTCATATAGAGCTTCGCCTACTTCACCCAACCCAATGACAAGAACTTTTTCTTTTCGCATACCATCCGCTCCCAAACCAGCAAGAATAAGGATGCTGAAGATATTTTTATTTTTTTAATTTGAAAAATGTAGACGATTGATATTAAGGGAAAGGCATATGACAAACTTAAAGGAGTGTCTCGCCGGAAGGCTTGACATGCATGAACTGGAGATCTTACCTAGATCATGTGATGTGATAGGCGATATAGCTATTCTTAGACTTCCCGAGGCTCTTAGGCATAGAGCAAGAGAGATAGCTGAAGCTGTAATGCAGATTAATAGCCACATTAAAACCGTGTTGAATCAAGCCTCTCCGGTTTCAGGTGATTTTCGTCTTCGTCAACTTGAATGGATAGCGGGGGAGAAGAAGACGGAGACCATTCATAGAGAGCACGGCTGTCTTTTCAAAGTTAACTTGGAGAAATGCTACTTCTCCCCTAGGCTTTTATACGAAAGAACTCGAATCGCCGATCTCGTTAAGCCCTCAGAGGTTGTTGTCAACATGTTCGCAGGAGTGGGATGTTTCTCGATAGTAATCGCGAAGAAGTCTGAAGCTAAAAAGGTTTACTCTATTGATATCAACCCGTGGGCGATTAAATATATGAAAGAAAATATTAGGCTGAATCATGTATGTCATATCGTCACCGCTATTCTAGGAGATGCAAAAGATGTTATCACTAAATATCTTCGAGACGTAGCTGATCGTGTCTTGATGCCTTTACCAGAGAAGGCCTATGAGTATATTAATTATGCTTTGAAGGCTCTGAAACCATGCGGAGGCATGATTCACTATTATGATTTTGTTCATGCAAGTAAAGGAGAGAATCCAATCCGCAAGATTGAGAACAAGATAGGCTATAAGCTTTCTCTTCTAGGAGTAGATTTCAAAGTATCCTCTGGCAGAGTGGTTAGAACGACAGGTCCCAGATGGTTTCAAGTCTCACTTGATATTAAAATAAACCGAAAATAATTAAATACGAATAAGATAAGATTACGGTTGGGTATTATAAAATGAAAAGAAAACTGATGGATATTCTTGCATGCCCCATAGATAAGTATTATCCCTTAGAACTTTATGTTTTCAAAGAGGACGATGAGATATCTGAGGGAATAATAGTATGTCCTAAATGTCTCAGGTGGTATCCTATACGAGATGAGATTCCCGAAATGCTACCTGATGAGCTAAGAGAGAAAAAAGAGGAGATTGAATTTCTAAGGAAATGGAGAGAGAAAATCCCGGAGAAGATACTTCGTGAGGGGAAGCCTTTCAATCTCAGCGACGAACTTGGATAGAGAGCACCTAAGCCATCTATAAATCTAATTCTAAAAGCTTATTTTTCTCAGCGGACTCCAGTATCGCCTCAGCTATTTTAAGAGCTTTAACGCCATCCATTCCCGTTACTAGAAAACTATCATTATTCAGAACAGAGTCAACGAAGTGCTTTAGCTCCATCTTTAACGGCTCCTCCCATCTATAACGCGGAATTAATGTCTGATTTGAAGTATCAATTTTAATCTCTTGCGTAATATAATCTACCGTGATTATTGCTTCGCTTCCAGTGACTATGAGCTGCCTAACCTTGTACGGCGTAAGCCAGTTTGCCTCTAAAAACGCTGATTTTCCATCTGGAAATGTAAGCATCACTTGAACGTAATCTTCGAATCTTCTATGCCTCAGCCGCCCCGCCCTAGCATAAACCATGATTGGATCTTCATTAAATATAAATCTCATCAGGTCTATATCGTGTATCGCCGTGTCCTTCACAACTCCTATATCGCCTAATCTTTCAGGCCATTTTGAAACACGCTTGCCTGTAGCCGATACAGGCTCCCCAATCTTACCATCATCAATTGCTTTTTTCAGCCTTCTAACAGCCGGATTAAATCTTTCTATGAATCCAACTGTTAAATATAGATTCTGAGACTTTGCGGTTTCAAGTATTTCTTCGGCTTCCTTGGACTGGCTTGCCATCGGCTTCTCAACGAAGATATGCTTCCCCGCATTCAGCGCCTTCATAGATTCTGAATAAAGCTCTGCGGACCATACACATATAGTTACAGCGTCAACATCTTCCTTCCTGTAGAGATCGTCGCTATTCACATAAGATCTTATGCCATATCTCCTAGATGCTGAATCTACTCTTTCTCTATTTACGTCGCAGACGGCCACTAGATCTGCTTCTGGCAGATCGTTCAAGACTCTTAAATGATTTCTTCCCCAGAATCCAGCTCCAATAACGGCTACTCTAAGCTTCTTCACCTCTTCCAGACACCTCTACCTAATCCTCTATATATGAAGCCCTCTTTTTCAGCTCTTTCCGGGTCAACTATATGAACTAAGTCGACTACAGCTGGGGGTTTCCTCATCAGCATTCTAATCCTACTTAGGTTTAGACGTTTAAATTCTTCACATGCCGTAGTGAAGACAAGGCAATCCGCACGCTCTACGGTTTTTTCTAGATTCTTCTCTGACGGAAAGCCCATTTGAGAAAGATCTCGAGCTGAAAAGCGCGGATCAAACACGCTTACTCTTCCACCTCTCTTTCTAAGCAACCTCACTAATTCTAAGATTTGAGATCCCCGCGCCTCTTTTGTTCCACAAAACAATGATACACCTAAAACTGCAATCTTAGATCTCTTCACTGTCTTTTCGCATGAATGCATTGCATCCTTTATAAGACTATACGCTTGCCTTGATGCTTCATTATTCAATTTTCTAGCTAAAGATATGATTCGAAGTTTAACTCCTAAATCTGCTGCTTCAGATATCAGAAGATAAGGAGTCTCAGATAGCTTTTCTCCCTCCAAGCTGGGGCTAAAGAGATGACAGCTAGACTGCTTATTTGCGGCTTTTTGAGCCGCAAGATAATCGATTTTCATCTTCTCGCAGAGCAACGCGAGCTCATTAGAAAGTGCTCTAGCCACATCCCGATATACTTCTCCGAAGAGAACGGCGGCCTCCGCGGTTTTTATATCTCTAACCTCAATGAATTCTCCACGTGTTATCACTTGAAGAAGAGACTCTGCCGCCCTTAAGCTTTGTTCGTTTATAGCTGAGATCACTCTGGCACGCTCTTTTAAATACTCTATTTCCGCGCCTATAGGAGCGTCGACCGGACTGTAGGCGAGTCCGAAGTCCACACCAGCCTCTAAGCCTGAAGATCTTTCTAAAGTTTTAATTATTAGGTTTTCGGTTATGGAAGGAGGCATTATGCTCTGAACTATTATTAAAGATCCAGGTTGAAGGTTTAAGCCTATATCTCTACACATCTCTTCAAGACTAGAGTATACTGGATGTTTCCCTCCATTGATAGGTATTTCAGCTGCAAGGATTATGATATCGCTTTCATGAAGAGCCTCTTTAGAATTTGTTGTGGCCTTTAATCGACCGCTGCTCAGATTTCTCTTAAGCATCTCCCCTAATTCATGTCTGTTAAAGAAGTTTCTGGCACTATTTATTTGCTGGATTACATATGGATCTGGACTGAAACATGCAACCTTAAAGTTCACTTCCGAAAATAGACAAGCCGTAGCTAATCCTATTCTCCCACAACCTATCACCGATATTTTATGCTTTTCACGCTTCTCGGGACTGTTAAGATCAGATTCCTTAAATGCCATAGCTACGGTCATCTACATTCCTCGTCAATCTTATGTGCCGAGACGGATATTCCATTACATAGAATAAATCTTGAATGTAAAGATTATTCGTAAATCCAGACTAATAAATTCTTATAATATAGATTATTTCCTTTCAGTCTTAAATGGCGGAAAGAAGAAAATAAGAGGAAAAATATCGTATCACTCTATTATCTTGTAAACTTTGTCTCCTTCTCTTACCCTTTGTTCCACCTTAAGTCCTATTTTCTGCCCAGCTTCTGCAACCGTTATATTTTTATGTTCTATCTGCATCGACTCGACTACTTGTTCAAAATTTGTAGTTGGGCCTTGAATAAGAATTCTGTCTCCGACAGACAATTGATCCTTCAGCTCTACGACGGCAACGCTTATTCTTGTGAAGTAATGCGTAACTCTGCCTACTTCCTTCAATTCTCTCTCAGACATCAACCTCACCTTTTCCCAAAAAAAGATAATCAAATATACTTAAATCATTTTGCATCTATGAATGTTTAAAACATCGAAAGGTTTAAGAATCCCAGACATAGGTTTAGGCATTTTTTTAACTTCATGTATAACTAATTCCCCTCGGTTGGCTCAAGTCTTTCTGAAACTAGATCAAGTTTTCCTAGAAGTTTAGGCATCCCAAGCTATATATCATCTAATATCCACGTTCCTCCAAGCAGATCATCTCTTTACAGGTCAATATAGGCAAACAACGTCACCATCTCCTCAAAGAGTTCTCTCACTACCGTTGAGACTGCTAAGCGAGATGATCCATGCCAGCTAATTAAAAGAAATCTTCTGAAGCCGCTTTTCAACAAACCAAGAGAGACTTATTTTATGTATCTGATTCAGTAATTGAAAAATTTATTGTAACGACTCCCACCTTAGTTGCACCTGCAAATGGGAAAGCAACATGAGGAATAACTATTCCGTCGATTCTCTACACAACCAACTTTGATTGTGAGAGGTGTGAAATATTCCATTCCTAAAGGCCACTTATCCATCAACTCTACAATGCCTACAGAATTATTGCAATATCATTCTCATTCCTTTCAAGACATTTTCAATTCAAATAATGACAGCTCATCCAGCATAACAGTCCTCATAACATCCCCGCTTGAAATAATATGATGCATCTTAAAGCCTTTAGTTCGAAAAGCAGTTCTTCATTATTCTTCTGGGATGGAAAATAAAAAGGAAAAATTAATTAGCAGTCTGTAGAGCTTCTAGAGAAAGAGACTGATGCAGAATGATTGGTGAATTTGTCACTTTAGTTGTCGGATTCATTACTAGTATTCTAAGTATGCCTTTAGTTATGAAGTTTATGAAGAAAAAGGGAATAGTAGGCATCGATATGCATAAGAAGAACAAGCCTGCGATTCCGGAGATGGGAGGAGTAGCGGTTATAATAGGCATAGCCGCAAGCGTAGTAGTTGCCTCCATCTTAACGTCGGAAAAAATCCGTCTATTACTTAGTTTTCTAGCATCAACATTAATCGCCGGAATCGTAGGAGCTGCGGATGACTTGAAGCCTTTAAGCGCAAGAATAAAGCCCTTCCTCACGCTTTTCTCAGGTATGCCGATACTCATGCTTTGCACATATGATCCGCGGGGCCCAATTTTTCCTATAATTGGAAGAACACGTCTGACGATAGTCTATCCGCTACTCATAATAGTTGCATTAGCTGTAACTTCCAATGCCGTAAATATGTTAGATCCATTTAATGGAACAATGTCCGGATCATGTACAGTGATCACAATCACACTTTTGATCTCCTCCCTTATCCTAGGTAGAAATGATGGAGTGCTTCTCTCTCTATGTATGCTTGGTCCTCTCCTCGTTCTCTATCTTTTCAACCGTTATCCAGCTAAAGTCTTCTCCGGAGATGTGGGAAGCCTGAGTATAGGAGCTGCTCTTGGAGCAATATCTATTCTCGGTCACCTTGAGATGGTGGCGATTATTGCTTTCGCCCCTCAAATAATGAATGCTTTTTATGGTCTCTCAACCATAGGTCGCCTCTATGAGAGAAGAGAAGCTGCCCGTCCAGTAGTGCTTCTTAATGATGGAAGATTAATGGCAACCTCGGATCCTAAGGCTCCTCTAACACTTGCGCGTGTAATTCTCGCACATGGACCTCTATATGAGTATGAGGTAGCGCGAATAATTGTTATATTGTCAATAATCTCTGGAATTTTAGCAATCTTTACAGCCTATTTAATAAAGGTGACTGTATGATTAAGAGAATTCTTGACTTCGTTCTTATTTTGCTCTTCGTATGGGCATGCATGATTTTAGGATTATGGCTCATAAATGAGATAGTAGTTCCCCTTGAGATTCCATGGATAAAAAACCATATCGTGATCGCCATTATTAAGTTAGTAATGAGCAGCGGATTAGCTCTCTTATGGTTATGGCTATGGAGAGAAATCATTAAAAGAATGTTCTGGCATACATTGAAGGCGCATAAGACGCTAGGAAAGGCTGAGAAGCAAGAAGAGCGATAAGAATTGAGAATTATAATCGATATTTTAACGCCCAAACAGTGTATGCTCTTCTCTAAGCTCTCCGAGAGGCTGAAGCAGGCGGGCCATGAAGTCTTTCTCGTCAGCAGGAAGTATGAAGAAGCCGTAAACTTAATTAGGCTGAAGGGTTTGAAGGCGAAGATAATCGGTAGACACGGAGGTAAGGAGCTCGCTAATAAGCTGAAAGCAAGCGCTCAGAGAATTCTTGAATTAACGTCATACTTTAGGGAGGTAGATCCGGATGTAGCGGTTTCATTCTCATCTCCAGAGATGGCGCGGGTGGCCTTCGGCCTAGGCATACCACATATATGCGTAAACGATTCACCTCACGCCGAAGCTGTTGCCAGACTAACTATTCCCCTAGCAACAAAGCTACTATCTCCTAAGGCGATTCCCAAACGTCTCTGGACAAGATTTGGAATCTCCTCAGACAGAATTAGACAGTATAATGCCCTAGATCCATGGGCGTGGCTTAAAGATTTTAAGCCTGATGAGAAGATAATTTCGAAACTCGGCTTGGACCTTTCCAAGCATATCTTAACATTTAGACCTGAGGAAGAATTTGCCGCTTACCTGCTGAGCAAAACTCAGGGGAGAATGGGAATAGTCTCCGTTATTAGAAAGATTCTAGACGAGAAGGACGATGTTCAAATAATAGTTATTCCAAGATATGAGAGCCAGATAAAATATCTTCAAGAAGTCTTCAATGGAGAGATACGTATTCTAGAATCATCTATTGATGGTCCCAGCCTACTTTATTATACAACGATCTTTATTGGAGGTGGGGGAACCATGACGGCTGAAGCATCTCTGCTTGGGGTACCCACATTCTCCTGCTATCCCGCAGAGCCATTCATAATTCTCAAGTATCTGATGAAGAAGAAACTTGTAAAGCTTGAAAGAAATCCGGAGAAAATCGCGAAGAAAGCACTTGCAACACTAGATAGAATAGAGTATGAGAGAATGAAACAGGATGAAAGAGCTAAGAGACTTGTTAAAACATTCGAGGATCCAGTGGAAGTGATAGCCGAGGAAGTTGAAAAGACAGTTACATCTTAACTCATCTTCATACTCCTGAAAAAAGACCGTTATCCGATTTTTCTTCGAAACTTTTATTGTCGTAAAAATGCTTATGATAAAAGAATAGATTCTGGAATAATTGGTAGAAGATTATGGGAGAATTAGAATTGAGTGAAAAACTTCCGGGATACAAGGGAGAAGCGCTAAGGATTCTAAAGAGCCTCGGAGCTAAAACGGGCGACTTCATACGCATAGAGAAGGAAGGAAGAGTATATGAAGGCATATTGATGCCTAGAAGTGAACTCGGAGATGATAAGCACATAGTGATAAAAATAAAGTCTGGATATAATGTGGGGGTGAGGATAACACCTAATATGAAGATGGAAAAGAAGGGGCTAGGAGCAAAACCTTCATTTACGTCGCCTCCGCCTCCAAAACAAAAACTTGGTCTTCCAAGGGTTTCTATAATAAGTACAGGGGGGACGATTGCAAGCCGTGTAGATTATAGAACTGGAGCTGTTAGACCAGTGATCTCAGCGAGTGATCTCTACAGTATCGTCCCTGAGCTCTCAGACATAGCTCTCATCGATGCGGAGATACTATTTAGTACGTTTAGCGAAGACTTAACTCCAAGACACTGGACGAGAATAGCGGAGAAAGTAGCTGAGCACATTAGAAGGGAAGCGCAAGGCATAGTTATAACTCATGGCACGGATACGATGGGCTATACAGCCGCAGCATTAAGCTTCGCTCTGCAAAATCTACCAGTACCCGTAGTGCTTGTCGGAGCTCAGAGATCAGAAGATAGGCCGAGCTCGGATGCCGCTGAGAACCTTATAGGGGCTGTTCGATGCGCGGCTAATGCTCCCTTCGCGGAGGTTGTTGTTGCTATGCATCAGACAATATCCGATGAGGCAATAGCGATACACAGAGGGACAAAGGTTAGAAAGCTGCATACAAGTAGGCGTGACGCCTTTAAAACGGTGAATGCTGAGCTCTTCGCAAGAATTCTTAACAAAAAGATAATTATGCTCACAGATGATTTCAACCCTAGAAGGAATGACGGAGATCTCGTTTTGAAGCCTCAATTTGAAGAGAAAGTTGCCTTGATTAAGTTCTATCCGAGTATGAATCCTAAAATTATAGATTGGCATGTTGAGGACGGGTATAAGGGAATAATACTTGAAGGCACAGGCTTGGGACATGTGCGTCGAGAATGTTTCTCTTCAATTCGGAACGCTGTCGAGAACGGCGTAATAGTTGCGATGACTTCTCAGTGCATTTGGGGAAGAGTAAATATGAATGTATACGCGAATGGTAGAGACTTGTTATCGATAGGCGTTATTCCCCTTGGGGATATGCTGGCTGAGACTGCTCTGGTCAAGCTCATGTGGGTTCTAGGGCAGACAAAGAATCTGGAAGAGGCTGGAGATTTATTGACAAAGAATATTGCGCGTGAATTCTCTAGTAGAACCGTTGAACCCGTTGAGCCGCCCGAAACTGTAAGCGTCTAATGGAGGAACCAGCGGTGCAAACCGATTATGAAAAGTTAGGTTTGAAGGTTGGTTTAGAGTGTCATCAGCAACTAAACACAAAAGAGAAATTATTCTGTTCATGTAAACCTGAACTGTTCAGAGGAGAGCCTAAAATAACGTTTCTTCGAAGACTTAGACCGACGCAGAGTGAGATGGGTCAGATAGATCCAGCTGCATACTTCGAATTTAAGAAGGGAATCAAAATCCTGTATGAGGCTGATCCGCAAACTTCTTGTCTCGTAGAAATGGATGAGGAACCTCCCCACGACTTGAACCGTGAAGCTCTAGATATCACCTTAACAGTGGCCTTAATGATGAACGCTAAGC
>Ga0180300_10000351_pt1 | contig 19744 bp, 16 predicted proteins | sample GuaBasSediGuay15_FD_121798 | JGI IMG/M metagenome (GOLD analysis project Ga0180300, IMG submission 121798) | Subseafloor sediment microbial communities from Guaymas Basin, Gulf of California, Mexico - Guay15, Core 4569-2, 21-24 cm | ecosystem: Environmental > Aquatic > Marine > Hydrothermal...
CCTGGAATGAAAATTGTTATATAAAAGTGTTGATAACTCCAAACCAATTTGAACCCAACCAAAGCGAAATTTTATTAAGGGGAGGTGTTTTAGTGCAGAGCATGACACAAGAGCGGCTTCTCTTAAAGAATTGCAGGTACATTATTACCCAAGATGAGAAGAGGAGGGTTCTAGAACATCAGGACATCCTCATTGAGGGCTCTAGGGTAGCAAAGATAGGCAAACTCAATAGCGAGGCAGAGATACTGGATTGCAGCGATATGCTAGTGATGCCCGGCTTGATTAACCTGCACACTCACACAATCACCAACCTCTTGAGGGGTGTTTCTGACGACCTCACACTAAAAGACTGGTTAAACAAGAGGGTTTGGCCTGCTGAGGCAAAGATAGATGACGCCTACTATGCTGGCTTGCTCACATGCATTGAATCGATTAAATCTGGCACAACCTGCTTCATGGACATGGGGTTCCAGCTTGACCGGATTGCAAAAGCAGTCAAACAAACCGGCATTAGGGCATACCTCGGTTACGGCATGATTGATATGTGGAACAGAGCAAAGGCAGAGAAAGAGCTTAAAAAGGCAGTGGAGTATGTAGAGATGTTCAAAGATGAGGGGTTAATCAAGCCCACGATTGCACCCCATGCCCCAAACACATGCTCTGAGTATCTCCTCAAAGAGGCAATGAAACTCGCCAAAACACACAAACTATGCTGCCAATGTCACATTCTTGAAACCAGGGAGGAAGCAGAATTTGTAAAGCAAAAAACAGGTTTGGGCGTGGTGGAATACCTCAAGAAAATAGATTTCCTCAACACCAACACCCTTGGGATACACCTATGTTGGCTTAGTGAACAAGAGGCAGAGATACTTGCCAAGCACAAATGCTGTGTGGCGCACTGCCCTGTGAGCAATATGAAGCTTGCCTCTGGAGCAAGAGCACCTGTGGATCTGCTGTTAAAACTTGGGGTGAGAGTTGGGCTTGGAACTGATTCAAACGCCTCAAACAACAACCTAGACATGTTTGAAGAGATGAAACAAACAGCCCTGCTACACAAGTTTATGCTGGATGACAGTAGAGTTATGCCAGCCCAAACGATACTTGATATGGCAACAGTAACAGCAGGCAATATACTAAGCCAAGAGATTGGAACCATTAAACCAGGGTTTTTGGCAGATATTATTGCAATTCCCCTTAACAACCCAAAGATGGTGCCACACTCCATACGCAATATAATCTCTCATGTGGTTTATTCCTGCTCTGGGAGTGATGTACACCATGCCATAATCAACGGTAGATTGGTTATGAAACACAGGCAATTGACCCTAGTGGAGGAGCACAAACTAATTGCAAGTGTGCAGCACTACTTTGAGTCAAGGAGGATATTCTAATTATAACCAGTCAAAGCTTCCTGCTCTCAACAAAACTTTTATATATATAATATCATATTTTTGGTGATAATGCTAAGAAACAAAAGGGGTCAAGAAGGTGCCAGCAATGCAGCCACCCTTGTTCTCTTCATTGGTTTCATAATTGTGGTGTATCTCTTAATGATACCTCCTGAGGCAAGAGATGAACTTCTGGGTGAGAACGAAACAGGCGACACAACCGGCACCACTCCAGGAGAAACCGCCCAAACAGTACTGCTTTTAGAATCCCCTGGCTCACTCTTTCCAAAGCAACAGAAGAGCTTTGAACACCCATTAAACCAGATAGTGCTATCTGCAAGAACTGAGGATAGGGTCATTTTAAACAAGCAATCCATTTATGTAATGAGCTCAAAACTGGATAGAAAGTCAGAATCACTTAGGTTTAATTTTGATACCAAAAGACAGGAAATAGAGGGATTGCTACTTTCATTTAATGTTAGAATTGGCTCAGGTCGGCTTATAATCACGCTTAACAACCACGAGGTATTCAATGGCTTCCTAAAGCAAGGGCCTTCTGAGCCAATACAGATAAACCCTGACTTGATTGGGGATAAGAATGTGCTAGAGATTAGCGTCTCTGGTGTGCCCTGGTACAGGTTCTGGGGGCGCAACCAGTACGAGTTACGGGATTTAAAGCTTATAGCGAGTGTGAAACAAAAAGACACACTGGAAGCCATAACAACTTTCAGGCTTTCTAAACAAGAGGTGGATGAGTTTGAGAGCGGCTATTTGAGGTTCCTTGTGGAGTGCGCCACTCGAGGTAGGGCTGGTGTGCTGCGGGTTTACCTCAACGGGAGATTAATCAGTTCTTCTGTACCCTCCTGCCCTGGATACGAAAAGATTGACTTGGTCCAGGAAGACCTATTCACTGGCGGGAACGACATCAGGTTTGAGTTGAGTGATGGTAGTTTGTACCTAACCAACAACGTGGTTAAGATTCAGATTAAAGAGCCCACTTGGCCAGTGTATTACTTTGAAATAAACTCGAGTGTTTGGGAGACAATTTCAGATGGGGATGCTAGTGTAAAACTTGAGTTGGAGTTTGTTGAGAATGACAAAGAGAACGCAGCATTATTCATCATCAACGGGAGGAAGGTTTACATTGAGACAGATGAGACAAGTTATACAAAGGATATTACAGGTTACATGCGGGAGGGAAGCAATTATATTCGGGTTATCCCAGAAAGAGAGATGCACCTCGCAACCCTAAAGGTCTTTGTTGAGGAGTAGGAATTCTAAAATGCCAAACCCTGAGGAGGAAGCGGTTGAGGAAGCAGAAATTGAGGAGACTGAGGTTGAGAGAAAGCGCGAGGTAATTGAAGAGGAGGAGTTAAAAGAAGAGAGGAAATTTAGAGAGAGACTTCTCGGGTTGCTTAAAAGGACAGGCAAAAAGGCCCAAGATAAGATTTACGGCATGCGCCATGGTGCACTTTGGGAGAGGGGTGAGCCCTCTGGTTATGCTGTTTTCATCATATTAGGGCTGTTGGTGTGGCTAATTCAGATATTCAAATACAGGTTCGGCACCCTGCCAATAACAGACCCCTGGTGGTATGTGCTAAATGCCTTTGTCTTGCTAATGTGTGCAGTGTTCAGCCCAGCCCCATACAACACCTTGGGCGTTATCTTTTTCTTGGAGATTGTGTTCAAGCCCTGGGGGCTCCCATACTTGCAGAGAACACTCATAACACTCCTAAGGACAGAACCCTCCAAGATAGTACACATGATGATTTACCTCTTCACACTGCCAGGGTTCTGGCCATTCTGGCTGCTCTATGGTTTGAGGGAATCTAGAAGTAGGCTTGCCCATATCACGCTGAATACATACATTATCTTTATAGGGGTGGTGTTCCTCTTTGGAGTGGGCGAGCTTGGTTACAACCTTCAGATGCCAAGATCCCCTGGTGTAATCTATGACCCACACACAATCTTTGAAGGGTTTCATGAGATGCTCAATAACATTAGGATGGGGTTTGTTGGAATGTGGAGGGGTGGCACGAGATGGGTTATTGACACTGCAACCGGTGGATTGTATGAAGCTAGGGTTGAAGAGGGGGAAAAGGAACCCCTTGGCATAACCCTAGAGGAACTAATGCCTGCCAATCCATTGTTCTACACAGATGAAGAGGTGATTGTATGGGGCACAATCCATGGGCGCACCCTTGACAAACCTGTCACAGTCAACCTCAGTTGTTGGGTCGGTCAGGGAGAAAACAAAGTAATGGGTACAATCTGGCCCAGCAATATAGTGGAGATAGATGTAGAGGATATCAAGGACTTTGAGTGCAGGTTTGAACCAGGCCAGCTTCGCGCTGGCAACAACATTGTGTTTGTGGGTGCAGAGTATCCATTCACCACAATGTCATACCTCAAGGCATACTTTATGGAAGAGACTCGGCTTAGGTCTTTACGGAGAGAGAACATAGATGTGTTTGATTACCTCGAGATAGAGGACAGAGAACCAAGGGCAGTTTATACCAGTGGTCCTGTTGAGTTATCCCTGGCAACAACAAAGCCATTAATGGGAATATTTAGGGACAGGGACAAGAACAAATTCACCCCTGTGTTATCCATGCTTGTGAGTGGCGGGTGGGAGGGCAAACTCAAGGAGATAACAGACCTCACTCTGAGCTTACCCCCACAGATTGAAACCAAGAGTTGCTATCCAGAGTTTGAGGCAGCAGGCAAGGATTCTGAAGGGAGGAATGTTTACCATCTAAAGCAACCCATCACAGAGGAGTTAGACCAGGGTAGGGTCTTCAAGTGCTTCATGGACATCACAGACCCAAATGCATTGCTTGGGGACTTCCCAGTGAAGGTTGTGTATTTCCGACTCACAGCAGATTATGTTTACTATGTAACCTCCTCCATTAGCTTAACCCTGTACGAACCACCAGAGGAATTAGAGCCAGTGGAGAGTGAACCCAGTAATAGCAATGGGGTAGATGAGCCATGAGAAAACCAAGCTTTGTAGATAAGCAGGTTTGGCTAGTCGTGGCTTGCCTCATAGTTATGCTCACAACCTCGTGTCAAGAAGGCTCTAATCGTGATATAGACATAGACTATGACAAGATTCATTCTGGCACAGAGGGCCTGGTAATAAGTGTGGTGGAGGGGGCACCACCAAGCGAGGTGCTTGAGGAGCAAGAATTCCAGTTCATAGCAAAGCTTGAGAACCGTGGGGCGGCTGATATCAAGGGTGGTATACTCAAACTCATTCTGGATGAGGATTATATAGAGGGTGAGGGTGATAACACCGAGCTTGTGTTTGACCTGGGCGGCAAAACAGTTTTCAACCCAAAGGGTGACACCCAACTCTTCTCATTCAACTTGAGAGCAAAACAGATTAAGGAGGAGATGAGCACACTCCATGATTCAGAAATAATTCTTGCTGCTTGCTACCGCTACCACACAGAGGTTAGAAAGGATGTCTGCATTGACACCGATTACTTCAACATCAATCAGGGTAGTAAGGAAAAGGTGTGCCAAGTCACCTCGCTAAACCTGGGCTCTCAGGGTGCACCAGTAGAGGTGTTTATGATTGAACCCAAATTCACCACAGAGCATAGCCAGGTTGTGCCCCAGTTTCTGATACACATAAGGAATGTTGGCTCAGGACAAGTTATTAAGGAGGATTCTCTTGTGGATGTGTGCGGCTCATCAGAACTCGAGAGCGAGGCGTGGAACACGGTTTATGTGACTGCCAAACTTGGAAACCAGCCAATGGTGTGTGAGCCCAGCGAGGGCGGTAGAGGAAAGCTCAGATTAAAAGAGGGTGAGGACTTTATTAAATGCAGGGCTCAAACCCCATTAACAGAGGGCACACCCTCGTATGTCACAGTTCTCAATATCAACCTCACCTATGGCTACACAGAGAGCATTTCAAAGATGGTGAGGATTAACAGGATTTAACAAAAAAAATTTAAATAGAGAACCAATAGAGGTATAAAAATGAAAAGGTTGCTCATGCTGGCTTTGGCTTTGCTCCTCATCTTCGGGTGTGGTCCTTCGCAACAGGGTGATACAGCGCTAACCAGGGATTATAGAACTGGCACACAGGCGCTTGTGCTTAATTTCTTGCCCAATGCACCCCCTTCAGAGGTGTTTGACACAGACGAGTTTGTGATTGGAATTGAGGTAAGGAACAAAGGGGCACACACTGTTACTGATGGCACTATATACCTAAGTGGGTTTGACCCCAGGGTGTTTGGTGGCGGCTTAAGCGGACAGGGGTTCAGCAACAACCAGATAAGGCTAGATGAACTACCTGGCAAGTCATTCTACAATCCAGATGGAGGCTATGCTGTCTACTCTATAACGGGTAGGATCACCCCGCTCCAGGTGAACACCTACACACCCACGATACTTGCCACTGCTTGCTACACATACTCAACTGAAGCGAGTGCAGATATATGCATAGACCCAGACCCATACTCAACCCAGATAAAGGAGAAGGCATGCACACCCTCTGACATAACCCTGAGTGGTGGCCAAGGCGGACCCATAGAAATAACTCAGATTGAGGTTGACCCCACAAAGAACGATGTGAGATTAACCTTCCACATAAGGAATTCTGGCGGGGGACTGGTTTTTGACCCAGGGCAGTTGGCTGAGTGCTCACCCTACTCGCAGAGGGGTATAACACTAGAAGCAAAGAATACGGTGAGAGTGGATTATGTAAAGGTTGGTATTGACAGAGACATCTCAAGCGAGTGCCAACCCCGTGGCGAACTAAAGCTTGTGGATGGCAGCGCTGTGTTAATGTGCAAGTACACATACCCAACCCAGCAGGGTGCGTATAAAACCCCTGTTACAATTAAACTCTCCTATGGCTACCGCTCCTCCACTTCTAGAACAGTGAAGATTATCAAAACCCCAACCTAGAACAGTTTGCCAAACACATTCCCCATAAAACTCGAAACTATGAAATAGAGCGTTAAACTAATACCAATAAAAAGCGGCACAAGCTTTACCCCGGATTTTGCGTTCCCTTTTCTCACTGTCGCAACTATTATTGCTGAGAAGAAAGAGGTTATGGTAAGCATCACTATAGCGAACAAGTTGTAGTCAGCTATGCTTAGACCAACCCCAGAGAAGCTCAGTGGGAATGTTGAGGTTACCTCTCTGGGAAATGAAATGTTTGAGAATATTCCTGTTATAACCCTTAGGAGTTGCCCAGAGAGTGCAAAGAGCACTGGGGCTGCCCCACAACTACCAAAGATTATAAAGATTGAGTAGGTTGACACATTGGCAGCCATGTCCCTCTTAAGTATCTCTGATTCTGAAATATTCAAAGATATCTTGTACAACAAATCCCCAATCTCACCCCCAGAGCGTATCCCCTCTATTAGTAAACTAATCGAGCGTTTGAGCAGTTTTGAGTCATACCTCTTAGCAAAGTCTTCTAGTGCAAACTCCAATGGTTTGCCACTCATGGTGTCCTTGGCGACCCTTTCCATCTCTTTTGCCAGAACTCCAAACCTCGGCCTCACTGCGTACCACATTGCCTTCTCAACACTCATACCAGCCCTTATGTTGGCTGACGCGAGTTGAAAGAAATCAGCCAAAACCGTCTCTATCTTCCTTGCTCTTGCATATGCTCTAATGTCAAGCATGAGGTAAATCATTACCCAAATAATCAGCAGAGTGAGGGGCAATCCAAGCAACCACACAAGGGCCAACACAATGAACATATAACTAAGCAAGAAGTCCCACCTAAACAAAAAGAGGTATAGCAACAGAATAGAGCCAATTGCAACCAAAGTAACGCTCACTCTCAGCATAATCAAGCGAAGTTTATCTGGGGAAATCATAAACCCGCTCTTGAGCAAGACCTCCTCGAGTTTTACCCTGCTACGCTTAAACCCCCCTTTGGAGAGCTTTGGTGGGGGCGGCGGTACAAACACTCGCTTTGTTTTCTTCTTGGCTGGCATTTTAGAGCTCCACTGCTGGCCTCTGAGATTTGATTATGCTATAGAACATAAATTGGAAGAACCCAAAGAACCCAGCAAGTGAGAAGAGAAGAGCCAAATCAAGCTTAAGCCCGAGGAATGTTGAAAGTATGACCAACATTATTATACCTATAGATGGGAGGATAATAGCTATTATCATGTAGAACATTGCAAGTGGATTCAGCTTGCGCCCATACTCTTTCACCTCAATGAGTTGCTCCCGTATAATCTGGTCAATAACAGCATTAAGGGAGGGGGCTATATCTGAACCAGTTTTTAGTGAGTTGAGGACCTGCCACAGCACTCGCCTGAGGTTGAATGAGGGTGAAACACTTAGCATATCGCTTATTGCCTTCTCTATCGGTGTGCCCAGGTCAACCCTTGTAATAATCTTCCCAAGCCACTTGCCTATGTGCTCGTAATTTATGGCACAACTCTTCAATGCCTTGTACACAGGTACGCCCGCTTGGAACTCTATCACAAGGTAACGCCCAGCATAGACTATCTCACGGTTTATCTCTCTCTGGATCTTTAGTATCTTAAAATCAGGGTATTTGTACATGTACACAAAACCCAGTATGAAGAAGAGAAAGCAGAGTAGCAACATCATCCCTAGGCTCATCTCAAAGAGGGTTGAAAGCCCAAGGAGTATAAAGAAGAAGGCGAATGACAGCATAAATGCAAAAAATACAGATTGTTTAAGGTACTCCTCTACACTCTTGTTTATTTCTGCAGATTCCAGTTTAAACTGCAACTGGGGAAACCAGTTCGCCAAAGCCCTAAAAAATTTTGACGAAACTTTAACCACCAAGCTTCTTGTTTGCTTTTACAGCTTCCATCAAGCCCTCTTTATTTGTGTAGTAAAGCCCCATTACCCTACCAACCTCATCCACTGAGTCAACATCATTCTTAACCATCCACTTCAAAACCGCCTTTTTCTCTTCTAAATCCCTCATTATCTGTGGGAGAGTCATGCCAGTAAATAGCGATATTTTGGAGAATAGTGTGGATCTGGTTTTGGTATTGCCCCTTGCCAACGTCTTCTTGAAGAAGGGCGTTTCTTTGAATTCTCTCGAACCCTGTTGGTATTGTATGAGCACCCTAGCGTCACCTGTCTCTGTCACCTCTGCCACTTGGAATGTTTTTCTCAACCCAGTGCGTCTGTTTCTAAACTGAACCAGGATTACAGACACAGCCGGAATCATACTTTTGGGTATGCTAATAGGTGGAGAGGTCAGCCTTGTAATTGCCTCAAATGCTGTGTTGGCGTGCACAGTTGCATAAACAGAATGGCCAGTGTGAATTGCCTCGAAGAGCACCTCGGCTTCCCTCTGCCTCCTTATCTCACCAACTATTAACCGGTCTGGTCTCATTCTAAGCGAGTTAACCAACAAGTCCAGCATTGTTATCCCACCCTTGCCCTCAGGGTTCGGCGTCCTAGTTATCATAGGTATCCAATGAAGAAACTTGGGTAAGCGTAGCTCGTGGGTATCCTCAATGGATATAATCCTCTGGTTGGGTGGGAAAAAGTTTGCTACAACATTGAGCATTGAGGTCTTACCAGAGGCAGTACCACCAGCAATGATGATTGAGAGTTCATACTGAACACTGAGCCATAGTATTGCAGCAGCCATGACAGATATCGTTTCGTTCTTGATAAAGTCAGTAATGGTCCAAGGCTTGGATGCAAACTTCCTCAAGGTTATTGTGTTACCCCTAAGAGAGATGGGTGCCATTGTGGCATTCACCCTATCACCGCCAAGGAGGTTGGCATCCATCAATGGATTCAGCACAGATATTTGCCTGTCCACCTTGCGACCTATCATAGTGGCATAGTGCTTTATCTCGTCCTCAGATTTCACCCAGATATTGGTCTTGAGCCACCCAAATTTCCTCTGATAAACCCAAACTGGTTCTGATGCAGAGTTGATGGCAATCTCCTCCAGGTTTGGGTCATCCATGAGTATCTCTATCTTACCCATGCCAAGGCTCTTTTGTATGAGGTAAGTGCTGAGGTAATGCACTGCCTTCTCGTCCAAATCTGGGAAATACTTTTCCACAAGCAACCTTATGTTACGCATAAAGGTCTTCTCCACTTCTGACTGCCTCTCCTCTTGAAGCAACTCCCTAAGTTCAAGGTTCACCTGCTCAATAAGCTTGTCCCTTATCTGGTCAAGAATGATCTCAGTGTGCTCACTTATCTCTGAGATAGAGACAAAGTATGTGGGCACAAAGTCATCCTTCTTTTTGATGATATACACAGTAACAGGAATCTCATTAGAAGTAAAACTATACTTGCCAAGCAGGGTTGAGCCAAGCGGTAACACCTGCTCTGCCTCTCTATCCTTCTTGCTTACCATAATCACCCCTTTTTCAATCAACTCTCAAGCAAGAGTTTTAGCTTTTGTAGCTTTTTATCAAAAATTTCCTTGCTCTTTTTTATCTCATTGAATTTCTTCAGGAGCGGGGCAATCTCCGCCTCCACGTCAGCCTCGCCATGCACACCCATGTGTCTCGCTTCTGACACCAGCAATGAGACCTCTGTCTCCAATAGAGCCAGTCCTTTTGATATCTCAGTAACTAGCCCATCTACTGCCTCGGTTTTGTTCATGATTGATTTGAACTCCTTCACAAGCTTGCTGACTCCTTCTGGAGCAAGCTTGCTCTCCTTGAGTTTTGTCTCAATCTGCCTCAGCACTGCCTCCTGTTTCTTCATCAATTGCTGCTCCTTTTCAACCAAGCTCTTCATTAGTTTGGGTATCTCACTCTGCCTATGCTCTATCACTTGCTTGAGGTGCTCAGCAAGATGCTCTAATCTGGACATATCGTGTTTGGCTTTTTCCACCCTCAGAGCAGACCTCCCAAGTTGCTTTTTCATGTCCAATATCCTCTTCTGTAATCCCTCCAATTCCTCGTATATCTTCGCCTCGGTCTCTTCAATCTCTTCACTAAACCTCACCTCACTCTCGATACTCCTCTCCTTTGCCTTGATTCTTTTGATGAGGTTGCTGTACTCCTTGCTCTTCTGCTCCAACTCTGCTTTTATCCCCTCCAAGTAACTCATAAGCCGTGCTTGCTCCTTAGTGATTCTGGTACTAAGCCCCCTCTTTAGGTTTAAGAGTTGCTCCAATTCATCAAGTGCCTTTTTATCGAGCTTGAATTCTGATTGAAGTCTGTGCTTAAACCTGTCATAGTCCTTTTTGAACTCACTCACAAACTTTAGGTTCTTATCCACCTGCTGTAAGAACCTCTCTGCCTTGTTAATAAACCCCTCCCGCTTGTTCATAAACTCTGTTTTGCGTTTCTTTATTTCTGAAGATGACAATGACTTTTTGTAGAGATAGGGTTTGGTGAGCACATACCTAAACTCGATTACACCCCTCCTAGTGAGGAAGTTTGCCCATTCCTCAACAAGCCTCTCAGGTATGTCCAGTTCCCTAGCTGCCTCTTGGATAGATACCTTACCCTTTTCGATGACCAATTGAACAAGTCTATCAACACCAGTAGATATCTCTAATTTTCTTTTAGCCATAATCTCGGATGGAGGGTTAGTAGTATAAAAAGGTTTCTGTGGAGAACCACCCTCTACTTCGTAATATCCTCGCATTGATAAACTGCTAAGTGCTCAGTGTCCAACCTGAACCAATCCTCATATGTGTTGTTTATTATGTGTACTGCCCTTGTGCTAGCATTGGCATACAAATAATCCACACAACTCCTCTCGTACGTCACCAAGCCCTGAGCTGAGAATTCAGGCAGATACACCAAACTCTCAATACCATACTCTGAAGCAGTGAAATTGCCCTCTAATCTCATCAAAAAATTTGGAGCCACTGAGGAAGCTATATAGTAAGAGTGGTTGATATGCCTCTTGAGATTGGTGGTGTTGGTGCCATTCACAAAATAACTATAAGGGGTGATGTTTATAGTATTGAAAACCCTGCCATAACTCATTATAGGGTAAACAGGGTCTTCTAAACCCAGTATGCTTAAACTGGTAGTTTGGGCAATACTAGTATTCCAAGAGGCAATCCCCTTTGAATCCAGCAACAAAACAGAGATGTTTATGCTAAGGTCGATGCTCCAAGGCGAAACCATTCTAAACTCCACACTGTTGAGAGTTACTGAGAGGTTTATTGCATATGAGTTGGCAATGCTCTGCACCCTTGTTACCCATTCACCAAAGGTGTGATTCTCTAGCACTTGGAGTTGTTCACCACCCACTGTACCATTCTCAAATATCTCAACCAGCCTTGTTTGTACATCATCAATGTACTCACCCCTCTCAATCACATAATCCACCAAGCCAACCAGAGCCCTATACCCAGTGATATAGCTAACCCTGCTGAGGTCGTCCTCAAGGTCTTTTAGAAAGCGGTTCATACTAACCACTCTAGCCTTGACCCCGCGCTCGCTCTGGGTGGTGCCATGCTCAAACTTGAAGTTTAGAACCACGAGTAGAAGGAGGATTAGCAAAACAGTCACAATTGTGTAAAAGAACCCTCTCTTGCCTACCAAGTTCTCACCTCAATTATCATCGGTCCCCAGAGACTCGGGACTTGGCTGAGTCCAACCACTTCTGAGGATATATCCAATGCTGTCGAGAAATCACCCAGGGTTTGGTTTAATCTGGCTATTGCGTCCTCTAATGCCTCCTCCTCTGTATCAAATGTGTTACCATAGGACACGAAATTCCTAACCATGAATGTATAAACTGCAAATGATTTATCCGGGTTTATAGCATAACCCCAACCAAACTCTTGTGTGTAGTTATTGGTGCCGTTTCTCATATGCTCTGCTAGAAACCCGAAGCGTGCAAGCTCTACAATGAGGGGCTGGGGTGGGTGGCTATACAGTGCTTGGCCATTAACACTCACCACCTGAGATGGGTCAGAACCAGTGTAATATAGCCATGCAAACTGTGAATCGAGGTATAGGGGCATTGTTATATTCGAAACATTAAACTCCCAGTTGAGGTATCTATAAAAGTTCCCCAATAGGGGTGTGTGGTAATCCTTAACCTCAACCTCTTGGGTTATATCTATGTATCCATAAACATCTGTGGGCAGATCCATCTCAGTATAAACATAGCTGTTGTTGTAGAGAATTCTCCAGTCCCCAAGGTACTCCCGCTCATTGAAAGTATCTAAGTCTACTATAAACCAAAAATACTCACCAGTGAGGTTTGAGTAGTGGATGCCATTGCTCTCAAATGCACTCTCAATCTCGGTGTTGTTCCATAACACATGCTTATTTGTAACGTTCTTTGTTGAAACAGTATACTCCTGCCCTTGATACACAAAATAGAGTGTGGCTTGGGTGGCATTGAGGGTTAAATTCACATGCATACTTGTAATATTACCGAGGGCAAATATGGGCTTTTTGTAGCGTATGCTACACCTCGAACGCACCTCACCAAAGTAATGGTAGTTTATGTTTGTCATTGTATTGGTTATATTTGTCTCATAACTAATCACAAGGTGTGAAGCACCATCATCACCACCAAGCTCTCCACTGGAACCAAACCTATACACCACCCTTGCAGTGTTCTCGCCAGGGTGGAAATACGACTCCAGGTCTTCAATAAGTTTATCCCCAGTGCCATCAGAGCCGGGTATGTACTCACCATTGATATAAGCCTTGAACTTGTTGTCAGTATAGGCTGCCTCTATAAACCACCATGCATCATTTATGGTGAGGTTGCTTGGAAGTGAGACCCTATAGGTTATATTAACCTTGTTCTGATTGTTGCCCCCACCGGGCTTCTTAACAGAACTATATATTACATCACCCATTACAACTTGTGTGGTGTTCTTTTTTGTTTTCTTTGCATAAGCCCTAGCCAAAAATCCAGTCCTCTTTCTTCGTTTGGTAATCCCTGAGACCATACGCTTTGTTGAGAGGATGCTTGTGGATAAAGGGGTAGAGGTGTTAAAGATAAGCTCTGAATCAACCCAAACCCCAAAATCCTGTCCACTGGGCAAGTAATGGGATGCAAAATCCTCGAGCAAGCCCCTCGCCAAAGTTAAATTGTCCTGACTATAAAACTCACCAACCTGCTCTGCTATTGTGTTCTCAGGGTTGGTTATTAAGCCCTCTTGGGTTAGGTTTCTAACAAAATCTGTGTCCATCTCTCGGATGGTCAACTCTGCAAGTATGTTGGCAATGTCTGAAGCCCTGTAATCCACTGAGAGATCCGGCTCGCTCATGAATTGGCTCAAACCAACCTTTAGTATAAGCATTATGAGTATAGTAGCAAAAACAGCATCAAATGTGAAGTAATAACCCCGCTGTCGCTTGCTTATACCCATGCATACACCTCCATCCTCATTACCCTGCTTCCCATAATGAGGTAGCGCTCAATCTTTGCAAGGTGCTCGGATTGTATGCTATTGGGCTCCAAATCTGAGCAATTACCAATTATATTGTACCTTATAGCGTCCATAACCCTAGCCCAAAGTTTTCTACCAGTAACTGAATCATTGATGGAAAAGTTACTGAGATAAACCACACTCCCATTGCCATAGCTCCATTCTGCAACTAGGGAATGGTTTGCTGTGTTTTCCACCAGAGATAAAATGCTAGAGTTGGTGGAGTTTAGGGTAGTGGAGTAGTACATAGAAACATTCTGGTTTTGTACAAACCTAAACATCTCATTCTCTTGTGTGGCCAAGCCCCAGCCCCCACTCTCGCTTAAAAAACTCACATTCAGCAGGTCTCCACCAATTACACCACTCATGACCAAATGTGTGCCATTGGCAACCACTTCCTCCAAGCGTGCCAATTTTTGCTGGAGCGTAAGCCCGCCAGTGTCGTCAAAGTGTGGGTTTTCAATCACCAGAAGTTGGTAATTAGAGATATTTGAGAAAAAATCATCCACACTCGAGAGGTTGTACAAATCCCCACCCAAAGCAGTTATATTTGATACAATAAAGCCTAGCCCTTGACTCTTAGTATAATAACCAATGCTGTTACTTGCGGCCAATCCATAATCATACCCCAATGAACAATAGCCACCTATATTGATAACACTCCCAGTGGCATTGGTGAACACCACAATAAACTCATTGCCCACACCAAGCAATCTCTTAAGCTCATTGTAACTGAGGCGTTTTGCTTCAAAGAGTTTGAAAGGTGATGCTCTAGACCCATCAGAGTTCATCAACCCAACCCTTGTAACCTTTTGAAATGTCCAGTTTTGTGGGGTGCCTTGAGTGCTTAAGCCCTCCGCTATACTCATGGCTTGACGCTTGAGTGAGGCATAATCAATATCCCCCTGCGGGGAAATATTGTTCAACACACGATAAAACACAGTTATAAGTAGTATGAACACGAAAAGAGAGAGCATAAAATCTGAGTACCAAACCTGAGCCTTAATTGAGATATACAACACCCCCTCTATTTGCTATACGGTTGCTACCCTTGTTTATACCACCCACCACACTTGGGATTGAAAAAGATACCTCATACTCGCCAGAGGTGAGTATAAGTTGGTTGCTCTGTATCGAGATGTTATAGCTGGTGTCTGCAACCTCACTCGGTAATGTAAAGCTCCTTGAATACCCACTCTTGGATGTGGCAGCAAGCAGTATCTCAGATTGGACTGACTCTCCGAGGTCTTGTAAGCCAAGAAAGAGTCGCTTAGAGTTGACTGATTTTGTCTCGAGATACACTGTTGCCACAAATATCAGGGTTATGACAAGAATCAAAGCAACTATAATGACAAATTCCAAAGCCATCTGGGTTTTGCTAGAGTACATCTTATTCCACAACACTAATATTAACCCCGTTCTCAAGGGCTTGCACGCGAATCTCATAGAGCCCTGAGCTCTGTGGCAAACTCCCAGTAAGGTTTATCTTTGTCTCAGCAAACACATCACTATCACCATGGGTGGTTTCCATAACAAAGAGAATGGTGTTCTGAAGGATTGTTGCGTTCTTTATGTAGGACGGGAACTGGAGTTTGAGAGTGGTTTTGGTTGGGGCGCCGAAATAATAGACGGCTTCAGCTGTATCCACAAGCTTTCTTGCAATTTGTAATGCCTGTTGCTGAGAAATCTGCTCGTTTGATACAGATGAGTAAGTGTAAACTATCACTGCAATCGGGACAATCAACAACAGAGTAATGCCAAGTACGGCAAGGTACTCCATTGCGAATTGACCCCTTGACACCAATAGTATCACCCCTTTTGTGAGAAACATGCCATCACTGTTTATATATTTTTTGACAATATACCTTGTTCAGCTTGCTGAACTCTTTGGCAAACAATCTTGCCACCTCTGCATCTTTAATCACTACCATATTCTCATCATTGTATAACTGGGCTGACTTTGTGGGATTGAAAGAGCCAATAACCAGCGTTGTGTTATCAATCACCATAAACTTGTGATGCACTTGAGCAGGGTGCTTAGCCCTGCACACATCCACGCCCTGGTGCCTCAATAGCCAATACTGTGAATAGCCAGATACTTGGGAGTCCTCGAAAATCCCATTCACAGCCACACCCAAGGAATGGAGCCTAACCAAAGCCAGAGCCAACTCACCCAGTGTAAAGCTGTAATAGACAAACCTTATCTCATGCTTTGCCTTCTCCACTTCATTTAACAGGGCTTGAGCACAATCGTCCTCTGGGCAGAAATAAGCCACAATACACTGCTCTGCCAAAGCAGTCTCAATTTGAGGTGATGGTTGACCTCTGCCATAAACCCCTCCCCACAACTCCTCGAATTCCTGAGCAAACTTAGCAGCAATATCCCTGCTGTGTATCACTACTATACCATCTGCATCCCCCTTTTCCAAATCAGAGGGATTGTAGGAGCCAGTAACAACCACACGCTTGTCAATAACACAGAACTTGTTGTGCATAAGACGCCTGGGTTTTGCAATTCTTAGGTATGACCTATTGAAGCCACTCCTCTGCACAATCAACCTCACACTGAGCAGTCTATTTGCTCTATCGAGACTCTTTATAACCTGGGTTGATTTTAATGAGTAAAAGGCACAATCCACACTTCTCTTTGCTAAATCAATCTCACCTGAAATAGCGCTGTTGCACAATGAATTGTTACAAAACACGCTTTCAACAATCGCACAGTGGTCATCTTTGGGGTTACAGGCAATGCACACAATCAGTACAACCAAGCACAGCAACAACCTCATAAGCCACTCAACAAACTAAGCACAATTAAAGCCTTGCAAAACTTTGCCGAAAGATTTTCGTTGCCTAAGTCACTTTGATTTCTCCAAATTCCTAAAGAAATTTACAATCGAGAACTTTATTTGAGGGTACTTTGCTTCCAATCTGTTTAAGCCCTCAAGAATCCTTTGCTCTACCTTATCCAATCTGATTTTTTGCTCGCCACCTAGCCTCTTGAACTTAACAAAGAGGGCTATCTCTTGTGGGTGAACCGAACTGAGAGGAGCAAACCCAGTATCAGTAGCAGTATTTGGTTCGGGAGGGAGAATAACCTGCTTGATGAGTTTGACTGCAGTGTGCTCCAGGTTGTCCAGAGACACAAGTTTAGCGCCCTTCAAATTTGTATAAGTTACACGCTTCACTATCTTTAGCTCGAATGGAAAATCTTTTCTGAGCCCCTCAAGCACATGCTTAGCAACTCTTGCCTCGTAGCTTCCATCATCCACCACAACCAGAGTGTCATGCTTAGACAAACCCCCATCCAATCGCAACTGCTTTCTAATTCTCCTCTCAATGTTCCTACAAAAGCATTCTGGGCACAAAGCTCTGGGCATGCAACTCAGCTTAACCTTGGCTTCCCTTTTTTTACAACCCGGGCACAACATTTTTTCACCACTCTAAAATACTTAATCACCGAAAAGTTTAAATATTAGTTTATTTTTACTATGGAATAGCAATCACAAACAACCATTGAAAAGTGGTTGCTCACTATCACCTCTTTTTCCCGCTCCTGGTGCCTCGTGCACCAGAGTGGGTTTTAATGCTTATTCTTGTAATCGCATAGCCAAGCACAATTCCAATTAGTATTCCAATACAGAGCACACTTATCATTCTTGTATCATAAATGGCTATTCTCTTAGCTCTGTAATCCGGGAAGTACATATCCAGATTGCTCAATTCTAAGGCAAACTCTGCATATAAGAGTGCAGAGGCAATCTGAGTGTCTTTCAAACTATTGGAGTACTCAAAATAGCTGTAACCCACAATCGGGAAATGCCTCCTTGCTGTTTGCTCAGCAAGATTACTCCTTATATAAACCAACATATGCTCGAGAACCTCCCTAATACTCTCCTTATTCGAGCCCATGGATATAAGCACTGAGTTGGCCTGTGCCTTGACCTTTGAGGCCTTGAACAGGCACAACTCATAATCACCATTATCATAATAGCTTATTGCCTTCTTGAGGTCATCCTCCAATCCAGTGAGGAACAATGGAGGGATATAGAACTTCAGATAGTCTATCCTCTCGTCTGCTTCAGATATCTTCTGGAGGCAGGATTTCTCCATCTTAGATACCTCAAAATCCTGGTTCAATGTTGAGGTTCCAAAGAACTGTGCCCATGACTGGGCACTGTAAAAGCGCTCCCTTGCATACCCATAATGAAAACTCGCCTCCTTAAACCGCTCACCAAAGAGAGCATCAAAGCTCTTGTTGACATACTCCAACGCTTCTGTGAGTCGCTCAATCACCACGGTATATGTCTCTAAATCAGTCAATGTGTGATACTCTGGCAATTGGGATTTAAAGTTGAGCATCTCAGCCTTTAGTCTGGTTAGTTCAAAAGCGAGTTGGCTTTGGTTCATGCTCTTCCAAGCAATTAGCTGGGATAGTTTGGCATTTGCCCCAAAGCAGAATGAGGCACCAGAGTATATCTGGTCTTGGCTCAAAGCCAGGCTTGCCTCTTTGGTTAGATTTCTGGCATCTTCTAACGAAGATTCATTTATACCTGTTTCAATCGCAACCTCCATTAATTTTTTTGTTCTATTACAGAGCAGACTAGCAAGACGCCTCATTGTGTTAGAATATATTGGATCAATATCTAGTTCATGTTGGGTCTTTTGGGGTGCTTTGGAATAAAAATACGGCAATGCCTCATCCAAATGAGAGACCTCAACAACCCTAACACCCAACTCTTTACCATACTCGGTTATGTTGAATGTTGTGGCATTGCTTGCATTGAGGTAAATCGAGCCCCGAGGTACCAACACGACCTTAATCCCACCCTCGCTTGCTGCCTTAACTTTTTCCTTGAGCCCACCCACTGGTCCAATAAAGCCCCCTGAGTTAATTGTACCTGTGATAGCCACACCCTCCTTAATACTCCACCCCTTGAGCAACCCGATTGTGAGAACAGAGAGGGCTGCCCCTGCACTCGGTCCACCCACAATTGATGACCTCGCGCGAATCACATAGAAAAAGTCAATATTACTACAATCCAGGTTAAGGTAGTTACATGCCACCTCTTTTGCAAACCTAGTAGATATCTGAGTGTCTACCTTGGTCAATGGAAAGGAATCAATAAAAACCCTGCCACTTCCCGGCTTGATTGTGAGTTGGAGGTTAGCTAGGTTACCCTGTAAGCCAAAGGGGGTTTGAGAAACAGCCAGGAGTTTCATCTCCCCTGTTCTCGACTCTACAATAGGGATTATTAATATCAACAAAAAAAGGAGGGTTAGTCTTTTCATAGAGCTTAGCAGTAACATCTCCTATATAAATATTAACCTAGAATTACAGCTTCTCAGTGTATTTACACTCAGGGTATCTATCACAAGCCAGAAATCTACCATATTTTGAAGTCCTCACAACAAGTTTACCCTGGTGGCATTTGGGGCATTGATTGCCCTCATTCACACTCATGTTGCTAGGGCAGTTAGGGTTTATACAGATTGTCTTGCTCCTTTTGAATTCTGGAATATACACCCTAATTATAGGGCTTCCGCACTCCTTACATTTCTTGTCTGTTTTGTATATCTTACCGGCCTGTGGTATTGGATAAGAGGCACTGCATTCGGGGTATCTATCACAAGCCAGAAAGCGCTTCCTCTGCTTTGAGTATCTAACAACAAGATGCCCCTTGCCACACACAGGACAAACCCCTATCCATGAGTTGGAATCAGCCACCTGCTTTGCCCTCTTTAAGCCCTCACCAATTTTGCTTTCACTCCTCTTGAACTCCTTGAGCACCTCTATAAGCAATCTCTTTGCCTTTGAGATAACCTCCTCTTCTGAAACCCTTCCTTCCCTAATCCCCTCCATTGCCTCCTCAAAGTTTCTTGTGAGTTCCTCATCTATTATCTTGGGAACCCTTTCCTCAAGTATGGAGATAATCTCTATACCCAGCGGTGTGGGCTTTATCTGCTTGCCAGTCACATAACCCCGCTTATAGAG
>Ga0180300_10000352_pt1 | contig 19736 bp, 19 predicted proteins | sample GuaBasSediGuay15_FD_121798 | JGI IMG/M metagenome (GOLD analysis project Ga0180300, IMG submission 121798) | Subseafloor sediment microbial communities from Guaymas Basin, Gulf of California, Mexico - Guay15, Core 4569-2, 21-24 cm | ecosystem: Environmental > Aquatic > Marine > Hydrothermal...
CTTATATTCTTTTTGGAAATCTTAAAATAAAAAAGAAAGATTAGTAGTCAATTTCTTCCTTTTCCTTGAGTTCTTTATACATCCGCCACGTGATTATGGGCCTTTTAGCTGCTAAGACATCATCTAGTCTTCTTACTGTGGTATTGTGAGGCGCACTTTTTACCAATTCAGGATTAGTATAAGCCTCCTCACTGATCTTTTTGAGAGCCTCCACATAGGCATCTAAGTCTTCCTTCGTGATTGCCTCAGTAGGTTCTATCATTAATGCTTCGTGAACTATCAACGGGAAGTATATCGTAGGAGCATGCAATCCAAAATCAAGCAGACGCTTTGCCACATCTAAAGTCTTCACACCAGTATCCCTTTTCATTGGTTCAGCAGAAAAAACTACTTCGTGCTTTCTAAGTTCTTTGTGTGGTAATTCATATCCTTTAGTTCCTTTTAATTTCTGGGCCAAGTAATTGGCATTAAGTACAGCGACCTCTCCAACTTCTCTGAGGCCGTCCCTTCCCATCATTTTAAGATATGTTAATGCTCTTACTAATACTGCAAAGTTTCCGTAGAATTCCTTTACTTTTCCTATGCTTTTTGGAAGGTCATAGTTCAAGTAGTACCTCTTTCCATCAAACTCAACGAGAGGTACTGGGAGATAATCGATTAAGTGTTTTTTTACACCCACAGGACCACTTCCAGGTCCTCCTCCACCGTGAGGTGTAGAGAATGTTTTATGCAGGTTTATGTGAACAACATCAAATCCCATGTCTCCAGGTCTGGCTTTACCAAGAATTCCATTTAGATTTGCACCGTCGTAATAAAGTAACCCACCAGCGTCGTGGACTATTTTCGCTATTTCGAGGATATCTTCCTCGAATATCCCGAGAGTATTGGGATTTGTTAACATTATCCCTGCTGTTTTTTCACTAACTGCATTTTCCAATGCCGCTATATCGACCATACCTTGTTCATTAGAAGGTATCTCTACGACCTTGAAACCGGCCATAGCAGCACTTGCTGGATTTGTCCCATGTGCAGAATCTGGAACTATTATCTCATTTCTTTGTGTTTCTCCACGGTCTAAATGATAGGCCCTTATTATCATCACTCCCGTAAATTCTCCATTTGCCCCAGCAGCAGGCTGTAAAGTGAAACGATCCATTCCAACGATTTCCTTTAACCATTGTTCAAGCTCCCACATTATCTGTAATGCCCCTTGAACTGTTCTCTCATCCTGGTAAGGATGAATGAATGCAACTTTTGGATGATTGGCCAGTTCTTCATTAATCTTGGGATTGTATTTCATAGTACAGGACCCTAATGGGTACATTCCATTGTCCACACCATAGTTCATTTGACTAAGTCTCGTGTAATGTCTAACTACCTCAGGTTCGCTCAATTCAGGCAATTCTAGGTTTTTTCTCCTTAGATGCTGGGGGATTTGAACGTCAATGTCTTCGATCGGACTTGGAAGTGTGAATCCCATTCTACCCGGCTTAGAGAGCTCAAAAACAAGGGGCTCTTCCCATTTCGCTTGTCTGAACATCTTTCCCACCTCACAACTCTGCTTCATTTATTATCTCTCTCATGTTTATCACAAGCGCGTCAATCCACTCTTTTCTTGTTGTTTCAGTTACTGCGAGTAAAGCACTTTCCTCTAACTCTGGGAAGTGTGGTTTCAAGTAGAATCCTCCATGAATATTTCTCTTCAGGAGCTCCTCATGAATCACGTCATAGGGGATCTCAAATTTGACAACTACGTCTTTGAAATTAATCCCATCAAAAGGAATTTCGGCCACTTCGCTTATACGCTTCTTGAAGTATTTAGTGTTCTTTAAAATGATCTCTCCTAACTTCTGTAGGCCTTTCGGCCCAAGTGTGGCCATGTGAATTGCCGCAGCAACTGCCACAAGAGCTTCATTTGAACAAATATTGGACGTTGCTTTTGCTCTTCTAATATGTTGCTCTCTGGTTTGTAACGTCATGACAAAGCCCCTTTTTCCATCTGCATCCTTTGTCATCCCTATTACCCTTCCGGGCATCTGCCTTAATATCTTTCTTTCATTTTTAACAGCAAAAATTCCTGCTCTGGGCCCACCAAAGTTCAATGCACTGCCCAAGAAAGAGGCTTCTCCAACTACCACATCTGCTCCAAGTTCACCTGGTGCTTCCATTATTCCAAGTATTGTTGGATCAACGCCCACTACGAACAACGCTCCACTTTCATGGGCTATTTCTCCGATTTCCTTTATCTGTTCTTCAATTAATCCAAAAAAGTTCGGAACCTCGATGTAAATCCCCGCTGCACCTGTGACCTTTTCCTTAAGGTCTTCAATGTCTACTTGACCCTTTTCATTCCACCTTACATATTCGATTTCAAGGCCGGGTCCTGCTGTGTAGGTATGAAGGATCTTCTTTCTATCAGGGTGTAAGTGTTCTGGCACTATGAATTTCTTTTTTCTTGTCACACGAGCACTCATTAAGGCAGCCTCAGCCATTGCTGTGCCCCAGTCATACATAGAGGCATTAACTATTTCTAACCCAACAAGCTCTCCAATTAGACTTTGATATTCGAATAGTGCTTGAAGCATTCCCTGGCTTATTTCTGCCTGATAAGGAGTATATGAGGTTATAAACTCGCTTCTTTCGATGAGATACTTCACATGAGCTGGCACATAGTGAAAATATGCTCCAGCACCTAAGAAAGTTGGCATTTCTAAAACACTCTTATTTTTGTTGAGTATTTCATTCATTTCAAGAAAAACTTCATATTCACTTTTGCCTTCTGGAAGGTTGAATTCCTTTACGAAGCTCTCTGGAACATCTGAAAAGAGATCAGCAATGCTTTTGAAGCCAATCTCACAGAGCATTTCTTCCTTGTGGCCTGAGTTTGGGATATAGTGTCTTCCCATTTTTACCACCTTTTTGAAGTCATCATCTAAACATTTTGTCCAACTAAAATATATGCTTTTTGGAGAGCAAAACTTAAAGGGAAATAATGTGTGGTTAGTGTGGAGAATCAAAAATATGGGGGAGGAACACTTCATGATAATTGGCTTTGACTTTGATGGTACATTGATAGATAGCTACTCTGTTATAGAGGAAGCTTTTAGACGAGCCCTAAAAAAACACTTTCCATGGCTTCCATTTAGCTCTTTATGGGCTAAACTCCTTACTAAAGCAGAGTTACACTTTGAAAAGCCTAGGTTTGGAAAGCATTCTGGTAAAACAAGACAACCAAGATTCTTTAAAACAAAATTTGCCCGCACGTGGTTCGAAGAGAGAGCAAAGCTATCAAAACCCATTGACGATTCAAAAAACCTTCTGAAAAAGCTTAGAGAAGAAGGACATACAATAATTTCTTTTTCTGCTGAAGACTTTTTGACCGGGATGAAAGAATATCGTTTAAAAGTTGCAGGATTTTATGAGTTATTTGATGATATAATAATCTTTGGTGGGAATATGAGCCTCTGTGAAACTTTTCAGATTCTCAGAGAGAAATATGGAGATGAGGTATTCATATGGGTCGATGACAAGCCCTGGAGATTTGTAGGAAGGGGAGATGAGAATACTGAATATGTATGGTATTATTTCCCTATAACAGCAAAGTACGCCACTCAAGAAGTTTTGAATCAAATTCCACATCTTCATGTTATCAGCGATCTTTGGAGTATTTTCGATGTAATAGAGCGGGTTAAACAAGAAAGGGGTCTTTAATTATGTTTAAATATTATTGCCACTAACTTACTCTCATGAAATTTGAACTTCTCCCTCAGAAGGCCATCAAAATTGGGAATGAGTTAATAATAGCAGACCTTCATCTAGGATACGAAGAGAGTCTGGCTCGGGAAGGAATTTATCTACCAAAAGCATTCGATCAGATGGTAACCTCACTAAAGAGTCTGATAGAAAAAAATCATCCCAAACGACTTATTATAAATGGTGATTTAAAGCACTCTTTTGTCCCATTCAAACGAGAAAAAATTGAGCTAGAAACATTCTTTAATAAGATCTCCCCGCTGGTTGAGGAGATAATAGTCATAAGAGGCAACCATGATGTTGGTATATTCTGGATAAAAAGCTTAGGAGTTGAGATTTTAGATGAACTTGAAATTGGAAATTGGAAAATTGTTCATGGTCATAAACTTGTAGAAGGGGATAGATTCATTATAGGGCATGAACACCCTGCCATAAGACTACGAGATGAAGTAGGAGCTCTGATAAAGGTGCCAATATTTTTAAAAAGTGAAAATCTAATAGTCATGCCTGCCTTTTCCCCATGGGCCTATGGAAATGACATCCTCAGAGAGATTGTGTCTCCTTTCTTAAGAAGCTTGAATACAATAGCATTTGAGGTTTTTGTCCCATTAGAAACAGAAATGTTAAGTTTTGGAAAATTGACGGAATTAATCAGGGCCATCCAAAGAATATAATGTGTCTATTTCCACAGGATAAGATTCTAAAAATCACAAAAGTTTAAAATTACATGGACTTAATTCTTTCTGGTGATGAGATGGACATCTTCAGTACGATAATTTTCTTTGCTTACGCTCCTGCTTTAGCAATATTATGGTATTTCTATCATGAGGATAAATATGAACCTGAGCCCAAGCGATTTGTGATTGGCACCTTTATTTTAGGTGCAACACTCTCAATCGGTATAGCTATGATCGTAGAAGCTTTTTTAGTACGAGGGAGCTTTGGATATGCTCTTTTACCAGCGACAGCATTTTATATGTCATTAATAGCTGGATTTGTTGAAGAACCTGCAAAAGCATTGGCCATTAGGTTTCCATTCAAGGCTGGCCAAATGGATGGGATCATGGATGGGGTGGTTTATGGAGTAGCAGCAGGATTAGGATTTGCAGCTACCGAGAATTTCCTATATGGGATTGGCTTTGGAGTTGGCACCACTATAGTTAGAGCTTTTTTAACTCCATTCGCCCATGCAACATGGAGTGCAATAGTTGGGGGGGGATACGGTCTAAAAGCTGAAGGAAAAATTCAGAGTGTTTCTGCATATCTTATTTTAGGAATACTACTTCACTTCCTTTGGGATTACTTCACATTCCTAAGTCTCGCGATACCTGCATACTACATCTTCACAATATTATTGATCTTTATCAACATAGCCATAATCAGATACTTTATAGTGGTTGGTCAACGGGAGGATTTAGAGAAAATGTGGTGGTATTGGTTTGATAGGGGGTAATAACATGGAGGAAAAAATAGAACAGGTTCTTTTTGAGGTGAGACCCTACATTGAGTATTACGAAGAACTAAAGAAAAAGGTCGAAGAAATTGCTTCAATAACTGGCGAGGAGGATCTCTTTATCAAACTCTTAGAAGAAGAAATTAAAAAATCAGAAGAGCCCTTTAAGACGGATTTAAGAATATTTCTCCAGAAATTTACATCTTTCCTTTAAAAGAACTCACCATCTAACCCGAAATTTCTTTCTATCTATTTGAAAATTTCTTGAGCAACCACCTACTCTGTGAAAAATTTTTGGAAATTTTGCATAATAATGAGCAACCATGGTTGATGAATTTACATTCAAGTAATTTTTTCATGGGCTTTGTGCATTATACATGGTTCATGATAGAAGTGCAACATAACTGAGCCTTTTGTGGTTTTATTGCTTTGTACTTCTCTTTAATGGCTTTAAACAGACTGAAAAACTTTATATGTGCAAAAAAGACAGAATGCCTTGCTTTTGTATCTTTAGTATAGATAATAAACCACATGTACAAAAATGTACAGGGGGTTGAAAAATGGAGAGATATGCTGGACAGAGTGTTACAAAAGGAGAGGAAGGTTATAGAGAAGTAACACCTGCTGCAGTAGTTTTGGGTGTTCTTTGGGGTGCTTTCATGGCTGCAAGTTTTACTTACGCCGGGATGATAATGGGCTTCACATCTGGAGGTTCTGCCATTGCAGCAATTGTTGGTTGGGGGATTCTCAGAGGTATCCTAAAGAAAGGCACGGTAGTAGAAAACAACATTGTCCAAACTGTCGCTTCAGCTGTTAACATTTCAGTGTCCGGTGTTATCTTTACAATTCCTGCACTCTACATAATGGGACTTCACCAAGAGATAAATACAATGTACTTCTTCCTAGCGACAGCAGCCGGTGCAATTTTAGGTATAACCTTCATAATTCCCCTTAGAAAGCAGATGATTGAAATAGATAGACTTAGATTCCCCACTGGAACTGCAGTTGCTACTATCCTTAAGACTCCGGGAAGTGGTATAGAGAAGGCAAGACTTCTTTTCTTTGGAATGATAATCAGTGCTGTGATTTATCTTATTCAGCAGTTCCCAATCTTTGGATTGCCACATGTAATTCCTGAAGTCGTGGATTTAGGAGCAATGCTTCACCTTCCAACTTGGATCAACCTCACAGTGGCTGTCTCACTCATGGTATTTGGTATGGGTTTAATCACCGGAAGAAATGGTTTAATAGTTCTCGCTGGAGGGGTACTTTCCTATTACATTATAACTCCAGTGGTTAAGGCCCTTGGATGGATCCCAGCTGATGTTCAAGAAAGTGCAATAAGCGGTTATGTTTATGGTACAATGACAAGGCCTTTGGGTATAGGCATGCTTCTTGGAGGCTCAATAGCGGGATTGATACTTTCACTCCCAGTTATTGCAGTTGCCATGAAAAGCCTTGCACAGGCAAGCAAAGTAAAAGACAAAAATGGAAACAATGAAGAGCTTCCAATTTACTATTTGATTGGTGGGGCAATTTTAGCATTTGTTTTGCTCTTAGTAACCGCGTACAAGCTCGGGGATCTTGGACTTGGTAGGAGCCTCCTCACAGCTCTCATAGGAGTTGCATGGATTTTTATAGCCTCACTCCTCGTAGCAATGTCCACTGGAATGACTGACTGGAGTCCAGTATCTGGTCTCTCCTTGGTCTCTGTGATGATACTCCTCTACCTAACCCACAAGAACATCCCACTAACAATATTAATGGGAGCAACAGTTGGTGTAGCCATTTCAGGGGCTGCAGACATGATGCAAGATCTTAAAACTGGACACATGGTAGGTGCTATTCCTTCAAGACAACAAAAAGTTGAGCTCTTAACCGCTTGGCTTGGGCCCATAATTGCCTTGACGGTTGTAGGACTTATCTGGAATGCTTATGGAATCGGAAACGACAAAGTTCCAGCTCCTCAAGCAATGGCCCTCAAGTCAATGGTAGAGGCAGTCCTTGGTGGAAGTGTACCAATAGACAAGTTCATAGCAGGAGGCCTTCTTGGATTCTTGCTTTCTCTTAGCGGAGTTCCAGGACTTGGTGTCCTCGTAGGCCTTTCAATGTATCTTCCAATGCTCTACATAATTCCCTATGGGCTTGGATGTATAGTTAATGAGATCACAAAGAGAAAGAAAGGCTACGAATTCATTGTCGAGAAGGTCCTCCCATTTGCCGCTGGACTAATGGTCGGAGAAGCCGCAATGACATTGCTCTTTGCAGTACTTACTGTAGCTGGAGTACTCCATCCATGAGGTGATGAAAATGAAAAAGCTCATTGGAAATATCATGCTTACAACCGCTTTGATTGGGGGAGCCATAGCTTCAGCTAGAAACCCTCCACTTTGGATAGCGGTTGGTGGCGCTCTTGGTGTTATGGCTCTTGGAATACTCTTCAGAAGACAGGGAGAAAGAGAAGAATTACACAAAACAGCAGCCCATGGGAAAGGCGGAAAAGAAGAGCTCAAGAAAAGCCTAGAAGAGGCCCTTACAGAAATCGAAAAGGTGATGGAAGAAAAAGAGAGAGACATTGAAAAGGCTAGAGAAAAACTAGGAAAAGTACTTGAAGCATTGGAGAATTTTACAGAAAAGGCCCAACCCCTTAGAATCGAAGGAATTAGAGTGTATGGAGAAGTAATGACAAGCTTCAGCAAAGCAGAAAGGCATTTAAATAGAGCTTGGAGTGCATATGCGGATGGATATATAAGGGAAGGGAATGCTTACCTCGAATCTGGATACGCCCAACTAAGGGAAACTTCTGAACTCCTATAATTCAAGAATTGATTTTTCCTTTTTTCTTCTTGTTTATAACAATAGATAAATAGTAAAAAGACTAAGCTACTCTTGGTGAACAATGTGAGGAGATTTATTAGTTTGATATTAATTCTCATTATAGCTGTTAGTGTTTCTGCATGTGTTTCAAAAGAAAGTTCTATGCCCTCTACAAGCTCATCATCTGCATCAACCTCACTAATCACAGGTGAAAGTACCAGCACCCCCAGTACCTCATCAGAAACGACTACAACTCAAACAATAAACATAAACAAAGCAGATATAATTGAAGCTATTGAAAAAGTTGAAAAATACGAATTTGCTGCTCAATACTCCACAATTCCAGAAAGTGATATTCAGATAACCTCCAAAGGGGGTTTTGATTATAGCAAAGAAGAGGTTTTCTGGGAGATAATTAGTAAAAGTGGAGATTTTGTAACGTATTCTAATGAAACTGTATGGGATGACTCCATTTACTACTCCGCTCTTGTTAAGCAGAATAACAAGATAGTTCAAAAGGGGGAAGTAACTTTAACAATAGATGAATACTTTGAAAAAGTCCTCAAAGGCCGTACAGAGACTGCAACTCCTGAGGAATTTAAGCAACAACTTTTCGAGGGCCCAGACCCTACACGGAATCCCATTTATTACATCAGAGATATTCTTAGCAATGCAGACTCATTTACAGCAAGTCAAGAAGGAGACAATTACGTGCTAACCTTCACCTTTACAAAAGAGGAGCAAATAACCCTTAATTCTGTACAGAAAGTTGTAAAAATCCAAGGGACTGGAAAGTTATGGATTCGGAAGGATAATTTACCAATAAAAGGGGAAATAGAAATCACAAAAACAACAAGCTATGCGGGATTAGAAGAGAGTGCCACAACTTTAAATGCCGAAATAACATTTGAAATAATGTATGAATACCAACCCCCAGAGTGGGTAACTAAAATTACTAAATGATTTTCAAATTTTCTAATTTTTCAACCGAAAACTATAAGTATTAGTTGTCATAATTTACTTTGGTGAGAAACTTGGAGAGGACTTTTGCTCTAAGTTTAATTCTCATAATTATGGCTAGTTTTTCTGCGTGTATTCAGAAGGAACCAACTCCCCAAAATCTTGCCAATGAGATTGAGGATGTTGATAAGTACATGTATTCACTGGAATACCACCTAAAATCCCCTTATGGGAATAGTAGTATGTATTATAAGGGTGGTTTTAATTATGACAGGGCTGAAGCATTCTGGGAAGGAAAAATAATATATAGTAATGGGGATGTGATTTACATCAATGAAACAATTATTGAAGATTTTCTGTACTTCTCCTACGTAACAGAGAGGAATAACAAAATTATTAATAGTGACACGGCGAACATGACAATTCAGGAATATTTCGAGAAACTCAAGGATCATCTTCAGCCAAATATCAAAACGGTGGAGGATCTAAGGTATGAAATTCTCAAAGGAGCAGATTTGAGGAGTAACCCGCTCTATTATATCCGAGAAGCCCTCAACAATGTTACAAACTTTGAAACTACAAAGGGAGATGGAATTTATCTGGTCGCGTTTAATTTCACTAGAATATATGAGATGCCAATACCTGAAAATATCAGTGCAGCTGAGGTGGCCTACTATGAGAGTATAAAATATACCACTATAACAAAAGGCTTTATGAGACTTTGGGTCAAGGGCAATCTTCCTATAAAAGGGGAAATTAAGGGAATAGAAATATTTAAACTACTTGCAGAAAATATCACCTCGACAAGGGAATTTAATGCCAAATTTGAAGTTACATCGGATTATAAAAGACCAGAATGGCTCAAAAAGGTGCTTCAATAAAGAGAAAGAATTTCTTTTGAGCTTTGCTTAATTTAATTTTGAATTGTTGAGTTCATTGGAACAGAAGATATCCTTCATGCTTTAAAGGAGGGTGTAGGGTGAAATTCTACTTTCAAGAACCAAGAGTGACTTCTTCCGGGCCGTGGAGAGTTGACCTCTTGGCATGGATCGAGATCGTTTCTTGCCAAAAATAGTAGTTATAACTTAAAAGTTAAAAGGTAGAAGTTATTCAACCTTTTTCATCTGCTTTTCAACGGAACTCCATACCTCTGGATATTTCTCCTTTATTGCTTTTTCTAAAAGCTTACTTGCTTCATTTGAAATACTAAATTCTGGGATAGTTTTTCTTAGATATCTAAGGACTGCAGCTGCTTCTGGTGACCATAATGTTATTCTTGGATTCTTTAGGGCCTCATGGATACTTAACATTAATACCTCTTCATTAAGTTCTCCTTTTGACTTTTCTTTTGGTTTTTCTTCAATTGGGAGTGGCTCCGAAATAAGGGCTTCTAAACCTCTTCCAAGGGCTTTTTTCTTCATTTTCCATCGACCTCCTCGGCCAGCTTCATATATGCTTTAGCACCCCTACTATCAGGAGCATAAAGGAATATTGGTCTTCCATAGGAGGGAGCCTCTGCAAGCCTGACGTTTCTCGGTATCATTGTCTTGAAGACCTTTTCTCCAAATGTTCTCTTTACTTCCTCTCTAACTTCCTTGGAAAGATTGGTTCTTTTATCGAACATTGTAATTAAAAAACCTTTAATTTCAAGTGGAATGCCAAGTCTATCCCTCACCAACCTTATTGCTTTTAAAAGCAGAGCAATCCCTTCAAGAGCATAGTATTCTGCTTGTATTGGGATAATCACTTCATTACTTGCTACTAATGAGTTCATAGTAAGCACTCCAAGAGAAGGAGGCGTGTCAATAATAATGTAATCGTAATCCCTCTTAAGCTTTGCAAGCTTATTTCTAAGTATGTATTCTCTTCCTATTTGACTACTCAGCTCGATTTCAGCACCACTTAATGCTATGTTACTCGGAATCAGATGAAGACCATCTATGGAGGTCTTTACGATCACTTCTTCTATCTCTGCTTCATCTATTATCACATTGTAAATGGTTGGTGTTGCTCCTCTGAGGCCAAGGCCAATTGTAGTGGCTCCTTGCGGATCCATGTCCACAAGAAGGACGTTTTTCCCTTTTAGCGCCAATGCTGTTGATAAGTTTATTGCGGTAGTGCTCTTTCCTACTCCACCTTTTTGGTTTGCAATACTTATTACGGACATGGTAGCCCTAAGGTAGTTAGAAGTTATAAATCTTGAGAATTATAAGTTCTAAGTTATAAGTTGTACCCCAAACAGCCAAAAGAATAATAGCTTATTTCTTGAAATCCTTGCTCTTCAGGACTAGTAAGGGGCCAGATTCTTTGTATTCTCAATGATAACCTTGCAGTTTGTTAGAGGGAGTGATATAAAAGGAAAAGTTAAAAATATTTATGAGCTACTCCTCGGCATGAACTGATATTCTTTTTTATCCTCCTAGAAGACCCCATCCGTTAGGGTGGGGTAGTTCACTCTTTTGATATTAAAACGTAAATTGGCCGGTGATCTGAGACTTCCACATCTAAGAGCCATCCATAATCTTTAACCTTTAAAGCACTTCCCCTCTTTATGATGATGTAGTCAATGTTTTCTATATCCACATTGCCCCAATTGAAAGTGTATGGAGGTCTTTCTGGGAATGCATCATAATACTCCGTAAGAAGTAGTTCTATCGCTTTTTCATGCAGTTCCGCATTTGTATCACCTAGGATTATTTCAGCCGCTGGATCTTTTAGTGCCATTTCTAAAAGTTCTTCTGCCTGTAAGGTTCTTTCTTCTGGATAAAGGCCCATGTGAACGTTTATGAGAACTAATCCATTACTCAACACCTTGATTTTTTGAGCTGGTCTTGCCTGCCCAACGCTTTTAAGGTTCCTTTCTTCTATGGACTCTAGTGGCCACCTAGAAAATGTTGTGACTCCATAAGTACCTTCAACAGCAGGGCTATATTCATAATAATACCCAAAATATGCTGACAAAAGAACAGGAATATCTTGGTAACCATTTCCTATCATGCCGCCAACTACTTCCTGACTTGCCATAACATCTGGACTGTAGGTTTTTAGAAGTTTTACCAGCTCGTTTCCATTGAAGGCCCCTTTATATGGGGCAAAGCCCTGGTGAATGTTATAAGTCCACACTATGATTTCATCTTTGGTTTCTACGTCTACTGGACGAACGTGAAAAGCGGAAACTACAACGAGAGAAGCAATTATCATGCCAGCTATTGGAACTCCTATCTCTCTCATGTTGGGCCGCTCAATAACCAAAGGCCTAGAAGATAGAGTATAGACTAGTGTACTGGAGAGTATTAAAACTTCTAGATGATCTTCCATAAAGGGGATTCCTATGTCTCTCCCCACATAAGCTCCAATGGCAAGTACTGAGACAGTTACGAAATATAGGGCACCAATAACTCCAAAACGGCCTTTTTTCACACTTTCGAGCAATGCAAGAGCTGAAGTGAGTGCAATGGGAATTCCTACAATGCCAAATGGTGGAACAAAGAGAGCAAACACACCAGCAATCAATAATAGAGAGGTAAATTTATTGCCTGCTAGATATGGTGAAATAAGAATGGCCAGGGCCACTACAAATGAGTATCCCACAAAATGAAGCAAATAGCATGTTTCAAATCCTGAATAGCGCATTATTGCGTTTGGGTAGATAAAACCCAAGTTGAGCAAGGCAGCAAAAGCATAAAGACCAAATCCAGGGCTTTTTAATTGGCCTTTCCCTTTCCATAACACATATGAAGCCCCTAAAATACAAATCACAAGCAAAATCCTTGTATAAATAAAATCAATTGGTTCTCCTCCAACTGCAAGCACCCTGAGCGTTAAGTCCATCACAAGCCCGAGAATAATGTACTTTACTTTAACCTCTTTTACGAGAGATAGAGCTACTGGCAATGCAAAGGCTGCTATTAAGTGAGTATACTCCGTGGCATCAGTTATTAAAGAAGCTATTGCATAAGCAGTTATTATAATTGCGCCTGTCTTTCGCTGCATCTTACCAACAAAGAAGGAAGCAATCAAAAATAAGATTATTCCAAGAGCTGATGGAAACATGACTCCATAGAAAAAAGTTTTTTCAACGCTTGCATATGCCCCTGAAACAAAAATTCTCATAGAAGAGGCCAGTAAAACACCGCCTCCAATTCCTAAGATCATGTTATCTTGTTCCGATAATTTCATAACAATTCACCAGAATAGCAAATACATGTTAAAGGATTTAAATCTTTTTGACTTTAGTGCTTCGGTCTACTGCATTTCTTATTCCTCACTTCCAGTGAAAGCAATCTTTAAGTATTTCACTCATATAAAATAATCTGGTGAGAAAAATGAAAGTTAAGGTAGGAATTAACGGTTACGGGACTATAGGAAAAAGAGTGGCTTATGCAGTCTCGAAACAGGTTGATATGGAATTAGTAGGTGTTGCAAAAACAAAACCGGATTTTGAGGCTTACCGAGCTAAAGAGCTTGGGATACCCGTTTATGCTGCATCACCTGATTTTGTTCCAAGATTTGAGAAAGTTGGGTTCGAGATTGTTGGAACCCTTGAAGACCTCCTTGGGAAAGTGGATGTAATTGTGGATGCCACTCCCGGTGGAATGGGTGAGAAGAACAAAGCTCTCTATGAAAAAGCGGGGGTTAAGGCAATATTTCAGGGCGGAGAGAAGGCAAGTGTCGCCGAGGTTTCCTTTGTCGCACAAGCGAACTATGAAAAGGCCTTGGGCAAAGACTACGTTAGGGTTGTTTCCTGCAACACCACGGGGCTAACGAGAACTCTGAATGCAATAAAGGACTACATTGACTACGTATATGCTGTGATGATTAGAAGGGCCGCAGATCCCAACGACATCAAGAGAGGTCCCGTTAATGCCATAAAGCCCAGTGTTGAAGTTCCTTCCCATCATGGACCAGATGTGCAGACCGTAATTCCAATAAACATTGAAACAATGGCGTTTATCGTACCAACAACCCTCATGCATGTCCACAGTGTAATGGTGAAGCTCAAAAAGCCCCTTACAAGGGAAGATGTTATTGAGATTTTTGAAAACACCACGAGAGTTCTGCTCTTTGAGAAAGAAAAGGGCTTCGATAGCACGGCCCAGTTGATAGAGTTCGCCCGTGACTTGCACAGGGAGTGGAATAACCTTTATGAGATAGGAGTGTGGAAGGAAAGCATCAATGTAAAAGGCAACCACTTATTCTACATTCAAGCAGTTCACCAAGAAAGTGACGTTGTGCCAGAGAACATAGACGCTATAAGAGTCATGTTCGAGCTGGCCGACAAGTGGGACAGCATAAAGAAGACGAATAAGAGCTTGGGGATTTTGAAGTGATCTAATTCCCGGGGCAGTCACTCCCTTTTCTTTCCCTTGTTCTTAGGTGGGAGAAGCCGGGAGAAAGAAACAAAGCCCATTTTTACTCCCACACTGCTTTGACGTCCAGCTTTTCGAAATCTTCCAAATCCCACAGGGGCCACCCCTCTCCCCTCAGTGTTTCTTTGTTTTTAACCTCTTTAGCCACCAGGCCGTAGAAATGTTCCCACCCTTCCAGCCCCCACTAACTCACTCTTCCTTTCTAAGCTCTTCAAAATTCCCCTCGCTTCCCTTTCACTCAAGTCTTTCCACTTAACTTCAACGAGTAAAGCTTTCTTCTCACGCTCGTTCAAAGCGAGCAAATCAACCTCCTCGTTCCTGTGCCACCATCATCCAATTTTCGTGAACTTAAAAGGCAACTCCTCTGCCCTGTTGAGCTCAATGAGGAACTGCTGGCCCATGTCTTCAAAGGCCCTATCCACATATGTGTTGAAAGCGGCCCAGTCCATTTTAAACGTCCCAATCTCTATCTTTCCTCTGTTTGGCTTCACGAATCGAAACCAGAAGGTAAAGAAGTTGTCGTTTAGGTAGTAGCGGGCCTTCTTACTTCTTTCAGACTCCGTAATGGGAACTTCACGCCTCACGAGTTCAAGAGAAGTAAGGGTTTTTACGTATTTGGGCATGTCCTTGGTCTCAATTCCCGCAAACTGGGCAATCTCACTTATCCGGTGCTTTCCAAGGGCTATCGCCTCAAGGATGAGATAATAGCGGTGAACGTCTCCAAGCTCTTCCCTCAGTATGAATTCTGGCTCCTCGTAGAGTATTGACGTCGGCGAGAACGCGAGCTTCAGCAGCTCCCCCTCAAAGTCCCTCCCTTTAAAAAGCCTGAAGTACATCGGAACGCCACCAGTGACTGAGTATATTCGAACTACAGTCTCTATGGGAGCATCTTTGAAGTATTTCCTCACGTGGAAAAAGTTAAGGGGCTTAAGCTTGAGCTTCTTCACCAAGATAATCTTAGTAAGGATAATTATTTAAGCCTTTCAGAAGCACTTAGAAAAACACCTATACCCTGCCTATAACTATTTAAGAGTTTCAGAATCAGAGACCGAGCTTCTTCTTTACCTCTTCCACTTTTAACCCCTTAACGAGCAAGTCCTTCTCCCTACCTGTCTTCCCACGGATTATCAAGACTTCAGCACCGAATAGCTTCGAGAAAAACTTTACAATTTCTTTGTTCGCTTTTCCTTCAACAGGAGGAGCTTTTACTTTAACCTTCAATCTCTTGCGCCAATCATCTATCCCATCTATCTCAGTTCTTTTTGCCTTTGGTTGCACATAGATTTGGAGTATTACCCCTTCTTTGCTCTCTTTTACCATCCAACCACCATAAGGTATTTTAGGTATGATGTCTATTTAAACGTGAGGGAGTCTAATGAGAACCCTAGTGGTTTTTGTTATACTTCTTTTTGTGCCCTTAGCAAGTGCAGCTCAGCTAGCATTTGTTGGAGACGAGAGCCTAAGGGAACTTCCTGGCTCTGGAACTTCGGCTGATCCATACCTTCTCAGAGATCTCGTCATAAATGCCACCAATAACACCGGTATCTTAATCAAAAACACCAGTGCATTCATTTTAATAAAAAACGTAAGCATAGTGGGAGAGAACAAGCGCCCGGGAATAATTCTTGAGAATGTAAAAAACGTCAGGATTGAGAATGTACGAATAATCAGATGCAGTTATGGTATTAAAATCGTTAGTTCCAAAAACATTACGATAGTTAACAGCATCTTTAAAGGGAACTTATACTGCTACTGGAAAAGTGAGTTTGCAGGAGATGCTGACTGCAGAGGGGGAGCGATTTTTGCTGATTATTCAAAAAACCTTTATATCATAAATAATTCTTTTGTTCCGTACTCGTCTCTTTTCTCAAATATATATGGAGTTTATCTAGTCAGTGTTAGAAACTCAAAAATTTACAATAATTGGTTTGTAGGTTCTATAAAGTGTTACCCTTCTGCTGCATTTGGTGGATACTGCAAAGGAGCTGCTATATATCTAACCCGTTCAAACGAGAATGAAATTGTAGGAAATCTTATCTATCTCCCCATGAGTGGAGGGATGGAATATGCCTCAGAAGTCTACGGAATATACCTTTCTGGAGTTAACAACAGCATTTATTTGAATGATTTCTATGGGGAAGAAGTGTCATATCAAATAGACATGGGCATAGGGTTTTACTACGTCTTCCCAAGAAGTAAGGGCAAAAACACATTCCACTCTCCAAAAGTTGTCTATGAGTTTGCAAATGAAACTTTTGAAGGATTTTTAGGCAATTATTGGGATTCCTATAAAGAAGTTGATACTGAGGGTGATGGGATCATTGATACTCCCTTTATTGTAGATCACTACCCTCTAGCCCTCCCTTCAGAAAACTATAAGATCATAAGACCAGCAGAGAAAATCAAAACAATCACAAATTCTTCAACACTCATCTCAAATACTTCAGCAACTCCTTCATCGATCTTATCAACGAGTTCGACGAGTTCTCCTACATTCTCTCAAGAAGAAGAGAATCTCAAATACATGGGGACCCTTTTAGTTTTGGCAACAATTCTAATCATTCTCTGGAGAAGAAAGTGAGTACTTCCAAACTATGTCTGGTGGAAATTCTCCTTTCTTAAACTTTTTCATAATTTCCATTGCCTTTGAATATGCAAAATCAAATGTTTCTTTATTGATAAGGCCATAATTGAAGGCCATTTCCAGCTCTTCTTCATCTAAGAGAAAAGTCTCTCCATTTGGAAAGATAAAGATGTCTAAGAAGAGGTCGAACATTTCTAACTTATTTCTCTCTCTTTTAGCGTAAGCCAAAATGTCAATATAGAGACCCTTAAAGTTGCCTTCTTTGTCATAGACTTTTAGTATATCATACTTCTCTCCAATAAAGGCAAAATAGATCATTGTGTAACCATTATCAATAACTTTGACTCCGTTAACGAAAAGTGGAGTAAGCATCCCCTCAAATTTTGACTTTGCTACAATTATATCACCTAGATCTGCTATGAGCTCATCTTCTCTCTCAAGAATTCGATCTGGAACACGCTTGTAAATGAGGTGAATTTTCCTGACCATTGATAATTCACTGCATTTTGAGATATATTAATTCTCCGGTACAAGACAATACAATGAAGAAAAGAGGAAATCATCCAAAAATAAGCTTCCTTAACTTCTCTGGAAGCTCCTCTATTTTCACCCTTATCTGTTTCCTCGTGTCCCTGTCCCTTATTGTCACAGTGTTGTCCTCTGGAGTCTGGTTATCTATGGTTACACAATAAGGTGTTCCAATTTCATCATATCTTGCATATCTCCTCCCAACGGTGTCTTTTTCATCATAAACTACTATAAATCCCTCTTTCTGTAGTGTTCGAAAGATCTCATAGGCTATGTTCGTAAGGGGTTCTTTTGCTACTAAGGGTAAAACTGCAACCTCAATTGGAGCCATATCCTTCTTTACCTTTAGATAGGCTCTACCGTCTTCATCTATAACTAGTGAATTCTCCAAAAGGAGATAGAAAGGCCTATCAATACCAAAGCTTGGTTCCAGTACATGGGGTACTAACTTTTCACCATGTACTTTTTCTTCCACTTCTTTGATTATGAAATCTTCTTTTTCAAGCTCATAGTCATCTAGAAATACTTTTCCAATTTTTTCAAGGCCTTCAAATATCTTCTTAAGCTCTTCTTGACTCATCTCTTGGAGTTTCTGGTTGATAATCTTTGCATCCCCTTTAAGTTTGGGGCCAACTCTTCTCATGTTAAGGGAAATTTTGAGCTTCTTAATTATCTTAGGTTCCTTGTAGTGCATCATAACAGTTAAATCAGCCCCGCTTTCTTTTATATGCCTACTCAAATCATAATCCCCTCTGTAGGCTATGCCTACGCACTCTATCCATCCAAATCTTTCACTGTGAATTTCCACATCCCATGTATCACTTGAGTAGTGGGCCCTTTCCTCCGGTAACTGCTGTCTGAATCGTATTTTATCCGCTGGAATACCGATATCAAGAAGGATTCTTTTAACCATGGCCATATAGTAAGCAAAAAATGTATTCATAACATATCCTTTTTTAACCGCCTCGTCAAGTGTGAGTTCAATCATTCCGAGGTTTTTAAGTTGGTTCTCTATTGGATAGAATCTTAAAACTTCATCTTTAACTTCTTCAAAATGTGGATGCTCCTTTTGTTTAGGATTAAAGAAAATCTCCACTTCCGCCTGAGAAAACTCTCTAAGTCTTAACATTCCCTGTCTAGGAGAAATCTCGTTTCTATAAGCCTTTCCTATCTGGAAGACCCCAAAAGGTAATTGATTTCTGGCGAAGTTGTTTAAGCGTTTAAAGTTTACAAATATACCCTGAGCAGTTTCGGGCCTAAGATAACCTTTTTTATCTTTATAAGGTCCGATATAAGTCTCAAACATCAGGTTGAAATACCATACATCAGTCAATTCTCCCCTACACTCAGGGCATTTTATATTATGTTCCCGTATTAATTGAGTGAGATGTTCAGCGCTTAGTCCTTCAGTGTCAATCCCAAGTACCTCTTCAACAATATGATCTGCTCTAAACCTTGACCCGCATTTTTTACACTCAGTCAAGGGATCTACAAACTTTTCCACATGACCAGAAGCTATAAAAACCTCCTCTGGTGTAATGTCGGGAGTTTCAATCTCAAAGAAACCTTCTCTTATAAAAGCTTCTCTAATCTTCTTTTCAATTTTTCTTTTTATTGTAGCTCCAAGAGGACCATAATCATAAAAGCCTCTCGCTCCTCCATAGATTTCAAAACTACTCCATGCAAAACCTCTCCTTCTCATTAAATCCTGAAGGGCCTCATACTTATCTACCATTATCACCACCTTAGTCCATGAAGGTGAATCATCTAAAAAAGTTTTGCCCCAATCTTTGAAAAAATGATAAAAGGGTTGAGCTTCCCCCAAGATAAAACCAGACTTGCCAGTTTAGATATTAGCTTAAATTGCTTTTATCTTCTCTTTTAGTCCCATAGAACCCTTCTTAAATAGTCTTTCATCCATTTCATCTAGTTTTCTACTAATTTTGGGTCGGAACTGCATCCTATCTAGGATGTCCTTGTCTACATCAATTCCCGGGACATACTCCTCAAGAACAAGCCCTTTCTCTTTTTACCCAATTCATTCAAATATTCACCGTCTTTTCTTGGGTCAAGAAATGTACCAAGTCCAAGCCTAGTTAATACACCAGGTAGACCCCTTGCAGCTTCCCTGAGAAACCAAGAGACTGTTCCAACCGACCAAGTGTACCTTTCGATTCTATTTTCTTGGATCATCTTTTGTGGTGTTGGAGACCAGCCAGGATAAGTAACCAAGATTCTGGACAAAAACTCTTGGGCAGGATCGTTGTATAGC